>Ga0209269_1001755_pt1 | contig 10617 bp, 12 predicted proteins | sample MTBAKMMethaMetaG_FD_187455 | JGI IMG/M metagenome (GOLD analysis project Ga0209269, IMG submission 187455) | Enrichment culture microbial communities from Arthur Kill intertidal strait, New Jersey, USA, that are MTBE-degrading - MTBE-AKM (Arthur... | ecosystem: Environmental > Aquatic > Marine >... | reverse complement strand
CTCCTCGTGGAACCCTGGTGCACCACTACAAGGCCGACGAGAACGCCATGATAACCGACGTGAACCTGGTCGTGGGAACCACCAACAACAACGCCCCCATGAACCTAAGCGTCCGCAAGGCCGCCACCGCCCTGATAAAGGACTGGATGGTGTCCCCCGGTCTGCTGAACGCCGTGGAGATGGCCTACAGGGCCTACGACCCGTGCAACAGCTGCGCCACGCACACTCTGCCTGGCCAGATGCCCATAGACGCGGTCATCAGGCGCTCCGATGGCTCGGTCTACAAGACCCTGTCCCGGAACTTCTAAACCCCTTTTTCCAACCCTTTACTATTTTTCCTTTTTTTATCATACGGCCAGAGGGCCATCGATCGACCAGATCATAACAAATCTCAATCCTCGAGCCGGAAGTAACCTCTTCTCTTGACCCTCAGGGAGGAGACCGTTCCTAGAAGCAGACCGTCCATGAGGTAGACCTGTCCGTTCTCCAGGTCCACCAGTTCGTTGGAGAGCAGGGGACCGAGCATGCGGGGTCCCTCCAGGTTGACAGGGCCCCCGCCCAGTGAACGGTTGAAGGCCGGGATCATTATTGCCTCATCTGGCACCTGATCATATCGGCCCCCTCCTCCCTTGAACCGGCAGCGCACCCAGCATCTTTCCACCTGGTTGTGATGCAACCCGTCCTCGAAGATCACGGCGGGATGGTTGTGACCCATCACCAACAGGCGGCTGTGCATGACATCAGGAGAGGGCCAGGCGTGACCGTGAACGAATCCTACATCCCCTAATGTCCAACCTCCCTGATCATGCACCACCACGCGTGAGGGCAGCATCTTCTCGATGTTCGTGTCGTGATTACCCTTGACCAGGTCTATGCGAGGGTAGTGGTTGAGCAACGAATTGAAGAACCGGGGGACCTCCACATGCTCCTGCTTGGTGGAACCGGGAACCTGGTGCTTCACATCCCCGATTATTATCAGCCGGTCTATCCCTTCGGCCAATTCGTTCAGCTCGCGTTCCATTCGATGGGTCTGGGAAGGGACGACGATCCCGCGGAACCGCATGTCCGCCTCGATGCCGATGTGCAGGTCACCCACGCAGAGCGCGACCTCTTCACCTTCCAGGCGCAGTACTGGTCTGTCCGGGATCGGAAATGCCTGATACTGCATTCATCTCCCTCTCAACAAGCGTGTGGCCAGCATCTCTGGGAGACCCGCCTCCCTGATGCCATCCATCACCGGTTCCCGGTCATATTCCACTCGAACGATCTCTATCCTGGACTCCACCGGGTCCCATATGGCGTAAGACGCTCTGTTATCACCATCACGGGGCTGTCCCACCGACCCAGGGTTGAGCACGTTCCCCTTGGCGAAGTGGGCCACGTAAGGCACGTGAGTGTGGCCCAGGACCAGCATTCTGGCCCCTGCGATGTCGAGGAGCTCATCGTTCACATGTTCCTCGAAGATATATTCGGACATGGACCTCGGAGAACCGTGATGTACGGCGGTCATCACCCCGCCCACCGGGCGGTGGACGGAGTTGGGTAGTTCCCGGATGAACTCGAAAGAACCGGGGGACATGTTCTTCCTGGTCCACTCTATGGCCGAGGCGGCGATGCTGTTCATCCCTTTCGTCCCTACCAGTACCGCCCGGTCATGGTTTCCGGCAATGCACACCACTCCTTTCCTCTTCAACAGCTCCACGGTCTGGTCCGGAAAGGTGTAGTAACCGAGTATGTCCCCGGCGCAATAGACCGTTCCTATGGACCGGAAGGTCATATCGTTCATAACCGCCTCCAGGGCTGGAAGGTTGGCGTGAACGTCCGATATGAAGGCGATCTTCATGTCCGGTCCTCAACGCACCCTGGAAAGGTTGCGGCGGAGCACCTGCGGTATGCGTTCGACCAGGTCAGAGGCCACCAGCCCGTAGCTGTACTTCTCGAAGGCCAGGTCCCCGGCCGAACCGTTGAGGAAGGCGGACATCCTGGCGGCCTCGAACGGAGCGACCTTCTTGGTGAGAAGTCCTGCGGTGATCCCGGCCAGGACATCTCCCGTGCCCCCCACGCTCATCCCTGGGTTACCAGTGCGGTTGAGCTTCACCCTCTCTCCGTCAGTGATGATGTCGACCCTTCCCTTGACCAGCACCGTCCAGCCGGTCTCCATGGCGATCTTCCGAGCGGCATCGGTCCTGGCGCCAAGGTCGTCGGGCAGCCGGTCACCATGCAGCGTCTCCAGTTCTCGATGGTGGGGGGTAAGCACCCCGCGCTTCCCTTTGAGGAGGGACAGGTGCCCAGCCACGGCCTTTAGGGCGTCCGCGTCCAGGACCATCGGCAGCTCACACCTTTCCACCAGGTCCCTTACGGCCTGCAGGGTGCCATCGTCGTCACCCAGCCCCGGCCCTATCAACAAAGTGTCCGCCTTGTCGAGCAGGTCCAGTATCGAATCAACATGAGCGGGGGAAAGATGGTCCTCCGGTAATGGGAACGTGATCAGATTTGGTGAATAGGATGCCACCACCGTCCTTATCGCGTCCGGGCAAGCCACGAACACCAGGTCCACCCCCGTGCGATATGCGGCCAATCCTGCCAGCGCCGGCGCTCCGGTGTACGGACCTCCGCCCACGATGACCAATCTTCCATTCTGTCCCTTGTGCGCCTCCTGAAGGGGGATGGGATAATGGACCAGGTCTCCCGGCCCAACGTACCTTGCGGCGTCGTCCGGTATGCCGATGTCCTTGACCACTATCTCACCGCAGCTTTGTTCGTTCATACCCGTCTTAACGTCATGAAATGTCACCGTCAGCTGAGGCCGCACCGCCATCTCCGTCCCTAGGCCAGAAGGCATGTCCGCGGACACCACCGGTTTTCCGCTGGCATTGATGGCCTTGATCATGGGGACGAAGACCCCACGCGGCGCCCCCCGCATGCCAACGCCCATCAGCGCATCGACGAGAACATCATAGGTCGTCAGGTCGTCGTCGTTGTAGACCCGGTGCAGCTCCTCCACCTTCTCGAAGTTCGAGCGGGCCTCCGGGGACCTGATCTCGGAAGGCGGTGCGGCCAGGAGCACCCGAACGCGGTTGTTCTTGGTCAAGGCCCGGGCGGCCACGAAGCCGTCTCCCCCGTTGTTGCCCGGTCCGCAGAGAACGGCCAGATGCAGTCCCTCGCCGAACCTGGACGTGATCTCCTGGGCCAGAGCCCAACCGGCGTTCTCCATCAGCGTCTCGGTGGGAACACCCAGGTACTCAGCGTTGATGTCAAGGACCTTGACCTCTCCCCTCTCGATCATGCATGCTACATGGCCTTGCAGGCGAATAATGCTTTTCCAGCCCTCTTCAACAACGAATTTATATCAGGATTCCATTTTAACGCTGGAAAGGATCTGAAATGTCCGAGATCAAACGATTAGTGCTCGACGTACTGAAACCGCATCACCCGTCCATAATAGATCTGGCCAGCCGCCTCAGCGTCGTAGAGGGCGTGTCCGGGGTCAACTGTACCCTGGATGAGGTGGACCAGGAGACGGAGAGCATAAAGATCACCATCGAAGGCAACGCCATCAACTACGAGGACGTCGAAGAGGTGATCATCGATTCCGGGGCGGTGATCCACTCAGTGGACAGCGTTTCCGCCGGCAAGAAGCTGGTGGAAGAGGTAGAAACGCCTCAGGACCGCTGAGATCTTATCAGCAGTTCTCCTACTTTTTGGACCAATTGGGATTTGGGCATGGTCTTTTCGACCAGCACCCTGCCCTTCTTAGAGAACCAGTTGGCGGGATAAGACTTCTCCCGCTCCACCTTGTGCTCCAGGCCCAGTTTTTTTAGGGCCGCGGAGACAAGGTCCACGTCAGGATCGTTTATGGCCAGCCCCTTCTTCACCTTACGGCCTTGGGACCGGGGCCTGGACCGGTCGAAATATTCCGGCCAGAGCACCCAAGCGGTGTCCTCGTCCAAGGCCATGGCAAACCCAGCAGGCTTATTCCTTCACCAGGATGGCGTTGATGGAGCCGTCCTGTCCCGGCCTCGAAGTGACCTTGGCCAGGCCTAGCTCGGTCTGGATGACCGCGCCCTTGGTGATGATGTTGCGCTGTACGTAGTTAGGGTTGGAGGGACTCTCCTTGACGGTGATGATCTTGGTCTTCTGAGCCTTGTTGGTGGCGGGGTCGACAACGTTCGCGAACTGAGCTTTCATCATGCGTACCTTGACGTTCGCTCCGCGGACCCTAGATACCAGGCGCTTCTCGCTTCCGACGAAGGTGTGGACGGGCTCTTTCCCGATCTCGAACCTGCGCTTCTTCCTCGATAGCGTCAAACGCCCGCCGGTGGGCTTCCTCTTAGATCTACCTTGCCATAATGCCATAGCAATCCTGCGCCTCCTAATTGGGCTGCGGTATAAATACCTTGCTTCACGCCTAGAGGTCCAGTAAGGTCAGCTTGATCCCCTCTCCTAGTTCCATCATGCCTGCGTAGTGGTCCTTGGCCGCCCCGGGGTTCATGTACCAGACCCCATCCTTTTGTTCCACACCGCGGTCCTCGTGAATGTGGCCGGAAAGAACCACGGAAGGTTTGAAACGTTCTACAAGGTCCCGAACCGCAGTGCTGCCTACGTGCTTTTGCGAGAAGGTGGTGTCGAAGGTGCCATAGGGAGGGCAGTGTAGCACCAGCACCATCCCTGGCTCCATGACCGGAGCTAACAGCATGTCGATCTCTTCCTCGGACATCTCGAAGGGGGTGTCGAATATGGTGGGGTTGGAGCCTCCGAGTCCGCCCCACGTCCTTTCTCCCACCTTCACCTTGGCGGCATGAAGGGAGATGGCGTTTCTCTCAATGAACCCGAGCGTGCCCAGCGGGTCGCAGTTGCCCGGAACCGCATAGCACTTCGCCCCCAGCGCCTTGATGAAATCCTCAGCGAAATAGGGAGGACCGAAATGAGTGATATCTCCTAGAACAACGACCTCCTCCAGTCCGTGCTCTTTCATAAGGGCCCGGGCCGCCTCGGCCACCCACTCTCGGCGATGCACGTCCGAGAGCAACAGATATCTGCCTTCCACGTTCCGCGGTTATATTGGCCGGCATACAAAATCCTTTTTCTCAGGCGAAACCGAAGCCCAGGTCCTGATATATCAGTAGATAGGATGCGGCGAAGCCGATCACGGCCGAGCCGTTGAGGAATGGAAGTCCGGCCTGGGGGCGACCCTTCGATATCAGGAACATAAGGGACAGGAACCCCATCAATACTGCCGCAAGGGTGAGCACGGCCACGCTCATGGCAGGGGCCGCCCATCCGCTAACGCTCACCGGGGGGAGGTTGGCCGCAGCGGACACCACCAGAACCGATGGGATGATGGCATCACCCAGCCCCATCAGCATGACCTCCCGCTCAGCATCCTTGCTTCTGTCTCGCAGGTCCAGTTTCTTCCTCTCCGCCCCTCTGCTTCCAGGAACGACCAGTACTATAGGCAGGGCCAGATCGCCCACTCCCTCGGCCAAGGTCAGCATGTGCTTGGTCACGTACACGGCCAACGCATCGTAGACCGCCAAGGCCGTCAGTAGTATCAGCGACGGGAGTATCCCTAGGGACAGTCCCAATATCAGGGCCGCACCCACGCCAAGGACCAACCCCGCTCCGTTGACGATATACCAGCGCGGATGCTTGATCAGCAGGTAGAGCACCACACCGGAAAGGACGATGCCTGCGATGAGCGATGTCATCTCGTCGATCCCCGCCATCATGACGAAAAGCGAACCGATGGAGAACAGACCCAGCCCCATCGCTCCCATGAGCACCGCCTTAAGGGTCCCCAATCTGGACCTTTTGATGAGAACCAAAAGGACGCCGGTCATCAATATGACCAGCAAAATGTACATGAGAGGATTGGTCGGATCGTTCTGGTCCTGAAAGGCTCTGTACCCAGTGGGTACGGTGGGAACCACGATCAAAGCGCAAACCGGGACGGCCAGGAACATCAACGTCATCAGCAGGTACTGCCTGGCCGTGCGCATGGATGGCCATACAGGTACGGGGATAAATCGTTGTTGCCGCTGGAACGGCGGGACAGTGTCAACTAGTTGATACTACGAGGTATCGCCGAACGAACAATGAAAGAAGATCGTATCGAGAGGATGCTGGAGCGGGCCGAGGGCCTGCCAGAGATATTCGAGGTGGTGAAAGAGGCGGTAAGCAAGTCAACGGGCATGTCCCGGGCCGGTCTGATGCTGGGGCTGGCCGACCTGGGGGGCGACGCCTTCCACATGGTCGGCGGTCTATATCCGTCGGCCACCAACATAATCGTTATGAACAGGGCTCCGATGGCCCAGCTCAAGAAGGACGAGGGGCGCTACAAGGCATATTGCTTTCACATACTGCTGCATGAATACCTTCACAGCCTGGGGTTCCTGGACGAGGGCGAGGTCAGGAAAAGGACGTATCAGATAAGCAAAACGGTGCTCGGGGATGAGCACTTGGCCACCATGATGGCCGTGGACCTGTCGCGCTTCCTGCCGTATGTCAGCTATGGCGTGCCCAAGGACACCGACGGTGAGCTCGATATTGAGCTGGTTCCCGGTTTCGACCGGTCCAACTGCTGCTATTTCGCCTGATCACTCCATGGAAACGTTGCCGTAGGCGACCTTCCCGGTGATCTTGGCGACCTTCACTTTGACCCTGGAACCCTTGGCGGTACCTGGGACGTAGATGATGTAATCGAACATGCGGGCAACTCCATCCCCCTTCTTCCCCACGTCCTCTATCATCATCTCGTAGATGCCGCCTTCCCTCAGCCCCTCTTCGGAAGGTTTCACGGTCTTACGAACGTTGACCGGTCGGTGGGCTCCGCAGGCCTCGCACTCCAGTACCAGAACGCGACCCTCCTTGTTGATGTGAGTGTCCGGCCTACCGCACTCCGAGCACAGCACGAAGGTGTCGATATAGCTCTGGATCTTATCGGCTATCTGAGCGGGGGTCAGCCTGGTCTTGAAAATGACGCGGCGACCCTCCATGGTGCCCGGGGTACCCAGTTCCCTTAGGAGATACTGCAATATCTGCTCGGGCTCCCGGCGTAGGGTGTCCACGACGTCCCCGAAGTTGCGGAACACGGTGGTCTTACCTTCCTGGAACACGTCGGGCTCGGGGACCACGAAACGTTCGTGCTTCTCGATGGTCTCCGGGAGTTGCATCTTGGCCCGGTCCAGAAGTGAGAGGTAATCGTCATTGGACATGTCTATCGGCCCTCCAAGCTCACCATTCCATATAAAGCTTATTGGTTTTTGCCATACTTGCGCTCGACTGCCGCTCGTACCAGTCCCAGGTGCAACGGGGAGGGCTTATTGGGCCGGGACTTGAACTCTGGATGGAACTGCGAGGCGACGTAGTAATCATGCCCCTTCAGCTCCCCAATCTCCATCTTCACCCCATCCGCGGAACGCCCGGTGAACTTCCAACCTCCAGCTTCCAGGTCCTCGATGTGCTTTGGATTGACCTCGAAACGATGACGGTGCCTTTCCATGATCAGGGACTTGCCGTACAGGCAATGGGCGATGGAACCCTCCTCGACCACCACGGGCTGCGCTCCCAGCCGCATCGTGGCCCCCATCTTCTTGACCGTCTTCTGTTCCGGTAGCAGGTCCACCACCGGGAAGGGGGTATCGGGATCGAACTCAGTGCTGTTGGCACCGTCCATGCCCAGCACGTTGCGGGCGAACTCGATGGTGGCTATCTGGAATCCCAGGCACACGCCCAGGAACGGTATGCGGTTCTCCCGGGCGAACTTGGCCGTGGTTATCTTTCCCTCTATCCCCCGGACACCGAACCCACCGGGGATCAGGATGCCGTCGGCGTTGAGCAGCTCCTCGGTCACCCCGTACTGCTGGACTACCTCGGAATCGACGAACACCACCTGCACCTTGGTCCCGGCCTCCGCGCCAGCATGATGGAACGACTCGATGTGGGAAAGATATGAATCAGCCAGATTGGTGTACTTGCCCACGCACGCTATGCGCACCACCCTTTCCTGGTCATTTATGCGACGGGCAAAGTCCTTCCACTCCGTAAGGTCCCGGCCTTTGTCCTGAAGGGATAACCGCTGCAGTATGTGTTCGGTGATCCCCTGGTCTTCCAGGGCCATCGGGACATCGTATATGGAACGGGCGTCGGCCGCACTGACCACCGCCTCCATCGACACATCGCAGAACAGGGCGATCTTGCGCTTGATGGAGTCCTCGAGCGGGTCCTTGCAACGAGCGACGATAATGTCGGGCTGAATGCCTATGGCCCTGAGCTCCTTGACAGAGTGCTGGGTGGGCTTGGTCTTCTGCTCGCCGACAGTGCCCATCACCGGAACCAGGGTGGTATGGACGAACAGGCAGCTTCGCCCCTTTCCCAGCTCGGCGTTCATCTGTCTGACCGCCTCCAGGAAGGGCATCGACTCGATGTCCCCGACCGTGCCTCCGAGCTCCACTATGCACACCTCCGCCCCAGTGGCCTCGGCCACGTTGACGATCTGCGCCTTGATCTCGTTGGTCACGTGCGGGATGATCTGCACGGTCTTCCCGAGGTATTCACCCGTCCTTTCCTTCTCTATCACCGACTTATACACCTTGCCAGTGGTGATGTTGTGCGCACTTGTTATCTGGATGTCCAGGAAACGTTCGTAGTTTCCGAGGTCGAGGTCCACCTCGCCACCGTCGTCCAGCACGTACACCTCCCCGTGCTCGAAGGGGTTCATGGTCCCCGCGTCGACATTCAGATAGGGGTCTATCTTGATAGATGTGACCTTCACTCCCCGGGACTTCAGCAACCGCCCGATGGAGGAAGCGGTTATCCCCTTCCCCAGACCAGAAAGAACTCCGCCCGTGACAAAAATGTATTTCATACCTTCACGGGAATGGTCCATAGCCAAGCACCATATTTTATTATTTCTGCAACTAAGAACGGGAAACTCGATGTCCGGACTGCGGTACGGTTATGGTGAAACGGACCCCCTTTCCCTCCTCCCCCAACTCCTGAATGTCCATTCCAGTGATCTGGAGCAGTCTCCTAACGAAGTGCAATCCATGCCCTGTACGACCTCCAAGCTTCTCGTTGAAGAGCATGGACCTTTTATCGACAGGGATCCCAGGTCCATCATCTTCGTACCAGATGGTCAATCCTCCGCTCAGGCTCTTTTCGCAATGGACAGTGATCACGTTCGCAGAGGGCGCATGCTTAAGGGTGTTGAACGCAAGGTTGGTGAATACCCTTTCCAAATGCGGATCGGCGTAGACCTCTACACCCGCGTCCAACTTTATGACCACAGTCTTCCCCTTGTCGCCGATGTTGGAAATGCCCTTTCGAACCGTGTCGGAAAGATTCATCCAGGTCGCTTGTTGCGAACCAATGCGCTGGTAGTCTCTGGATGCCTCCAGCAATCTCTGAATGTCCCTGGCGGCCTCTGTGGATGTCCGGATGTATTTGGACAAGGTCGGATCGGAGGCCTTCATCCCCAGCAATTGTAGGTTCCCGTCGATCACGGTCAGGAAATTCATCACATCATGCCTCGTCATCTCACCGAGAAGCCTGATCTTCTCGTTGGCCAGGACGAGCTCCTGCATCATCCTCTCGCGATCGGTGACATCGTTGAATATGACGATCATGCCTCGGAACTTCTCACTAATGTCCAACATCTTGGTGGTCTGCACCGTGTACCGGCGCGTTCCCCCGGATGACTCCAGCTCGACATCGAAATGCCCTTGGAGCTCGGGGTCCTTGAAGCATTCCTCGATCTTTTGCAGGATCGGGGCAGGAAGTTTCACCTTGGCCGGTTCTCCGTAATAACGGTCCTCGGGCGCCTCCACATCTTGGAATGCAAGGGAATACGAATGGTTCACGGTGGTGACCGCACCTTCCTCGTCCATAATGGCCACTGGTTCGGGGATGCTTTCGAAGATCGTGAGATAACGGTTCTTCTCATTGGTCATGCTCCGGTTCTTGGTCCGAAGCTCATCGAGTAGCAAAGGCTCCTCCTTGTTGGTCCATTCCTCGATGAACCCCATCTCTATGTGTTCGAAGACCCGATCGATGTAGAGGCGGAAGCGTTCCGCCTTAGCAGTCGGAATGCATTCCACGATACAGTCAGTATATGCACGACGGTAGTATTTCATCAGACCCAGGAACATTGAGAGGGTGGTGCCTCTCGACCGATGCAAGCCGGCCTCCATTACTCCGAACGAAGAGAGGGGATCATTGGCGTAGTCCTTGTCCGGGTGATGCTCAGGTATCCCCTGGACGTTCGCCACGGCATATTTCACAGATTGGTTGATGCCTTTAATCGATGCTCGCCAAGCCTCCTCCAGGGTGGAGGTGTACTTCACATAATCATTGGCCTTGGCGTATCCGATGAGAATCTCTATGATGCGATCCTCTCTGTGATAAAGAAGATCGACCAGTTCGTCGAATTCGCTCACGACGCGATTACGCTCGTGCGATATTTAAAATCATATACACTGATTTTGAAATTTAAAAATAAGATGTCTCAGAATGGGGACGCTCGATGTTGTTTTTAGTGCCTGGTAACCCTGCCGGAATTGGTGGGGGAAACACACGAAATGCCATCGGTGTTTCCCCTTGCGTAGGAGGTGATCCATC
>Ga0209269_1001754_pt1 | contig 10621 bp, 12 predicted proteins | sample MTBAKMMethaMetaG_FD_187455 | JGI IMG/M metagenome (GOLD analysis project Ga0209269, IMG submission 187455) | Enrichment culture microbial communities from Arthur Kill intertidal strait, New Jersey, USA, that are MTBE-degrading - MTBE-AKM (Arthur... | ecosystem: Environmental > Aquatic > Marine >... | reverse complement strand
CCTGTTCGACCGCGGGGGGTGCGGGCACTGCCGTTCCCCCGTTCTTCCGAACAAGGGTGCAGGTCGCCGGGTCCACCCCGATGTTGTAGCCGCTGCCCAGTTTGACGACCGCCATGCCGTCGCGGTCCGTGATATAGATCCCTTCCACCGGGTGGCCCCGGCAGGAGGCGGCGACGATGTCGCCGGTTGAAAATGCTTCACTCATGCTCTGTAAGCCTCCCGGCTTCCAAAATCAGTCCGGCGATCGCCGTTGCCACCGCCTCTTTTCGTGCGGCCGCCGCCGCCTCATCTCCGGCGAGCAGGCGCCGCCGCTCCGCAATTGCCCTGGTCGTCTCTGAGGGCGCCGGCCCGCCGATCGCCTTTCTTTCGGCGACGGAAAATGCGGGATCGAGCGCCGCAGCGACGCGCTCGGCCGTCAGCCCCTTCCCGCAGAGCGAGAGACCGGTGACCTCCTGTGCCGCCGCTTCCAGGGTGGCGAGGTCGAGTGCGCCCATCTTCACCGCCCGCCCGACGATCGAGTGCGCCGTCCTGAAGGGGAGGCCGTACTCCCGCACAAGGACGTCGGCGAGTTCGGTTGCCGTCGAGAACCCGCAGCCAGATTCCGCAGCCATCCGGTCCGGGTGGAAGGTCGCCGTCGCCAGCATCCCGCGCAGGACGCCGAGGCTCTGGTGCGCCGCCTCGACGCCGCGCCAGAGGTGCGGGGTGAGCTCCTGCAGGTCGCGGTTGTAACTCATCGGGAGGCCCTTTGTGATCGTCAGGGCGGCGACGAGCGAGCCCGCAACCGTCCCGGCCTTCGCCCGCATGATCTCGGCGGTGTCCGGGTTCTTCTTCTGGGGCATGATCGAACTTGTCGAGGAGTAGCCGTCGGCAAGCGTGACAAACCTGACAAACGCGGTGCTCCAGACGACCATCTCCTCGCAGAGACGGCTGACCGTCGCCATCTGGACGGCGCAGGCAGAGAGCGCCTCAAGGGCAAAGTCCCGCGTCGAGACGGCGTCCATCGAGTTGCCCATCGGCCGCTCGAAGCCCAGGAGGGCGGCGGTCATCTCCCGGTCGATCGCAAAGCCTGTCGAGGCGAAGGCGGCGGCGCCGAGCGGGCACTCGTTCGCCCGGTCATAGGCGCCAAGAAGCCGCCCGCAGTCGCGGCCGAGCGCCGCCTCGTAGGCGAGGAGGTGGTGGGCGAGCGTGGTGGGCTGGGCATGCTGGAGGTGGGTAAAGCCCGGCATGATCGTCTCCGTATGCTCGCCGGCGAGGTCGAGCAGGAGACCCCTGAGGCGGCAGGTCTCCTCGACCAGGGCGATCAGGTCGTCGCGCAGGCGCATCCTGATACAGGTCGCCACCTCGTCGTTGCGCGACCTGGCCATATGGAGGCGCCCCCCGAAGGCCTCGCCGACCTGCCCGATCAGCACTGCTTCCTTGCCGGCATGGATGTCCTCGAAACGCTCGTCGTAGGCCTCCGCCGGGATCCCGTCCCGGTGGAAGCCGAGGAGGGCCCGCATCAGCGCCTCTGCCGCTGCCCGATCGATGATCCCCTGACGGGAGAGCATCAGGAGGTGGGCCATATCCACCAGCACGTCCATATCGGCGATCTCGTGATCGGCCGCCATCGAGGAGAGAAAGTGCATCACCTCGCCTGTCCGGTCATCGCTGAGCCTGCCCCGCCGCACCAGATCTCGTTGCATTGTATATAGGGTTGAGGTTTCAGACGAAATGAATCTGTGGGGATGAAGGGAATGGCGTGAGGGGGCGATGGGGCCGGGAGAAAATCCAGAGTCCGTCGCGGATGGCAGACGCTCCCCTCAGGACCGCCGGCCCCTCACAGCCACGCCTTCCGCGCCGCCGCCTCGATGGCGCGCTGCACGCTGTCTTTCGGGATGATCGTCGTCACCGGGATCCTGACCACCTGCTCGATGGTGGATGAAGCGATCGGTGCGCAGACGACGGCGATCGCCCCCTCCCGCTCGGCGCGCACGGCGGCGACGATGGCGTCCTCGAAGGTGTGGACCGGGTACTCGCGGACCCGGATCTGCTGGCCGTCGATCACCGCCGTCCGCTCCTGGATGGACTCGAGCACATAGCGGGCGGCGATCAGCCCGATGAACGCCTCCTCCGAGGGCCGGGAGAAGGCCCGGACGGCGTTGAGGATCATCCGCAGGGTCGAGAGGGTCGGGGAACGCTTGCCGTTGAGGATCTTATAGAGTGTGCTCTGTGCGATCCCGCTCTTCTCGGAGAGTTCGCGCACGCTCACCCGCAGGTCGTTTTTGAGCACATGCTGGAGGGTCTGTATGAACTCTTCATCCGACTGGAGGGCGGCGTGGAAGAGGCGGTCAAGGGGGTTTGCCTGGATCATGGATGAGTACAGATGTGACAATTCCTGGAGGATATAGGTTCTCCTGTCCATGCGGGATGCCGACACCGGGAAAATGTTCCGGTACATGGGGGCACAAAGTGTCAAAATTGTGCCGCATCGTCCATAATCGGGATGCCCAATAAGGATTTTTAAATACCAGCAGGGAGGAACGATTTCCCCATGACCCGAAAGATTCTTGTCGCCGCCCTGATCTCTGCGATCATCGCGGTGCTCTTTGTCGCCGGATGCACCGGCGAGCAGCCCCCGGCCGGTGGAGAGACCACGGTGGACGTGATATACTCGGCCACCGGCCCGATGCCGATGCTCCTCTCGACCGACCAGATCGACGGCTACATGGCATGGCAGCCCTTCGTCGCCGTCGCCACAGTGAGCGGCATCGGCAAAGTAGTCTCGTACTCGCAGGACATGCCGCCCGCCGGCATGTGGACCGACCACACCTGCTGCGCCTTCGCGGCCCGCACCGACATCATGCAGCAGCGCCCTGACCTGGTTAACGCCCTCTCGGCGCTCACGATCGCCGCAAACGACTATATCAAGCAGAACCCGGACAAAGCCGCTGAACTCAGCGCCGACTGGCTCTATGGCAAGGACGACATGACCTTCGGCAACGTGACCGTGAACTCGGTGAACGTGCTCAAGGCCTCGATCCCGACCCTGAAGTTCACCAGCGATCCCTCGGAGGCCTGGATCCAGAGCAACGACAACTTCGTCGTCTCGCTGCGCGAACTCGGCTACATCACCGGGTCCTTGAAGGACGCCGACCCCGCCACCGTCAACAGCGAGCTCTTCGACTTCGGCCCCTACGAACAGGCGAAGGCGATGCTTGCAAACGGCTCGATCAAGACCCCGGCCAACGCCGGCACGATCGCTCTGGGCTACCTGCCCTCTGACCACCACGCCGCCCTCTTCGTGGCGGTCAAGGACTGGCAGTACTTCAACGACACCTACGGCATCGCCCTCAAGCCCGCATCTGAAGGCTCGGGCGCCGTCGATACCGCCGACCTGATCGTCAACGGCGAGAAAGTCGCCACCGTCAAACTCGTGAAGGGCGAGGGCGGTTCGCAGCTGATGACCCTGGCCGCCCAGGACACGATCCAGTTCGCCTTCGTCGGCACGCCGCCCGCGATCACCGCCATCGACAAAGGAACACCTATAAAGATTCTCCACCCATTACAGACGGAAGGATCGGGCCTTGTTGTTTCAGCCGATGCACCCGCCAATGACTGGCAGAGTTTCATCGCATGGGCGAAGCAGCGTGCGGCTGAAGGTAAGCCTCTGAAGATTGCGTCACCGCCCAAGGGCTCGATCCAGGACGTGCAGCTCCGCGCCGCACTCGGAGACAGCAATGTGGTGGTGAACGAAGCGCAATGAGGAAGTACCTGAAAATTGTCCTTCCCATCATCCTCATTTTTGGATGGGAAGCCGTTGCGATCCTCCTGAACAACCCGTTTATTCTGCCCAGGATCGAAGCGGTCGTCGCCGTCCTGCTCGAGCCGACGAAGAACATCCTGGGGAGCGGCAGCCTCCTCGAAGGCGCCGGGCTCAGTCTGTACCGCGTCCTCCTCGGCTTCCTGACCGCCGCCGCCGTCGCCATACCCCTGGGCATCCTGATGGGCAGGTACCCGACGGTGCAGGACCTTGCCGATTCGGTGATCCAGCTCCTCAGGCCGATCCCCCCTCTCGCCTGGTTGCCCGTCGCCCTCGCGTGGTTCAAGATCGGGCTCACCTCGATCGTCTTCATCATCTTCATCGGGGCGTTCTTTCCGATCCTGCTCAACACGGTGGCAGGGGTCAAGGGCGTGAACCGGACCTGGCTTGAGACGGCGACGGTCTACGGGGCAAGCGAACGGCAGATCATGACGAAGGTCGTCCTGCCGGCGGCCGCCCCCACGATCTGGACCGGTCTTCGCGTCAGCCTCGGGATCGCATGGCAGTGCGTGGTGGCGGCCGAGATGCTGCCCGGCACCACTTCAGGCCTTGGCTACATGATCATGGCCGCCTACAACCTCGGCCAGATGCAGGTGATCATCGCCGGCATGATCGTGATCGGCTTCATCTCCCTCGTCCTCGACGCCCTCTTCAGGGAGGTCGAGGTGCGGATGTTTGCGTGGCAGGGGCGGTACCAGTGAGGAGGAAGAGCAGATGGAACTGAACGTCGAGCACATCAGCAAATCCTTTGTAACGAGCAAAGGCGAGCGGGTCGACGCCCTCGGCGACGTCACCTTCACCATACGGGATAAGGAGTTCGTCTGCATCGTCGGCCCCTCGGGGTGCGGCAAGACGACGCTTCTCCGGATCATCGCAGGCCTGGACACGCCGACCGGCGGAAAGGCCGAACTCGGTGGGAAAGAGATCGTCGGCCCCTCTCCGAAGATGGCGATGATCTTCCAGGAGTACTCGCTCTATCCCTGGCGGACGGTGCTGGACAATATCGCCTTCGGCCTTGAGGTCCAGGGGGTGGAGAAAGAGGCGCGCTATGCGGCCGCACGGAAATATCTCCACCTCGTCGGCCTCGACGAGTTCGAGACCTCGTACCCGTACGAGCTCTCCGGCGGGATGCGCCAGCGGGTGGCGGTGGCGCGTGCGCTCGCCGTCGAACCCGAGGTGCTCCTGATGGACGAACCCTTTGGGGCGCTGGATGCCCAGACCAGGAACGCGATGCAGACCGAACTCCTCGAGATCTGGGAGAAGACCCGGAAGATCGTGATCTTCGTGACGCATTCGGTCGACGAAGCTGTTTTCCTCTCTGACCGGATATTTGTCCTTTCGACCCGTCCGTCGAAGATCAGGGAGATCGTCGACGTCCCCCTCCCAAGACCGCGGGACCGGACGAGCGTCGAGTTCGCGCAGGTGAGGCGATATGTCCTCGCTCTGATCCAGAACACGGGAGAATCCTCCCAGTAACCTTTATTACGAAAAATCTCCATGTTATAAAGCACTAACTTACGGCGAGGCGTTGTGAGATATGGTAAGAAAACCAGGAGTAATGTACAGGAATCTCGCTAAGAAGGCGTACACCCGGCGAGAATATATGGGCGGTGTGCCCGGCAGCAAGATTGTTCAGTTCGAAATGGGCAACCCTGGAGCGCAGTTCCCGGCCGAAGCGACCCTTCAGGTCGTCGAGGGCTGTCAGATCCGTCACACTGCTCTCGAAGCGGCGCGTATTAACATCAACAGGCGCCTGATGAAGGATGTGGGGCGTGCGAACTATCACCTCAAGCTCCGCACCTACCCTCACCATGTGCTGCGTGAGAACAAACAGGCGACCGGCGCCGGTGCAGACCGTGTCTCAGAAGGGATGCGGCTTGCGTTCGGCAAGGCGGTCGGTACGGCCGCCCGGGTGATCCCGGGTCAGAAGGTCTTTACCGTCTACACCAGCCCGCAGTACCTCGAGAAGGCGAAGGACGCCCTCAAGCACGGCGGCTACAAGCTCCCGACGCCCATCCGCATTGTTATCACAGAGAAAAATCAGAACTAAACGGTTTTTCTTTCCCTTCTTTTTTCTCTTTTCGGAGAGAAAAGGGAGGGGGACAGCATATTTTTTAGCCCTGTCATCCATTATAAGCGATGATGGAGAGAGGGGCATCCAGACTTCTGGAAGCGGTGGCTTCTGCGACCGCATCTGCGCTCAGGGAAGCGGAGACCACGCTTCCGGCCGACGTGCTGGGAGCGATCGAAGGGGCGCTCGAACGGGAGAGAAACCCGATCGCCCGCACCCAGATCGAGAACATCCTGGAGAATGTGCGCTATGCCGGCGAGCATGCGCTGCCCATCTGCCAGGACACCGGCGTGCCGGTCGTCTACCTCACCCTGCCGCCAACGGTGCCGTTCACCCCTGACCTTCGTGAGGCGGTGGCCGAAGGGGTGCGGCGTGCGACGGCCGCGGTCCCCCTCCGCCCCAACGTGGTCGATCCCCTGACCAGGCAGAACACCGGGGACAACACCGGCGGCGGGATGCCGGCGGTCCACGTGACGCCCGGCGACGACCTGACGATCACCGTTCTCCCGAAGGGGGCGGGCGCCGAGAACTGCTCGCGGATCGCAATGCTCCTCCCCTCGCAGGTCGGGTCTGTCGCGCGGTTTGCGGCCGAGACTGTCCTGCTTGCGGGCGGAAAACCCTGTCCGCCGGTGGTGCTCGGGATCGGGATCGGCTCGACCTTCGATGGGGCGGCGGCGCGGGCAAAAGAGGCGCTGCTTCTTCCGATCGATACGATGACGCCGTACGAGCAGGAGATCTGCGACGCCGTCAACACCCTCTGCATTGGCCCGATGGGGCTGGGCGGAGACGTGACCGCCCTTGCCGTGAAGGTGCGGCAGGGGCACTGCCACACGGCGTCCCTGCCGGTGGCGGTGAACGTCCAGTGCTGGGCGCACCGCCGGGCGACCAGGAGGGTAGAGGTATGATCCACCTCACCACGCCCCTCGGCGACGAGGTGCTCGAACTCCGGGCCGGGGACGCCGTCACCCTCTCGGGCACGGTGTACACGGCGCGGGACGAGGCGCACCTGCGCATGATGGAGGACGGCATCCCGTTCGATCCGCAGGGGGCTGCGGTCTATCACTGCGGCCCGGTGATCAAAGGCGAGCGGGTCGTCGCCGCTGGCCCGACCACCTCGGCGCGCATGAACGATCTCTCGGGTTTTCTCCTGGACGCCGGCGTGCGCGCCCTCATCGGCAAAGGGGGCATGGGGCCGGCGGTGCGAGAAGGGCTTGGAGGTCGCGGCGTCTACCTCGCCTTCACCGGCGGGTGCGCCGCCCTTGCCGCCGCACGCATGCGCCTTGTCGGCGTATATTATGAGGACCTCGGCATGGCCGAGGCGGTCTGGCAGATCGAACTCGACCGCCTGCCCCTGATCGTCGGGATCGACGCCTCCGGCGGAGACCTCTTTGCGGACGTGGGACAGAAGGCGAAGATACATTTTGAACAGCGGTTCAATAAATAAAGAAGGATCCCTGACATGAAGCTGATGATCGACGAGACCAGGTGCAAGGGCTGCAACCTCTGCACCCTGGTCTGCCCGTATAAAATCTTCCAGGAGGGCACGACGCCGAACCGGCGGGGCGTCGTGGTGCCGGTTCTCGACCGGCCCGAACGGTGCACCAACTGCCGCCTGCAGAAACTCTACGGGCGGGTGCTCTGTGGCGTCTGCCAGATGATCTGCCCTGACCAGGCGATCCGCTGGGTGGACGAGAAACCCTACAACCCCGAAAAGGTGGTGATTGAGTATTGACGCGGCTTGAATTCATGCAGGGGAACACCGCCTGCGCAGAAGGGGCGCTCGCTGCCGGATGCCGGTTCTTCGGCGGGTATCCGATCACGCCGTCCACTGAGATCGCCGAGCACATGGCGCGTAAGATGCCGAAGGTCGGCGGGGTGTTCATCCAGATGGAGGACGAACTCGCCAGCATCGCCTCGGTGATCGGGGCGTCGTGGACAGGCGTGAGGTCCATGACAGCGACCTCCGGGCCGGGGTTCTCCCTGATGATGGAGAACCTCGGGTATGCGGTGATGACCGAAACGCCGTGCGTCGTCGTCGACGTCCAGCGGGGCGGTCCAAGCACGGGCCAACCGACGCGGGCGGCGCAGGGCGATATGATGCAGTGCCGTTTCGGCTCGCACGGCGATATCAGCGTCATCGCCGTCAGCCCGGCCTCGGTGCAGGAGATGTACGAACTGACGGCGAAGGCCTTCAACCTCGCCGACCGATACCGCGTCCCGACCTTTGTGATGACCGACGAGATCATCGGGCATATGCGCGAGCGGATCGAGATCCCGGACGCCGTCGAGATCGTGCCCCGCAGGCCCCTCGAGAAGGGGTCGCTCCCCTTCGCTGCGGGCGAGGACGGGGTGCCCGGTTTCCCGGCATTCGGCCAGGGTTACGGCGTTCATGTGACCGGGCTCACCCACGACGAGCGCGGCTACCCCTCGTCGACCGACCCGCACGTCCACGAGCGCCTGGTCTCCCGCCTGGTCAATAAGGTCGAGGGGGCGCGCCAGGAGATGGCAGACTTCGAAGTGACGAACCCGGACGCCGAGGTCGTCTTCATCTCGTACGGCGCCCCGGCCCGCGCAGTGGCGCAGGCGATCCACGACATGGACGACGAACGCGTCGGTCACCTGCGCCTGCGGGTCGTCTGGCCCTTCCCGGACTTTGCTCTCGCCCTCTTCAAGTCCGCCCGTGTGTTCCTGATGCCCGAACTGAACCTCGGGCAGATGGCGCGCGAGGCGGCCGGGCACACGAACGTTCCGGTCATCTCTATCCCGGAGATCGGGGGCGAACTGCACACGCCCGACCGTTTGATCGCCTGTGCGGAGGGGTATTTATGAATTTCCAGGACTGGTTCCGCCAGGACCGCCTTCCCCATATCTACTGCACGGGGTGCGGGAACGGGACGGTGATCAACTGCACCCTCAATGCCGTGAACAGTATGGGCTGGACGCCGGAGAACACGGTATTCGTCTCAGGGATCGGGTGCTCGTCCCGTGCACCGGGATACATCGTCACCGATTCCCTCCACACCACCCACGGGCGGGCGATCCCCTTTGCGACGGGCGTGAAACTCTCCCGCCCTGACCTCCACGTGGTGGTCTTCACCGGCGACGGCGACCTCGCCGCCATCGGGGGCAACCACTTCATCCATGCCTGCCGGCGGAACATCGACCTGACCGTCGTCTGCATGAACAACTACATCTACGGGATGACCGGCGGGCAGGGGAGCCCGTGCACCCCTCTCGGGGCGGTCTCGACGACGACGCCGTACGGCTGCAACGAACCTCCCTTCGACCTGGCCGCCCTTGCGGTGGCGGCGGGAGCAAACCACGTCGCCCGCTGGACCTCGTACCATGTGAAGGAACTGACGAAGGCGGTCCGTGACGGCCTCGAGACGCCGGGCTTCTCCCTGATCGAGGCGGTCGTCCAGTGCCCGACCGGATATGGCCGGAAGAACAAACTGCGCGAGGCCGGGGCGATGGTCGGGTGGATGCGCGACCACGCCGTCCTGAGGCAGCGGTGGCAGCGGATGCAGGAGGCGGGCGAGCCCCTCCCGCCGGGCGCTTTCCCGGTGGGCGAGTTCGTGCGGCGGAACCTGCCTGCAACGGGGGTGCCTAAATGAGGCATGAAGTGCGGTTTTCGGGCTTCGGCGGCCAGGGGATCATCCTCTCGGCGGTGATCCTGGGCCGGGCGGCCGCGATCCATGACGGCAAACACGCCGTCCAGACGCAGGTCTACGGCCCTGAGGCCCGCGGCGGGGCCTCGATGAGCGCCGTGATCATCGACGACGACCCGATTCTCTACCCCGAGGTGACGAGTCCTGACATCTACGTGATCATGTCGCAGGAAGGCTTCCTGAAGTACGGCGCCGGCGCCCCGGAGAGCGCCGTGATGCTCCTCGACGCCGAACTGGTGCAGGATAGGCCAGCGTGCCGCTATTACGCGGTGCCGGCGACCTACGAGGCGAAAAACACCCTTAAAAAGGTGATCGTCGCAAACATTGTGATGCTCGGGGCGCTGGTCGCGGCGACGGGCATCGTATCAGAGGCGGCGATCGAGAAGGCCGTCCTCGACTCGGTCCCGAAGGGCACCGAGGACCTCAATATGCGGGCGCTGAGGCTCGGCTTCGACCTCGGCAGAAAGGAGCGTGAAGGATGAAACTGCTTGAGTTTGAAGCAAAGGACGTGTTCGGCAGGGAAGGGATCAGGATACCGAAGGGCGTCGTCGTCAGGAAGGGCGAGGGCCTCCCCCCACGCCTGGAGGAGATCGGGGACCGGGTCGTCGTCAAGGCGCAGGTGGATGTCGGCGGCCGCGGCAAGGCCGGCGGTGTGTTGATGGCCGATGCCGGGAATGCGGGCGAGGCGGTGCAGCACCTCTTTAATGCCCATATCAAGGGCGTTCCGGTCAACAGCGTCCTGATCGAGGAGCGCCTCCCGATCGAGCACGAGTACTATGTCTCGATCGCCATCGACCGCTCGAAGAAAGAGCCGGTGATCCTCTTCGCCGATACCGGCGGGGTGAACATCGAGGAGACGGCAAGGACGAACCCGGACGCGATCAGGACGGTCGGGGTCTCCCCGCTCTTTGCTGACGTCCCGGCGTTTCTCCTGCGGGAGCTGACCGGCACCGCCACGGCAGGGGTGCGGGACGCCGTGAACCGGCTCTACCGGGTCTTCTGCAAGAACGACGCCCTGCTCGCCGAGATCAACCCCCTGGTCACCACACCGAACGGGGTCTATGCCGCCGACGCGAAGCTGAT
>Ga0209269_1001752_pt1 | contig 10624 bp, 4 predicted proteins | sample MTBAKMMethaMetaG_FD_187455 | JGI IMG/M metagenome (GOLD analysis project Ga0209269, IMG submission 187455) | Enrichment culture microbial communities from Arthur Kill intertidal strait, New Jersey, USA, that are MTBE-degrading - MTBE-AKM (Arthur... | ecosystem: Environmental > Aquatic > Marine >... | reverse complement strand
GCCATTGGGGAGTACTGGCAATCTACGGTACAGCCCTATTGCTGACCACATCAATGGCCGTTTTCAGAACCATACCATTACCGGTAAGGTCTTTGTTTATCGTTATTGCTCTCTTCACAATTGGGTTAGCTGAATTATTGATTTCTGGAGCGAGCGGGTCAGGAAGGTTAATTTTCATCGCCTTTATTACTTTATCCGGTATTCTTTTTGGTTTTCAACGATTAACAAGGCGCGGGAAAATCATATATCTATTTTTCGTTCTCGTCCTCCCAAATAGTATTCTCTGGCTGGTTTCTGCTGTTCTAACCAGTGGTCGCTTTTTATCCGATAATGCCGGAAATATAACTTCCCCAGGATCGCTCCTTCATTGGGCGAGCGGAAATGTCGTATTCCTTCTGGTGTCTGCCTTAGTCTTTGTGGTTAATCAGATCCTCATTGACTGGCTTGTTGCAGCAGATGTAAAACAGCGCGAATCTTTACAGCGACTTTCTCAACAGTCTGAAATCATTGAAAGAACCTTTGAAGACCAAGCTGTGTTGCTTAAAAACCAGAAGAACCAATTTGAGGCAGCAGGCCGGATCATCACTGAAATTTCAAAATCTACCAATTTAGACCAGGTGTTTTCAAATTCCATCAATTCCATTCAGCGTGAATTTGACGTGTATTACGCTGGCATATATTTGTTGGATGATAACAAACGGGTAGCAATCTTACGGGCTGCCTCAGAAACATCTGGGAAAGCAATGCTTGAACGATCTCACCGAATCCCAATTGGTGAAATTGGTCCCGTAGGACTGGCAATGAGTCAAGGTGAACCTATTATTGTGTTTGATGCTGCTCGAGATCATTATTTCCAAAAAAATCCTTATCTGCCCTTGACTCAATCAGAAATTGTGTTGCCCTTAAAAATTCAATCCAAGCTTATTGGCGCTTTGGATATTCAAAGCAAAAATCCTAACGCGTTCCTGCAAGAAGATATTTCAATTTTTCAATTGATTGCTGATCAATTGACATCTGCCACTGATAAAACAATCCAGTTAACGAATTTACAGGAAAGCGTTACTTATTTAGAGACCGTTTATTCACAGGCTACCTTATCCACCTGGAAAAAATACCTCGACCAACAGCCAGGCATGTATGCATACCGTTATAAAAATCATAAGGTAGAGAACATCCAAATCCACATTCCTGAAGCCACAGAAGCAATGCGAACAGGTATAAAAGTCATCCATACACCATCAGATGAATCTAATCCTGAATTCCAAAATTCAACCGTAGCTATTCCGATTAAGATTCAAAATCAGGTGTTGGGGGCATTGAATGTACAGGTAAATCGTAAAAACATATCACAAGACTTATTGAATCTGCTGGATCAATTTTCGAACCGTCTCGGCCTCGCTCTTGAAAAAGCACAGCTTATGGAAGAAATTCAAACTAAAGCAAATCAAGAGCACCTTGTCTCTCAAATTTCTTCAAAGCTAAGGTCTTCATCCGATGTAAGTTCTATCCTGGAAACTGCAGCTGTTGAATTAGGGAAAAACATGGAGTTTTCTGAGGTTGTAATTCAATTAGTTGGAAAACAATCCTGATTTAGCGATGTGATTTATGAGCCATCCATTTTCAGATAATCAAAACCGGAATTCGATTCTGCGCCATAGCTTAATCAATGAGCGAAAGTTACTGAGATTCTGCCTGGTAACAATATTCATTTCAATCTTTACTTACAGTTTTATTCTCACCGCTCCGAATTGGCAAAATCAAAGTACAGGTATCTTAATCCCCCTGAAGATTTTACTATTAGTTCTGGGTGTTATTTCAATTACCCTTTGTCTATTTATCGGACTGGGATTATTTCGCAATCGAAAATTATTTCGAGTTTATATCTTGCTTTCAGCCATCTTATTGCAATTGCTATTCTTTTCAGCGCTACTTCAAGAGACTGCCATAGCGTCAGCGTTAATTTTCTTTGTGGTCGGACTGATTTTAAGTTCATCAATATTAGCAGTCAATAATTTATTCCCTGTTCAGGTTTTCACAGCAATCGGCTCTTTCCTCGTTATAGCTGTTGGCACTGTTGAATTACCGTTTGGAAAAATTGAGATAACGCCCCTTGAAGATTTTCTCATCCTTCTATTGGGTTTGCTGGTGTTGCTTTACCTATTATTGTTAATAACCAAACGGATCACACCATTATTGCAAGTGCGCATCCTGAATTTTTCCTTGGCAATTTCTCTTGTACCCTTAATGTTGATTTCTTTCCTGGGAATTTCCAATCTTCGTGATTCGTTTGAAAGCCAAATGATCGAATCGCTTAAGGTGGCAGCAATCTCCAAATCGAAGGAAGTAGACACTTTCTTCTCATCAACGAAAGAAATGATGCGGACGAACGCTTCATTGCCAATTTTCAAACGCTATCTCTCCGTACCTGCCTTTTGGCGTCCTTCTGATATTGAAAATGAACTATATTCAACGGTAAATTCTTTAACAAGCGCGAATATTACCGCGGGAGATGTCTTGTCGTTTGGGTTACTCAATTCTGGTGGAATTGTCGAATACGATTCAAATCCCGATTTTATTGGCGCAGACGAAAGTCAATCGGATTATTTCAAAGCCAGCTTTTCAGCAGGCGTACCATATATTGCGGATATCGTTTTTCCTCCGCAGAGCCAACCAGAAATTATTTTTTCTACCCCCATTCAGGGAGAAGACAACCAAATCCTGGGTGTGCTTCGGGCAAAATTCAGTTTGCAATCAATCGACCGAATCTTGCAATCAGAGACAACAACTTATGGCGACCGGGTTTTTCCTATTGTGATTGATTACCAATACATCCGCCTGGTAGATACATTAGAGCCCCAGAATCGTTATAAACCTGTTATCGCATACAGCAATGATCAAATTAATAAACTGATCCGCGACAAGAGTCTACCCAATTCGTTTACAGCCGAACAACAATCGCCTTCAGATGATTTACTCGCAATAATTAACCAGTATCGTTCGGATCAACAAATCTTTTTTGAACAAGACCTGGATAAACAAACAGATCAGATTGCAGAAATTGGGGTAGTAAGTAAACTGGTGAATGTGCCATGGTACCTAGTTTTTCCGCAAACACAAACAAACCTGCTTGACGTGTATGAAACGCAGAACAAAAACCTGGTTTTTTATATTGGGTTGATTAGCGCAAGTATCGCAATTCTAGCATCCATAATTGCCAGGGCAATCTCAAATCCAATTATCCTGTTAACCCGCGCAGCTGAGTCTGTATCATCTGGTGATTTATCTGCTCATGCAAAAGTAAACAACCAAGATGAGATTGGATCATTAGCAACCGCGTTCAATTCCATGACAGCCCAATTAAAAGATCTGATCACCGGTCTTGAAGACCGGATTCGCCAACGCACCATTGAAATCACGAAACAAAACGAAAACCTCACAATCCGCTCGCAGCAATTAAAAACAATTTCTGAGGTTGCGGGGAGTATTGCTGCCACACAAGAAATTGAATCCTTGCTCACAATGGTCACACACCTCATCAGTGAAAGATTTGGTTTTTACCATGTGGGTGTGTTCCTTCTGGATGAACATCATGAATATGCAGTATTAAGAGCGGCAAATAGTGAAGGTGGTCAGCGCATGTTACTTCGCAAACACCGCTTGAAAATTGGAGAGGTTGGAATTGTTGGTCATGCGATCGGTTCAGTGAATTCTCTGATTGCCACTGATGTTGGAATTGATTCAATTTATTTTAACAATCCGGATTTACCATTAACTCGGTCAGAGATGACCATTCCATTGAAATTTAACCAAGAAGTTATTGGCGCTCTCGATGTTCAATCTACCAAGCAAAATGCTTTTACCCAGGAAGACATTGAGCTTTTCACCATTTTGGCAGATCAAATTTCAATTGCCATCATGAATAATCAGCTGTATGAAGAAAGTAAACGTGCTTTGGCTGAAATGCGTAAAGTGCATCAACAATATTTAAACAAAGAATGGTCAAAAGTAGCCAACCAAAATAAAGATGATTCTATAGTCCGGTATTCAATTGCAAAAGGTGTAGAAAAGGGCAATCCTTTAGAAATTGAACAGATCCTTTGGGACGAAAATGGCTTTAAGATAGCCTCTCACCCGTCACCAGAAAATTCAAATCGAATAGTCACCAATCTCACCATACCGGTTTCTTTACGAGGAGAAACCATCGCTGTTATCCGCTTGTCGCAAGAAAGTGAGCAACCGATCCATTGGAGTGAATCAAAAATCAGGACGATTCAACAAATAGCCGATCAAATTGCGTTGACTTTAGAAAGTGCTCGTTTATTTGAGCAAACTCTACGCCGCGCCGAACGTGAAAGAAAAGCATTAGAAATAACCAACCGGATTCGCTCAACCACCGACTTCAATGAAATGATTCAAATCGCGGTACAAGAGATTAAGCGTGAACTTAATGTAAACTCTGCTAAGGTGACAATTCAAGATATCGGAAATTCAAACGATCTCCAAACCTCAAACGAAGCCGCGAATGATCAATCAATCCTTCCATCTTCTTACCCATTGAAGAGGTAACTAAATGTATCAGATTGCGATTGCAAATGAAAAAGGTGGCGTTGCTAAAACCACAACATCAGTTTCGCTGGGTGCGGCCTTAGCTGAACTCGGAAATCAAGTTTTGGTTGTAGATTTAGATGCACAGGCCAATTTGACCCTTGCTCTTGGTTTGGATCCCACTAATGAAAATATTGGTATCAGCAGAGTTTTACTATCAGGCATGACACTCGACAAAGCGATTAAGAAGTCTTCATGTCTTAATCTAGATATTGTCCCTTCAAACCATGAAATGTCATCGGCAGAAAGGTTTTTACCAATTCAAAAGGATTATGAATTCATTCTACGGAATAATCTGTTGAACCTGAAGAATGGTTATGATTTTGTCTTATTTGACTGCCCACCATTTTTAGGCGCCGCTACAATGAACGCGCTTGTCGCGGCAGATTTGTTATTGGTTCCCACCCAGCCCGAATTTTTTTCGATTTATGCCTTGCGAAATCTTATGAATTGGGTGCGTATGATTCGAACGAAATATAATCCCACGCTCACATACCGGCTGCTGATGACCATGTTTGACAAAAGAAATAAAACCCATCGGGTACTGGCAGAACAGCTTTCTCAAAATTTCCAAAACGGTCTGCTTAATTCATATATATCAATCGACACAAAATTAAGAGAAAGCCCATTAGCCGGGTTACCCGTCCTCATGCACGCGACCAATAGCCGCGCGGCAACGCAATATCGATCGTTAGCTCTGGAGATCATTAATCATGTCCAGCAACAAAATTTACAATCGACTTGAGTCATTATTTTCTGACCTAGAAGACCAGATAGAACCAAATTTCAATTCGTTGAAAGCGGAAAATCTTTCTGGTTGGACATGGCAATGCAATCCTTTAGGAGAGTATACTGCGTGCGGATCGGAAATCGAGCAAGCATTAGGCTTTTCTCCTGAGGAGGTCATTCATGAAAAGGTTTATCTCCTGGGGCTGGATACAGACTCATCGATCCTATTGAAAAATCTAATCAGTTCCAAAACACCAAATTTTGAAGAAGAGCTGATCTATATAACTCCAGGTGGCAATAAGTTAAATGTCCGGGTTACAGGGTTATCGAATAATAATTCCGAAGGAACTTTTTTGGGTTGGACAGGTTTTTCATCTTTACTTTCCCCATCTCAACTATTAAGTCACTATCAATCAAAGAATAGCACTTTCCCAATAGATAATTCTCGTTCGAACGGTTTGAAAGGCCAGAAAGATAAATTTGAAAATCGAGATAAAGCAAAATTATCAGAGACGTCTTTCCCGATTGCAAATAGCGATTTGCGGGAACAGCTACTCATGGAGGAAGAAACCACGATAGTTTCAGGTTCTGAAAGCCAAGCATCAAACATGGTTGTCCCATTCACAATTGGGAAAGCCTCTCGTGGATTATTTGAAATTCAAGATACCCCCGGACGAGAATGGACGGAAGATGAAGAGGCGCTAGTCAAAGAAGTCGCCCGCCAACTTGCTTTGGCGCTTGAGAACGCGAATCTTTATCACGACTTAAAAACAGTTGCAAATGATCGCCAGAAATTTCTACTACAAGCGGAACGCCGGGCATTGGAGTTGGAAGCAGCCGCTGAAATCGCCCGTGACACAACCCAAACACTTTCATTAGATGAACTTCTCCGCCAAATTGTAGATCTTGTGCATCAGAGGTTTGGTTTTTACCAGGTATCGATTTTTTTAATTGATGAGGATGGTGAATATGCGGTGGTCCGTGAATCGACAGGTCCCGCCGGCGAGGAACTGAAGCGTCGCGGTCATAAGCTTGCTGTCGGCTCAAAATCAATCATCGGCACAGCCACAGCAAGAAAAGAACCCTATATCGTTAATGATGTTTCCAATCATCCCAACTATTACGCCAACCCCCTTTTACCCAATACCAAATCAGAAATGGGTATTCCACTCAGAATTGGAGAAAGGGTGATTGGAGCATTGGACGTGCAAACCACCACTCCCAATCCTTTTACCGAAGATGTGGTTAATGTTTTACAGATTATCTCCGATCAGGTGGCAGTTGCGATTGAGAACGCACGCGCCTATGAGTTAAGTCAAAAAGCATTATTAGAAATGCAAGAAGTGGATCGAATGAAAAGCCAGTTTTTGGCGAACATGAGTCATGAGTTGCGTACCCCACTAAACTCAATCATTGGTTTTTCAAAAGTGATATTAAAAGGGATTGATGGGCCAATTAATGAAATCCAATCTCAAGACCTGACCGCCATCCACAATTCCGGGCAGCATTTATTGAACTTGATCAATGACATCCTCGACCTTTCTAAAATTGAAGCCGGAAAGATGACTCTTTCCTATACAGACCTGGACATCAAAGAAATCGCCAGGAGTGTGATGTCAACCGCAACCGGTCTGGTAAAAGACAAGCCCATCCATTTGAAGAACCTGATACAGGATGATCTTCCCCCTGTAAAAGGTGATCAAACCCGGGTTCGTCAAGTATTGTTAAACCTGGTATCGAACGCAGCAAAGTTTACCGAAGAAGGCTCAATTACCCTGGAAGCGAAAGAAATCACCAGCGATGGAAATTATGAATTAATGATTACAGTCAAAGATACAGGAATTGGTATCGCTGAAATGGATCGGCACAAACTGTTTCAAGAATTTTCTCAAGTCGATGATTCGCCTACACGAAAATCTGGCGGCTCGGGTTTAGGATTATCGATCTGCCGGTCTTTGATTGAAATGCACGGGGGGCGAATTGGCTTGTTAGAAAGCAAGCCAGATGAGGGAAGCACATTTTTCTTCACCTTGCCGCTTGAAAACCCAACCATTAAAACAGAGCCAGACCTCGCGAAAAAAATCATCCTGGCAATCGAGGAAGACCCTGAAATATTACGGGTATATCAAAGGTACCTCGAAGCAACGGATTTTATTATTGAAAACCGCGATTTTCATTCGCAGCTTCTTGATGAAATCAGGAACATCCAACCTGAATGTGTTCTTTTGGATATTTCTTCAAGGAAATTTTATGCCTGGAAATTAATTCGTGACCTTAGTGAAAACCAGCTAACCTCTTCGATTCCGGTATTGGTATGTAGTATGACGGATGAAAAAGAAAAGGCGTTCTCATATGGTGTGAAGGAATATCTACTCAAACCTTTTCTACAAGACGAATTCATTCAATCAATCCACCGCATTGAAAATGGATCTAAAGATATCGGTGTGCTGTTCATCTCTCCAAGCCAAGAGAATTCGCAACGGATCCATCAAATTCTAGCAAGTCTGCCAGGCTATATTTTTCAAGAAGCCAACAGAATGGATGAAGTAATGTCTGTATTGACCAATCAATCCATCAATGTGATCATTCTTGATTTAACAATCCCCGAAAAATCTGGTTTTGATTTCTTAAGAGAGTTACAAAATCAAAATGAATCCTCAAAGATCCCAAAAATTGTTGTCTCTCGGGCAGAGCTGGCTTCCGAACTGCAAAAAGAGATGCCTGTCAATTGCCAATGGTGCATTTCATCCGATTTCCTGCGTTCTGGGGAACTAATCCGCGCAATCCATAACGCATTAAAGCATTAAACATTTTCAAATCAACAGAAAGCAAATTTAGATTTATGGAGCAAAAAATAACAGCGCGATGTCTGGACTGTAATCAGGAGACAGCTTATCAATTTGATCAACCTGCCTGTCCCAATTGTGGAAGCCTCTGGCGAGAGGCTGTTTATGATTATTCCTCCATCTCATTGAACGCGATATCTGATTGGCAAGAGCGGCCATTTGATCTATGGCGTTATCGTGAGCTTTTACCAGTTACCTCAGATATTGCCGAGGTATATTTAGGCGAAGGTGGGACGCCTTTAATAAAAGCGAATAATCTGGGCACAATGATTGGATGCAGAAACATATTCATAAAAGATGAACGCCAAGGACCCACTGCCTCGTTCAAAGATCGTCAGGCTGCTGTGACCATCGCTGCGTTGAAAGAAGCTGGAATAAATGAAATGGTGGTTGCTTCTACCGGAAATGTGGCCATCGCCTATTCCGCTTATGCTGCGCGCGCAGGCGTGAAACTGTGGGCATTTTTAACCAGTCTAGTGCCTGCTGAAAAAATGCGCGAGGTCGCCATATATGGAACTCAGGTGATCAAAGTTACCGGCTCATACGATCAAACCAAAAAAATTGCATCGGAATTTGCTGCACAAAAAAACATTCTTAATGACCTTGGTGCGCGCAGCATCCCTTGTGTCGAAGCCATGAAAACGATTGCCTTCGAAATTGCAGAGCAATTGGCTAACGCAATGGGGCCAAAACCCAGCTTCCCGCTATGCGCGCCAGACTGGTATATCCAGGCGGTTAGTGGTGGCATGGGTCCTTTGGGGGTATTAAAAGGGTTCATGGAATTAAAAAAGATGAACTTGATTGATCGAATTCCAAAAATCGCCGTTATCCAAGCCGAGGGATGTGCTCCAATGGTGCAAGCCTGGCAACAAAATCTGGAAACCGCCCAACCAGTTCGCAATCCAAAAACGTTAATTGAAACGTTGGCAACCGGAGATCCAGGAAGGTCTTACACAATTCTTCGACAGCGCATGCTCGAAAACAGTGGCGGTGCGTTTGTTTCCTCTTCCGATGAAGAGACTTTCCGGGCTATTCATCTATTGGCGAAGATGGAAGGCTTATCTGTAGAACCTGCTGCGGCGGTTGCCATCTCGGGCTTGATCCGAATGGTTCGTAATGGTCAAATCCTTCCAGAAGATGTTGTAGTTGTGAACATTACCGGCCACACCTTCCCCATTGAAAGCGCCATTTTGGGAGAGAACTGGTCACACGATATTGACCTTGCGCATCCCGCTTTACAGGAAAGCCAGGAAGAGGGATTATTAGCAGCATTATCAAAAGTAGGCAGTGATCGTTATCCTCGAATTCTGATTGTTGATGATATTCCCGAAGCACGCCAATTATTGCGGAGAATATTGCAATCACAGGGGAATTTCATTTTATTTGAAGCCTCTAATGGACGAGAGTGCGTCGAATTAGCCATAAATGAAAAACCCAATCTTATCTTGTTAGATTTGATGATGCCGGAAATGGATGGTTTCGCAGTGATGGATGCTTTACAAAAGAACCAAGACACCTGTGAGATTCCCATTGTGGTTGTCACCGCCAAAGAACTCACCACCCAAGAAAAACATCGTTTGCATGGCCGTATTCATAAATTACTTCAAAAAGGTGATTTTCTTAGCGATGATATTCAAAATGAGGTGAGATCCCTATTGGACTAACCTGAGCCAAAAATGAATGGTTCTAATATTGTTCTTGAAATCAGTAACAAATTAAAAAATAGAAGCAGTCGCAAAAGAGGAATTGTTGCTGCTCTATCTTCAGCTCTATTTTTGGGACTTACTCCAATATTTGGAAAACAAGCGCTTCTGGTTGGATTTTCCCCCTTGGCGTTGGTCACCTTGCGCACCGCAATTGCAGCTGCCATGTTGTTTCTTACCATGCTAATCATGCAACGCCAGTTCTTTTATATTTATCCGGTTGGATTGGCAGGGTGCGCGTTAGCTGGTTTCTTTAATGGCCTGGGGTCCATATTGTATTATTCCGCCCTCAACCGTCTGGATGCCAGTGTCGGGCACCTGATATACTCATTTTATCCAATCTTCCTGGCCATTTGGCAAATGCTTGATTCTCAACCCATTAATCGACTGACTTTCATCCGATTTTTTATTGCCATCCCTGGAGTTTATTTACTGGTATCAGCAGGCTCTCAGTCGGCTGACCCATTGGGGATCATATTGATGGTTTGTTCCGCGATCTTGTACGCGCTTCATATTCTGATTAATCAACGTGTATTGATGGAAGTGCCAGCGCCTACCGTTACCTTTTACACATTGTTAGCAATGACGGTCACAGTCTCTTTCGCTTATTTTATCTCTGGTGCTAATCTTCCAAGTGCAGAAATCCCTTGGTGGCCAGTATTCGGGATGGCCGCGATAACCTTTCTTTCTCGGATAACGTTGTTTCTTGGGGTTAAACATTTAGGGGGAATGCAAACTGCG
>Ga0209269_1001751_pt1 | contig 10630 bp, 8 predicted proteins | sample MTBAKMMethaMetaG_FD_187455 | JGI IMG/M metagenome (GOLD analysis project Ga0209269, IMG submission 187455) | Enrichment culture microbial communities from Arthur Kill intertidal strait, New Jersey, USA, that are MTBE-degrading - MTBE-AKM (Arthur... | ecosystem: Environmental > Aquatic > Marine >... | reverse complement strand
GGGACCGGACGCTCAATATCGCCGGGTGCGGGGAGAAGGTCAGGGACCTCATCGACGAGTACATCATCTCGAAGGGAATTAATCCGAAAGTGCCCCCGGTGTCCATCACCTCCGATGACTTTGAAGATACACTGGACGCCCACCGGACGAACAAGGCAAAGGCATCCGAGATGGCCCATGCGATCCGGTACCACATCAATGAACGCATGGAATATGACCCGGAGTTTTACCAAAGTCTCAGCGAGCGGCTGGAGGAACTGCTCACCGCCCATGAAGAAGACTGGGACACCCTGGTCGATGAACTGAAGAAGTTCCTCGAGGAAGTCAGGCAAGGACGAAAGGATGTTGAAAACGGCCTTGATCCAGAGATTGAGATGCCATTTTATGACATTCTGCTCCGCGAGGTCTACGGGTCAGGGGAAGTGGGCGAAAAAGAGAAAGAGCTCATCGCCGGAACGACCAAGGATATTGTCGCAATGATCCAGCGGGAGATACAACGGGTGGACTTCTGGAAGAAGGCAAGCGAAAAACAACTTCTCAGGCGGTATATCAAGGAGATTCTTATCGGCTCCAGTCTTCCCGACATCCTGAAAAACCGCAATCAAATCACCGACAGATTCATGCGGCTCGCCGAGCGCCTGGATGGAGAGTTGAAACGCAGGGTGATTCTATAACCACAGGCAATCTCCGGTATCAGCTCGTTCGTTCACCAAGGAAAACGCTCGGACTGAGCATCGAGCGTGACGGATCCATCATACTTCGGGCACCGGAAGACTGCCCCCAGCCGGTGATCGATGTATTTTTCCAGAAAAAGAAATTCTGGATCTACCAGAAACTGGCGGAAAAACGAATTTTTGAGGACAGCTATCCAAAAAAGGAGTATGTCAACGGAGAAGGATTCCCCTATCTCGGCCGCACATTCCGACTGGCGCTTGTTGACAGCAAGGTCCCCCTCCGTCTCTACCGCGGACAATTCGAGATAAGCAGGCATAACGTAAAAAACGGACGGGAAATATTTATCGCCTGGTACAGGTCTCATGCTCAACGAATTATCGAGGAGAGGGTGAAACGATACAAGGATCGATTCGAAGAAATTCCTAACAGCGTCAGAGTGATCGATCTCAAATACCGGTGGGGATCCTGTTCATCGAAGAAAACCCTGAATTTTCATTGGAAGATTATCCTTGCACCCATGACCATCGTCGATTATGTCGTAGTCCATGAGATGGCTCATCTCATAGAAAAGAATCATACCCCTGAATTCTGGGAATTGGTCGGAACTGTCCTTCCGGATTATGAACAAAGGAAGGAATGGCTTCGGGTTAACGGGAAATATCTCGACATTTAATCCCCTTTACTGATTCTTTGGCTATTCTTCCGCATCCGACACCCACACACACCCCAAACCATTCATGCTTCCAACATCCAAGATTGATGTAAATGCCAACCCGCCTCCCCCCTCACCACACCATCCCCAACCTCCCCGGCCACACCCTCGGCGACTTCTGGTCGTGGGCGTACTCCGAGGTCCTCACGAACACCACCCGCTCCGTCTTTGCCGAATACCTCGTCGGGGCCGCCCTCGGTGTCGTGAACACGCCGCGGGTCGAGTGGGACCGGCAGGACTTCGAATATCGGACCGGGGTATCGAGGTGAAGTCCTCTGCGTATCTCCAGAGCTGGGGTCAGGAACGGCTTTCCATCATCACATTCGATATCGCAAAGAAGCTCCGCTGGAACCCTCCAACGAATACCTATATCCCCGACTATCCCTGCCGATGTGCGGACTGTAATGTCTTCTGCCTCTTCACCGGGAGGGATCCGGAGTCCGCGAATGTTCTTGACATCTCCCAATGGGAATTCTACGTCCTCCCGACAACGACCCTTGAGGAGCGGTTCGGCGAGCAGAAATCCATCGTTCTCTCACGCATTCGAGTGATTTGTGATCCGGTTCCCCACTCCGACCTGAAACAGAGCATCGACGGGGTATTGGGTTTGAATAGTTCTTAGAAAGAACAACCAATACGTACATCATTAGTGCCCGCGACACGGAGAAGGATACCTTCTACTGCAAGCTGAAGTGCCACGACCCCTCCGGGGAAGTCTATTACGTGACCTTCAGCCGCGACAAGGTCCGCGTCTCGTCCTACGAGTCGGACGCGATCGTCGCTGCGGTCGAGACCTGGGCCGATACCGTGGCCGCGCTTGCGTGAAGCGGGCTTTGGGCCTGCCCGAACACGGGCTACGGGCCGGAGTTGTCCGATATCCGGCCCGGACCTCCTTCGGGAGAGGGGGGTTCCCCCTTTCCCTCAAAAGAAAAACATCACCTAATTATTCCCTTCATACACCTGAATCGCCCATTGCACCGCCCCGATAAACGCCTCATAATCCTTAGCATCACGGAGTGCAGCAATGGGAAATGTCGGTCGACGCCCGATGGCATCTTCCGGGATGTGCACATCCTCTATTGAATTGAGTCTCTCCAAAAATTCAAGACGCATCTTTTGGTCCTCAAATTGCGATCTTTTTTTCATCCACTGGAACTGGACCTCGATCTTTCCGGACGTCCACACGCTAAATATGATATGGCTGCTGCCATCGAGATCAAGGATGGGGAAAAATGACCCGACGGTTCGTCCTTCCCCCCACCAGATACGCAGGCCGTTGGCCTTTGCCCACTGGAGGAGTTTCGACGCCACCGGGACATCAACGGGTGATTGTTGTTCAAGCTCTTCCATGAACGCGAGCTCATCCCATTTGCGTTTCGGCTGCACCCCCTTGCGCTGTTCCGTCTTTGCACTCTGCCCGAGAATGCGAGGAGCAATCATGCGAATGCCCTCTTCGCTCACGAATTGCCGGATTTCAACGGCAATCACTTCCGCAGGGTCCATCTGTTCATTGAGAAATTCAACGATACGGAGCAGGCGGTTGGGAATCGTGTCGGCAGCAAAGATCATGCGGATCTTCCCCGCCTGGAGATTGGTCTTCACCGTGCTCCAGTAGGCATCCGGCTCGCCATCCTCTCCCAGGTAATCCAACAGGACATCGTCGGGGTTCTTTCCTTCATGCTCCCAGGTGGCATCGAACATCCCCCTGATTTTGTCGACCGACCAGTATGCAACCGCATTTGCCGCATAATCGAGCATCTGGCCGATCACCTCACGGCGTATGCGGGTATCGGTGCCCCGCTTCACCTCGACGAGGGTGGGAATGCCGTCATGATCCAGAAAGAGATGATCGAGAGAGAAACTGTCCCCTTCGCATTCGTCGCCTGGGATCCCAGCCTCACGCTGGACAAGGAGGAGCGGCACATCGCCGTCATCGCCGGGAAAGAGAAGTTTCGGGTATTTCGCCAGGATGTGCTGCAATTCATCCTCCCTCTCATAGAGTGTTTCATTCATCTGAACAAGCGTTTTGTCATCGGTGAAGAGAAATACCGGTTCGGCCATATTGATATCTCCAAGGTAGTCTTCCCTCGCACGAGAAAATAAAGTGCATGGATATGGAGAATATATCCAACCTACCAAAAGGGAACATCCCGATTCGAACCGCATCCAGGGACTGGTGTACATTACCTGAATTATAAATGATGTCCGGCCCCTCTTTCGGCATCGCAATCCAAATACCCATCCTCCATTTTCCACCAAAATAAGCCCAAATCAGCCGTATTTTCAACATAATTTGGGTTTAGAATAATTAACCAATATCCTCAGATTTCACCAGAATCCAACGATTTCCCAGTGACTATATTGGCCCTGTACAGGCAGGGGATTTTGGGAGGTGCCAACGGTAAGGGAAGGGGGAGAAACGCCCGTATTTCGCGTCTGTATCGATCGGTTCTGCGGCAATTTTTTCCAAAAATAGAGGTTATTTAAGCTTTTCTTATAGAATACCAGCATTTTTCGTCTTCATAAAAATTTTATGATGAACCCGCATCCCTCCTCTTCTGAAAATGAGGGGGAGATTACAGCCCGCCTCCCCCTCTCCCCGGAGACCCGCCGCGGCGCCGGAGGAGCCGCAGACCGCCGATGATCACGACGGCGAGCACGACAATTCCGAGGATGACAAGCCCGGCCGTTGCCACGTCGAATTCCGGTTCGAGAGTGATGGTGACGATCTTCGAATCATCTCCGGGCTCGATATCGAGGACCGCAGAGGAATTTTTATATTCCTCCTTGCGTACGTCGAAGGTATAGCCCGGGCCCGGCTCAAGATCGATAGCCAGCTCACCTGCCGCATCGGTCATCCCGATCTCTTCTCCGTCCAGCGTGACGATCGCCCCCTCCACCACGGTGTGATCCGGGTCCGAGACGATGACCGTCACTTCGGTTTCGATGATCGGCAGGGTGACATAGATGTTCGCCGTCTCGCCGATGGTGCGGGTCTCTTCCCATCCCTCATAATTGTCCTTTGAGACGGTGAACGTATACGTCCCTTCGATCATATTCGCGTCGGAATATTCACCGTCCGAGCCGGTCGTTCCGGCCAGATCCCCGTCGATGTACACCGCCGCTCCGGACAGGGGGTTGCCGTGGCCGTCGGTCACTTTGATCGTAAGCGACGAGATCGATTGCGTAAGTTCGATGAGCTGATACACTGCCGAACCGGTGAGCGTCACGCTCTTCGAGTACGTCCTGTACCCGTCACATACGACCGAGACCTGGTGGGTGCCGCTGCCGCTGAACCGCGCAAAGAGGAGCCCGCCGCTCCCGGTACGGCCCTTCGTGTCGCCATCGATGAAGACCTCGGCGCCATCGATGGCGAGATGCGTATCGGCATCGCGGACCCTGAATGCAACCCGGTCCTCATTCACCAGCCAGATAAAGACGGTTTCATCACCGTCTTCTATCGTAACGTCCGTTGACGAGGCCACGTAGTCGTCGTCCCGCACCTCAATGGAATAGTCCGTCTCTTCGGTCACGACGAAGGTGACAGCCCCGCTGCTGGCGGTGTCATCCGCATCCGTATCGCCGTATTCGCTCTCGATTGCCACCTCGGCGCCGCTCATCGGCAGCAGGGTATCGGCATCATAGACATAGACGACCAGGTCGTACTCCTCGATGCTCGATTCGAGCTCGACGGTCACCGAGTCCTCATCCTCATCGATATCGTCTTTCCAGGTGTCGTAGCCCGATTTTACCACCTTGAGTTCAAAGGTGTCGTCCAGGGAATGCTCGAATTCGTATTCACCGTACTCGTCCGTTGCTCCCTCGTAGTCACCATCGATGTAAATGTAGGCGTTCTCTATCGCATCGCCGTCCTCGTCCTCAACCGTGATATCCAGTATCGTTGCCTGCACGGCAGAGACCAGCAGCAACAGTACGCATACCATGGTCAAACAACGACGCAGGTTCATATGATAAAATTTCATTCCTCTTCTCACTCCTCCGGGGGCTTCACCCCCCGGGAACCCGCCGGGGCCTTCCTGCCTCGCCGGCACATACTCCCCGATGAAGGCGATGACCGTGTCCATATCGCCCTCCCCGGGTGCCGCCCCGGCATCGGTGGTGTCGACACCTTTCGGGAGCGATCATCCCGGGCATCACCGCCGCCTGTTCGCTGTCCATCTCCGGGAGGTCGCCGCGCATCCTTCCTCCGCCGCCGTCCGGCGGGGCAACGTCACCATCCTTGTCGGAGGGCATCCCTTCGTCCCCCAGGGGCTTCACCGGAGGAGGGCGTTTTTGCACTCACCGTCAGTTCGCCTCCCGTGCCGGTTCCGGGGATCTACGGCACCATCAATGCCACAGCGATGATGACGGCGATCGCACTCGCCACCAGGGCGATAATATATGCTTTGTTCCTTTCCATTAAGAATTCATCTCCGGTCGAAAGGTGGTTCCTATGCATGGAGTCCCGGCAGACGATATGCCTCCGGGAACCGGTTGACAGGCATTGTCTTGTCGTGCCAGAACTCCTGTTCAGGTGGTCCGCACAGGACGGGATGCATGTACAACATGTCCCGGATTGAATGAAACAACCACACGGTTCCATGATGAACATTGGTGTTTACCCCGGCAATATCCGTGGGGACGATAATTCGAAGGAGAAAAAGGACAGGAAGCACCACCCGGTCAGACCCGACAAATAATCTTTTTGCAGATTTCTGAGGACCATTTCCTCCCCGCCGTACATCCACCCGGAGGAATCCTATATATATTCTCAACTCCGGTGATTATTTATGGCACTTCCCGGCTTCTTCGGCACCCCCAATATGAAAAAACTCAAGAGAGACCGCAATACCGTCGGGTTGATCAAGGCGCTGGGGTACCAGAACGACCCCGCCATACGCCGCGAGGCCGCCGAAGCATTGGGGGAGATGGGAGACCCGCGTGCCGTTTCGCCCTTAATCCGTGCCCTGAGCGATGAGTATGAAAAGGTCTGCGTCTCCGCCTTCAGGGCCCTCTGGCAGATCGGCACCCCCGCCGTGGAACCCCTGATGGCCGAACTCAGAAACGAGGACTGCCAGATCCACGAGACCATCGCACGGGCGCTCCAGATCATCGGGGAGAAGGGCGCCGTCGAACCGCTGGTTGCCGCCCTCGGTGACCGGAACGAACGGATACGGACAACGGCGGCCGGGGTGCTCGCGGAGATCGGCCTTCCGGCGGTACCCCCGCTCATCGACGAACTCCGGGGGGAAAACATCAGGATGCAGAAGAGTGCCGGAGAGGTGCTCGCGACGATCGGAACCCCGGCCGTAAAGCCGCTGGTAACCGCCCTCATGCCCAATGAGCCCGCCCTGCGGGAGAGAATATCCGTCGTGCTCGGAGCTATCGGCCGCCCTGCCGTCGCACAGCTGAGTGCCGCTCTCATCAGCGGGGAACTGCGGCAGCGCCATGGCGCCGCCGAGGCGCTGGGGATCATCGGGGACCCCGGTGCGGTGCCTTCGCTGATGGCCGCCCTCGATGACATGCACCCGGATGTGCACCTGAAAGCCGCCGAAGCGATTCAAAAGATAGGAAGCCCGGCAGCGCCCTGCCTGATCGCCGCCCTGAACGGCGGCAACGCGGGCGGGCGGGAGCATGCAAAGGGCATGCTGGAGCAGCTCGGCCCCTCCGCCGTCGAACCGCTGATCCTCGCCCTTGCAGAGGAGAATGGCAGTGGAAGGGACAGCGTCGCCGGACTGCTGGGACGGATCGGCGACCCCCGTGCCGTTGAGCCGCTCGCGGCCGCCCTCGACGACGGGGACGAGCACCTGCGCATGACGGCGATCGAAGCGCTCATAAGAATTGGCGATATGCAGGCAAAGGGCCCGCTTCTCCGGGCGCTCAGGCAGGACCGGCCGGGCGTGCGAAACGGCGTCCTGCAAATGCTCGATGCGGTAAGCCCAAACCGTGCCGGGGACCCGCTCATCGGCGCCCTGTATGATGAACTGCGAACCGATGCGGCACCCGATGAAGGAGAAGATGCCGCTCCCCTCTCCGGCACGACCCCGACCTTCCAAAAGAAGGTGACGGATGCCCGGGGAAATGAGTACGAGCTCTTCCGGGCATCGAGCCCGGAAAAAGCACGGGCATTTCTCACGACGAAGAGCGTGGATCTGCCGAACCACTACCTCATCGTCGAAACGCCGGACGGCACCTGGGGCAGGGACCGCGGGGGATTGTTCCTCGACCACCTGGACACCTGGCACATCTCCTTCGTGAGCGATGCCGACTGCGAAGGCACCCTCCTCTCATGGGGCGCTTCCGGCCTCGAGCAGGCGGCCCGCGGGGCGCATGACAATTTTGTTGGCGAGATCGAATGCGGCAAATGCAAATACGTCTGGACCGACGGCCTCCGCTACCAGAACGTCACCGCCGTCCGCTGCCCCGGCTGCAACGCCGTCAACCGGGTCGACAGCAGCGGGGCGATCTGGATTACCATCTGAACGGCGCACACGCACCCTATTTTTCCCGATCCCTTCCTAGCGCCCGCTCAAGGATCCCCCGTCCATTACGGCGATACACCAGGGGAGCATTCGCAATGGTTCCGGGACTACGATTCCCGGATGTTGAGCCGATCCGGCGCTCACCGCGTGCGATGCTCCTCGTACCAGGACTGCTACTCCCGGCTCCACCTGCCATCCTGCACCGATGAGCCGTTCCCGCAAAAAAAAGAAGGCGAAGAGACGCCCGGCTCACACCACCGACCGGTACTCCTTCATCGTATCCGCCATCTCCCGGAGGCGCTTGTCCACCCGGTAGTTGACCGTCCCCTCCTCGAAGGTCCCGTCCGGCCGCCGCTCCCCGGCCGGAACACCGGTCAGGACCTCGATGCCCTCGTCGATGGTGCTCACCGGGTAGATCGTAAATTTCCCTTCCTTCGCCGCCTCGATGATCTCGTCTTTGAGCATCAGGTTCTGCACATTGCTTGCCGGGATCATCGCACCCTGCGTTCCCGTAAGCCCCTTCGCCTTGCAGACCTCGAAGAACCCCTCGAGCTTCTCGTTGACGCCGCCTATCGCCTGCACCTCCCCCTTCTGGTTCACCGACCCGGTGACCGCGATCGCCTGGTTGATCGGGAGCCGCGCGAGCGATGAGAGGAGGGAGTAGAGCTCCGTGCTCGAGGCGCTGTCCCCGTCGATGCCCCCATAGCTCTGCTCGAAGACCAGCCGGGCGGAGAGGGAGAGCGGTTTGTCCTGTGCATACGTGGCGTTCAGGTAGCCGGAGAGGATGAGCACGCCCTTCGTGTGAATCGGCCCGCCCATGGCAGCTTCCCGTTCGATGTCGATGATCCCGCCCCGGCCGATCCCGATGCTGGACGTCACCCGGGACGGCCGCCCGAACGCGATGTCCCCCAGCCCCATCACCGAGAGCCCGTTCACCTGCCCGACCTTCTCGCCCTCGGTCTCGATCAAAAAGATGCCCTTCGTGATGTACTCCTGTATCTTCTCCTGCACCAGGTTCGAGCGGTAGATCTTCTCCTCTATCGCCTTCATGATGTGCCGGTCCGTGGTGAACTCCGACCCCTCGCGGGCGGCGTAGTAGCTCGCCTCCCGGATGACATCGGAGACGGCGGAGAAGCGGGTGGTCAGCTTGTTCTGGTCATCTGCGAGGCGGGAGCCGTACTCGATCACCCGGGCCACCGCCGAGCTGTCCAGGTGCTTCAGGCCATACTCCTCGCAGAGGCCGCAGATGAAGGAGGCGTAGTTGCGGACGTTCTCCTCCGTCCGGTCCATCACGGTATCGAAATCGGCCCTGACCTTGAAGAGTTCGGAGAAGTCCGGGTCCTTGGTGAAGAGGATCTGGTGGATCTCCGGGGTGCCGATGAGGATCACCTTGAGAGAGAGCGGAATCGGCTCGGGCTTGATCCCCTTGGTGGAGATGAACCCCATCCGTTCGCCCGGTTCCTCCACGACGACCTCGCCGGTCTTGAGCGCCGTCTTGAGCCCGTCCCAGGAGAACTGGTTCCTGAAGAGATCCTCGACCAGCAGCACCAGGAACCCCCCGTTTGCCATGTGGATGGAGCCGGGCCGGATCATGGTGAAGTCGGTCGCCACCACGCCGTACTGGACCTCCTTTTCTATCTTGCCGAAGAGGTTCTGGTAGGTCGGGTTCTGCTCGTAGATCACCGGTGCGCCGCCGTTCCCCGAGTTGTCCACGACGACGTTCACCTCGTACTTCCGAAGCGCTAGCTCCCGGAAGAGCGGGTTCTGGAACTGCGGCGGCAGCTGCTGCTGGGGCGGCTCGGGCATGAACTGGGGGAGGTTTTCCACGATGTCCTTCTGGACGGCGTCAATATACGCGCTGATCTCGTCGATCGTCTCGTACTTGTCCTTGAGCGCGGCGACCCGGTGGCCGATCGCGTTGAGGGCGACCTCCCGGTTCAGCTCTTCGACGGCTTCGCGGCCCTTCTGGTCAAGGTCCCGCAGCTGCCGGAAGGTGTTCCTGAGTTCGACCAGGAGCTCGTCCTTGCGTTTCTCATACTGTGTCTGGACCTCCGGGGGGAGCGCGGCGAACTCCTCCTGCAGAAACGGCTCGCCGGTCTCTTTCAGGGGGGTGGTAAGGAGACCCTGGGGGCCCGACTGGATGACAAACCCCTTCTCTTTTGCCACCTCGTCGATATGGGAGAGCAGGGCGACCTTCTCCTCCTCTATCCCGCTAAGAGCGGATGCGAGGCGGTCGACATAGTCCTCGCTCTCGAAGACCTTGGGGATGAACCGTTTCGCCTCTTCAAGGAACGTCGCCATATCCTCTTTGAACTCCTTTCCCATCCCCGGCGGGAGCAGGATGGCATTCGGCTCATAGGGATTGGCGAAATTGTTGACATAGATCCAGTCGCTCCCCCGCGGTTTGGTCTTTGCAAGTTCGGCGAGGAACTTCTTCACCGCGGACTTTCTCCCCGTCCCGTAGACGCCGGATACATAGAGATTGAATCCCTTCTCTTCGATGTTCAGCCCGAGGGTGAGGGCCGCAAGGGCACGCTTCTGCCCGACGATCTCCTCGAGGGGTTTGAGGTCGCGGGTGCTGGTGCAGTCGACGAGCGAGGCGTCGAACCGGTGCCGGTACTGCTCGACCGGAAGTGGTGTCACCATTCTTCTTCAGCTCCGTATGCCTGCAATGGTCCCGGTACCTTATCATTGTTATGTGGGCGAGGCCTCCAGCCGGGGCAGGCCACCCCCCTTGGAAGGGCGGCGCCGCCCCGTGCAT
>Ga0209269_1001749_pt1 | contig 10658 bp, 18 predicted proteins | sample MTBAKMMethaMetaG_FD_187455 | JGI IMG/M metagenome (GOLD analysis project Ga0209269, IMG submission 187455) | Enrichment culture microbial communities from Arthur Kill intertidal strait, New Jersey, USA, that are MTBE-degrading - MTBE-AKM (Arthur... | ecosystem: Environmental > Aquatic > Marine >... | reverse complement strand
ACGGCCTCGAGACTTTTTATCTGCCCGACAAGCCTCCCAGGCTTCATAACTTCAAACTGTCGGCTGTCGACTGATGGCTGCCAACTACTCCAAGATTGGTCGGGGCGGCAGGATTCGAACCTGCGACTATTTATTTATTTGGTTGAGATTATTGACTTTTATTTTTGCCTGACCAACATTTGACCAACCGGGCATTTTATTGTTGTTTATTTTCGATACTTTTTTGAAGCAGAAAGATTATTTTTTTTTGGTTTGTTTCGATTTTTTCTAATGTTTGTAAACTTTTTGAAGTTTGATTTAGGGCTTTAATTGTAGCGTAAATACTTGCCATTAAGAAAACAAGTGCTCCTAAAAATGCCAATTTGCGTATAAATTGTTCGAATATTTCTGATTCAGGAAATAATGCAGCTCCCAGAAAAATTGCTGTTGCTATTAATGTAATAAATAACGCTACGTTTTTTGATTCTTTATCCATTTTTTAGTGTCTCCTGAACTTTAATTTTTCTAACAAGAAATAAGTATAGACATTTCTATGTTACGTATACGATTACTTACTGTATCATTTAATTTAATTGTTTCATTTCCATCTAATAACTCTATTTTTCTTATCAATATCAAACGGATGATTTATTAGAAAATTCATTCCTAATAGTCCGTCTGTGCCATGTTTTTCTTTAATATTATTTGTACTGATAATAAAATTTTCTTCTGCAAATGGACCGGCTGTAAATAAATCTACCTTGAACTGAATAGTTTTAATTGTTCTGCCGTCTGCAACGTAGGATTTTCCTTCACTGATTTTTTTCGGTTTCAACCTGCTTATAACATCTGGATGTATTTGCGTGGTTCCACAGCCGGTGTCCAATGTAAGTTTTATTTCTTCTCTATGCCCGTTATTTTCTATTATTGCCGGTATCACTATTGTTCCACCTTGATAGTAGAATTTTGTTTCTCGAGCAAAGGGATTTAGGTCTTTGATGATCTCCAGGGTGGGGTTGTTTTTGGGGAAAGTAGTGTTTGAGTACTGCAGATTACCGTCCTTATCTTTCCATTTGTAAATGTATCCTTCGCCAGCTTTGATGTTGTCGAGTATTTTTTCAAATGCTTCGGCTTTTTTTTCGCTTTCTGTTTTTTCTCTCGGGACGAATGTTGATTCTATTTCAGGTTTCGGATCATGTCCAAAGTGGTTTGAATAAAATACCCCTGGGCCACCCTCCACAATGACTTGTATGAGAATTACCGCAAGGACAGTGATGATTAAATATGGTGTTTGTTTTTTCACTTAGGAAACCAGCAATGATGAATTTATATTCATCGTGTAGATTGAGATTGAATTTATTTTATGCTATCTTGGATTTTTCAGCAATATTATGTTGTTGCTTCCGTTCATCCTTTCTTTTCTTCCATTCTAAGAATTCAGGAAATTTGTTTTCAAATTGAACTTTGAACCAGATTTTTATATCTGGGTTTGTCCGGCTGGTTTCATTTAACCAATCTTGGATCTCAGCGAGAAAATCTTTCTTTTCGGTTTCCTTTTCTCCTTCGCCCGTCAGAAGCCAGTCAGTATTTAATCCGAACTCCTGGGAAACAAAGAATCCCCATTCAACAGGAAAGTTATTCTCCTTCGCACGTTTTGACACAACCGATTCAGCTATTCCTACAATATTAGCTAATTCTTTATTTTTTTTGATGGAAGTATTTGCGAGGATTCGCAACCAAACTTCGTCAAAACGCATGAATTTCTTGTCTGCGTATTTTTTTCTTGACATAGTTCGTGTTTACGCATTTAATTAGTGATATAGAACGATTTTTTTTTATTTTACGCTGTGAGCGTAGAAAACACAAACCAAGGAGCATAAACCATGTCCCGCGCCGAATTCGAAATCTACAAAAATCCGGGAAAAGGTTACCCCTGGCGTGTTTGGTATCGAGGCGGCTATTTACCTTTTTCCCGCAAACGGGACGCTAAGGAATTTGTTAAGGCCGAAAAGGCTTTAATCAAAAGGCACAACGATTTTATCAATGATTTAACCAAAAAGGAGCACACACCATGTCAGCCCAACCAGCAGAGAAAGTCACCCCGATGAAGCAACCCCGTCCAGATCTGAACGTGATCATCACCGGCAAACTCGCCCAGGTCGACCTGGTCGGCCAGAACAAGGACTATTACCGCAACGTCCTCATTTCCCCTGCCAAGGATGAATATTCTTACCCGCAGCGCTTCTGTGTAATGAGCGCCAAGCGCCTGGGTGATAAAGACCAGGTCGTCACCGTTGAGGCGGAAGTTCGCTGCCGTCCCTGGAAGGACAACAACGGCGTTTTCCGTTACCCCCATGAACTCTGGGCCGTGTAGCAGCTGGCCGGCGAGGAACGAAGATGAAGGCTTTTTTTATCCTGGCATTTGCAGCGTTTTTGCTTTTCCCCTGTTCCGCCTTTGCCGGTGGCGTCATCGGCCTTGACGGCACGATCACCATGCCCACCATCCCGGTGATCACCGGCCAGGGCGAATACGGGGATGTATTCAACTTCTTCTTCACCGTCATGTTCCTGAGCGGCCTGATTTCGGTCTTTTTCAAGAACGTGATCCGCATGTTCCGGCGGCGGTACGGCGATTAATTCAGGAGGATACCCATGGACATTGCAACAGTCACTTATTTTCTGTTCGGCCTGGCCGGCCTGCTCTCCGGTAACATGATCTGGACGGCCATCTGCAGCGCGGCCTAAACCCTTTCACGGAGCAAGACTATGGATTTGACAGGGATCGTCTTTGACACCACCACCCTGGAAGCCGGCGGCCTCCTGGTGATCGGCTTTGTTGCCATGTACGCGTCCATCCGTGCCGTTATCAACATGGTCCGTCGTGACGGTGGGGGATCGTCCAGCCGGTATGATCTGCCCTCTATACGTGACCAGAAATTTGAAGCTGGTTCCGGTTTAAGTGACTGGTACGGCCGATCCGACAGGTATCACACATAAAAGTAAAACAGATTTCCCACGCGCGGGACTTTAACCGCCTCATAGTGAGGCATCAACCACCCAACCTTTTTTTTAAGGAGGAAAAACATGGATCTTACAGGAATCGCATTCGACACCGCCACCCTGGAAGCCGGCGGCCTTCTGGTTCTCGGCTTTGTTGTCCTGGTTGCGTCGATCGGCGCAGTTATCGGCCTGATCCGTCGCGGCGGCAGCCGGTAACCGGCCTCAACCCGAACCAGCAGCCGGGCCGGTAACCCCTTCCTTATCGGCCTGGCTGCTTCAAGGAGCCTCCATCATGCCCACCACTCCCAAAGTTGAAACACTCGCCTATCTGGAAATCAGTGTCCACGATTACGCTGATATCCTCGATATCTGGGGCAATGACGAAGTGTACACCGTCAATGACGTCCTTTCCTCCCTCGTTGCCCTGGGCCTGCGAAAATTCCGCCAGGATCTCCCGACCCTGCAGGAACAGGCCAACCAGAACAAGGAGACGCAACCATGCCGACCGAACAGCCTCATCATGTAGAAAGCAGGGTGCCTGTTTTCGCCCTGTTCAATTTCGCCCCCTCTACCTACGCCGAAATCAGCACCCTTGCTTATTACGAGCAACAAGGCATCTGCCGCACCATGCAGAACCTTATTGAACTCGGCTTGCAGTCTTTGAAGCACGTCGATCCGCAGATCCGCGAGGACATAACCGGAGCGTTCGAGGATCTCCACCCCTGATCGAACGGTAGAACTCATGCGTAAAAAAATCCTTTCCTGCATCCTGATTGTTTTACTCGTGATTTTTGTCGTTCCGGATCGGTCTGTTTCTGTTCCAATGGTTATTGTTATTCCCGCTGCCGCAATAGGCATACCGCTGCTTGCAGCTGGCGCACAGTATGTCAATGATCATTATGCTGATATATCTCAGGCGGTAAATACTACAACGACTAACGCAGGTAATTTCCTACGTGGGGCCTGGGAAGCTCAGAAGATGGTTAACTCTCTGGGCTTTGATTATATGGTAGGTCGGTCTGTCGCTTTGCGGGGTAATTTGGCTGATTTTGCCGCCTGGGCATGGGATAATTTGCAGGATATGTCAGGTTTTGTGCAAGACTGGCTTAATGATATGGTTTCCGATTTTCCGGGGGTAGGTGATATTGCTGATGCAACAAATCAAACAAAGAATATTTCTATAACTGGTGATTGGCAATTTTCTCATGGTTTAAGTTGTTCGACTAATGGCCAGACAGGTAATATTTATTATGGTTGGTCATCTACTTTTAACGCTTGGGGGGCTTTTCAATATAGGCTTAATTATATAAGGGAAGATGGTTATTGTACCTACTATTATATGTATTTTGCTCCTGGTACATTAACGGATGATCCTGTTAGTTGGGAGCCTAATACAATTCCTCCTGTTATTCCTCCTGATGCTATTACCGATTTTGGTATAGGTTTAGGTGGTCCTTCGGGGGAACAAATACAGGATGATATTGACAGATATATTAAGTCTCCTGCTCCTGCTATTGTTCCCATTGACCCGGCGGCTCCCGATGCAGATACCGCCCCCCCTCTTGTTGGGTTGACTCCTGGTGAACTTGAAGCTCCTGTGACAACTACAGAACCGGATCGTGTTGCCGTTGGCGATGATGCTCCACCTACTCCTGATGCAACAATAGATAATGATCTGCTGCGGGGCATCTACAACAACACCCTGGCCACTGCCCGGAATACGGCTTCAACCGTTACCGCTATTCAGAACCTTGCCCTTACCGGAGAACCTACGGATATTCAACCGGTGGTTGATGCGATCGTTGCCCTTCCCGGGCAGATCGTTCCCCCTCTTGTCGGTCCCATCGAGGCGCTGCCGGCCCAGATCGCCAACCCCATTGTCGACAAACTGGATGAGATCAAGGAAACTATCCCTCCGCCCATTGAATCTCTTGAGCTCACCGGCGATCAACCCGCCCTGGGTGATGATAACGTCTACGACACGACCATTGAGGAACCGGAAGAAGAATCCCTGTCCGAAACCATCCTGGAATTCATCAACAATGGTCTGCCCTTTGTTTCGACCCTGAAACAGAACGCCATTACCCTGAGCAACCCGAGCCCGAGTTATGACTTTGTTCTGTATGATCATCAGTTCAGCTTTGATTTCTCCCCCTATGAAAGTCATCTCCGGGCCTTCGGCTACCTGCTGTATGGCCTGACAGTCTTTTCCGCGTTCATGATCATCGTGAGGCGTTGACATGGCTTTACCCATCATTGCCACCGGCCTGTTCTCCTTTATCGGCTCCATTGTCGGCAAGTTCTTGACTGACGGCCTTCTCCGGTACGTTGCTTACAAGGCCCTTGCCGTCACCCTGTTTATTACCATTCTGCCTATCCTGCTGAAAAATTTCATTGTCTGGATCGTCCAGGAGTTGAACACCGTTATTTCTTCGGTCATGGCCGGCAGCTCTGTCGAGGCAACCGTCCTTGAACTCACCGGCCTGGCCGCCTGGCTTGCCGACTGCTTCAATGTTGTCGACTGTTTCAGTCTGCTGATCACCGCCCTGGCGATCCGCTTTGTCCTCAATATGATTCCGTTCGTGGGGTAAGGCATGGCGATCCGCATTGTTGACGGCAAACCCGGCAGCGGCAAATCATATTACGTTGTCAATCACCTGGCGAAAAACTATTTCACCGAGGACCGGGGCCTGTACGTTCTCAAGGAAGGATATTGCATCATCACCAACATTGACAGCTTCAAGCCGCAGCACATCGACCTTAAGGAAATAGCCGCGGAACATGGCGGCTATGATTCCTTCTTCACCGCCGAAGTCCAGGAACAACTCAAAACCAAATACGGCCGGATCATCTATATCATTGACGAGGCCCAGCGCATCTTTCGCAAGAACTACAAAAACGAGGATGTTTTTTTCTGGTTCGAGACCCACCGCCATCTTGGCCAGGACATCTATCTGATCACGCAGCATTACAAGAAACTTCCTTTCGACGTCTATTCCCTGGCTGAATTCATCATCTACGCCGCGCCCAGGACCCGGAGCCTTGCGGGTGAATTCCGTTATCACTGGATGGATGACGGCACCAAGATCAAAACCGAGACCTTGCGGCGCAAGCAGCAGATTTTTGCTTTGTACAAGAGCATGGACATGAAGGAAGCGGAGAAGATCGGCAACCCTGTTCTGAAGTCCGCTTTCCTTGCCCTGGCCGGCTTTGTCGTGATCCTGATTATTGCCTCGCGGTTCATGTTCGGCGGCATCATTTGGGAAGGCGGGGTGGGCGCGACCAGTGAAGCACATGCCGCTGTTCCTGAAACCAACTATTCCGCTCCGCCGCTGACAACTGCCCAGGGCAGACCTGAACCTGAAATCACCTACGCCTGGAAGGCCCTGAATGTCATTCGCACCTTTGATCCTCGTGGATATATCGGGGAAATGGTCGTTATTAATGACTCGTTGATCCCCCTGGACCTCTGCCCGTTTGAAATCCGCCGCGCCGGCCGTTCGATTTACGCCTACATGCCCCTGGAGGAAAACCGAGGCGCCCGGAGGCAGAGTGAGGAGGGGAGCGGGTCGAGTGGACTGACGAACGATGACCCGGGCGCCGGTGATCTGCCGCCGTCCCCCTCTTAATTTGCTCAACGCATAAGGGCCGAAAGGGACCTATCCCAAAGAGGTCCCGGCCCGTTGCGTCCCGGATTGAAATGCCGGGGCCTGTCAGATAGCAATAAAAAAACCCTTCCGCTGCTGAGTTTGCCGACCGACAGCGGAAGGGCAACCACCCACCTTAACAGATGGAGGATTTTTGTCATGATACAGCATCGAGACCAGGGCGACAAGTCCCCCCAGGTCGAGCGCTGCCCTCGGAAAAAGGGGGTGCAAGCCGGAATAACATGCACCCCCCGAGTAGCCACCGGCTGCGATAAGTTAAAAGTTTCCTGCTGGTTTGATTGGCGCAACCCGGAGCTGTTCGAGCGTCTTGAAACCCATAAGCGCGGCCTGCAGGAAACCGAAAATCTGCTTCGCGCCCCGTTCGACCTGGTCAAGTCGGAAACCAGTTTCAATTTCAATCTCCACCGGACCGGTACCACGAAATTTTCCTATATCCTCAGTACTGGGGATATCATCATGCTCCTTTCCCCCCGGCCGGTCGATTCCACCCTTCACAACTGCCAGATAGAAATAGGTTCGATTTCTTCTCAAACCGACGCCCAGGGCATCTACCAGGAAATCATTTCCGTCTTACGGTTGCTTAACTGCCGTCTGCACAAGGAACTGGTGCAGGAAATCCACCTGGCCGTTGATCTGATCAATGTTCCCGTCAAAAAGACAAAATTTCGGCTGGAAAATAACTGGATCGCCCGGGCAAACAAGTTCGCCTATTTTTCATCCCGCCGGCGGATGACCGGTATGTCTCTGGGTGCCGGTAATGTCATGTTCCGGGCCTATGACAAAATTGCTGAGATGAAAGAAAAACATGAATCCTCAAAACAGGATTTCTTTGCCAAAAAATGGCAGGTCAACCTTGCTGAAACCGATGTTACCCGCTGTGAATTCCAGATTCGCCGGCCGGTCCTCAAGGAATTTGACGTCCCCACCGATACCGTTCAGGATATTTTCGCCAATCTCCAAGCTATCTGGCGGTATCTTACCCTTGAATGGTGTCGCTTCTGTACCGAACCTGTCGACCGGGAAAACAAACACCAGGACCGGGCCGTTACCTCTCCTCTTTGGGAACTGGTCCAGTCTGCAGTTTTCTCCCCGATCATGCGGACGGCCAGCCGTATCCGGCAAAGTTTGATCAAGAATATTGACGCCCTCCGAGACCAGTTCCGGGGCATTGCCCTGTCCCTGGCCGCTTCTGAGGGTCTGCTTACCGATAATGTTGATTACATCGTTTCGAGGATTCAGGTGATTCTTACCGACGATCTGCGCCGGCTGCTGCGCCGGGATAAATCAAAATTTATCCGAACCCTGAACATGCGTTTCAATGAATGCTACGCAACAGTTTTATGAGGTGCACTATGAAACTATCGCAAGGTGACATTCTCGTTCCCCCTTCCCCTGGGGCCTATAAGCTGCGCGTCCGTTCTCTCTATTTCCCGAGCAGGAACAACCCTGATCCGCAGTACGTTTTACAACTCTACACTCTTCCACCGGGAGCCGCGAAATATGAAAAAAAATGGATGAGCCGAAAATATGACCTGGTCGCTAGCTGGGGCGAGCTGCAGGAACGGGGTTTTATTCTTGAAAAGAAGCAACCGCAACAGCTTTCCCTTTTTGCAAGTCAGGGCTGTTCAGATTGAGGTGAGATCATGGGTGGACGATCACGCAAATATACCCCGCCTGACCGGTGGGACTGGCTGCAGGAAATATCTGATCAACGGTTGGACCGGTACGGCAAGATGTCCGGCCACAAAGTCAAAGATGGTTCGGCCGATCTATCAAAATTTGCCTTGCACAATGAAGCCGCATCAGAGTTCAAGCGCCGGCACGGTTACAATCCAGATTGGTATTACAATCCCTATGTAGAGCCTGCCTCTGATCCTGCGTCGGGATCATCCAGTGAAGCAAAATATTATCCTGTAAGACCTGGGCAGAAAATACGATTGGGAGATCAAATTCAGAGTTTAGGCGATAAATGGGAACCTGTTCCCGCCTCTATGGCTGGTTCGAAGGTTGAAAAAACTCATTATCCAATCCGCCGGCGGAAACAATAATTTTTGGCAAGTGGTCGGCTGTTCAGATTGAGGTACGTTCATGGGTCGTTACCAGATACATATTCCCCCGATTGACTGCGGTCCTGCCGGTATTCCATCTGTTTTCTGTTCTCCAACTGCTGCTGTCTGGCAGGATTTGACCTGGGGCCGGTGGGGATCAGGCGGGCAGTATGACGCCCGGCATATGTTCGTTGATGACTGGCGCTTGGAACATCTCTGGCGCAAACAGGGTGAAGGGCTTGCAAAAGTGATCTGCCAGGGCATTGTTACCGCCCCTGATTTTTCCATAGACGGATATTTTCCTCCGCCCTTAGTCCAGTTTCAAATATTCCGTTCTCGTATTCTGGCGGCGTATTGGATTTCTCAGGGTGCCATTGTAGTTCCTGTCCTGCAATGGGGGTCCCGATCTTCCTTCGACTTCTGTACAGCTGGAATCCGTCCTTCATCCGTTGTTGCCGTCCGAGGCCCGCAGAAAGGGACTGAAACCGCATGGCTGCAGGGCGTCAAGTACATGATTGCAACTCTTTGTCCGTCCCTTATCCTCCATTTCGGCCGCCGGGCAGAATATGCCGATAACGTCCTTTATTTCCCTCTGCGGTCGTGATCGATGTTCTTGACTGATCCGGGATATTCGCATACTTCTTTATGTATGCGCGGTCGTATCTATTCTGATCAGAAGTGCTCCCTTTGCGGTTCATCGTTTTTGCATGATGACCGGAAGAGGGGTCTTTTCTGTCCCCACCATCCGGATCAGGAGGCCACCAGACAATTCAAGGTCCGCTTCGGCCGGGGGATAACCAAACGGTTCAATAATTTTCAGGCTGCGGAGCGTTTTCTTGACGGCCTGCGCTATGAAGTCGACAAAGGTTCATTCGATCCCAGAGATTACCAGGCCGGCAACCCCTTATCTTTCATCAATCTTTCCCGCCAGTGGTTGACCAAGAAAAAGCAGAAACTTGCCCCGAGGACCTACCAGGGCCTTGAGCATATAATTTCTGTTGCTCAAAATTTTTTTGGTCCTGAAAATGTTAAGAATATCCAGTTTGCGCAGCTGGAAGATTTTATTGACTCGCTGCAGGTATCGGACAAGACGAAATCAAATTATCTTTCCTGCCTCCATAATTTTTTCTCCTGGCTTGTCGACCGGCGGGAAATAGACCGCTCACAATTTCCGGTTTTTCCCTCGATCAAATATGAACTCGGCCTGCGAAAAACCGTTGATAAGGAAACGCAGCAGGCCATCCTTGCCGAAGTAAAACGAATCTCCTACCACGTAAGCCCTAAAATCTGGCTCGGTATCAAATGGCTGTCCACCTATATTTCTATTCGTCCCAACGAGCTCCGTAATATCCGGGAAGGCGATATTGACCGGCGCCAGGGATTCATTTTCATCCCCCACCCGAAAGAAAAACGGCCCAAGCTGGTTCCGTTAACCGACAATGACCTTGAGATATTGCAGAATATCCCTGTCGGGCTTCCGGACCTTTATTTTTTCCGTCATTCACCAGGGGTTTCCGGTGTAGCCGGCGGGACCAGGTTCGGCATGAAGTTGTTTTACAAGTGGTGGAAAAGGGCTTGTCACAACCTGGGCGTTGAATGCGTGGATCTGTACGGCGGCACTCGTCATAGCTCAACGGTTGCCCTCCGTGAACATCACACCCCGGAACAAATCAGGCGTGCCACCATGCATTCAACAAACAAGGCTTTTGAGCGATATTTTCAGCTTTCCCGGGAAGAATTGAAAGCGGTGTATACAGTCACGGAGCGACCAACCACCGACCAACCAAAACGACCCGCCCGGAAGAAAACAACTATTTGAAATTATAGGTAAAAGATTGGTCGGGGCGGCAGGATTCGAACCTGCGACCTCCTGCTCCCAAGGCAGGCGCGCTAACCAGGCTGCGCTACGCCCCGTTATTGATTTTCGCCGATCGGCGCAAAAAGTGGATACCTGATACCGGGT
>Ga0209269_1001748_pt1 | contig 10665 bp, 10 predicted proteins | sample MTBAKMMethaMetaG_FD_187455 | JGI IMG/M metagenome (GOLD analysis project Ga0209269, IMG submission 187455) | Enrichment culture microbial communities from Arthur Kill intertidal strait, New Jersey, USA, that are MTBE-degrading - MTBE-AKM (Arthur... | ecosystem: Environmental > Aquatic > Marine >... | reverse complement strand
GGGATGAGCGATGAGGAGCTCACGGAGCTCAGGAGAGATCATATCGGGTTCATTTTCCAGGTGTTCAACCTGCTCCCTCTTCTCACTGCCCTTGAGAACGTGCAGTATCCCCTCATCCTGAAAACCGGGGACCGGGAATGCCAGGACCGGTGCCGGGAGGTACTGGCCGCAATGGATCTCGATGAGAGCCTCTACTCCCATAAACCCAGCGAGCTCTCAGGCGGTCAGCAGCAGCGGGTAGCAATCGCCAGGGCGCTGGTCAATGACCCTGAAATCCTCCTTGCCGATGAGCCGACCGGCAACCTCGACTCAAAGACCGGAACGGCCATCATGGCCCTGCTCGCCGACCTCAACCGGAACCAGGGTAAGACGATCATCATGGTAACCCATGACCCGGTTATCGCCCGGTATGCCCGCCGCATCATCCGGATCGTGGATGGTAAAATAAGTGGAACGGAGGAGTAAGGATGCATTCAGGCATGTTCTTTGATTTCGCACGGCGAAATGTCCGACTTCACTGGCTTCGGTCCCTGCTCGCGATACTCGGCATCATCATCGGCGTGGTGACCATCGTTTCCATCGGAATCCTCGGCAACAGCCTTGTGCTGGCCATCTCAGACAGCCTTTCCACCGTCGGGGACAGCATAATCGTGAGCCCGCATGCCGGAGGTATGGGATTCGGTGGCGGGGGAAATGCACCCGAACTCATCTCGGAAAGGGACGTCGAACAAATCCGGCGTGCAGTAGCACCCCTCGTCACCATACCTGTCTATTCCGGGGGTTCCCGGATAAAGATCGGTACCGAGGATACGGTGGGGGTGATCTATGGTCTCAAATCAGATGATATTCCCATACTCCTCGAGCTTGCGGAAGGTTCGTACCTCCGGGGCTCCTCTTCGGCAATGGCGGGAGCGCGGTTTGCAGAACAGAACGATATCAAGATCGGTTCACGGATAGCTGTAGGCGATAAGGGATCCCTCCGGATCGTCGGCATTCTGGAGGAACGGGGGATGGGATTTGATATCAATCCCGATTACGGCATCGTCGTTGACAGCCGTTGGTTTGAAGATGCCTATGGCCAGGACGGCTACGATCTGGTGATCGTCAAGGTGAAGGACCTCAGCCAGATCGAAGAGGTGAAACAAGAGATCGAGCGGCAGCTGAACCGGCGGGAGACGGTAGTGGACGTCATCGATACCCGGGCCATCCTTGACACCATCCTCACCGCCTTCGGGCAGATCTCCATGTTCACCACAGCGATCGGAGGCATCTCGCTCATCGTTGCCGGAGTAAGTATCCTGAACATCATGCTGATGTCGGTTACCGAGCGAATCAAGGAGATCGGGGTGCTCCGGAGCATCGGGACAAAAAGGCAGGAGATACGCAGGATGTTTCTCTATGAGGCCCTCATCCTGGGTCTGATCGGGAGTGGAATCGGCGGGGCTCTCTCCCTCCTTGGCGGGTATGCTGTCAGCCTGGTGATGCTGCAGACCACCGAGTACCTGTTTGTCCCCTCGAGTCTGATCTTTATTGCCTATGGCATGGCGTTCGGGATCGGGACCAGCCTGCTCTCGGGGCTCTATCCGGCATGGAAGGCATCGAACCTCAACCCCATCGAGGCCCTGAGACACGAATAGGGAAGAGGCTCCGGATTTCCGGCAGAAGAGGGGGAACCGGGTGACCGGATGAACGTATGGCATCATTCCCGATCCTGATCCTTCCAGAATTCTTTCTCATCCTCTTCTCCGCCCCCGGTACCTGAACCTGTCCGGGGAAAGCGGGTATCATCGCACGCTACAGGTAAGGAAAGATTCTGCAGCTCTCTACCGGATCATCGGCAACACCCTCCTGGTGCCGGGGGGCACGTACCGCCACGGCATTCGTGCCGGTGCTGACATTCTCTGATGTTCACAGTGATCATCGTGCCGGCGATCGGTATCGTTTCCGCCATCATGAGCAGGGAATACCTGAAGAGTTGACCTGGTCCGGCTGGTCTCCTAGAAGCGCCGGATCGCGGACAGCAGGTCTTCGGGACTGCAGTCCTCTTCCAGGGTTACAAACCAGACTTCCGGATCTTTGACAATAAAAAGGGCAACGGGGGTGACCGATCCGACCATTCCCGTCTCTGTACTCCCGCAGAATTGTCTGACAACCGGGAGCATGGTGAACCCCCGGCACTCGACCGGCACTCCGAACCTGATTTCCGGGAAGGTCATGCTCCGGCCCCGTGCCGGTGTGGACGGGTGATGCTCACAAGGTGCCAGGTCCGGGGATTGAGAAAAAGACGGATGAGAAGGGCAGGAATAACCAGTGGGCGGTCCACCCGGAAATCGCACCTGCAGGATCCCTCGAGCAGCTCACGGTCGAAGACCGGGGATACAGAGAGTGATACCCTGCGGTCCAGCATGACAAGCGGCCGTATCGCGGTATAGCAGCCAAAGGCCATTCCGGTGACGGCCGGACTTGAGAGACCGAACCGGATATCGCAGATAAGTCTCCTGATCCGGGTGTGGCGGACCAGAGCCCTGATGATCCGCATCACACCCGGTTTGAATATCAGGATTTCTTTGAGGAGTACACCGGTGGTCCTGAAATCCAATGCCGCTCGCGGTTCACCAGTTCTTGCGCCAGGTTCAACTGCATGACTCCAGATCCTGGTTTTCCCTATCAGGATATCGAGGACGCCGTTCCCGTTGTGGTACTTCACCCTGACCGAGAACACGCACCAGGATGCACCGGCACACAGGGATACGGCCAGGTCCTGATGTTCAAAAACGAGCGAGATATCGAGCGGGATAAGGTATATGAGATACATGGCCGCAGCAATGACCCCGATGAGAAGAAACATGAAGAGGACTTCGGTCGCCATGGAGGTCCCCGGCGGGAAAAAAAATGATTATTTCTCCTCTTTCTTTCCAGACATCTCTTTTACGGCAGAGAGTACCTGCGGCGCAAGCGACTCGGCGATGGTTGAGATAACCCTGACGACGGGACTCTCTTTCCGGAGCGACATCACCTGGATCCCCTCGACCCCCTTGATATCCTTGTGGACGACGACCAGCGCTACCGGGGAGATTCCCCCGCCGCCTCCCGCGCCCGCACCACCGCCTTTCTTTTCGGCACTCTCTCCCCTGCCTGCACCAAAGCCGAACCCGAATTCGGCAATGGGTATGACCAGCCGGTCACCCAGGTCGAGGGGTGTTCCGATGATATGGGCAGGTGAGAGGAGCTTTTCAAGTTCATCTGTCGTCATTTTCAGCATTTCTTCTCCAGACATCTGTTTTCCCTCGGGCAAGCATAGGGAGGGGATCATATTAATAGTACTCATCCCGTGAGAGTCCTGTCATTCAGAGGGTAGAGGCCCAATCGATCTGCACGGACACCGCGGGATTGAATTCCTGGAAAGCACGCATGGGGATATACCGCCACTCTGAAGCGTCCTGACAAGACCTGCCGGTTCTCATCGTTTGGGGAGATGTACGGGCCTATCCGGAAGCGGCATGGGAAGAGGATCGGGGCAGGAAGAGGTGACGCCGTACTACCTGGATACCTCCGCTCGCTACGAGCAGGGAATGCTGGTGTATCTCTGTCGGCACTCTCCATTTCCGGGTCTGGGGGATAAAGAGGTGAGGGTGGGGCGGACCCTCACCAGCTGATGAAGAGAGACTTGGTCCGCGTGTAGCTCTGGAAGGCCTGGAGGCCGTTCTCCCGCCCAAGACCGCTCTCCTTGACGCCGCCGAAGGGGATTTCGGGCGGGAGGGTGAGGTGTCTGTTTACCCAGACGACACCGGCCTCCACCCGTGAGAACACCTCGTGCGCAACGGCCAGATCCCGGGTCCAGACCGAAGCCCCGAGCCCGTACCGCGTCTCATTTGCCCGGGAAATACCCTCTTCGAGGTCCCGAATCACTGCAATGGGAAGCACAGGGCCGAATACCTCACTGGTCATGAGCGGGCAGTCAGGCGCCGGGTCCGTCACCAGGGTCGGAGGATAGAAGAACCCTCCATCATACGCGGGTCCTGAGAGGCGCGATCCCCCGGTGACGATGGTTCCCTGGTTTTTTTCCTTCACGCTCTCCACAACCGAGACGATCCGTTCGAGCTGGGACATTCCCGAGAGCGGACCCATCTCCACCGAGGGATCGGACCCGTTTCCAACGACCATGGACTCAACTCTCTTCCGCAAACGTGCGGTGAACTCGCGGACAATCTCCTCATGAATAAAGAGCCGTTTGACGGCCGTACAGGTCTGGCCGGCATTGTAGAACCGTCCCCGGACTACCCCGTCCACCGCTTTCCCGATATCGGCATCCTTCCAGACAATCATCGGATCTGAGCCGCCGAGCTCGAGATGGATTTCCGTGAGCCGGGACCCGGCCTGCTCGCGGACCCTGTCACCGGTCTCCATATCACCGGTGAAGGAGATCTTCCTGATTCCCGGATGCCTGACCAGTGCCTCCCCTACGACATCCCCCCTGCCGGTGACGACATTCAGGACTCCGGGGGGAAGGCCGGATTCTTCCATGAGGGTGGTGAGCGAGAGGCTGGTCAGGGGAGTGGCCGAGGCCGGTTTAAAGACCATGGTATTCCCTGCCAGGAGGGCTGGCCCGATCTTCCATCCCATAAGGATGACCGGCATGTTCCAGGGAACGATTGCCCCGCAGATGCCAAGCGGTTCACGCCGTACGAGGCAGTCCCCGGCGGATCCAAGGCCAATATAATCGCCGTGCATGGCGCCGGCTATCCCGGCATAGAATTCGAGGATATTGGCAAAGCCGCGGACCTCATCTATGGCATCCCGGAACGGTTTTCCCTGCTCAGCGGTGAGCAGTGATGCCAGATCATGGGAGTGCTTCCGCACCATCGCTGCTGCATGGAACAGAACCATGCCCCGTTCCCTTACCGTCCGGCGGGCCCAGGAGTCAAAAGCGGTGTGTGCGGCATGCACAGCCTCATCAACTTCGTAGAGGGTCCCCTCCGGAACCCGGTCGATCTCCCTGCCGGTTGCCGGGTTGATAACCGGCATCCAGCAATCATCTGCTGAAGAGACGTCGTTGCCCCCAATCCTCATCTGCATGGAGAGGGAATCGGCATGCACGGATTTAACCGCTCCGGGAGATGAAAGGGATGATTCTGCTGCTGCTCTCACGCCTCCGCATCTCCCGGGTGTGCAGTTCTCATGGTGTCTCCGGACATGGAAATTATTAATGAGCTCTTCACCCAGACTGAATGTCCGGGGTTGCTATGGCAGAGGTGTTTGTGCTCAAAACGACCGATCGACCAGGAGGAATCCCTCTGGTGTTCGAAGCAGTCGGGCCGGATATTTCCGGAAAAACGGTGGTGCTCAAGGCAAATTACAACAGTGCTGATCCGTTTCCTGCCTCAACGCACCCGGATACGCTTCACATACTTGCCAGAGAGATCATGAACAGGAATCCGGAGTCCCTTACCCTTCTTGAACGGAGCGGGATGGGATCCACACGCCGGGTCCTCGAGGGATGCGGGGTATATGAAAACCTCGTCCCCCTTGGGGTAAATATCGTCGTGCTGGATGAACTCCCCGCATCCGGCTGGGGTCATATCCCCCGTGAAGGGACCCACTGGAGAACGGGGTTTTTTCTCCCCGAACGGCTGCTCTCTTCCGGAACCGTCGTCCAGACCTGCTGCCTCAAAACCCACAGGTTCGGGGGGCATTTTACCTTATCTCTGAAAAATTCGGTCGGTCTGGTGGCAAAGACCATCCCCGGCAGTCCGCATAACTATATGAACGAGCTCCACAGCTCCCCGTTCCAGCGGCAGATGATCGCAGAGATCAACCGTGCGTATCCGGTGGATGCGGTAATCATGGATGCCCTGGAGGGTTTCGTCAGCGGCGGGCCAGAAGAGGGGGAGCGGATTGCCCCCGGCCTCCTGCTCGGAAGCCGTGACCGGGTGGCCATCGATGCAGCGGGGGTTGCCCTCCTCAGGTCGTACGGCTCCACTCCGGAGGTGATGGAAGGCCGGATTGCATCCCATGACCAGATAGCACGGGCAGCCGAGCTGGGGGTGGGTAGTGCAGACCCGCGGGAGATCCGCCTGATCCCTCTCAGCAAAGAGAGCCGGCATGATGCCGACAGGATCGGGAAGGTCCTTATGGAGGAAGGATGACCGCCGGAATCCTTTTTTCAGAGCATTCCCCATTCAGAAACAGGAGCGGAAGTGTATGAGAATCGGCATTCTTGGGGATACCCATGATCACCTGCCCAATATCAGACATGCGGTGGGCATGCTGAGTCCTGAGGTGGATGGCCTCTTTCTCCATACCGGTGATTTCATCTCACCGTTCGTGATTCCGGCCCTCGCCGGACTTGATGGGACAGTGATCGGGGTCTATGGGAATAACGATGGTGACCGGGATCTCCTGAGAACTCAGTGCGGGGACACTGGAAATGTCCGGATAGAGGGAAATTTTTTCGAAATGGACTGCGACGGACTTCGCATCGCACTACTCCATGGTCATGAGAAGACCCTGCTCGCCGACCTGATAGAGAGCGGACTCTTCGACCTTGTGGTTCACGGCCATACCCACCGGGCTTCAATCTCGTCCCGCGGAAAAACACTGGTGATAAACCCGGGCGAGGTGTGCGGATATCTTACCGGCGCCCCGACCTGCGCTCTCTATGACACCCGAAGCCGGGAAGGGGTGATCCTCCCCCTTGTTGTGTAAATAAAAAACGTGAGGTTCATACCGGATAACGTCCCATTGTTAGCCTTATGCAAAAATCGATCGGTGTCATCGCGGGAGTTCTGGTGTTCGTCGCAATATGCCTGCTCCCGTTTGATCCCGTATCGATACCTCCGGAAGCAAAGTATGCCGCTGCGGTGACCGGCCTGATGGTTGTCTGGTGGCTGACCGAAGCCATCCCCATCTACGCGACTGCGCTGGTCCCGCTGGTTCTCTTTCCGGTGATGGGAATTCTGACACCCAAGGAAGCGGCGGTATCTTATGCTGACCAGACCGTCTTCCTCTTCATGGGCGGGTTCTTTATTGCCGCCGCCATGATGCGCTGGAACCTCCACAAGCGAATTGCCCTCCATGTGATCGAGCTGTTCGGGAGCGGGCCGCGGAAACTGATCCTCGGGTTCATGGCCGCAACCGCCTTCCTCTCCATGTGGATCTCCAACACCGCCACGGCAATGATGATGATTCCCATAGCGATGGCCCTGGTGGCAACGCTCATGCCCCAGGCGATCTCTGATGAAAACGGGGGAAGTAAAGAACAGAAGCAGTTTGCCACCTGTCTCCTCCTTGCCGTCGCCTATGCGGCAACCATCGGCGGCATGGCCACGCTCATCGGAACACCCCCGAACGGCATCCTGGTTGCCCAGCTCTCCAATATCTTCCCTGAGGCCCCGAGCATCGATTTCTTTTCGTGGATGATCTTTGCCGTTCCCTTCATGGTGATCTTCCTGGCCATCGCCTGGTTCTGGCTCACCTACGTCGCCCACCGGCACCTTCCCCGGGTAATCTCGGGAAGCAGGGAGGTCATCCACCATGAACTGACCGGGATGGGGCCTCTCGGGATTGGAGAACGGTGGACGCTCCTTGTCTTCTCCCTGGTCGCGCTGGCCTGGATTTTCCGCGCTGAAAAGACAATCGGCACCCTGGTCATCCCCGGCATCAATACCTATATCCCCGGGGTGAGCGATGCGACCATTGCGATTACCGGGGCACTCCTCCTGTTCCTGCTCCCCGTCGACATGGAAAAAGGAATCTTCACTCTCGACTGGGAATCGGCACGGAAGATCCCGTGGGGGGTGCTCATCCTCTTCGGCGGGGGTATCTGCCTCTCCGAGGGTATCATCGCCAGCGGACTTGCAAAGCTCATCGCCTCATCATTCACGGTGCTTCAGGTTCTGCCCCTCATCCTGATCGTGCTCCTCATTACCCTGCTGATCACCTTCCTCAACGAGGTGGTCTCGAACACGGCAATCGCATCGATCATGATCCCGTTGATGGCCATCACCGCGGTCTCCATGGGTATCAACCCGATGTTCCTGATGGTCGCCGCGGCACTGGCCTCCTCACTCGGGTTCATGCTCCCGGTAGGGACCCCCCCAAATGCCATCGCTTACGGAACCGGGTATATATCCACAAAGGAGATGGCCCGGGCAGGGTTTGCCCTCAACATCATCGGCTGTATCCTCGTGACCCTCTTCATGACGCTGGTTGTCCCGATGGCACTCGGGTTCTCCCCCGATTTACCGGCCTGGGCTGTGCTCCCCGGGAAGTGATCAATTACCCCTCTGAGAGGAGAATTGCCATCCTCTCGAGAATCACCGACACCTCTTTTCCGGGCAGGGCCCGGCTGCAGTAACCGGTTGCAAGACTGAGTGAGCCACGGCAGGTACTTGCAGCAAGGCCGAATCCCGGTGGGTACTCAACGGGAGGGAGCATCCAGGCATCTGCCACCGGGACCGGACCATAGTCAAGGACGCTCTCGGGGATGACCCCCAGATTGGAGAAGAAAGGAATTTTTTCCAGCCCGCCTTCACGGGTCTCCAGGTCAAGCTCCTGGAGATGCAGCTTCACCGGTTCGTACCCCCTGGAAAAGTCCCTGCAGAGCCGTTCTGCAGCCCCGATGCCGGCATGTCCCCGTTTCCGCTCATCCATAGCGGCATGAACCCGGCTGATCACGGTTGAGAGGGAGGCGCCAGGCTCAGCCATGATTGGGACCTGAAACGCAACCGAGAGGTTGGCGAGTGAAGGGAAGGAGTCGGGTGAAAGATAACGCCGGAGATCGATCGAGGTGAGCACCGGGAGCGCGTGATTCCGGAGTTCCGGCACAGATTCGGCGAGTGAAAGGGTGAATGCTGAAAGAAGAACATCGTTCACCGTTACCCCCAGCTTTTCGGCCCTGGCCTTGATGGACGACAGGATGCCAGGTTGAAAATGAACCACGGCATACTCGGGGTTCTCCGAAGTGCAGGATCGCATAGGCACACTCCACGAACTCACCTGGTCCCCGTATGTGAGGAATGCCTCTTCCCGCTCTGCAGGAGAAAAGAGCCGGAGAACGCTTTCAAATGACCGGTCGTGGGAATTCTTCAGTCCCATGAACGTTGTCTGAGCAGACTGTGCATGGTAGAGCCGGGCAATCCGGCTGCCGAACGTCTTGACTCCATATGCATCGCTGATGCTGTGATTTACAGAGATGCAGAGGAGATCGCTGTCCGACCTGATGAGCCGGACTCGTGCTTGGGGTCCTGTTGCCGGGTCGAGGGGTTCGGTGAGGAGCATCCGGAGTACGGCATCAGGATCCCTGGTCGTGATGACGGCATATGTCAGGGCAGGTGCATCGGGATCTCTCACGAAATACGGTGGTTCGCCTTCCTGAAAGCGCATCGTCGTCAGGGGTTCGGCCTCACAGGCGGACCTGACTGCCGATGCAAGCGCCTGCTCGCTGAGCATGCCGTCAAAGCGGATGACCAGATGGATCATCTGGTCCCAGATCGTGGAGAGGAGGTAGTTCCACTGGTCGTTGATCGTTGCCGGGATGCATCCCCCTTCCCATTCCTTGTCCATAAAGGCAGCCCTCACAGGAAACAGTTGAATCTGGTCTTCTGTATTCTTCGTTTTCCGGGGATATAATTCCCGGGGATATCAGGACAGTTCATCGAAGAAAAGGGTATGCATGGCAGACAGCAGGAAAACGCCTGCAGGATGCTTTCACCAGTACCCTGCCGATACGCGGATTGCATCCGGTACCCGAATCCCGGGAGAGTTATCTGTCCCGGATGTCAGAAAAACCGGGGAAGCGACCGGCCCCATCCGGTGAAATCAAACGGCCTTTTCATCGCATTAACTACCGTTCTTATACAACAATGTATATAACTATACAATTCCTATCACAGTATATGGACACCAAGATCTTTCTGTGCGAAGAGGAGATGCCCCGACAATGGTACAATGTCATGGCAGACCTCCCCGCACCGCTTGACCCTCCCCTCCACCCGGCTACCCAAAAACCGGTGACGCCAGATGATTTGAAAGTCATCTTTCCCATGGAACTGATCAGGCAGGAAATGAGCCCGGACCGCTTCATTGACATTCCCGGTGAAGTACTCGATGTCCTGCGTCTCTGGAGGCCAAGTCCCCTCTACCGCGCCCATAGACTCGAGAAAGCGCTCAAAACCCCGGCGCGTATCTACTACAAGTGGGAAGGAGTCAGCCCACCCGGCAGCCACAAACCGAATACATCGGTTCCACAGGTCTACTACAATATGAAGGAAGGCATCGAGCGGATTGCCACGGAGACGGGTGCCGGGCAGTGGGGGTCAGCACTCGCATTTGCGACCATGCTCTTCGGCCTCCAGGCCACGGTATACATGGTCCGGTCAAGCTACACTCAGAAACCCTACCGCAAGTCCATGATGCAGGTCTGGGGGGCAGAGTGCATCCCGAGCCCCAGCACCAAGACCAACTCGGGGCGTGCTGTCCTTGAAAAGTATCCCGATACGCCCGGGAGCCTCGGAATCGCTATTTCCGAAGCGGTCGAGGATGCGGCTACCCACGGGAACACCAACTACTCGCTCGGTTCAGTGCTGAACCATGTCTGCCTCCATCAGACAGTGATCGGCCTCGAGGCACGCGAGCAGCTGGCCTCGGTTGAGGAATACCCTGACA
>Ga0209269_1001744_pt1 | contig 10674 bp, 13 predicted proteins | sample MTBAKMMethaMetaG_FD_187455 | JGI IMG/M metagenome (GOLD analysis project Ga0209269, IMG submission 187455) | Enrichment culture microbial communities from Arthur Kill intertidal strait, New Jersey, USA, that are MTBE-degrading - MTBE-AKM (Arthur... | ecosystem: Environmental > Aquatic > Marine >... | reverse complement strand
CACAGTTTGCATGGGTCCTGGCATATGAAACGTCTTCCTTCCAGCTCACTGAGGTCCAGCGGCAATGGTCCGTTAAGCATCGACAACCTCCACTCCTGGATGATCGGTAAGCGTGGAGCCGTCCATCTGTATCGGCTTTCCACGGAGGAACACCGCCTGCGGGAACAATGCCTCCCGACCCTCGTAGGGCGTCCATCCGCACTTGCTGTGCAGCCGCCTGCCTTGCAATCTTACGATCTCCCGGGGATCGATCACGACCAGGTCCGCGTCCCTCCCTTCGGCGATCTCACCCTTGTTCAGGCCGAAGGTCTGAGCGGGCACTGTACAGGCGGCATTGACCAGAACGTCCAGGGAGAGGAAGCCCCTCTTCACCATCACCAGCATCATGCTGAACCCGGTCTCCACCCCCGGCAGGCCGGAAGGAGCCTCCCCGAAATCCCTCTCCTTCTCTTCGGGAGCGTGCGGGGCGTGATCAGTGGCCAGCATTGGCACCTCGCCGCGGCAGAAGGCGGCGAAGAGGGCCTCTCGGTCAGCCTTGCGTCGAAGCGGCGGGTTGACCTTGCCCCAAGGCCCCAGGTCCATGCTGGAATCGAGAAGCATGTGATGTGGTGTGACCTCGAAGGTCATCCGGCCTCCCTTCAACAGGGCGAGAGATTCAGGGCAACTGACATGGCACACGTTGATCCTCGCGCGGTCCTGGAAGGTCAGCAGCCTTTCTATGGCCCCTGTCTCCGCTTGGCGAGGTCGGCAGGTCTCATGGTCCCGCAGGGAACGTTCGTCCATGCGCATGAGCATCCCCTCATCCTCGGCGTGCACGCTGACCACCTTGCCTGTTCGGCCCACCGCATCCATCGCCATTGCCAGCCCCTCGTCCCCATGGAGCAGGACGCTCTGGGTGGACGACCCCATGAAAACCTTGTAGGCCCGGCAGGTGGAAAGCGAGGCCACATCGGTTCCGGGGGAGATACCGGCGAAAAACCCATAGTCCACCCAGGATCGACCTCGGACCCTCTCCCTCTTCTCCCTTAGCGCCTCAACGTCAACTACCGGCGGTCGGGTGTTCGGCATGTCCAGGACGCAGGTGACCCCGCCGTGCAGGGCGGACAGCGATCCGGAAGAGAAATCCTCCTTGTGTGTGGAACCTGGGTCGCGGAAGTGCACATGCGGGTCTACCGCCCCGGGAAGTATCAGGCGGTCTCCGAAGTCGTAGTGCTCGTCCCCCTTCAGCACCTTCTTGACCACCGCGATGCGCCCTTCCTCGATGCCCACGCAGGCCTTGTGCAGCCTGCCTTGGAAGAACAGCTTTCCCTCTACCACGTCCATGCGATCACTGGGTACGTCCCCTGAGTATTTGACCGTATGGCGATTCCTCGTGAAACACCTCGGCTTGGAATGTCAATATCCTGGTGCTGCGGTCCAACCACATGTCGGGGGTGAGCCCCGCCTTCAGGCATGCCTGCTCCAGGAAGGTGTTGGCGTCCCACTCCCATTCCACGGGCACCTGCGGGAGCAGTAACCCCCGGTAAGGCCCCCTCTCCACAATGAGACCGTCCCGCCCTATGACGATGCTCTCCGGCATATCCTGCCTACGATCTACCATCATCTCCTCGGGCGGCGTGAGCACGCTGACCTCCACCACCACCTCGTCCAGCTCCTCGGGTCTGAGCGGAGGGAAGCGTGGATCGTGACATGCTCCTTGGGCCGCGCGCAGTATCGCTTCCGCCAAAGGGAAAACCGGCTCCGGATATCCGATACATCCCCGAAGGTCCTCTCCAGGGAAGGTCTTCAACGTCACGAAAGCTCCGCTCTTCTGTCTGAAGCTATCAGGTACGTCGAATGTGTCGATATCGAGGTCCCTGGTCTCTGCGTCCACTCCCCTTCGGGCCAGCTTGACCGCCAAAGTACCCTCTTGGTCCTTCATTCCAATCCTGTCATTGAAGTAATCATGCATCCTATTAAAGATGTGTTTTAAACGAACCGGTGCCGGTCCGCCCGCTACGGGGGCGCCCAGCAAACCTATTTAGCGCCGAGGAACAAGTATATATCATGCAGGCCGAGGAGGTAAGGGAGATACTGGTTCGGGAGGTCATGTCTAGCAGCCCCCGCGCGGGAGCGCCGGACATGACCGTCAAGGAAGCAGCGGCCCTGATGCTCCGGGAGGGCGTGGGCAGCTTGATAATCATCGAGGACGAGGAGCCTGTTGGCATATTGACCGAGAGGGACCTTTTGTACAAGGTGGTGGCGATGGGGAAGGTGCCGTCGCGCATCTTGGCGGACAAGGTCATGTCCTCACCGGTCATCACCATATCGCCGGACTCCAGCGTCTCGGTGGCTGCCAAGCGCATGTCCGACCTGCACTTGCGTCGCTTGCCTGTGGTGGAGGACGGAAAGCTCATAGGCATGCTGACGGAGAAGGACATTCTCAAGCTGTCCCCTTCGCTCATAGAGCTTACCAGGGAATGGAGCAAGATAGGGCAGGGAACGTCCGTCCGCACCAACGGAAGGGGGTTCGTAGCCGGCTACTGCGAGAACTGCGATTCATACTCCATAGACCTAAGGCTAGAGAACGGAGCCCTGTTGTGCGCCGACTGCCGGGAAGAGTGAATCAGTCCAGTTCGATCTTCCTAAGGCGGGGTGCGGGCGCCTCCTTCTTCTTGTCGAACTCCTTTAACTGACCGTCAATGAAGGAGCGAAAGAGGAGAAGGGTCTCCTTGCGGATGTTGTTGTAGTGTTCCTTTACCTCCGGAGGCATTACGTTCCGGGGCATGAGCGTGTCCATGGCCGCCAGGAACTCCGTGCCGGACCTCATGAGGTGCATCACGGTGTCCTGTTGGAGGGGACCGCCCGCGAGCTTGGAGGTCCTAGAGGGCGCTTCCTGAGTCTCGTTGTCGTTGCTGTCGTTCTCGTTGGTCATTTCCATCCCTCATTTGAAACTGATGATGAGCCGGCCGTCCTTGAACTCCGCCTTGTGGGCCTCCTTCCTAACCAGGGAGTATGGCAGGGCCACAGAACGCTTGTACCAGCCGACCGTGACGATTAAAACATCATTCGATTTATATAACTCTACCTCATCCTTGCTGGAGAAAGGAAGCTTAAGGGCGAGCATGTCCACGCCGTCGCGGTTGTATATCTCCATGCTCTTCTCGGACGTGTAGACCTGAGAGGGGTCCGTGTCCCCGAAAAGTTGCTCGGCCAGGACATCTAGAGATTCTATACCGACCACCTCGGTCGGTGATTGGTAGGCCTTGAGCATCTTCAAGGGGGAGAAGGATTCGTCTATCATCTGCATGTAACGGGACTGCTCCTCGTACTTGGCGTCGGGATAATGGCCGCGGGATTCCTCTGGCAGCAGCCGATTGATCACCAAACACTCCACGGTGAGGTTGTAGAGGGAGAGGTATGTATAGGCGCGCTTGGTCTCATTGATGACCATCCTTTCCGGGTTCACCACCAGGCGAACGGAGGTGGTCTCAGCGTCCAGCAGTATCTGCCTTACGGTCTTCATACGGTCCTTCAGACGGTCCAGGTCGGTGAGGAAGGCGTCAGTGGGCATGGGCATGCTCATGACCTTGCCCACGGTCGCCCGGGCCAGTCGCACCGTGTTCCTGAAGATCTTATACATCTTGTCGAAGTACCAGTCAGCGGTGTCCGGGAAGCTGAGCAGCCGCAGCGTTTCCGCCGTGGGCGCGGTGTCCATGACCACCACGTCGTACTCCCCGCTCTTCTTGAACTCCTCGATGTAGAATAGCGCGGACATCAGTTCCATGCCCGGCCATACCGTCATCTCCTTGGAGGAAATGGGGTCCATGCCCTGAGACACCATGAAATCGGAGAGGTACTGCCCTATCTCCTTCCAGCGGGTCTCCATCTCGTGGATTACGTCCACCTCGATGGCGTCCAGGTTCTTCCCTATGTTCTTGATGTCGCCCGATAATGGCATGTCCAAGGAGTCCGCCAATGAGTGCGCGGAATCCGTGCTCACCGCGATGGTGCGGTAACCGAGCTTGGCGCAGCGCAGGGCGGTGGCCGCGGAGACCGAGGTCTTGCCAACCCCGCCCTTGCCAGTATAGATTATTACCCTCGTTCTCTCACCGGATGGAAGCAACACAAGCGGTTATACTTGAATGATTGCATAGAAAGAGAGCGACCAAAAGAAATGAGTGGATGGGGAGTGCCGGGGAGGGGGTTCGAACCCCTGACCTTCGGATTTCCCTGGAGAGGGTCTTGTTCCTAATCCCTATGAGTCCGACGCTCCACCAGGCTGAGCCACCCCGGCATTCGGGAAAGGGGTTTATTCTGCGGCTTCGACCGTCTCGGCGGGGGCTTCTTCTTCCTGGACCGGCGCCTCTTCTGGAGCAGCCTCGGAGGGCTCCTCCACGGGCTCCTCAGGCTCCTCAGGAGCGAAGACCGGCTGGTCCTGGGGGCCAACGCCCATCTCCAGCACCTCGGTCTTGCGGATCTCGACCCTCTTGATGGGGACGATGACCTTACACACGGTTCCCAGCCTGCGAGCCATCTCGCCATCGATGATGGCCTTGACGATCTCGGAGATGGTCTTCTCCTCGCCTATCTTCCGCATCTCATCGTCCATCATGGTACGAAGGGCGGTCTCCTGGGAGGATTGGATCCGCTTCTCGGTGATGCTCATGGGCTTCACGCGGATAAGGTATCCATCCTTGGTGCGGACGTCGATGACGTGGTCCGTCTTGGTCCTCTTACGGCGGGTGAGCCGTCGGATATAATCACTGGTCAGGTCCTGTCCGACGAACACTGTGTGTGCGTCGAACCCGCTGACATCCTGAACTCTGAACTTGAGCTTAACGTGCATCTTCGAGAAGTCGCCGTTTATATCATGGACGGTAGCCTCGGTGGTCCTGCCGACCAGGTTAGTAGCATCGGCGCTGGGGGTCTCCCCTAGCTGGGCCTGGTTGAACATACGAGGAGCGTACAGCTTATACCACTCCTTGGCCTTCCACCGATCCTTGACCTTCCTTGAGGCGGCCTTCGTAGACGCTTTTTTAGTAGCAGCCAATTAATAGCCTCCAATCGCGAGATGAACTCGGAAACAAGTAACTCTATTAATAAGTTTTCTCTCCCCCAACACCTTCAACCTGTGTCAACCTGGGAGTGCTGGAATAATAAAATTGAAGGAAGGGGTTTTAGACCTGTACCAGCTCCTGCAGCACTCGCTGCAGGGAAACCTTGCTCACCTGGTCCGCCTGCACTTCGTGTTGAGAGAGCTTGGCCTCCAATGCCTCGAAGTCCTTCAGGTCCGCGAGGAAGACCGGCACGTAGGAGGACGTGCCCACGACATTGAGCACGGCTATCCTCTCCCCGGCCTTCATCTGGTGGCCGTCGAGGGCCGCCTGATACTTCACGAAGCCCTCTAGCTCCTCCGGCATTTCTTCGGGGGTGTAGACCCCGACCAAGTGTGCCTGGTGCAAGATACTGCCTCACACGGTGACCTTGATCTCATGGGCCTCGAGTCCTAGGGAGGACTTGGGAAGGCCCATGGCCAGACCGTAGAGCTGGGCCAGGTGGATGACCGGTATGTCGTATCCAGGCAGGTCCTTCTGGCCGCGGTCGAACTGCAGGTGGCAGAACGGGCAGACGTCGATGATGAACTGGGCGTTGACCGCCTTCATGTTCTTCAGCTTGGTCTCGGTGAAGCTCAGGGCGAACTTGGCGTCCCTGCTCCTCACGCCTCCACCAGCGCCGCAGCACATGTTCTTGTCGGCGTAGGGCAGGCTCTTGGCGCCGGTCCACTCGACCAGCTCGTCCAGCAGGTGGGGCCTCTCCGGGTCATCGATGTGCTTTATCTTGGTGGGCCTGGCGAAGTGGCATCCGTAATGGACGGCCACATTGAAGTCCAACGGGTTGGTTATCTTCTGCTTCAGCTTCTCGATGCCGATGTCCTTGAACATGACGTCAGCGAAGTGGCGAACGTTCACCTTGCCCTCGTACTTCATTCCGACCTCGGCCAGGATCTCGTTGACCTTCTTCAGCAGCTCGGGGTCCTCCTGGAGCATGTGGTTCGCTTCGAACAGGGAACCGAAGCAGCCGTTGCAGATGGTCAGGATGTCGCAGCCCTGCTTCTCAGCGATGCACAGGTTGCGGGCGGCTAGAGCGAGCCAGGTGGCCTGGTTGAAGGAGCGTATGACTCCGGGGGCCGGGCAGCAGCCAGCTCCAGGCATCTCCTGCAGTTCGTATCCAAGGGCCTTGAACATCTCCCTGGTGGCCTTCTCGATGCCGGGGTATCTCAGCGGGGCTACGCAGCCCAGGAACAGAGCGAACTTGTTGTTGGTCATTTAGGCACCTCCGATCAGCTTGTCGAATCCGGTCTTCTCCATGATCTTGCGGAAGTCGGCCATTGCGTTGGCGTCTCCGACGGTGGTCGGCGGGTCGGCGGACAGTCCCATGCTCACCCTCAGCTCCTTGAGCTTGTCGGAGGGGGGTACGGTGGCACCGATCTTCAGCAGGGAGCGTCCGACCTTCTTGTGGTCCTCGGCCATGAAGCCCTTGGCGACGGCCATGTTCCTCATGATTATGAGGATGTCCACGATCTCGACGTCGCGGGGGCACCTCTCCACGCAGGAGTAGCAGGTGGTGCACATCCACAGGTCCTCGGAGGGGAGGATATCGTCCTTCAGTCCGAGCTGGGCCTTCCTGATCAGCTGTCTGGTGCGGAACGCAGTGGTACGTCCAGAGGGGCAACTGGCAGTGCAGGTGCCACACTGGTAGCACAGGTCCAAGGTCTTGCCACCGGCGTCGATGACGCTCTGGGCAAACTCCGGGTCTGGTATCTTCACATTTGACATGAAAGTCTTCCTCTTGCTCTGGGAGCGGAGATATTGTATTTAAAGATGAACAAAAAAAGCTACAAGTGTTACCGTTATAGGTTACACTGAGGACGGGGCACTTCGCATCTCTCGCAGTATGTCCCCTACCATAGACGGGCCTGGTCGGTAGAGGCACAGGATAGCGTACGGAATGGTCTCTTCCGACCTCACCCGATGCCCCTTGCGCGCCAGCAGGCTTTCGCTCACGAAGTAGCTGTAAGGGCTTCGCACCAGTGCGGCCAGTGATGAGTAGGTCCTCACCTCGTGGAATGATTCCTTACTGGTTTCCAGGGATTGGAACCCCAGCCTCTGTGGCCCGAACCGGAAGCGGGCGTATTGGTTTCCCTTCCTCACGTGTACCAGACGGTCCTCCCCCACCTCTTCCCAGGATGCCCCCTCCATCTCATACGCGTACAGCGGATCGTCCAGCACCACCAGGTCCAGCAATCCGGCCTGGAAGTCGTTGACGTTACGTCGGTCCTCTGAGATCACAACCTCCACCACGCCTTGCGGGTCGGCCTCGTTGAGGGCCATCAGCACCAGGTCTTCGGTCAGTAGCGTGCAGCCGACCGCTAGATGTTGCCGCTCCCTCAACTTTCCCTGTAGGGCCATCTGTTCCTTCGCGATGCTCTCCCCAAGCTCGTTGAGCACCGTTCCTCGCGCCCCGCACTCCATTATCGGCCTCCCCGCCTTTACCTCCACCTGTCTGAGGTGACGATTGAGCACTGGTGCCGATATGCCCAGGGACCGGGCGGCGGCCCTCTGCGTACCTTTGAGGTATAATGCCAGCACCGCCTCGGCCTGTCTAGGTGTCAGCTGTCTTCCGCATACCTCGACCGTCATCGAGGCTTGCACCCGGGTCATGCCCTAGTAATGTCACGGAGGATTAGATTAATCCGCCGTCCGGCGGGGTTAAGAGCAAAGTTAATAACCGGCACCTTGCTTCCGCGGGACGATGAAAGCCTCCCGTTTGGTGCTGGGCATAGGAAGCCCCCTCATATGCGACGATGGTGTGGGGTTCAAGGTGGTCGATGCCCTTATGGCCATGAACATACCGGACCTGGACTTCGACCAGCAGTCGGTCAGCGGCCTTGACCTCATAGAGATCATGCTCGATTACAAGCAGGTGGTGGTGGTGGACGCCATCGTCACCGAGCGTTATCCGGCCGGGACGGTCATGCTGTTGGAGCCTGATGACTACAAGAACGCCCTGCACGGTACGAACCCTCATGAGGTGAACATCCATATGGCCATCGAGCTCGGCCGCAGGCTTTCTCCGGACCGTATGCCCGAAGAGATCCATTTCGTCGCCGTGGAGGTAAATGACGTTTGGACGGTCACCGACGTCATGACAGAGGATGTGGAGAAGGCCGTCCCCATGGCCGCGGAAGCGGTGCTGAAGGTCTTGAACCTAGAAGTCAAGTGACTGCAGGCGTCTGGCTGCCTCTCTCCCTTCCTTTTCGGGAGCCAGCAGGGTGGCGCACATCTTCTTCCTTTGGAATATCTCGTTGCTTACCCTGATGACGTCCTCCATGGAAACCCGCTCGAACTGCGCGAGCATCCGTTCGGAATCGGCCAGTTCCCCGTGGATCATGTAACGTTCACCATACCAGTATAGACGATTGTCCGTGCCCTCAAGCCTTCGGACCAACGTTCCCTTTATCCAGCGCTTTGCCCTGGTGACCTCTTCGGGGGAAGGACCCTGCTCCTTGAAACGGGCCAGCTCTTTCGCGAGCGTTCTCATCACCTGGTCCGTGTCGGCGATAGAGGCAGAGAAGAACGTGTCCACTATCCCGCAATCGGTGTAGGATTGGGGATACATACTGATGTGGTATACCAACCCCTGGTCCTCCCTCACCGTCTGGTACAGGCGGGAGGCGGTCCCTCCTCCCATGATGATGCAGGCAACGGTAAGGGCCTTGCGGTCCGGGTGATTGCCCGGAAGCCCGGGAAATCCCAGCTCCACATATGCCTGGTCCCCCTTTCTCGGGAACACTTTGGTGCAAGCCTTGGGGGTCGGCGGAACCCGCCCGTCGGAGATGGTGGTCCGGGGCAGATGGTCGAAGGTCACATCAGCCCATTCCAGTATATCCTCGGTAGCTACGTTCCCGCAGGCCACCACGCACATGTTCGGAGGATGATAGTGCTTTTCGAAGAAGGAACGCAGGTCCTTGGCCCTGATGTCGGAAATGCATTCCGGCCGGCCGGTCTCCGTATTGGCCATGGGATGACCCTCCCAGATGGACCGGTCCAACAGAACCCTGGAGTAGTCTTCCGGGTCGTCCTCCAGCATGCTAATCTCCTGAAGCACCACCCCCCTTTCCAGTTCCACGTGCTCCTCGTCGATGAGGGGGGCGGTCATCATATCCGCCATTAGCCCTTTCATGACATCGAACGTCTCGTCCAATGAGAAGACCTGGAAGGACGTGCTCTCCTTGGTGGTGTAGGCGTTCATCTCTCCTCCGGCCCCCTCCACCATCTCGGAGAACTGCTTGGCGCCCCTCCTCTGAGTACCTTTGAACATGATATGTTCGAGGAAGTGCGCTGCCCCGCTCATATCGTGCCCCTCGTCCCTGGACCCCACCCGGTAGTTCACCGAAAGAGCCGCGGTCCTGGAGCGCGGCATCTCTTCTACAATGACAGGTATCCCCGAGGATGTTCTTTGCAGAACCGGACCTTGCTCCACCACGCACGGGGATTGCGTTCATGAGTAAATCGTTTTTTCCAGAAATGTGATGCCAAACCGTCAAGTATTAAGTTCCTTACCCACCTTTTAAACATGGATCCCCATGAACGAAGGCGAGATTTTCATCCATGAGTACGGAGAGGTAGACCTGCAGGACGCGATGGTCGTGATCGGATTCCCGAGCGTGGGACTGGTAAGTTCCATCGCATCGAACTTCATCGTGCGCTCAATGAAACTGGAACGCCGTGCTGCCATCATTTCCAAACGTTTCCCGCCTTACACCATAATCCACGAAGGGATCCCGTCACCCCCCGTGCGCATCTATTCCGGACACCGGGACTGCGAGAACAAGGGAGAGAAATGCGAGAAGCTGGCCGTCATCACCTGCGAGTTCATGCCCCAGCCGGAGCTCATCAAGGAGCTCTCGAACGATATATTGGGATGGTGCAAGAAGAAGGGAATAGCCACCATCCTGACCCTGGAAGGCATAAACATCGGAGAGGAGGGTGAGTCCAAGGTCTTCGGCGTGGGTACCACCCCCCGCACCAGGAAGATGTTGGAAACGTACGGTGTGAAGGAGCTGAGGGAAGGCATGGTGACCGGGATCTCCGGGTTGCTGCTATCGGAAGGAGAACGCTACCAGATGGACGTCATCTGCCTTCTGGGGTCCGCCCGCATCGACCTTCCGGACGCCAGAGGGGCGGCGAACCTTTTGGACGTGGTGGGGGACATGCTTCCGGAGATCAAGCTCGACCCGGACCCGCTCATCAAGGAGGCCGAGCAGATCGAGAGCGATATGCAGAAGGCCATCGAATCGGTTCAGCAGCCCAAGAAACCTGCGGAGTACTCCCAGATATACAGTTAGTGGTCGTAGACCGTTCGACTAAGGCCCGTCCAGGAAGATGCTGAACTTGGAAGGGTCCTTGGCCTCGAACACCTTCTTGCCCACCATGAACAGCTCCAGGCTCACCAGCTCCCCCACCAGCTTTCCCTCGGCATCGATGACCGGAAGGTCGTTCAGGTGGTCCTCGATCATGATCTTCATGGCCTCGGCGAGCTTGACGTCCTTGTTCACCGTCCTCCCCTTGACCATCACGGTGTCGACGTTCTCCTTGAGCGTGTCCCGGAGGAAGCGGTAGAAGGAAATGC
>Ga0209269_1001742_pt1 | contig 10681 bp, 8 predicted proteins | sample MTBAKMMethaMetaG_FD_187455 | JGI IMG/M metagenome (GOLD analysis project Ga0209269, IMG submission 187455) | Enrichment culture microbial communities from Arthur Kill intertidal strait, New Jersey, USA, that are MTBE-degrading - MTBE-AKM (Arthur... | ecosystem: Environmental > Aquatic > Marine >... | reverse complement strand
TCACGGTGAGCAGGAAGAATGAGGAGTGCATCAGGAGCCTCGGGGTCACAAAGCCGGTCCATGTCATCCCCAACGGCTTCAGGTCAGACCTCTTCTACCCGCGCGATCAGGCAGAGTGCCGGCGGGCTCTGGGCCTCCCTCCGGACAGAAAGATCCTCCTTGCGGTCGGCAACCTCGTCGAGGTGAAGGGGCACCGCTACCTTGTGGAGGCAATGGCTGAGGTGGTGAAGGAGCGGCAGGATGTGCTCTGCGTGATCGTGGGGTCAGGGCCGCTGAAGGGGAAGCTTGAGGGGCAGGTCCGGGCTCTCGGGTTGGAAGAGCAGGTTCGCTTTGTGGGTGGGCGGCCGCATGAGGAGATCCCGATATGGATGAATGCATGCGATGTGTTTGTGCTGCCGAGTTTGAATGAGGGGAACCCGACGGTGATGTTTGAGTGTCTGGGGTGCGGGAGGCCGTTTGTGGGGACAAAGGTCGGCGGTGTGCCCGAAGTCATCATATCCGATGCATATGGGCTGTCCGTTGAACCCGGCAGTTCTGAAGATCTGGCCGAAAAAATTCTGCAGACACTGGAAAAAGAGTGGAATTGCGACAGGATCGTGGAGCATGCTGATAACTATACGTGGGCTAGCGCTGTCAGGAGAATATTACATCTATATGGTGAGGTACTTCATGATTGTAATGATTAAAACTAGATTCCTTCATTGAAAAGATAATAACTCTAGATATTAGACCATTACGTACTCAAGCAGGGTTCCTATGCAAGTTTCAATAATTATCCCGACCTATAACAGGGTTGATGATCTCTCCGCGTGTTTGAAATCCATAGGTATTCAGAGCATCCTCCCAGAAGAGATCATTATTGTCGATGACAGCGATACAGCGGATGTCCAATATTTTATCGAATCTTTGATGGGTGAATTTCAGGCACTCGGTGTATGTTTAGAATATATCCGAAACACTGCAGGAAAATCATTGACAATTGCCAGAAATGTCGGGATAAAGAATGCAACGGGTGATCTCATCATGTTTCTTGACGATGATGTTGTTCTGGATAAGCACTACATCAGGGAGATCCTCAGCATATATGCTCAGTTTCCTTCAGCAATGGGCGTTCAGGGACTGATAAAAAATATTGAAAATCCTAATTATTTTGTATCGCTCTTCAACCGATTGTTTTACCTGGGGCATAATGAAGGATTGAGATCACGAGTCCTGCCCTCTGCATCCTGCACCTATCCTTCTATTCCTGAAGGATCTAGTTCACCTGTTTCATGTGAATGGCTCTCAGGCTGTAACCAATCTTATCGTAAAGAGGTGTTCCTCACGCTACAGTTCGATGAAAACCTCAAGCGATATTCCTACAAGGAGGACGTGGATCTATCTTACAGGGTTTTTAAAACATGGCCTCTGTCATTATATCTAGCACCGGCGGCCAGGTGTGACCACAACGTATCCCAGGCAGGGAGATTGCCCAAAAAAGAGCGTATTGAGATGGAAGAAGTTTACAGCCTGTATTTTTTTTATAAAAATATAGACCGGAGCCTTCTGAATAAATGTATCTACATCTGGAGCAGGGCTGGATATCTTATAAAAAATATCGGAATCGTATTTTTTAAAATTCGAGAGCACCATTGGCTGTATATCAAGTATCTCATCGGTGCGGTTTTACTCTGTTTTTGTAATAGAGAGAGGATTAAAAAGGGTGATCTTGGATTTCTGGATGATTGTACCCCTAAGCAACCTTCGTAATGAAATCACTAATTAGTGTACAACAGATCAATACAGAGAGCCCTACGTGCGGATCCATTTTTCTGGTAACCGATCCACATCATTATATTTTGTATCTTGAAACCATCTCGAAGGTGCTATTACAATTTTTGATTCATTCCTGGAAAGCCATGCACCCCACCAGCTGAATGAACTGTTTGCTATGATGAAATGGCTGCAGAGACTCATCAATCGTAGATCTTCATAGTTTTTATCGGGAGGGTTATGAACAACGAAGGTTTTCTGCGCATCGATCTTCAAATTATCCTGGGTCCATGCGGGATCGTCGGAAAATACAAAAAAATGTGGATTTTTAACTGTTAACATTATCTGGTCGATTGCTCTATTATAATACTGTAATGAGCAGATGCCATGGAATTGATTGGCATTTGGGTCTGAAATATAATCTCCCCGACGAACATGAATTGCAACTGCATTTGAAGACTGGATCATTCGGGCATAGTTTAAATTTTCGTTATCAGGAGGGTCAATAACGGTAAATTCTCTCTTGATGATGTCTTCAATATCCTTGAAATATTTCTCACTCTGCCAGTAACCCTCAAGATAGGCACTTCCTGAGATCTGTAATATATTTGGGTCAAAATCGAGAGATTTTTCACGGATATATGTTCGCCTATAATAGGGTTTACTACATTCCTTATATGTGGTCACTATTCTATTCAATAGCCTCATTTCGTTCCGTTTTAAATGTGCTATTTCATCAGGAACTGCAATATCCTCAATAATTGCGAAATGATTGAGGCTGTAGGGGCGGCCTGGCTGATCCTTGAACCAGCTCAGGTCTAATTTGAGCGGGAGATTATTTTTTAACGCGATGCTACGTCCTGTGGCATACTGGAAGAGCTGATTTCCAAGGCCACCCATGAGGCGTATTATGATCATATACAGGTCTCGTTTATGCAGGTTGTTCGATACATAACTCTGTACTTTGGTTATAACTTCAATGGATTTCAGTTACTTTTTTTGCTAAAATATGGAACCCAAAATTTAACAGATTGTTTGAACCTGCATCCTTTTTTGAGAACCTTCCAAGCATTTTTAACATTAAATGGATTGCATACGTTTCCATCAAAGAAGGTCTGTCCTCTGCATATTGCTTTGATACAGATCGTATCCGTCTAATTTCCTGAGCCAGATACTCAAAATAATTTCCATTCTCAGTTATTTCTAAAATCTCGAACTCTTTTTCTTTCAAATGCTTTTCATAAAAATATCGATTGAAACCTGAGTAAAAATGGTACGGCGCAAAATGTGTCAAACTACAGAAAGGAGCCGTAATAATTAAAATTCCGTCTGGCTTGAGGAGTCTTGAAAATTCTTGAATAGCCCTGATGGGCTCAGGCAAATGTTCGAAGACTTCAGTACACATGATCGCATCGAACGATGCATCCGGTTCGGGAATACCGGTGATATCGCTGATAATATCTAATCTGGTTTGATCCCAGGTGCCGGTATGTAGTCCCCTGCCATCACCAGTGCCATCATATTGGGCGAAATCCTGACTCACATACTCGAGGTGAGAGCAAAATTTTTTAAATTGCTGTTCTCCTGCACCGGCATCAAGAATGCGCGAGCCTGCGGGAACCTTTTTCAGAGCGGACTCGATCCATGCAACACGAGTCGATTCATTGCACTTTCCAACAGATGATATATTACCTCACCTCTTTCTGAACCAAAAACATCCACAACCATATGAGCATTTATTTGCCATTTCCTGGGTTGCATTTTCTATTAATCCTCTTTCTTCCGGGCCATCAGGTATAAGTGAGAATTCTAATAATTGTAAATCTGAGAAATAATCTATAATTTGTTTGTAGGTATAGATTCGATGAGCATTAAACATTATTTTTGGGATCCCTCCGATAGGAACAACAAATAATAAATTTCCAGTAGGTTTTAATACTCGTTTCAGTTCAGATATCGCTTTTAGATCCCCCTCTGGATCCAAAGGGTCTCCATAGCGTCCCAGACCGATGTGTTCGACGACATGCATACAGGATAGAGACCCGATGCTGGCATCTTCAAATGGAAGGGAAAGAATATCTGCAGATCCTATTGACAGATTCTTTAAATATAATTCTGCAGGTCGATAATCATAGAATTTTACCGGAATAAAAGCCGAAACCAGTGAGCAGAAATTCAAAGTCGAAGAAATATCAACATGAAATGAGGGCATGGTCTGTGCAAGAATGCGTGCTGCCCATGCTGGGTGGTAGATGTAGTGTTTATCAAACCCTGTGTGAGCAGTATTATCCAGCAAACAGGGATACTGATCTCTGAGTCTTATCTGAAATCTATTTTTATCTTTTCGATTATGCATTATATATCTGATATACTGAGAGAAAAAGTGAGGATAATTAATTATATTCTTCATTAGTCGGTAGAACCACATTCCCTGAAGTCGAAATAGCGGCAATAATCTACCCATTTTCATTCTTATGCCCCTAAATAGGTACAATCTGAATTTTCTAATGTAGTGAAGATGGTATTTCCAGGAGAAGATGGAATTGTGAGACTTTACTATTAAATTTTCACTCTCGTATTATTAATATTTTCTAAAACTTTGTTATCTTGAATACCAAGAAAGATTATAAAAATCTAACATATATATCTCCCCAAAGAGACTTATCTTCAATTAGATCTAATTTATTATACAATGTATCTGGATCTACCCAAGAATCAAAAAGTAATTCATACGATTCCCCTATCGAACAATTAAATTGTGCATTGCCAATCGATAATATATATTCAATACTCTTTTTAGTATCGTCAAAAAATTCTTTTGTGAATTCAAATGATATATATGGAATTGGTTGAGATAAGCCTTTCAATACCGAATATTCAAAACCTTCAACATCTATTTTACAAAATTTAGGTAAGCCATATGATTTTATTAATTCATCCAAAGTAGTTACAGGTACCACCTGAATTTTATTCCAGGTATAGTCATTGGAAAATCGACCTTCATTTTTCCATTTATCTGACATTGTAGATATCGTTGCAGCTTTTTCACAAATATGGAGCGTTAAATGGCCCTCTTCTTCGGCCAAACCTTTGTTAACCAAAATGACTCTTTCATTATCTCTATACAATCGACTAAGTCTGTCAAAACAAGAAGATTGCGGCTCGACACATACAACTTTTGCATCAAGTTTCAAAAAAACTTCAGTTCTATTCCCAATATTGGCCCCAACATCAAAACACAAATCATTTCGACCAATAAATTTTGAATAAAAACTCAATATTTTTCTTTGATCATCGGTTCTATTGATCAACTGCGAAAATATTTTAAAAACATTCAACATTTTCAATCTCCTTATACAGGTTATTATTTTTCCACCCCAGGCCCCATAGTCATATTTTAAGAATCCACTCTTATGGAGAAAATAGATTCTTATACTCACGCCATTTATTTGTTGTAAATAATTATCTTTTCATCCGAAAAAAAGATACCGATATTTGTTGACAGGCTTTCTCCCTGATCGTTAGTTCCGGCTGTGCATCATGATGGTGATTACGATTGTTGGTGTTTCCGGTACCACGCGATCGTCTCTTCCAGCCCCTCGCGGAACGCGGTCCGAGCCTCAAACCCGAACTCCTCGCGGGCGCGCGAGACATCCAGGCAACGCCGCGGCTGGCCGTCCGGCTTGGTCGTGTCCCAGACGATCTCCCCCTCATATCCAGTAAGTTCAGCAATGAGGGAGACAAGGTCCCGGATCGTGATCTCAAACCCTGCCCCGAGGTTCACCGGATCCGGTTTATCATAGTGCTCGGCGGCGAGGACGATCCCGCGTGCGGCGTCGTCGACATAGAGGAACTCGCGGGAGGCGCTCCCGGTCCCCCAGACCTCGACGGTGCTGCTCCCGCTTTCCTTTGCCTCGACGAACTTCTTGATCAGGGCCGGGATCACGTGCGAACTCGCCGGGTCGAAGTTGTCGCCAGGGCCGTAGAGGTTCACCGGCAGGAGGTAGACGGCGTCAAAGCCGTACTGCTGGCGGTAGGCCTGCGCCTGCACCAGGAGCATCTTCTTTGCAAGCCCGTACGGAGCGTTCGTCTCCTCGGGGTAGCCGTTCCAGATCTCATCCTCCACAAAGGGCACCGGGGTGAACTTCGGGTAGGCGCAGATCGTCCCGACGGCGACAAACTTCGCCACGCCGGCCTGCCGTGCGGCCTCCATCAGCTGGATGCCCATGATCGCGTTGTCGTAGAAGAGGGAGCCCGGGTTCTCCATGTTGTAGCCGATCCCGCCGACCTTTGCGGCCAGGTGGATGACGAGGTCGACATCCCTGACCGCCTCGACACAGTTCTCCCAGATGCGGAGGTCAAGATCCCGGCTCCGCGGGACGGAGAGATCCTCCTTTGCAACCCCGGCCTCACGAAGGCGCGCTATAACCTTCGATCCGAGAAATCCTGCGCCGCCAGTGACAAGAACCCTCTTTCCTTCCCAGAATGTCATGTCATCGCCTCGATAGAATCCATACAAACTTCTGCCCCATCTCACTTGAACATGCCGTCAGGGTCGTGCTCTTCCGGTGCGGAGGGGAAGCAGGGTTCCAGCGCAGCCGCCTGACCCGTGCGATGTCCCGCACTGCAATAGCCATAATCGCGACATATAATCGGATGTGCGATGGCCTCAATCCGCTTTCCACCATCTGTCGGGATATGCCCGCGAAAGGGCTCGGTCACCCTCTCCAGGAGGCTCAAGCCCCGCCACCCTGAGATCGGCGTCGACCATGATTCTGGTCAGATCCCTGAAGGTGATCTGCGGTTTCCATCCAAGGTTCTGCTTGGCCTTACCTGCATCGGCGATGAGGCTCTCGACCTCGGTCGGCCTGAAGTACTTCGGGTCGATCCGCACATGCTCCTCCCAGTCGAGGCCGGCGTAGTCGAACGCCTCCTGGAGGAACTCCTTTACCGAATGACTCTCGCCGGTGCCGATCACGTAGTCGTCGGGTTTTTCCTGCTGGAGGATCCGCCACATCGCCTCGACATATTCGGGCGAGTAGCCCCAGTCACGGCGTGCGTCGAGGTTGCCCATATAGAGGTACTGCTGCTTCCCGGCAAGGATATTTGCGATCCCCCGGGTGATCTTCCGCGTCACAAAGGTCTCGCCCCGGCGCGGCGACTCGTGGTTGAAGAGGATGCCGTTGCAGGCGAACATCCCGTAACCGTCGCGGTAGTTCCTTGCCATATAATAGGCATAGACCTTGGCGCACGCGTACGGGCTGCGCGGCCAGAAGGGGGTGTCTTCCTTCTGAGGGGGCGGTGTCGCTCCGAACATCTCACTGCTTGAGGCCTGGTAGAACTTCACTCCGTTCCCACTCTTCCGGATCGTCTCCAGCAGGCGGGTGGTCCCGAGGCCGGTAACGTTCCCCGTGTACTCGGGTGTGTCGAAACTGACCCGCACATGGCTCTGGGCCCCCAGGTGGTAGATCTCGTCGGGTTTTATATTGTAGATGATATTCGAGATCTGCTCGCAGTCGGAAAGGTCGCCATAATGGAGAAACAGGCGGGCATGGGGGTCATGGGGATCCGCGTAGATGTGGTCGATCCGTGAGGTATTGAAGGTCGACGCCCTCCTGATGATCCCGTGAACCTCATATCCCTTGTGTAACAATAACTCGGCTAGATACGAGCCATCCTGACCGGTGATTCCGGTTATAAGGGCTATTTTTGAAATACTGGACACCCCACAAACATCGTATATCTTTGAACTGAGATGTAATAATGTATGTATTTGAGTAAGATCTTGGATTCTGAATGACGTATTATTTTTTCTCGGTTTTTATGCCTCATCTTTGAGATACGACTCTCATCAGGTACGGCTGAAATCATCCTCAAACCGTATAATATCGTCCTCAGTGATGAAATCGCCGTTCTGGACCTCGATCACTTCAAGCGGGATCAGCCCGGGATTTTCGAGCCGGTGCTTCACGCCTGCCGGTACGAAGGTGCTCTCACCCGGACGGACAAAGAAGGAATCGCCGTTGTTTGCTACGAGGGCCATTCCCCTGACGACCACCCAGTGCTCACTCCGGTGGTGGTGGAGTTGAGTTGAGATCCTGCGACCCGGCAGGACGGTCAAACGCTTGATCTGGAAAGAGTCGGCCTTCAAAAGGATGGTGTACGAGCCCCACGGCCGGTGGACGGTGGTATGATATTCGCACCGTTCGTCACCCTGTTCCTTCAGGAGGGCAGTAATTTCACCGACACGCTGGGCCTGATCCCTCGGGCAGACAAGGAGAGCGTCTGGCGTGTCGACGACCGCAAGGTCGGAGAGGCCAATGGTGGCAACGAGACGGTCGGAGACGACAAGGTTGTTTCGACCATCAATACCAATGTACTCCCCCCTCACGGCATTTCCTGATGCATCCTTCTCGCTCACCCGGTAAAGGGCGTCAAAGCTCCCGACATCGCTCCACGGGGAGACGAGCGGGACGACCGCCGCCCGGTCGGTCAGTTCCATGATACCATAGTCGACCGAGACTTTCGGAGTGCGGGCATAGGCCTCCTTGACCGACAGGGTGAATGCCTCCGCAACCTCCGGCGCCAGCCGGCGGCACTCCTCCATGAAGAGAGCGGCGCGGAAGAGAAACATCCCTGAGTTCCAGAGATAGCCCTCGTTCATGTAGCGCTCCGCCGTCTCCGCGTCCGGTTTTTCGACGAATGCCCCGACAACATAGCCGCCAGGCCGCACTTCGCCCGGGCGGATGTAGCCAAAGCCCGTGTGTGGGGAGGTGGGAGTGATCCCGAACGTGACCAGATGATCCTGCGCAAGGCTCTCTGCCGAATGAAAAGCGGCCCAGTAGGCATCATCAGGGGCGATCAACTGGTCAGAGGGGAGGACCGCGACCAATGCGTCCTCTTCTTCTGCGAGGATTGTGGTCATTCCATAAACGATCGCTGGAAGGGTGTTTTTGCCCTCGGGCTCGATGAGAATCCGGCACGCGGCACTGATCGTCGCCAGCTGGTCGGCGACCAGGAAACGATGAGCGGCATTGGTAATGATGTGGACCTCCTCAGGCCTGGAGAAGAGAAGCGCCCGCCTGACCGTTCGCTGGAAGAGCGACTCTTTCCCGAGAAGGGGGATGAACTGCTTCGGGTAGCAGGCCCGGCTGAGGGGGAAGAGGCGGGTGCCCGAACCACCTGCAAGGATGAGGGTCTTCATGGGAATAAGGAAGAAATTGATCCTGGAAGCGGATGAGGGTTGTGGTGCTATCGGGTCCACACTTGATGGCAGGCCACAACAGTCATAGATTCGTTACCTGAAATGGAGATGGGTTAATCCCCTCTCTCTTCTAAATAAAGATCCGTGTCCCCGACCATCCCCCTCACCCGCCTCATGAACATCGACCCCATCCGCCGGCAGAGCCTGATCAGCCTCAGTTCTACCCTCGGGCTCACCGCCGTTGGCTTCGTCGCCACGATGTACTTTGCCCACATCCTCGGCGAAGCCGCCTACGGGATCTTCTCCCTCTTCCTCGCGTACTACGGGATCTTCAACCTGATCGGCGACGGCGGCTTTGGGGGGGCGGCGGTCAAACGGATCTCGGAGGGAAAGGAGCAGAACGCCTACTTCACCGCATTTCTCTTCCTCAGGGTCGCACTCCTCGCCGCCTCGGTGGTGGCGGTGCTCGCCCTTGGAGAATACCTCTCCTCTGAAGGGACCGCCAGCATGGTCCCCTGGCTCCTTCTCGCCCTCGTTGTCGGGGTGTTCCTCGGCGTCACGGTGAACGGCACCTACGGCGAGGGAATGGTCGGCGTCAGCCAGACCGCCGGCCTTCTCAACAGCATCGCCAAAGTTCTCGTCCAGGTCATCGCCGTCTTCCTCGGCTACGGCGCTGCCGGGCTGGTGGGAGGGTTCATCGCCGGGATGATCGCCGGGGGCTTCTTCTCCCTCCGCTTCCTCCGCCTCCGCCTCGCCCGCTTCACCGTCGCCCACCTCAAAAACCTCTTCACCTTCTCCTTCTGGATCTTCCTCGCCTCCAGCGGCGCCATCGTCTTCTCCTACGCCGACACGATCCTCCTCGGCTACTTCATGACCAATGCCGACGTCGGCATCTACCGGATCGCCTTCCAGTTCACCGCCGCCGCCACCTTCACGACACTGGCGCTGCATAATACCCTCTACCCCAAGATCAGCCGCTGGCACGCCGACGGCGCCCTCGACCGCGTCACCCTCTCCCTCGCCCGCGCCGTCACCTACTCCCTCCTCCTCGCCGTCCCGGTCGCGGTCGGCGGCTGGATCCTGGGCGACCGCCTCCTCTACTTCTTCTACGGGGCGGGCTTTGCCGCGGGTGCCCCGGCCCTCGCCGTCCTCCTCCTCGTGCAGGTGGTCAACGTCTTCATGTACCTCCAGACGATGTGCCTCAACGCCATCGACCGGCCCAGGGAGTCCTTCTATGCCACCGGGACGGCGGCGGTCGTGAACATCCTCCTCGACCTCGCCCTCATCCCCCTCCTCGGGATCGTCGGGGCGGCGATGGCGACCCTCGCAACGATGCTCGTCAACGTGGCGATCGCCCGCCACTACCTTGCACGACAGATCCCGGTGGAGATCGAGCGCGGGCCGGTCCTCCATATCCTCCTCGCCGCGGGGGCGATGGGCCTGGTGATACTTGCATACCGCCTCACGATTCCTCTCACAAACGTCTTCGTCGTCCTGGGCGCCGTCGCCCTGGGGGGGATCGTCTACGGGCTCGTGCTGCTGAAGGCTGACGCCGGGCTCCACGACGAGATAAGGGACCTGGTGGTGCAGCTCGGGGCGCCGTGGCCGCGGTGGCTGTGATGGTGGGATCTGTCGGGAGAAGGAGCGGCACATAATCCGTGGGTGATCGTGGACGGCCGCCAGATAACCATTTTTTTGGGTTGATGGCCAATGAATGGTCATTCT
>Ga0209269_1001739_pt1 | contig 10708 bp, 9 predicted proteins | sample MTBAKMMethaMetaG_FD_187455 | JGI IMG/M metagenome (GOLD analysis project Ga0209269, IMG submission 187455) | Enrichment culture microbial communities from Arthur Kill intertidal strait, New Jersey, USA, that are MTBE-degrading - MTBE-AKM (Arthur... | ecosystem: Environmental > Aquatic > Marine >... | reverse complement strand
GCCGGAGCAGGCCGGAGCGGTTGAAGCTGTGGCCTCCAGTGGGGGGCAGGTGACGCCTCCAGTAATGGGCGCTACTGCCTTTGTGATGTCTAGCCTTTTGGGAATACCTTATCTCACCATTGCTATCGCCGCCATCATACCATGTATGCTGTACTACCTGTCAGCGGCTTTTGGTATACAGGTCATGGCCTATAAGAATCAATTGGTGCCTCTGAAAGAGAAAATCGATTGGGGTAAAATTATCCTCGGAGGGCCACTGTTTGCTGTGCCAATAGGGGTAATCATTGTGTTACTGCTTATGAGGTTCTCACCATCGTATGCTGCTTTCTATGCAATTATAGCCGCCGCAATAGTCCCTGCTTTAAGAAAGGAAACACGCATCCCTTTGAGCAAGTATGTCAAGGGCTTTACCAGCGGAGCCATAGCCGGAGCCGGTATTGCCATAGCCTGCGCCATGGTGGGCATGCTGACCCAGTCTATTCTGACCACCGGTTTGGGAGTAAAGATTGCCTACTTGGTTGAACTGCTAAGCGGCGGACGGCTGTGGCTTAGTTTATTAATGGCCGTGGTTGTGTTGATTTTTCTGGGGATGGGGATACCAACACTGGCCGCATATATGCTTGTAGCTATTGTCGTCGCTCCTGGATTGGTCCAAATGGGAGTTCCCGTGCTAGCAGCCCATTTCTTTACCTTTTGGTATGCTGTCTTTGCCATGATCTCGCCACCAGTCGCCATGGCCGCAGTGGCTGGCGCCGCTCTGGCTGGTGCAAATTATTTTAAGACGTGTTGGGAAGCCCTCAGATTGGGAATAGTGGCATTTATAGCGCCATTCGTGCTGGTATACAATCCCATCATACTATTGCAGCCCCAAGCCCTGCTTGAAGCAGCGCTAGTTCTCACAGCTATTGTAACTGCTTTTGCTGCCCTAGTCGTAGCTTTATATGGCTATTTCTTCGTTCGTACTCCCCCATTTGAACGGTTTTTATGGCTGCTGGCCACCGTAGGGCTATTAGCCTACACCTTCACCCATGCCTATTTCTTCTTTATCGGAGGGATGTTGTTGTTTATACCACTCCTTTTCTGGCAATTGCGAAAGCGTAGAGGGGTTAAGATAATTCCAGATTACGCACAATTAGCCGAGCATTAGCGAAAAAATGTCCAGTCAAGTCTCTATATCCAGACTCGGTTATATTCGCAGAATAGGTACCAGTGGTTTTACCCGCTGCGATATTCACATGCTGGTCAAGTCAATTTTTGCTCAATAAAGCACAAAAATAAACTTGACGGTGCAAGGGGAAGTGATATGATCAATATGTGAGGGTTAGAATTGTGGGAAAACTAAGCAGATTGGATATGACCGAGGCAGCTAAGGAGGTTGAACCATGGTGTTACAAATAGCAGCAGAAACAAATCAAGTTAGGGCAGATGATTTACTTACAGATCGGGTCCGTAAACTGAAAGAACGAATTTTAACAGTGCCTGTAAAAGTCGGCACAGAGCGGTTAAAGTACCTACTGGAGGTATACAGGGAGGACGGTGGTGGGTCCACGGCGATAAAACGTGCGAAGGTGTTGGATAAGGTTCTCAGCAATATGACTATATCTGTTGATGAGAACCTTATAGTAGGAAATCTAACGAAAGACCCAGTAGGTTGCCTACCATTTCCAGAGGAATCGTCCCATTGGATGCTAGAGGAAACAAAGGAAGAGGTTCATCGCACAAGTTTAGGTAAGGTCTCGCTCTCGGAAGAGGACAGGCTGCTTTTGAAGGAAGCAGCCGAATATTTCTTGGATAGGTCCGTATATGCAAAGTGTCTTAACGCCTACCGAGAATTGCATCCGGAGGTCGATGCTGTCCAGGCCGAGGAATGTGGCGTATGGTCCGGATTTCCCGCACGCTATTCTCATGCAAAGGGAGTAAAAAACCACGCCAAGGTGCTGAACATAGGCTTAGAGGGGCTGATAAAAGAAGTAGAGGGAGCACTAGCCAAGCTGCCGACCGACCATGAGGGGTGGCAAAAGAGAAAGTTTTTAAAGGCGGTGATCATATCCCTTAACGCGGCGGTTAAATTCGCCAGAAGATATGCTGCCTTAGCTAGGGACATGGCCAAAAGCGAGACGAACCCGAAAAGGAAGAAGGAGCTTGAAAGGATTGCTGAGACCTGCGAATGGGTACCAGCAAAGCCAGCGAGGAGCTTTTACGAGGCAATTCAGTCCCTCTGGTTTATCACCTTGGTGCCGTGGATAGAGAGCAATAATGCCGCTGCCTCTTTTGGTACCTTCTCAAAGTATATGTACCCGTTTTATAAAAAGGATAAGGAAGAGGGCAAGATAAACGAAGATGAGGCTATTGAGCTTCTAGAGATGCTTAACTTGAAGCAGATGTCATGCCTATCCTTTCAGAGTATGGCAGACCATAGGCGACGTCAGGCGGGTGGAGGTTTTGATATAGCTATCGGCGGACTGACGACTGACGGAAGAGATGCTACTAATGAGTTAGATTACCTAATACTGGAAGCTCAAAGGCGTGTCCGGACAATTCAGCCATCGGTTGTGCTTCTCTACCACGATAAATTGTCGGAGGAATTTCTGCTCAAGTGTATCGACTTGCTAAAAACGGGTGTAGGGCAGCCGCCTTTCTTCAACTATGATCTAGCTGTAGCCAAGGCGCTTGCTCATCCTGGGATAACCTTAGCCGAAGCTCGCGATGCCACCATTCTTGGGTGCGTTGAAACGTGTGTGCCCAGCAATACGTTGTTTGGTAATGTTGAGGACTTTAATGCTGCTAAGTTTGTGGAACTGGCGTTAAATAACGGCAAAGATCCGCTGTCGGGCGTACAGATTGGGCCACAAACGGGCAATGCAGAGGCATTTAAGTCATATGATGATCTGCACGAAGCGGTTAAAAAGCAGGCCGAATATTTTGTTACACGAGGTTGTAATTTGCAGCGTATTACACAGAATGTAATGGCTGACATGGAGCCTCGCCCATTTTACTCTGCTTTATTTGATGGCTGCATTGAGAATGGTAAGGACGCATGGGAGGGGGGGGCAAAGTACCAGCGTCTCGGCCTTGTATTCACCACGGTGATCGACCTAGCTAATTCTTTAGCCGCAATTAAGGAGCTGGTTTTTGAGAAGAAGCTGATCACCATGAGGGGGTTGCTGGATGCGCAGAAGATAGATTTTGAGGGCAAAGAAGATCTTCGCGAAATGCTGCTTCGGGCTCCGAAATTCGGTAACGATGATGAGTATGCCGACCAAATAGCGAGGGAGTGGTACCAGATATTTTGGGGTTTGCACCAGAGAGGGGAGCCCTATCCGACCCAAAAAAGTGTGCTTACACCCCATGCCACATCAATGACCAGACATTTCTACTATGGTAGCCGCACGGGAGCATTACCTACCGGTAGAAAGGCTCGCATACCGCTGACAGACGCCACCGTATCACCTATGCCGGGCACCGACAGGAGTGGTCCGACTGCCATGATCAGGTCCGCTACCCAGGCGATCGACAATATGAATTGGGGCACAAGTCAGCTGAATATGAAATTGCATCCTGCAGCACTACAAAATAAAGAGGGTGTCAGAGCGCTGTTAGCTTTGATAAAGACGTTCATGGATTTAGGCGGGTGGCATATACAGTTCAACTATGTCAGCGATAAGACACTGAAGGATGCACAGGTGCACCCCGAAAATTACCGTGATCTAGTGGTCAGAGTAGCAGGCTTTAGTGCCTTTTTTGTACTTCTGGATAAAGAGGTTCAGGATGAGATCATAAAGCGAACTGAGCAGACAAAAATTTGAAGACTGAGTCTAGCCAGCTTAGGGTTGTGTGAAAAGGCTATTTTATTTGTAATAGGTAAGGATTTCCAAAAAACTTTAAGGCTTTATTTAAATTTTGCTGTTTAATAGTGACGGTTGCCGAATGCCTAGGCTCGGTATCATCATTTTAAGGGGCATCCTTTTTGGCGGCCTGTGGAGTTCAGCTTTCTCATAATATCCATTGATCTAGGCTTGCGCTCAGCCCAATTATTTATCAGCTCGATGGATATCATCTATGACAGGTGAGGAAAATAAGCATGACTTTTAAGAGTTGGGTATTTGACATACAGAGATATTCTATTCAAGATGGTCCAGGAATCAGAACCACGGTTTTCCTTAAGGGCTGCCCGCTCCGCTGCCTTTGGTGTGATAATCCAGAATCTCAAAATCCATTTCCAGAACTTCTTTATTTTAAATCATTATGCATCAAATGTCACCATTGCGTAGCATCATGTCCCAATGGTGCGATTACAACAAACTCAAACGGAGAGCTACAAATCGATCGGGGCTTGTGTAGGGCTTGCGGTAGTTGCGTCTCTGCATGTCTTCGGGAGGCTAGGGCAATATCAGGGAAGCTTATGACAGTGGAAGAGGTACTGCAAATTATCGAAAAGGATAGTTTGTTCTATCGGAACTCCTGTGGTGGGGCCACCTTCTCGGGTGGCGAACCAACTTACCAGCCAAGATTCCTCTTGGAGGCTCTAAAAAGCTGCCAGGAGCATGGTTTTCACACGGCTGTGGAGACTTGCAGCTATGTGGAGTGGGAAGTGTTCGAAGGAATTCTAGAATATGTGGACCTAGTGCTTGCTGACATCAAACACATGGATCCGGTCAGACACAAACAGCTAACCGGTGTAGATAACCAACTGATTCTACAAAATATTAGAAGGATTGTTCAGAAAAGGGTACCTCTGGTGCTACGAATGCCACTGATACCCGGAATTAATGATTCTGAGGAAAATGTGAATGCTTCGGGTAGATTTGCAGTGGATTCGGGGATTGCAAGGGTTGACATTTTGCCTTATCACCGATTTGGATTGAAAAAGTATGAAGCTATAGGTAAGATGTATAAGCTTAAAGACCCAGAACCACTAAAGCCGGAGCAGATTGAAGCCATCAAGATGTTACTTGAATCGTATGAGCTTACGGTTTCTATCATATGATATGAGCTAATTCTACGATGAGCCAACCGAGCAAAGGGCTCTTCATGAGAGGATTTGAGAAGCCAGAAAACGTGAATACGGGGCCTTTCCCTCTCCCCAAATGGGAAATCTTGGCTTGCCGAAGCACCTCTCGAAAGAGACTGTGGATAGTTGACTCGGAATAATGCCCGCCAAATGGGGACGGAAAGAAAAAGGGGTTCCCCCATGTTTCCAATATCTACAGTTTTACAATATTCCCGGCATCGTTCCGTCAGGCTGTCCGCCATAGGCAGTATTCGCTCTTTGTTAAACTTGGTATGGCGAATGTATAAGGTACCTTTATTGAGGTCGACGTCTTGTAGTGCCAGATTGGTTGCCTCGGAAATCCGGAGGCCACATCCGTAGAGCATACGGAATAGAAGCGGCAAGACCAAATGCCGGTTGGGTGTACAATCCTGCGGCGGAATGAGATTAGGAGGAAACATTTGAAATGAGTAATAAATTTAGGTTAAAAAACGGCGCGGTTATCATAACCTTGGTGCTGGTCATCTTTGGAGTTTGTGCTCCATCTCTGGCACCAGCACCAACACCAGCACCACAATTGCCACCCAAACCTGACGTGGTAAGTACAGCCGCTTTTGCTATTGGCGGAGCTGCTTATGCACAGCAAGCTGCTATCGGTGAAGGTATGATGAAGAAATTTGGCATTAAACGTAGAGCTATCCCCGTCGCGACTGATGTAAGCAGGCTTTCTCTACTGTTGCTGTAAATCTTCAGGCAAAATGGGACAATTGAGACTATTGTTGGGTCACAAGTGCTTGTTTCGTGTGATTCGCAAAATAAAAGGGTTGGACATCCCGATACCGGGAATATCCAGCCCTTCTGAGTTCTGTTAGGTATGTCGGGGCAGGCCTAACTCTTGCCGATTCTGAACATTTTCGTGCCACAGGACGGGCAGACGCCTTGGGTTGCCGGTTTGCCATTCTTCATGGTTATGGCTTTGGCATCTTTCATTTCTTTTTTGGCGCGGCATTTCATGCAGTATGCTTGCTATTGACCTCCTTGCCTTCTTTGCCTTGAGACTATACCATCCGTGAGGTAAAAGTCAATAGTAAGGCTAAGTAAAAAAGAAGCTCTCCACAAGGGTCAGTCCCTTCGGGGGAACCTTTAGCTTATAGTGAGAGACGCACTAGGATTGAAATCTGGGCATTATTTTGGGGCAGCGAACAGAGTAATCCTTTAAGGGATGCTAGTTCAATGGGCGGTGCTGGAAAATAAAAAAGGGATAGCTTTTCAGCTATCCCTTGAAAATGGGCATAAAGAAAAGGCAAAAGCACCCCTATATCTTTCGAGGCACTTTTGCCTGTGATTTTGCTCTTTACGGCTTTTATTGAGCCAAGCTAGCCTGCCTGAAGAAGGTAAGGCTTACCTATAGCTCCGAGCGGTTATTACCTTGTTTTTTGCTCCAGCCCTTTACCCGCTCAAGCCTTTTGTCAATAGCCTGCGATACGCTAGCACTATCGCTTGAGGACTAGCCTCAAGACGGCTTGATAGGATAGAGTAAGCCAGAGCAAGCCTACTGCCCAAAGCAAAAAGCCCGCTCCGAATATAAAAGCCCGCTTATTCAATTGTCCAGAGCTTTGCCCCAGCCTGCGATACGCTAGCACTGGTCAAGTCCTGCAAGAGGTTTTACCCTCTCACTATTTATGTCGCCGAAAATTGCCAAAACGTTACGCTAAAACTAATCTTTTTTTAGCCTTGCGCCTGTGCCTGTAAAGATAAGCCCGCTCGTCATTAGTAAGCGTATAGCCCGCATATTGCTTATAGGCTATTTTAACGAACTTATGGGGATAACCCTGTAGAGTGAGCCTAGCCTCAAGCCAAGCCACAAGGTCAACGGCTTTATCATCAGCAATCAATTCATGTAGCGGGGTGCTATCGCCGTTGCCGTCCTCTACCAGCTTGTCAAGGCGTTCCGTTTTAACGGCTTTGGGGCAATCGGGATAAAGATACCAGTCTTTACACTTCTCCCGTTGCGTTTTACTACAATGGCTACAGTCTATGCCGTTAATCCGCTTAAACCACTTGCGCCAGTAATCGGCTATCTCATAGCAAGCTACCCGTATCAGCCCCGCTTCCGTCAACGGCTTGCCGATTAGGTCATACTTTGCCTTGACTTTAGCCATCACCAATAAGAGGTCGTGTAAAAAGTCCTGCCTGTCCTCTGGCTTTACCCGCCTGACAAAGCCTCTAGCTACCTTATAATATAGTTCCCAGTCACCGTTTAAGCCGTGATACCCGTTGCCGTTACCATTGCCGTTGCCTTGATGGTGGTTATCATCTATGGTATATTCCTGATAGTCTGACATTGTGCCTCACCGCCTTTGTTAGATTTGCCCTGTCTAGTTACTGCTAGGCAGGGCATCCTTATTGCCAGCCACAAGGTAAGGCTCTGGACTTCGGATATTCAATTGTTAAGGTGCTGAAGCTAAAATGCCTAATACCATCATCCAACAAAAGGAAGGAAAGTGATATTTCAAAATGAACCTATATTTACGTGATTTTCGGCGGGGGCGTTTCCACTGGGGCGGGTAATCCTATCGTTTAAGGTCGTGAGTATCGGACAGGCTGGCGAAGATGGAGGAGAATTTGCATACCGATTGGTTGGCAATCTTCAGAAACGGGGTTATTTCCGTTAGCGAAGGGTATCCTGCCGGCGAGATGCCGGGGGACATGGCGAGGAACGTTGAGGTGAACATTGAAGGAGTCCTGAATGTCAGTGTTGACTGGACATTCGTTAGCGACTTGTTCGAAGGCAATTTTGAATTGAAAATGGATGAAATCAACGTGAAAACCTAACTGCCAATAGCTTCAAAGCGTAGGCAAGTGCTTGTTTCTATCGCCGCCAGACGTCTATACTTCGAGGAAACAGCTTCGAAAGGACCGGGAAGTGCCGGTTTCTATAGTCAACGGCCGCTAGCACTCTTAAAATAGCTTCAAAATGTCGCCCTCACCCCTTTGCAGATTAAATACATGTTAGCAAGTGCCTGTTTCTAACGCCGCCAGACGCTAATGCTTCCTCTGCAAGAAGGGTAGGAAGTACCGCTATCTTCCGTCATAGAGAGCCCGGAGGGGGTTTGCCCAGGCAGTGTTGCCAGCCTCTTTTCCCACTTTCGTCAGCCGGAAATATTTCTGCGGTTGGCCGGGCGGGTAATGGTCCTGAAAACTTGACGGCATTATTTTGCCGGTAGCTTCCACCCAGCCCAATCTCTGAAGATTTGAGAAGTAGACAACAAAGCTGTGATACCGGCAGCCCTGGGCTTTATAGGGCATTCGAGCCAGCAATCTTTGAGCGAGCTTCTCGATATTTTCGGGGTTAACGCGACGCTGTTCTCGTTTCGCTCTTTTCTCTTCTACTCTTGTGGCTCTATCGAAAGCGGTAGCCCTCATCAGGGCCAGCTTGTAGTCGTGGAAGATGACCGCCTGAGGGGCTCCGATTTCAGGTGCAACCCTCGGTGAGCCATACGGCCCTTTACCCAGGAGATATTCACGGATAAACCAGCCGCAGCCGAAAGGTCGCAGGAAGCCGCCACGGCTGGGTTTGAGTGCCAGGATCATGACTTATCCTCATTCCAGAGTTTCTCGTACCACTCCCGGTGTTCCTCGCCGGCCACCTTTCGATATTTTGCTGTCGTATTGAAGCTCTGGTGACCCAGGTGTTCCTGGAGAAGGCGGAGGCCATCGCCGGAGTCGTTGTGTTTGACTGCATTCACCGCGAAGGCATCCCGGAGTTTATGGGGGCTAATGTTGTGCAGCTTGCCTGTCTCTGGATTTACCAGTCTCGGTAACTTGGCTTTTTCAGCACACTCACGGACGATTTGCCAGGCTCGGTGGCGGTTGATGCCGAAAATGAGTTGCTTTCCCTCTTTGACAACCGGGCCGCCGCGGTCAATATATTCTTTAAGCAGCTTCAAGGTAGCAACATCAACGGGCAGTACCCGCTGCCGTCGGTGGTGCTGCTCTTCGGCAAGGCTTTTCTCAATCTTCCCGCCGCATTTAGGACAGAAGAGGTGAGCCGCACCAAGCCTTGCTCCACAGGTAGGGCAGGACAGTTTCAAGCGGCGTTTCAAATGGATGATAGTAACCGTGCCCTGGTTGAAGTCAATATCATCAACCTTGATGGACAAGGCTTCACTGATGCGGCAGCCTAACCTGAAGAGAAGATGGATCAGGATTTTATCCCGCAGATTGGTGGCGGTTTGCTGCATACGGTCTATGTCATCCGGTTCAAGATAGGCTTTAGTCATTACTCAGGTCTCCGTTATCAGCAGATTGAGTATCTGGTTTTTTACAACCGGCGATCTTCTTGATATGGAACTGGGCAATCAGGCTGGCCAGGATGCGCAACGAATCGTTGTGTGAGTTGGTTCGCCATCCTGTACGTCGTATCCTGGATTTCCCCGCCATGTTTTCATTAAAATACATAATTACTGTGCATACAATAACTATATTAAACACTTGACAGCACAGTAAAGATGTGATTTAATCAAGTATTGAAGCCATGGAACACTCGGAGGAGCTACATGACCAAGAGAATAAAAAAACCTGCTATCAAACCAGAAAAACGGCTTGAGTGGTTGCGTAGAGTTGAAAAGGAGGGGGAAACCCTGACACACATAGTAGAGTCCGATAGCGTGGACATTCGAACGGTCAGAAAACACGTAGAGCTTGCCCGGCTAGAGAGAGATGTCCAGCATGCGAGGTCAGAGGTCCTGCGTAATGCCCTTGAAGGCCACTTCCGTGACCTCCTGGATACAGTACGAAGCGTCGAAAAACAGGTGTTTGGCGAATCACAGGTCTCTCTGGAACAACCTCTGATGTCGGGGCTGCGGCAGCACATGCCCAGGTCACCTCTATGGGAGAATCTGAGGAAATGGAATCGGACGCTTATCGAGCTGGCCGAGTTAGAAGACGTGATTCGTAAAAAAATACAACAGGCAATCGAGGCAGATGGTAGATTGAACGGAATTGTGTCACAGGTCGCTGACGGGGTAATCAAGGCGGCGGTTGACGTGCTCGTCTACCAGATGAAGGAATGGGCTCGCGGCAGAGAAGGGCTGAAGATTGACAGGGATATCCATACCCAAAAAACCGAACCGGGCCGGGTTATCATGAGATATGGATCCTCCCATTTTGGCGAAATAGAAGAAGGTCAGGTTGAAATAATCAAAACGGTATTAATTGATTTCGAATCGGGGTTAAAAGATCAGTCGGAATACCTCGAAATGGAGAAACTCTATAACAGGCTTGGACGCCTGAAAAAGAGCATCGGAGAAATTATGACTGTTGTCTTATTGCGGCGGATTGTACCGGGCAGGTGTAAGTTTTGCCCATTGTGATTTAAGACTAAGGGAGGCACAAGTGATGAAAGCAGCCATATACGCCAGAGTTTCCTCGGATAGTCAAGACGTTGACCTGTCAATCTCTGCTCAGCTAAGGGCTATCAGGGACTATGCTGTTAAGCACGGATATGAAATTGTCCGCGAGTATGTAGATGAGGCAGAAAGCGGTCGGAGCGCCTCGCGCCCCCAATTCAAAGAAATGATTGCTGTCGCCAGATTAAAGCATCCGCCCTTTCAGGCTATCCTGGTCTGGAAGCTCAACCGCTTTTCCCGGAGCCGCGTCGATTCCGTCACCTATAAAACCCTTCTCAAGAATAAGGGAATCAGGGTCATTTCGATA
>Ga0209269_1001737_pt1 | contig 10729 bp, 12 predicted proteins | sample MTBAKMMethaMetaG_FD_187455 | JGI IMG/M metagenome (GOLD analysis project Ga0209269, IMG submission 187455) | Enrichment culture microbial communities from Arthur Kill intertidal strait, New Jersey, USA, that are MTBE-degrading - MTBE-AKM (Arthur... | ecosystem: Environmental > Aquatic > Marine >... | reverse complement strand
GCCTTCACCACCGGCGAGGCCGTCTCGTCGAAGGGGTTGGTCCGCATCGCGAGGGAGAAGAGGTACGGGTAATTGTTCTTGAGGTACTTCATGTAGTCCAGCCACGCGAGCGCCAGCAGCCGGTAGGCGCGGTTGATGTCGCCGGCAAGGTGCTTCTGGTCGCTCTCCGGGGTGCCCGCGAGGTCGTCCCGCCGATCCAGTTCGTCGGTGAGGTGAAAGACCGCCCTCAGCACCTCGGTGAACGGCCCGTGCTCCAGCAGCATCGGGTTTTCGAGGAGGCGAAGAAGGAAATTGCGTTTTTTCATCAGGTACTCCTTCAGCACGACCAGTTCTGCGGGATCGATTGTAACCCCCGAGGAATATCCCTCAAGGCGCGTTCTGACCCTGGCGAAATCGGCGTCCGACCAGTCGTTTCCGACCACGAGATCCTCCTTGATCGACGGGAGGTTCGGATCCCGGTCAGAGAGCCTGACCAGCAGGGTCGTCCCGACCTCTGAAAAGAACGTCCCGATCACCATGTTCATCTTCTCAAGCCGTTCGCGCTTCGCCCGCACCGAGAGGAGCTGGTTCAAGATGACCGTGACGAGCAGCACGTTGATCGGCAGGAAACCGAGGGCGTTGAAGACGTAATAATAGGTATTCTCCGGGTCCCCGAGGACCAGAAACTTCGCCGTGTAAATCACCGCCGAAGCGGCGACAAGAAATATTCCAAGACGCATCTCCCATGTCAGGCGGCGCATCGCATCATCACCGCATAGAGGTGGGAGCGCGGGCATAAAAAAGCGGCGTGCCGGAAAGGCGCGCCGACGCGGTTGCTGGTTGTTATTTGCCCGTTCAGGCGTCGAGGATATCCTCGGCGGCCTCGCGGAATGCGTCCATGACGTACGGGATGCCGGAAACCTCGGCGGCCTCGGGGGTGAGGGCCATCAGGTCGTTCCTGGAGACCGAGGCGAGGCTGAAGTTCCTGCTCCCGGCCATGATCTGCTGCATGCCGGTCTTGAACCGCTGCGAGTAGGTGTACAGCGCAATGGCGCCGAGCGGGATCTCGGACATGCGCTCGCCGTACTTCTCCTTGAGTTCCTCGTAGCAGACAAAGATCTCCTGGACGGTGGAGCCGTACTTCGAGACGGTCTTGGGGAGTTCGCCGGCGTCGAGCCACTTCTGGATGTTCTTGCCGACCATGCCCGGGATCATCAGGGCGCGGCCCATGCAGACGGCCTTGACGTACGGGCTGCCCATGGCGAGCACCTTGAAGGCGTTCGCCTCGTCGGCGATGCCGCCGGCGATGGCGATATCGGGCGTGCGGATGCCCCGCGCCTTTAACCGCCCGCAGAACTCGTAGGTGAGCGCCTCGATGTAGAAGGTCGGAATGCCCCACTCTTCCATCATCGGCCAGGGGCTCATGCCGGTGCCGCCCGGTGCGCCGTCGATGGTCAGCAGGTCGATCTTCGCCTCGGAGGAGTACTTGATCGCCATGGCGAGTTCTTTCATGGAGTAGGCGCCGGTCTTGAGGGTGACGCGCTTGAAGCCGATGTCGCGGAGACGGTCGACCTCTGCGAGGAAACCGTCCTCGGTCACGAAACCGAGGCGGGAGTGGCGCTCGAACTCCTTGATCGCGCCGGCCTTGTAGGCCTCCTGGATCGCCGGGTTCGTCGGGTCGGGGAGGACGATGTAACCTCTCTTCTTGAGTTCAAGGGCGCGGTCGAGGGACTTCACCTTGATCTCGCCGCCGATGCACTTTGCGCCCTGGCCCCACTTCAGCTCGATGGTTTCCAGGTTGTGCTTGGAGGCGACGTACTCGGCCGTGCCAAGGCGGGTGTCCTCGACGTTCATCTGGACCAGAAGTTCGCCGTAGCCCTCGTGGAACTTCTTGTAGGTCTCGATACGGCGGTCCATCTCAGGAGACTTCGAGACCTTGCCGTTGTGGTCGCGCTCGAGCTGCGGGTCGATGCCGCAGACGTTCTCGCCGCAGACCAGGGTGATGCCGGAGAGCGCAGCGCCGACGGCGAAGTGCTCCCAGTTCACGCGGGCGATCTCGGTCGAACCGAGCGCACCGGTGAAGATCGGCACGCGCATCGGGACCTTGATGTCCCAGCCGTACTCCGTCTCGGTGTCGACGGCGGAGAAGACGGCCGTGTCCGGTCCGATCTCGGTGCCCTCGGGGAGGCCGCGGGCGCCCACGGCATAGCCCTGGATGTTTAAGTGGGAGAAGTCGATCGGGTAGTTCTTGTCTGCACCGGCGGTGATCTCGCCGAAGGGGCCGGGGTAGAGGACCTCGCGGCCGCGGAACGAGGAGAGCCAGATATCACAGTTGCCCTTACAGCCATCGACACAGCGCGTGCAGAGGCCTGACATCGGGACGACGTTCCGGGAACGGTTGGAGGTCCCGACTGCTTCGTTTGCATTCGGTTGTCTAAGATTCATGTTTTCCCCCAGTGTAAAAGGGTGGTTCGTGCGAACGATTCATTGACGCCTTGGCGCTATCGCCAAAGTAGATAAGTTTATAATGGCACACTATTTAGTTCCTTCCAAATATCTCTCATATATATCTTTTCCATGGTCTTCAGCCGGCCAATGGCAGAAAGAGAGGCAGACAAAAAAAGGATGGGTTATTCCGAGCTGATTGCGCCCGGTTCCCCGCCTTCAAGCATCAGGGAACCGAAAATGAGTTTTTCCAGCACCTGGGCGACATACTTCATCCGCTGCGAGGTTTCCATATTCTCGTAGCGGTGGACATCGGCGTAGATCTGGAGGCGGATCAGGGCGAAATGGAGGCGGTCGGCCTCTTCGTCCGAGAGACCGTTCGCCTCGACATAGATCGATTCGATAAGATCGGGAAAGGTGGATATGTCGGCGATCACACCAGCAATCGGCGTATAGATACGGAGGGGTTCACCTGTTCCCCTGAGCACCCGGACAATATCCATTCAACCCTCGACAATCCTGACCAGGTTCTCCATGACGGCGTCGATCGCCCTCCAGGAGGGGGAATCGGCGTGCCTGTTGATGAACGGTCTGCCCTCGTCGCCGGCCTTCCGCATCTCGGGGTCGATCGGGATCGCCCCGAGGAACGGGACGCCGAGTTCCTCGGCCGCCTTCTTGCCGCCGCCCTTGCCGAAGATCTCGATCTCTTTCCCGCAGTCCGGGCAGATGAGGCCGCTCATGTTCTCGATGATCCCGATGACCGGGAGGTCGAGTTTCTCGACGAATTTTGCCGCTTTCTTCGAGTCCATCGTCGAGACCTCCTGCGGCGTGGTGACGATCACGGCGCCCCTGATGTTGGGTGCGAGCTGGACGATGGTGAGGGCCTCGTCGCCGGTGCCCGGCGGGAGGTCGACGACCAGGTAGTCGAGCGGACCCCAGTTCACGTCCTCAAGGAACTGCTTGATCGCCGACATCTTCATCGGCCCGCGCCAGATCACCGGGGTGTCGGCGTCCGGGAGGAGAAACTCCATCGAGACGACTGAGAGGGTGCCGGTGACACGGATGGGCTCGATCTTGTTTCCCATCACCATCAGCTTCTGTCCTTCGGCGCCGACCATCTTCGGGACGTTGGGACCGTGGATATCGAGGTCGAGGAGGCCGACCGTCTTGCCGTGGTTCGCGAGGGCAGAGGCGAGGTTCACCGAGACGGTCGTCTTGCCCACGCCGCCCTTGCCCGAGAGGACCAGGATCACGTGCTTGACGTCGATCTTCGCCTTCGGCGGGAGGCCTTTCTGCGGCGAGTCGCACCCTTCTTTCTGGGCGCTCGGGCAGGTTGAGCAGTTGCCGTTGCACTGCTCCTCCGTTTCTCTGGATTGTGCCATAATTATCTCCTGATTTCGTGTGCTCTCAACACGTCTATAAGTATCTGTTTGCAGTTCTCCTAAAATGTTTATATTCAGGCAGTATCCTGCGCCCCCGAATCCGGGATGATACGGTCGCCCGATCAGATGTCTGGCCTGTCCTTCATATTCTTCATCCAGCCGACCGTCACATCCATGATCGCATCGACCTCTGAAGAATAGGGTTTGATGTCGATGAGCGGCGTGCCGTCGAGGGCGTCGAGGCCCCGCACCCGGAGCGTCCCTCCTTCGACGGCGACGAGGTCGACCACTCCGAAGCCGACCGGGTTGGGGCGGTTCGGCGAGCGGGTCGAAAAGACACCGCGTGCGACGGTCTGGCCCGGCGGGGTGGCGTGCAGCATCGTCCGGTCGGCCCGGTCGAGCCAGTAGAGGACGATGAGGTGGCTGCACCGCTCCACGTCGGCAAGGCCGGCGGTGTATTCGGGGAAGACCTCGATCTCGCTCTCGGTGTCGGCAAGGCGTCCCTGCCTGGGTGCGTCGCCCTGACGTTTATATGGGGACCTGATCACCCCGATCTGCACAAGTTCCATCATGCTTCAGTCTCCTTCAAGAGAGAATCGGCACTCGGCCCGGTAGGCGCAGTTCGCGCACCTGACCGGTGCATTGTGGTTGCGCCTGACCGCCCCGCTCTGGAGGCACCGGCGCATCTCGTCCACCGTTGAGAGCACCTGCGAGCGGATGACGTCGGTGAACTCGATCCGGTGCTGCTGCCCGTCGCCGTAGACCAGGATCCCGTACGGGACGCGGGTGCCGTAGCGCTCCTCGACCAGGAGGCAGTAGGCGCCGAGCTGGAGGATGTGGTTCCAGTAGGGCTTTTTAGCCCGCCCGCTCTTCACCTCGACCGGGATATGGGCCCCGGTCATCTCGTCCCGCAATACGTAGTCGGGCTTTCCCGAGATCCGGTAGTTTTCCGAGAAGAGTGCATCGCCGGGTTCGCCGAGGTCGGCATAGACCAGTTCGCCCTCCGGGATGCCATACTCGTCCCGCACCTGCTGCGCGGCGTAGTGCCGCCGGATCGCAAAGATGAGCACGACAGCCGCCATGAGCAGGAGGACCAGGACGCCGTCTAAATAGTCGATCGCATCAACCCCCAGAGAAGGATGATCAGGGCAAGGGCGAGGAGACCGTAGCCCAGGATCGTCAGCAGCCAGAAGATCTGCCGCTCCTGCTCGACCGTGGTGAGGGTGCGCCCCACCTCGGCGTGCTTGAGGTTCCCGCGCTCGATCGACGGAGAGGTGGTGGACCGGCCGTTGCGTTCGAAGTGCCAGGATGCGGCGCAGTAGGAGTATTCGGCGATCTCCGAGGCCGAGATCACCGGCACGCCCTCGCCGGCGGCCATCAGCGGCCCCTCCGGCTGTCGAGTTCCCGGTTGCAGAGCTCGTCGGCGCGCCCGATCCAGGGGTCGGTCCTTCTGACCGATGCGAAGGTCACGGACGAGAACCGCCCGGCAAGGCGGAGCACCTCGTCCTTCAGGTCGCGCAGGTGCTCCTTGTTCACGCGATAGGCGCCGGTGATCTGGCGGATGACGAGCTCGCTGTCCGAGTACACCCGCACCGGTCCGTCTGTATCTTTCGCCGCCTCGGCGAGGGCGGCGATGATCGCCCGGTACTCCGCCGTGTTGTTCGTGGCGATCCCGATGTACCCGGACCGTTCGAGAACCGCCCGCCCGTCCCTGACGAAGATGAAGGCATAGGCGGCATGGCCGGGGTTGCCGCGGGATGCCCCGTCGGTGTAGATCTCAAGGTCCTGGGTCTCCGGCATGATGACTCCTGTACATTACAGGAAGGCAGGGCAGATATGCGTTGGGTTAACCATACTTCTATATGTCGGGAAGGCCGAACCGGGGCATATGGACATGGAGCGGCGGATTCAAAAGATTGGTGTCAGGCTCGACTTCATCGAGTTTCCTACACGGCACACCTGCGACGGCGAGAACCTCTCGCCCCGCCTGATCGTCGAGGATCTCAGGGCACCCTGCGTCGCCCTGATCGTGCACAACCCCTATGAGGAGGGGTGCTCGTTCTCCCCATGGCTCGCGTGGAATATCGACCCCCTCAGGTATTCGGACGGCCGCGCCCTGATCCCCGAAGGCGTCCCGCCCGAGCCCGAGCCCGACGTCCCGGTCAGGATGGTGCAGGGGACGAACGGCTACGGGGAGATCGGTTACCGTGGACCCTGCCCGCCGCCGGGCGAAACGCACCGCTACTATTTCAGGATTTACGCCCTGGACGCCCCCCTGGCGCTCCCGCCGGGCTCGGGGCAGCATGATCTCGTGGCGGCGATGCAGGGGCATGCCACGGCATATGGCGAGACCTTCGCGATGTACAGGCGGCCGTAACCTCTGCCGTCGAACCGCAAAAAAGAGTTCCGGTTTAGATAGTGGGGCTTCCGCTCTTGATCACGGCGGCGATCCGCTCCATCTCCACCGCAAGCAGGCGGATGACGTCGTCGACCGTGATGATCCCGACCAGGGAACCCCCTTCGTCCGTCACCGGCACCCTTCGCACCCCTTTCTTCCGGATCGCTTCGAGCGCCTCGTACAGCCCGGTCGAGTCCGGGAGCGCGAGCAGGTCGGCGGTCATCACCGCACGCACCGGAATCCCTTTCGGGTCACGTCCTGCGGCGGTGACCCGGACGGTGATATCGCGGTCGGTGACGATCCCCACCGGCTTTTTATCCTCGACTACGACGACGCTTCCCACATTCTGCTCTGCCATGATGCCTGCAACATCATAGACCGGCGTCTCCGGCGGGACGCTCACCACCGGCGCCTGGCAGCATTCAATCAGTGCCATACTTCTCCCCTCCGATGGACCATGTGTGGGAAAGAGGATATTTGAAGATACCGCACGCCTACCACTTTCTGATGATCGTCCCCCACCCTTCATGGGATGCGCTTCTTCCGGTCCTCTCAGGCACCGTCTATCTGATCGGGGCTGGAAACAGCGGAAAATCCACCCTCGCCCGATGGCTTGCCGACCGCGGCGGCGATGACACCGCCCTGCTCGACGGCGACGCCGGCCAGCCGACGCTGGGGCCGCCCGGCACCCTCGGGCTCGCCCTGCCCGGCGGCGGCAGGCGTCTCCGGTTCGTCGGCGCCCTCACGCCGTCGATGGCCCTGCTCGCCACGCTCTCAGGTCTTCGCCTCCTCCTCGACGCCGCATATGCCGCGGGGGCGGCCACCGTGTTCGTGGACCCGTGCGGGTATATCAGGGGCGAAGGGGGCAGGGAGTTCCAGCGCCGTTCGATCGAGGTGCTCTGTCCCGACCACATCGTCGCTGTCGGGCGGGATGCGGAGATCGATCTGGTGCTCTCCCTCTTTTCCTGCCGCACCGGCCTCTCGATTCACCGGCTCCCGGCATCGCCCCATGCGCGGCGGCGCTCGCAGGCGGCGCGGCGCCGGTACCGCGAGGAACGGCTTGCGGGCTGGATGGCCGACGCCCGTCCCCTCTCTCTGCCCGGCGTCCTCAGGGCCGGGGTCTTCCCGGGCCGTCCTGAAGGATATTTTGCCGGCCTCTGCGACGGCGACGGCTGGCTGCTCACCGCCGGGGCGATCCTCGGGGATGCGGGCGGGGAGATCCGCCTTCTGGCCCCGCCCTCTCTGCCCGGGAGGGCGGCGTATATCGAGGTCGGGAAGTTCAGGCCGGGATTTTCGCCCCTGCCACCGGCGTTTCGCAGTGCGGGCCAGGAAGAGGAACTGTTCCCATAAACTATTTTCCCGGGCGGGACGAAATTCTATCATTTATGGAAGATCAACGTGTGGCGATCACAGAACGCCCTGCAGGGGATACCTCCGTCATCTCCATCGTGGGGAGACTCGATGCCACCTCGTCGGCGGCGGCGTCTCTCGCTCTTGAGCAGAGCATCTCGCAGGGAAAACATGCGATCATCCTTGACCTCTCGGATCTCGCCTATACCAGCTCCTCCGGCCTGCGGGTGTTTCTTGTGGCGCTCAAGCAGATGCGCAAGGCCGGAGGGGAGGTGCTGATCGCCCGCCCGACCCCGCACGTGATGGAGGTCTTTGCGATCGCCGGCTTCGACCGGATCATTCCCATCTACGAGAGCGTCGACGAAGCGCTTGCCGCAGCAGAAAAAGCATGAATCAGGGAACGACCTTTTTCAGGGTGAAACAAAATGCGGCGCCCTCTTCTGACCGACCCGGTACCCGGTCTCCCACCCGGATCGCCCCGCCGTAGCGCTTTGCCAGCATGGCGGCGATGAAGAGGCCCATGCCCCGCCCGGGCTTCGAGGGATCGCTCCGGAAAAAGCGCTCGAATACTTTTTCTTTCTGGTGATCCGGGACCCCTGGGCCGTTATCGGCGATGCAGATGCCGACCGCCTCGTCCTCGTCTCTGACCGAGACCGTGATCGAGACGTCGGGGCCGCCGAACTTGACGCTGTTTCCGATGAGGTTGACGAAGACCTGGCCGAGGAGATCGTCGGCGAGCACGGTGGCGTCGGTCCCGTCGTAGGCGATCGCAACACCGGGCATCTGTGCGATCGCCGTCGCGATCACCCGGTCCAGCGAGACCGGGATCAGGGTGGGCCCCCCGCCCCTGCATGTCCTGAGGATCCTCACCTCCTCGATGATCCCGCTGCTCTGCCTGATCCCCTGCAGGCACCGGTCGGCGAAGGTGCGCTGTTCTCCTGAGATCTCTTCCCTGAGGAGGTCGAGATATCCCATTGCCACGTTGTTTGCATTGTTGATGTCGTGGATCATCACGTCGAGGTAGAACTCGGCTTCGGCCTTTGCAGCGGCGAGTTCCTCGGCAAGGGCGGCCTTGTGGATGACGCCGCCGACCTCGCGGCCGATCGTTTCGAGGCTCTCCTGCTCGATCGGGGTGAAGCAGTGGAAGTCAGAGCTTGCGATGGCGAGGGCGCCGAGGACCGTGCCGTCGGGAACGCTGACCGGGACGATGGCGCGGGAATAGACGCCGAGTTCTCCCTCTTCGTGGGCGACCTCGAGATAAGCCTCGCTGTAGTCGGGGCGTCCCTGATGAAAGACCGCCAGCATTTCCGGGGTCGTCATCGCCAGATCGACGGATTCCGGGAAGTACAGGGTATAAAGGCCATACCATGCCCTGAGGTTGGCGCAAACTCTTTTTTTATCTGAGAGATAGATGGCCCCTGCGTCGAAGTCCAGCAGTTCCACCGTCTTTTGCACGACCGCCGTCAGGGTGTCGTGGAGGGAGGAGGAAGATGTGGTCGACCTGAGGATGTCGAGGACGATCCCGAGCTGACGGTTGAGCCGCTCGGCGCGATCCTCTTCAGACGGGCGTTCGCTGACGTTCGAAAGGGCTATCAGCAGCCTTTCCTCATCTCCCCCGCTCAGGAGGCTTCCCCATGCCTCGAAGGTCCGGTTTCCAGTGGTGATGCGGCTCAGAGCTGAGCCGCGAGCGCGAATCTCGTCGATAAATTCTGCGATCGCCTGATCTGAAAGAATTCCGCCTCCGATCTCTCCGAGACGGCAGGCGCCGGGATCGGAACCCCTGCAAAATGCAGCCCTGAAACTGGCGTTCGTCTGGACGAGGCGTCCTTCCCGGCCCAGCACCATCAGGGGGAGACACACCGACTCCAGAGCCTCGCCGACGTCGTTTATCTTCAATCGCCTTCCTCTGGCTGATAGGTCTCCGTCCAGGCACCTAATAGTATCGCAATGTGCGTGCGGATCTCTCTGTCAGGCGTGGCCGCGCCGGGTCATGTGCCGCCGCAGGCTTCCGGCCCCGGGGCTCAGAAGTCCCGGTCGAAAGGCCAGAGCCCGGCCCGCCAGAGGGGGGCCGCAACAGCCCCTTTGATCCCGGGCGGCGGGTTGATCGGTTCGGCGAGGAGTTCGGGCCAGAGCATCCTGATGATCCCGTGCTCGATCAGCGGGTGCCGCGATCCCCGGCACCGCCCCTCCACCGAGAACCCGGCGGCGATCAACTCCCTGGAGTTCCAGGGGACGAGCACCTCCTGGACGATGTCCCACTCCAGCTGCCCGGCCCCCTGCCACCGCGCCATCCGCTGCTCCTGAAAGAAGAGGTCGAGGATGTGGATCCCCGAACGGGCTGATGCCTCCCGCGCCTCTGATAGCCAGCGGTCGAGGTGCTCGATCGTCATTTCGTTGCTCTTCATCGGTCCAAGATCCCCGATCTCTGCCAGAAGTTCGCCGGTGCACTCCTGGTCCCAGGCGCGCCGGTACAGGCATTTGAGAATTCCGCTGCCGTTGCCCTTGATGCAGACCCTCTCCTGGGGGTAGTGGTCATACATCCCGCGGGCGATCGCCCCCCAGCCTTCGTGCGCTCCCGGGACGTTTCTCCTGTAGATCTCAGCAAAATCGGGGCCCATGGACTCAGGGCAGGCGATCAGGTGGTGCTCCAGCCCGAGCCCGGTGATCAGGTTCCTGGCAATGGAGATGTCGGGTGTTTTTAGCGTTTTGTTGTAATAGATCATCGTGAAATAGAAGATCTTCTGGCTGACTCCCCTGCAGGCGCTCAGGATGGTCCTCGAGTCCCAGCCCGCGGTGACGGTGTGCGCGAGGTCGAACCGTTTCGCGGCGCTCTCGATCATGCCCTGGAGGACGCTTGCATATTTCCTGGTGCATTCATCCGCACCGTTCCGCTCGATCCGCCGGTCAGGCCAGAAGCGGCGGACGGTGCGCCTCTTCAGGTCAAGATACCTGTTCGGGAGCAGGTGCGTGATCTCGCTGTACAGCGAGAGATCGCCCGGCCACCAGTATTCGAGGGCCTCGCCGTATTCGGGTGCCCCGACAAGTCGCTCCATCACCTCAGGGTCAGGGTCCAGGCCCAATTCTTCGGCAATCGTGCCGGGCTGGGAGGCGCACCAGAGGTCGGGGAGGGCATCGGTCGTATGGACGACCTGCCTGAGCCCCATCGGATCGTTCA
>Ga0209269_1001736_pt1 | contig 10734 bp, 10 predicted proteins | sample MTBAKMMethaMetaG_FD_187455 | JGI IMG/M metagenome (GOLD analysis project Ga0209269, IMG submission 187455) | Enrichment culture microbial communities from Arthur Kill intertidal strait, New Jersey, USA, that are MTBE-degrading - MTBE-AKM (Arthur... | ecosystem: Environmental > Aquatic > Marine >... | reverse complement strand
TTCCCCCGCTTCATCCGGTTGCGGGATGACAAGTCCATCGATGAGATCGAGACCCTTGACAGTATCAGGGAGCGGTACCAGCGCCAGGGCGGGAATCGTTCTCACGGAGCCTGACGCCCTTTCCTTTGCAGACACCGCACAGAGCATGAGGGATTACTGTCCCGGCCGGATGATCTCAACCCGGTTCCCGAGATACCGGATGATCCGCTCCACGACTTCCTCCCAGGTGACGTCCTCACCAGGGATCATTCCCCCGATCTCCCTTCCGATGTCATCGTCCCGCTCCCGGACGGCGAGGGCGATGACCGAGCCCTGTGCAAACGAGGCTGGCACAATCCCGTCTGCATCCCCGTCGACGATGCCAAGCACCGGGATGCCGAGGTGGGCGGCGATATGGCCGCAGACGGCGGTGGTGTCGTCCCCCACGCTGACGATCCCGCAGGTCCCGGGTGTGATCGCATCGTAGAGGCGGTGGCCGCAGTGATCGATGAAGAGTACCCGGCCTGGTCCTGTCCGCGGCTCTCCCGCGAGAGGGGGTGCGACCCTGACCGATCCGCTCTTGCACCATACCCTTGATACATCGGGAAGCGGCTGTCCTGCCAGCTTCTCCAGCCCATGGTCTTTGGGCTGCATCCCGGAGACCGGGATGATGACCCCTCCCTCTTTCCTGATCACCACCTCTTCTTCGGTTGCCTGTCCTATCACGATCCCGTTCACGTAGACAGCCTCACCCGGGAGACAGCCCCGGATGGTCCGTTCCGCGGCACTCCGCGACTCCGGAACCCTGACAGGCTCAATGGTATACCCTGTTTTCTCCGCGATATCTCTCGCCAGGGCATCGGGCTCCCGGTTCCAGAGGTAGAGGATGCGGCTTGAAGCCTCAAGCTGGATGAGCCCGAGAGGAGCGAGGCGGGAAGCAACGATCTCCCCGAATATCCGCCCCGACTCCGGGGTTTTCCCATGGTTGACGAGGACCGGTTCCGGGGACAGATCACGGATCACCATGCTCGGGGGAAGGCCGGCCTGCTCGCAGGGGATCCCGGACTCCTCGGCAGCAGTCCGGGCCATCACCCCGGCCACGATGATCCGGGAGGGAGCGAGCCGGTCGATGAGGATGGCAACGTCCCCGGCATCGAAGACTTCGGGGCCGTGAACAACGAGAATGAGTGGGTCGGGCATAGCAGAGTGGAACGCCGGTTTCCCGGCGGGATTTAGGTACTAAATATGGGATCCCGGTGGTCATAAGCGTGCGGTTCATGCCTTCCGGAATGATCGCTCCTGTCTCAAAACACCAGGATGACCATTATGTACCATGAGGGACTAGTATGCTCCTGATGAGATTCATGCTCCTGGCCGGTCTGGCGGTGATGCTGCTCCTTGCCGCCGGATGCACAGCTCCCCCGATCAGCCCGCCGGGGGATTCGGAGACGCCGACCACTACAGCCATTCCACCCACCCCTGTTGAGACCGGCAATGAATCCGCAGGAATGCCGGGAACATGGCAACCGGGACCGGCCAGGACAGCCATTCCCGGGACGGCGGCGACACCACAACCGACGGCAGGAACCTCCTTCGGCGGGTTTATTCCGGCACCAGTGACGCCCGTGACCACTCCTTCCACTCTGCCGTCAGCACCGGGAATAACAACGACGGCCGCTCCCACGACAGCCGCTGCACCGGTTTCCCCGCCACCTGCAGTCAGCATTCCGGTCCCCTCACCTCCACCGGTAACCGGTACGGTCTCTCCGCCCGTGGTGCCCACCCCCGGCACCCCCACAGTGACCCCGAGCCCCACTATGCCCCAGCCGTCACCCGGCACCCTGACACCGACAACGATGGTCACCCCGCCCCTTCCCACGACCACCCCGCCGACCACCCTCCCGACACCGAAAGCGACGTAAGAAGAGATTATTCCGAAAGAGAACGAATGGTGTTGAGAACCTGTTCCTGGAGCAGGGCCCGGTTCTCACGGGTTATCTCAAACAGGAGCACATCCTTGTGCTCTTTTATCGATTCGATGAAGGGCGTGCCTTTCCTGGCGATGGTGGCAATGAAGAGGCGGTCACGCTCTAAGAGTCTGACAATCATTTCCCTGAACAGGGCTGAATAGCACTCCATCTTTCCGATCTCATCGATGATGACCGGATTTTTCCCGGTTCCTTCGATATCGAGTGATATCAGATACTCCTCAAATCCATGGATATCCACCCCATACTTTCCCACGCGATACCGGCTCGTGAGGTCAACATGGGAGAGAAGACATCTGCTCCCGTCAAAGCCGACAATCTCGAACCCGACCCTGTTCCCTGCTTCCCTGATCTCCTGGGTAACGAACCCGCACGGATGCTGCTCTTCCAGGGCCTTGGAGAGGCGGATGATGAAGGTGGTCTTGCCCACGCCGGGGACGCCGGTGATGAGGAGATTGTTCATGGCTTGCTCTGCGAGGAATGTGCCGAATTTTCGCCGTCGTCATTGGTGTCCACCCCATCGCCCGGTCCCGGGTCGCCCACTCTGGACCTACACCCGCAGCCATCTGCTGCCGCCATTCCATAAAAACAGAGAACGAGAATGACGGTTATGGTGAATATACTCCCCGGTTTCATGAACACGGATTTGATCGGGGAGAAATTATAGGTATTTCCAGGGACAACCACGGGCCGTAGATTTCATCTATTATACCAGGGAGACTGGGGGCAGGCCAAACGCCGCTGAGGCTGCCACGATGCAGACCATGAACATGCCCAGCGCGATGAACTGGCCGTCTGCGATCAGGTCGCAGAGGAGATTGCTCTGGCTGATCTGCTGGTAGTTGTGGATATACCATTGGGCATAAAAAATCCCGGCTATGATCAGTACCAGGTACATCAGCGGGATCTCCCCCCAGAGCAGGAACACCACCGAAGCCCCGAATATAACATTCACCAGCGTCAGAAGCCGTGTTGTATTGGGGATCCCGATGCAGACCGGAATGGTCCTGACCCCGGTGAGCCGATCTCCCTCAACATCCCTCATGTCAAAGAGAACGGTATTGATGAAGACAAGGGAGAAGAAGAAGAGGATGACGGCGAGGGTAATCATTCCCGGGAGAGCCCCTGCTATATAGACCGGGAGCAGCGCAGGGGGCAGGGCCCACGCTACGGCCACGAGGAGACTCTTGGCGACCGGGATCTCTTTCAGCCGACGATAGGGAAATCCCCGGGGAAAGATCGGGGTGCTATAGATCAGGCCGCTAATCAGGGGGATTGCAGAGATTACCACCACAACTGGTCCATAGAACCATGAGAGAACGAGGGCAAGGATATAGGCACCAATTGCCGTGGAAAAGAGGAGCTTTTCATACTTCTTGGTGAACGCATACCGTTTCGAATGGTTGATGGCGTCCTCGCTCTCATCGGTCTTCCTGTTCAGGTTGTATACCGAGTAGGTGATCAGCATTCCAAGGACGAACACGATGGGATTGAACGGCACTTCGTGGAGAACACTGGAGATGTATGCCATCGAACCGGCAGCAAAGGAAAGGTACAACGAACTGTACACAAGGTAATCGATCAGAATGGTAGGATTCCACTCAAACCGGTAGGTCGAGTATCCGTGCTCAAACATAAATTATTGTTCATGAGTAGAATAAACATACATTCCCATGGTTAAAGTTAAACTAACTGATGAAAATTAAACCAATTGGTGAATATTCATCGAATCGATTAATGATCCTCAGATCCAATCCGCCTCTCTTCGCCTCAGAACCGGGTACTGTATTCCAACAGCAGTCGGATATGGAGAGATATAATAGTTTGCCCGGCAATACTGCCCTTAATTCGATAAAGAAGAAGAAATTGGGCGAATATTAATCGGATCTCAGAATTTTAATTCGACTGATTGGTCCCGGTAGTAATCGAAGAGCCGCTGACCCCATCCGACCGCCTGTTCATCTTTTGAGAAGAGATCGGTGGTGGAATCGTAGGTGACCCCGTCCAGTTTGTACAGGCCGAGCGAAATGACCTTATCGGTCACGGTCAGTCCCAGTTTCGGCATAGGATCCAGGATGAAGATCTTCCCCTTCGCCGTTCCGGCCACCTCCGCGATCTTTTCCGCATATGGCGGTAATGAGAACTGCTCAGCAAGATCCTTTCCCACGAGAAGCTCGATCGCCACCCCTTCCAGTGCCCGTTTCGCTACCGCCTCGGTGTGAGCCGGACTCGAGATAGGGGAGACGATACAGACCCGCTCCGCCTCGTTGAGAGCTTTGAGGAAGTTGAAGTATACATTGAAGATATCCACATTCGTGTCAGAGACGATTTCGGATTCGAAGAGTTCCCCGAGGTCATGCAGGAACGGCTCCGGAATCGCATCGACCTTGTGCTGATCCCAGAAATCCTTGTGCTTCCGGGTGACCGACTTGAAGAGGATAATGTCCTGGATCTTCAGGGTCAGGATCTTCCCCACCGGCATGAGGTGGTATTCATACTCGGATATAGCGATATAATTGCTCGACTCCAGCTTCCGTATCTTCGGGATGAGCGCCTGGGAGGAACTTCCGGTGATGTCACGGAGCTGGGCCAGGGTCTTGTTCCCGTCAGCGAGAGCGAGAAGTATCTGAATCTGGAGGCGCGAGCGGAAAAGTGCCTGGATATCCCCCATAATTCGCGTGTAGTGGTCGACTGCCATGATTTCGGGTCCGTAGTTTTTATGAGATTTTGTTCATTACCCTTGCTGAACGTAATGAAGTTTCCTGATCAGGCACCACCTCTGCCTCAAATACGCCCCAGATTACCTCTATTCATGGCAGTGAAGATTACCCGAATCAGAAAATCTTCGGCAGAGATTTTAATGTACCATAGATTGTGAATTCAGCGTTTAAAAGTTATGGCCCTTGATCCCGGGTGTAAAATCTTCGTGCTGCCAGGGTCAGAGGTTCTCCTGGCTGACAGCAAGCCGGGACACCAGTTCGCTGATAGGAATGACACACCGTCAGACTTTGTACCCGGGTGCACCATTCCGGGGATGTAAAATTCCAGGGAACAGGTTGCCGTGTTTGCTGATAACGGACGACCATCCGGCTACAGGAAGCAGGTCTGTTTCAGGGGCGATCCTGCCATCTTCACGTCATCATGATCTGGATTGCCGTCGGATACTTTCTTATAATCGCGTAGACGATTGCACGGCCCACCCAGAGTTTTCCTCCGGTAAATTCCCTGAAACGGGAGAGTTCTCCAAGGATCTGGAACGCTTCGAGGGCGACCTCATCCGTGAGTGCACAGCTGTCCGGAACGGTGGATTCAAAGAAGAAGATAACCGGCAGTTTGAGCAGGGGGTGGAGCCGTGGGGGGAGGTTCTCCCCCAGCGTCCTGATCGCCTCGCGATCAAAGGCGAATTCAGATCCGTTCCGGGTCTCCGATAACGGGTGATCCTCTGAGAGGAGCTCGGAGAGCCTCCTGCGCCGGGCCACGACCCCGTCATTGATCTTTCCCATCTCGAGCGCCATCCAGCGCATGAGCACAGACTCGTCGGATACAGGTGGGCGGAAGGTCACAACACACATTCCATGGCGATACAGGTTCTTGAACCTATGCGCCCCGGCACCAGTCTGCCGCTCACGAAGGTGGTACTTCTTGTTGCAGGGAGAAGGGATGGTAGTGGGGGCAGAGGTAGACCATTTCGGGTTTCTTTCCGCAGCCTCCCGGTTCAACCGGTGTTCCATTCCTGGTAATCTCCACGCGTACGTAGGGTCAAAATTCTGAAAAAACGAGGTCGTCCGGAAATGGTTCGCTCACCGGGAAGAACACTCTGTATTTCCCGGTTCAAGGAAGCGGAACGAGGTGATGATCCCTTCTATCTCGGCATCCTTCTCCAGGGTATCATCATCCTTGACCACCGATGTTCGCAGGGTGTATTCCCGGCCGTCACGGACCGCCGAAATGAACCGGCCGCTGCCGTGGGGGCTCTCGTACCAGTAGTATACCGTATTCTCCTCTCCTCCCAGGCAGAATCCTTCGATCTCGGTCAGGTCGGTCTCCTTGAGCTCCAGGAAGACATTGAACACCAGGAAATCACACATCGCAGCTTTCCTGATGAGGGGGCTCGGCCAGATGTTTGCCCCTGCAGACACGGTGAGTCGGGATCGCCCGTCAGCAGACTCAAAGTAGTGCTTGTCCCCGATGAGCCCGAAGAGTATGCTGTGGTGGGAGAGCGTCCCGAACTTTCCCTTCCGCTCCTGCCATCCTTCCGGCAGCTCTATCGTGTACCCATTCTTCCGGTCCTCAACGATCATCCCCGCCTCCTGCTGTATCCGGCGCCTGCAACCGGCATCTTCTCCGGGAGGTATTCCAAAAAGGTCTGCCCGGGATATTACTCGGTTGTTCCGTGAAACGTTATTCTGGTAGGGATATTGTCACCCCGGGAAAAAAAGTATCCGGTGCATTCAGCCGCCCCGGATCTCCTCTGCAAGGCTGAGATACCGCAGTACTTCCTCGTCCGGGAGATCATGCCAGTGGCGGTAGGCATCTGCCACGGCGAAAGGATAGCGGTCCTTCAGGTTCAGGCAGATAACCGTCTCTGATCTGCCTGCAACGAGGGAGACCGCTCCCATTGACCCGGTCGGCACCGCGACCACGATCCGCTCAGGTTCATCAGAGAGGACTGCTTCGATCGCGGCCAGCATGGTGTAGCCTGAGGCAAGGCCGTCATCGGTCAGGAGGACGGTCCGGTCCCGAAAGGAAGGGGGTGGCTGTCCCCCGGCAAAGAGCTCCATTCGCTGCCTGATGACCTCCTGCGTCTGTTCTTCTGCCACCCTTATCTCTTCGCGGGATAGCCGGAGCTGGCTGGCCAGCGGCTGGTTCAGGAAGATCCGCCCGTCCCAGGTCATTGCCCCGAATCCTGCCTCCGGGTTCCATGGTATCTTCAGTTTCCGGACTACGGCGGGAACAAGACCGGTACTAAACACCCGTGCCAGCTCCAGCCCGACCGGTATGCCCCCGGCCGGGATGGCGCAGACCACAGGTCCATCAAGCTCAAGGTGCTCCCGGATGAATGCTGCAAGCTTCACTCCGGCATCGCTCCGGTCCTGGAATACCAACGTACGGTTGTGGAGTGCCGGGTCCTCGAGAATCCGCCCCATGCTGATGCATTAGGGATGGAACCTTTCTATACCTTTTCCCCGGATCGGCAGGTCCGGAACCGGACCATGGTTTCATGACGGGGAAAATCTCCTGAAAACCAGTGATGGGCTCGAGGAGATTCGAACTCCTGACCTCCGCCATGTCAAGGCGACGTCATAACCAGCTAGACCACGAGCCCGCTCGGAATAGCGAGATGCCTCCTAATATGGGTCACATAACTATTAAACTATTCTCTTTTCCTCCAAATACCGTCTGCAACCCGGCATCCAGCGAATAGCCAGGATGTTATCTTTATCGCACATGGAGGCTGCTTCCTGCTTGAGATGCACTGTTCATGGTAACCTTGGAGGTCTCGGCTGGGCACCCGGAAGGGTATTCTCCTGTGCCGGAGGGAGAGAACACAGCATGAAATTCATCGCGTCACCGGATAATATGGCGATGCTGAAGCACTATATCTCAACAGCGGGAGAAAGGGATGGCAGGCCGGTTCTCATGCCGAGAGCCTTACCGTCCCGAAGCAGGTGAAGCAGAGAATGCAGCAGTATATACCGAAATAATCTTTTTTCCAGCATTTCCTGTAGCCACTGTTTACTATTGAACGGCAGGCTTTAAGCGATGAAAGCCGAATTGTTAAAAAATGAGGTTCTCCTAATGACTGAAACAAGCCCTGAACAGATCTTTGTGTACGAACACGATGCCAGCAGGCTCGAGCTCTTCATCCGTATCGTGTACTGGATCGCGATCGGGATCGTGGCATGGGTCTATGGGATCCTTGCTATGATCTGCCTCCTCATCCAGTGGTTCTTCATCCTCATCATGGGAAGACGGCAACAGGGGCTCTCCGACTTTGCGAAGGGCTACTTTGAGTATATCGTGTCACGGATGCCCTACATGTATTTCATGACTGATGTGCGGCCGCAGATCCTCCCTGATCCGGTAAAGATCTACATGGATTAGAGACCGGAACTACCCCACTCTCTTTTTTAATGCACTTTTTTATGGGAATGCATGACCCTTTTGGCGTGGGAAAAAAAGAATATTTGAATTATATCAGTTTATCCGAAATTTTCGCAAACACCGCGGTGAAGATGCCGGGCATGGACCGGATCTCGTCCATGGCTTCGGGTGGCACCTCGCTGTCCACGTTCAGGACCATGATGGCTTCCTCTCCGGGCTTGACCCGGCCCACCTGCATCCCGGCGATGTTGATGTTTATCTTTCCGAGGATGGTCGAGGCCCGGCCGATGACCCCGGGCTTGTCAAGGTGCCGTGAAACGATCACGTAGCCTTCCGGGATCATGTCCATGGTGTAGCCGCCGATAGCTACGATGCGGGAGCGGCCCTTCATGAACACGGTTCCGCTCATCGTGTCCTCCTTCTGGTCGGTCTTCACTTTTATGGTGACGAGGCTCTTGAACCCGCCGGATTCAGGAGTCGTGGTCTCGGCAACGCTGATACCCCGCTCCTTGGCGACAAACTCGGCATTCACGATGTTGACCGGCACCTGCAGGATGGGGTCGAGCAGCCCCTTCAGGGCCATCAGGGTGATGAACCGGGTGTTGTTCCCGATCCGGGCAAGTTCACCCCCATACACGAACTCCACCTTCTCCAGCCGCCCGGGGGTCAGCTGGGTGAGGAACCGGGCCATCTTCTCGGCCAGGTAGGCAAAGGGCTCAATGGTATCTGCATACTCGGGCGGGATGATCGGGGCGTTCACCGTATACCTGGCCGACCCGCCCTTTAGCACCGAGATGCACTGCTTGGCAATGGAGACTGCGACATTGGTCTGGGCCTCAACCGTGCTTGCCCCGAGGTGGGGGGTGGTAATCATTTGGTCGAGGGTAAGAAGCGGGGAGTTGAGCGGGGGTTCCTCTTCAAACACATCGAGCGCAGCACCTGCCACCTTGCCGGCCTTTACTGCCTCGTAGAGATCCTTTTCATTGATGATCCCCCCGCGGGCACAGTTGATGATCCGGACGCCATCCTTCATGGTGGCGATACTCCTTGCATTGATGATATGCCGGGTCTCCTTGATCAGGGGGGTATGGACGGTGATGAAGTCGGAGACTTTGAAGAGCTCGTCGAGGGAGAGAGCTTCAACTCCCATCTGTGCGGCGCGGTCTTTGCCGATGAACGGGTCGTACCCGACACAGTGCATGCCGAGGACGTTGGCCCGTTTTGCAACCTCGCGGCCGATCCTTCCCAGGCCGACAATCCCGAGGGTCTTCTCGTTCAGCTCGACGCCCATGAACTTCGAGCGCTTCCACTCTTTCTTTTTGAGCGAACTGTTGGCCTGCGGGATATTCCGGGCAAGGGAGAACATCATGGCCATGGTATGCTCGGTGGCGGCGAGGGTGTTTCCCTCCGGCGCATTGGCAACGATGATTCCCCGGCGGGTTGCAGCACCCATATCGATATTATCCACGCCGGCACCGGCCCTCCCGATGAACCTGAGCTTTTTCCCTGCCGTGATCACCCGTTCCGTGACCTCGGTCCCGCTCCGCACCAGGAGCGCGTCATATTCCCCGATGATGCCGACCAGATCGTCCTCGGAGAGGTCCGTCTTCACGTCCACGTGAAACTCTTTCCCGAGTGTTTCCAGCCCTTCATCGGCCAGCGGATCGCTGACCAGAACCTTGAAGCTCACGCTAAAACCCATACTCTTTGTACTCCGCACCTATTGAGTCTTGTTCTTCTCTCCCACATCCCGCCGGGCCGGATCTGTTCCGGAACGCCGGGCAGGGCCACAATCGATGATAATTTATTAAGCACATGACGGTTGAGTAATTAGTGGTGCGTGCATGAAGGAGATGCCGGATATTCTGTGGCTTGAAGAAATTCGAAAAGAAGATATCGCTTCAGTGGGGGGGAAAGGAGCATCACTCGGTGAGATGTCATCCATCGGACTGCCGGTCCCTGGCGGATTCGTGGTGACCAGCCATGCGTTCCGCCGGTTCCTGATCGAGGCCGGACTCGAGCAGCCCCTCTTCTCAGACCTCGAGCGGCTGGACGTGGATGATAATGCGGCACTGGAGCAGGCCTCACAGAAGGCCAAATCCGCGGTCCTGAAGGCAAAGATGCCTGCTTCACTGAGAGAAGAAATTAAGAAGGCATACAAGAGGCTTGATTCCGGATCCATGGTCGTCGCCGTCCGTTCCAGTGCTACGGCAGAAGACCTCCCTGATGCCAGCTTCGCCGGGCAGCAGGAAACCTACCTGAACATCAGGGGGGAGAAGAACCTCCTTGAAGCGGTTCAGAAGTGCTGGGCCTCGCTCTACGGAGGCCGGGCGATCTACTACCGGTCCAAGCAGGGGTTCGACGACCGGAGCGTGAACATCGCCGTGGTAATCCAGCAGCTGGTCAATTCCGAGAAGGCCGGGGTGATGTTCACCTCCCACCCGGTGACCGGTGAGCCCCTCTCCATCATCGAGGGGTCATGGGGCCTCGGGGAGTCTGTTGTCTCGGGATCGGTATCTCCTGACAAGTACGTGTTCGACCAGCGGACCGGCAAGGTGATCGATCGTCTCATCGCACAGAAGAAGATCGAGATCATTTCTGACGGGGACCACGGCACCCGGACCCTGGATATCCCCCTGGACCGGCAGGAAGCCCCGGTCCT
>Ga0209269_1001735_pt1 | contig 10734 bp, 3 predicted proteins | sample MTBAKMMethaMetaG_FD_187455 | JGI IMG/M metagenome (GOLD analysis project Ga0209269, IMG submission 187455) | Enrichment culture microbial communities from Arthur Kill intertidal strait, New Jersey, USA, that are MTBE-degrading - MTBE-AKM (Arthur... | ecosystem: Environmental > Aquatic > Marine >... | reverse complement strand
GGATTGCTCACCCAGCTACTACTACCAGTACCATGTCCGTCAGACCCGGCACTACCGATGTCGCTAAGCACCTGTCTATGGATCCAAGTGATTGGGTTACGCCGAACTGGGACCTCTGGTATCATGTAGCGGTGACGTATGACTCCACGGGATTGGCGACCATTTATCTCGATTCGGCGTTTAACAGGTCGCAGCAGGATACTGGGACGGATCATTCAATAGTTGACAAAGGCGACGGTGGCTATAACTTAGCGGTCGGCATTGGCGTTTATGCCAACAGTGATTATACTCCCGGTGGTACAGGCACGAGCTCGGATTATTCTCACGATGGTCTCATCGACGAGGTCGCTATTTTTGATCATGTTTTGTCGCCCCGCGCGATTGAGATGCTTTACCAGAATGGTTCTTTGTGTTTAATTGAGGAGACTCAAAATTCCACCGACGTGAACGAAAAGGGCAGAGTTGTGCCTGCCACCGATGAATATAAGATACTCATTATACGCCAGCCCGCCAGCCCTGTGACGATTTCCGCGGGTGATTATGACACCGATCAGATTAGTGTTTATCCGCAGACGATGGTGGTAAGCTCACTGCCCTGGGAATGCAACTTCACGGTTACCGCCGTTGATGATCCTGCTATAGAAGGCTTTCAAACCACCAACATTGCCCATACGGTTTCTAGCGACGATCCCTGCTTTAACTGGGGCCATGACGCCAATTACCTGCCCGATGTGATTGTCAATATTTACGATGAAGGCACCCTGGTTCTCAACGGCGGTTTTGAATTACCTGATGTCGAGGACTCGCCCCCTGACTGGATGGCCGACCCCGATTATTGGCAGGTATCCGGCGATGGCGGGGCACGTCGGTGGAAAATTTTATCGGAAAACGGTCAGGTCGCTTTTGCCTTCAATCATAGCGAATTTCGCCAGGATACCGTCGCCGCCTATCTGGCAAATACCACCTATAATTTAACCGTCGATATCGGCTTGCCCAATGATTCCTGTCCCGCCGATTATGCCATTCAATTACGCGACACGGAAACGGACACCGTCTGGGCCGAGGCGACCCAGGCTGATTTTGGCCATCCCACCCCGGGCTTTTTCAATCTGACCCCCACCCTCAGTTATACTGCCCCCGCCGCCGGCGGGCCGGTCGGCCAGGGAATACGGGTTTGCCTAATATTAGATGGCCGCGGCGAAAATTTCGACAACGTCAAGCTCCAGCCGGTCAGCGACCCCCTTACTCTGACGGTAGCGGTTGAGCCTAACGACCACGGTATTGATACCGTCAGTCCCCCTTTGGGCCAGACCATTTTCCAGCGGGACGCCAATGCCGTCATCAAAGCGGACACTTTTACCAACGGCTCTGCCACCTACTACTTCGACCATTGGTCGGGTGAGGGGATTAAGAACCCGGATAACTGCAGGACCACCGTCAACATGGATCAGACTAAAACGGTGACTGCCGTTTATACAACTTCCCCGAAGGGTCTCTTTGTATCCAGCGACTTGAGCCGGGACGGACGGGTGGACCTCGCCGATTGGCCTTATATCGCCGACAGTTGGACGGAGAAGGGTGGATTACTTACGGTCCAGACTCATGTTACCATGACCGCAGATCAGGGGGCGGTTTCCTGTTTAGGTACGCTGCCAGCCCTGACGGGGATGGAGATCCTGCGAAAGGGCGGCAATGCCGTCGATGCCATGGTAGCCGCCATCCTTACCGCCACCGTTGTTAACCAGCAATCCAACGGCTTGGGCAGCTATGGCGGAGCGATGGTTATTTACCTGAAGGAACTGGGCCAGCCCATCGTCGTCGATTTTAACACTCGGGCGCCCCTGGCTGCCACCTTCGAGAGTTTAAGCAGTCAACCAAGTGGTACGTCTATCCTGTCCACCGCGATTTGGAACATGGCGGCGGGGTTGTATGTGGCCCAGGAACAATATGGCACCATGACTTGGCAGGAAGTAATCCAGCCCGCTATCCGCTACGCCGATGAGGGCTTTATTATGACCGCCAGATTTGCCAGTATCCTGGGTGGCTCATATGAAAGCAAAATTAAGAATTGGCCGGCGGGATATGAAATTTTCACCCGTCCCGGCGGCGGAGCATGGCGGGCCGGTGATCGGCTGGTCCAGAAAGACCTGGCTAATACTCTGCGTTTGCTGGCCGATGAGGGTGCCGACGCCATTTATACCGGCAAGGTTGGTCAGAGAATGGTCAATTATATCCAGTCGATTGACGGCATTATTACTATAGATGATATGGCCGATTGGCGCCAGCGTCATGTCAGGATTCTTACCCCGGCCCATACCAACTATCGCGGCTACGATATTTACACCTCGCCTATCTGTTCGGGCGGTGAGAATGTCATTGAGATTCTCAATATCTTGAAGGGTTTCGATCTGGCCAGCCTGGGTTACTCCGCTCAATCGATGCATTTTATCCTGGAGGCCACCAGGCTCGGTTTTGCTGATCGGCTCGAATACATTGGAGACCCCTGGATGTCCGCGGTGCCTTATGCGGGCATTATGTCGCAGGGTTACGCCGACGAACGCCGGCTGTTGATAGATCCGAATGTGGCTATGCCTTCGCGTACTGCCGGCAATCCCTGGCCCTATGATCCATACTATGCCGGCCAAACCGTCGATCCCCAGCCCTCACCGGATATGCTGCTTGAGCCGGGAGATACCCAGCATAGCTCGCTGATGGATAGGAACGGCAATATGGTATCTCTCACTGCCACCTTGAGCGGCTGCTTTGGCAATGGCATTACGATCCCGGGGGTGGGAATTGTCCTTAACAATGGCATGTCGAAGTTCGTTTATGGCACTGCCAATGCTGACCATCCCAATCGCGTTGATGGCGGCAAGTTAGCCTTAAACAACATGAATCCTATTATTGTCATGAAAGACGGCCGACCCTATTTTACCGCCGGCGCTGAGGGCGGCACTCATGTCATGACCGCCTGCGTCAATGTCATCATCAATGTTATCGATTGGGGCAGGAATCTCCAGGACGCCATTAATGCCCCCCGCTATTATGTCATTGTTAATACCTGTGAGCTGGAATCGGGCACACCCACTTCCATTATTAGTGAACTGGAGCAAATGGGGCACCCTTGTGTTGTTGGTGGTGGTGGTCAGGTTCATTCGGTTATGCTCGATCCGGTCAGCGGCAAACATATTTCCGCCTATGAGCGCCGCAATGCCGATTCCTCCACCGGCGGTTTTGTCAGCGAAGATTAAGCGGTTCTTTACGGCAGCTTGATCCTATATTACTTCTATTTACTTTGGTGCCGATTTTTATTGTAGTTAATGTAGGAAAGATGGTGTAAATCAGCGTCAAACCAAAAGAAAGCAAGATTATCTCGTTAAGCGAATTTAGACCCTTGTCATCACGTTTCTTGGGGTGTCGTAAAGAGGTCTATATTTTGTGAGTGTCTATATGTCTAATATGGGTAAATTGATGTCCCTGTTTTTAATTGTGAGCCTGTTAAGCCTCGGTGTAGCACATGCGCGGCTGGTAGTTTATTATCCCTTCGATGGTAATATTGATGATGCTTCGGGAAACGGCAAAACCGGCGTGTACTGGAGCGCCGGCGGCAGTACCGCCACGCCCACCTTTGTAACTGGTGCAAAGCCTGAAAGCGGTCAGGCGATCTCCCTCCGGGCCTTTGACAGCTATGATTCCGCCGGCGTCGGCGGCACGCGGATTTATCAAGGCGTGATCCTGCCGGATGAGTCATTTTTTGATTTTGACAAAGAGATTACTTTGTCATTATGGTGTAAATTTAACTCCCCGATGTTAGTATATTCAGGGGGCGATTGTCAGGGCGCGTGGGCGGCGCTGCTGCAAAGAAGCAGGACCAGCGGTCATTGGTGTCTGCAAACCAACTGGAATACCACTTCACCAGCCCAGCGGCTTTCCTTTAGGATTGCTCACCCAGCTACTACTACCAGTACCATGTCCGTCAGACCCGGCACTACCGATGTCGCTAAGCACCTGTCTATGGATCCAAGTGATTGGGTTACGCCGAACTGGGACCTCTGGTATCATGTGGTAACCACTTATGACTCCACGGGATTGGCGACCATTTATCTCGATTCGGCGTTTAACAGGTCGCAGCAGGATACTGGGACGGATAAATCAATTGTTGACAAAGGCGACGGCGGCTATAACTTAGCGGTCGGCATTGGCATCTATGCCAACAGTGATTATACTCCCGGCGGTACCGGCACGAGCTCGGATTATTCTCACGATGGTCTCATCGACGAGGTCGCTATTTTTGATCATGTTTTATCGCCGCGCGCGATAGCGATGCTTTACCAGAATAGCACTTTATGTTTAATTGACGAGCCGGGTGGTTCCACGGCTGTGGACGAAAAGGGCGTTGTTGCGTCCACCACCGATGAATATCAGATACTCTTTATACGCCCGCCCAGTCATCCGGTAACGATAACCGTGGGCGGTTATGATACCGACCAGATTTCTGTTAGTCCGTCGGCCATGGTGGTCAGCTCCATGCCCTGGGAATACAACTTTACGGTTACTGCCCTTGATGATCCGGCGATTGAAGGGTTTCAAACCACCGGCATTACCCATACCGTAGCCAGTGCCGATCCTTGCTTTAACTGGGGCTATGATCCCAATTACCTGCCCGATGTGGTAGTCAACATTTACGAATACGAAAGTGGCACTATGATAAGCAACGGCGGTTTTGAATTGCCTGATGTCGAGGACTCGCCTCCTTACTGGATGGCTAGCCCGACTGCCTGGCAGACTGAAGGAGCCGGCGGGGTTTGCCAATGGGACAGCTCTCCCGGAGATAATCAGGTGCTGTTTTCCCTGGGACGCTGCGGTTTTTATCAGGATACCGGCTTCACCTTTTTAGGGGGTAAAACTTATGTTTTAAGTGCGGATATTGGGCAATTTCCCAATACCTCGTCTTGTAATTATACCCTTCAATTGCGTGATGCCGAAAGTGACACTGTCTGGGCGGAGGCGGATCAGGATGACTTCGGCCATCCCGGCGCCGGTGCCTTTGACTTGACTGGTACTCTCAGTTACACCACCCCTGCCAGCGGAGGACCGGTGGGTAAACAGATCCGGATATATTTAGTACTGGGCTATAGTGGCGTCAGTTTCGATAATGTCGCCCTTTATTTAGTCAATGATCCGGTTAATTTGACCATGGCGGTCAGTCCTTCCGACAAGGGTATCAACACCTGTTATCCCCCTGTTGGTCAGACGGTATTTATGAATGATTCCTACGTCGCTATCAAAGCGGATACTTATTACGGCTGGCCCCAGGTCTATAAATTCGATCACTGGGTCGGGCAGGGTGTCACGGATCCGAACAGCAGTCACACTACCGTGCTAATGGATCAGAACCGCAGTGTTAACGCCGTTTATATTGACGACCGGGCCGGTAATCCTCAATGGCATGCCCTTCCTGCCGGTGATATTAACCAGGACAGTTTTATGGACATGTGGGATTTGGTTTTTTATGTGGAAAATTGGTTGGAAAATAACAATCAATGATTATAACCGGAATTGATCAATGCGCATTTAAGTGAACGACCTTTTGCCAGGATAAGAAATATGTCACATAGACATTTGTATTGGATTTTAATCTTTATTACGTCACTGTCCATCTCGGCTGTGGCCCGGGGGGATGATATCGTTATTGGCAACTGCGACTTCGAATCACCCGATGTGAGCAACTCATCCCCTGACTGGTTTGCCAGTCCCGACAATTGGCAGGTAACCGGTGATGGCGGCCTCTGCCTGTGGAAGATTTCATCGGAGAACGGTCAGGTAGCTTTTGCCCTCCAACATGCCGAATTTCGGCAGGATACCGCCGCCACCTATCTGGCAAATACCACTTATAATTTAACCGTGGATATTGGCTTGCCCGCTGATGCCAGTCCTGCCGATTATGCTATTCAGTTGCGCGACATCGCAACGGACTCCATCTGGGCCGAGGCGACTCAGGATGATTTTGGCCATCCCGTTCCGGGATTTTTTAATTTGACCGCCACCCTCAGTTACACCACGCCCGCCGCCGCCGGGCCGGTCGGTCAGGGAATACGGGTTTGCTTAATATTAGAGGGCCGCGGCGAGAATTTCGATAATGTAAAGCTCCAATCAGTCAGCGACCCGGTTACTCTGACGATAGCGGTCGAACCCAACGATCAGGGTATTGATTCCGTTAGTCCTGCTTTGGGCCAGACCATTTTCCAGCGCGACGCCAACGCCCTCATCAAGGCGGACACTTTTACTAACGGCTCTGTAACCTACTACTTCGACCATTGGTCGGGCCAGGGGATAAAGAACCAGGATAACAGCAGAACCACCGTCACCCTGGATCAAAGCAGAACGGTCACCGCGGTTTATTCCACTTCGCAGAAGAATGTCTTTTCGCCGGCCGACCTCAGCCGGGACGGCCGGGTGGACCTGGCGGATTGGCCTTATATTGCCGACAGTTGGACTCAAAAGGGTGGATTACTTACGGTTCAGACTAATGTTACGATGACTGCGGATCAGGCTGCCGTTGCCTGTTTAGGTCCGCTGCCGGCTTTGACCGGGCTGGAAATCATGCGGAAGGGCGGCAATGCCGTCGATGGCATGATAGCCGCCATCCTGGTCGCGACTGTGGTTAACCAGCAAGCCAACGGGCTGGGCGGATATGGCGGGGAAATGGTTATTTACCTCAAGGAATTGGGGCAGCCCATCGTGGTCGATTTTAACACTCGGGCGCCCCTGGCTGCCTCCTTCGAGAGCTTTAGCGGTGCTCCGGACAGTACATCTGTCCTGTCCACCGCGATATGGAACATGGCGGCGGGGCTGTATCTTGCCCAGGAAGAATATGGCACTATGACTTGGCAGGAGGTCATTCAGCCCGCCATCCGTTACGCGGATGAAGGCTTTATTATGACCGCCAGATTTGCCAGTCTGCTCAACAGCTCATATAACAGCAAGATAAAGAATTGGCCCGCGGGTTATGAAATTTTCACCCGTCCCGGCGGCGGATCCTGGCAAGCCGGTGATCGATTGGTCCAGAAAGACCTGGCCAACACCCTGCGGCTGCTGGCCGATGAGGGTGCCGACGCCATTTATACCGGCAAAGTGGGCCAGCGAATGGTAAATTATATCCAGTCGATTAGCGGCATCATCACCATGGATGATATGGCCGATTGGCGCCAACGCCACGTCAGGATTCTTGCCCCTGCCCATACCAACTATCGTGGCTACGATATCTATACTTCGCCCATCTGTACTGGCGGCGAGAATGTGATTGAGATTCTCAATATCTTGAAGGGTTTCGATCTGGCCGGTCTGGGTTACTCCGCTCAGTCGATCCATTACATCCTGGAGGCCACCCGGCTCGGTTTCGCTGATCGGCTCGAATACGCCGGAGATCCCTGGATGTCCGCCGTACCATTCGAGGGCATGATGTCGCAGGGATACGCCGACGAACGCCGGCAATTGATTAATCCGAATCAAGCGATGTCTTCCGTTGCCGCAGGCAATCCCTGGCCCTACGATCCACAATATGCCGGCCAAATGGTCAATCCTCAGCCCTTACCTGATATTTTGCCTGAGCCGGGAGATACTCAGCATAGTTCGCTTATGGATAGATACGGCAATATGGTATCTCTCACCGCCACTTTGAGCGGCGCCTTTGGCAATGGTATAACGATCCCGGGGGTGGGTATAGTCCTTAACAATGGCATGACAAAGTTCATGTACGGCAGTGCCTATGCCGACCATCCCAATCGTGTCGATAGCGGCAAGTTAGCCTTGACCAACATGAATCCCATTATCGTTATGAAGGACGGCGAACCCTTTTTTGCCCTCGGCAGCGAGGGCGGCCGGCATGTCATGACCGCCTGCGTCAATGTGATCATCAATGTTATCGATTGGGGCAATAATCTCCAGCAAGCCAATGATGCCCTCCGCAATCATGTCGAAGTTAACACCTGTACGCTGGAAACGGGCACCTCCAATTCTATCATTAATGCTCTGGTGCAGATGGGGCACCCCTGTACAACCGCCAGTGCCGGCAGCCAGGTGCATTCGGTTATGCTCGATCCGGTTACCGGCAAACACCTTGCTGCCTATGAGCGCCGCAATGTCGATTCCTCCACCGGCGGCTTCATCCAGGACGATTAAATCACGCACTTATCCTGCCTTTTATCGCTGCCGTTATCCTCGCTTGAATAATTTATGCTTATCATAGGCATTTATTTCTGGTAAAATATTTTTTTACGTTGTTGTGTTTTTTTGCGTTATAAAAGGATTTATCTTGTCATGACTATCAACATTCGTAAGCTTTATTTTATTCCGGCCTTCTTTTTAATTGCCGGTCTGTTAAGTCTCGGCGTAGCCCATGCCCAGTTCGATGGTAATATTGCTTATATTTCCGGACCGGAAAAAGACGAACTCGTTACAATTCAGCCTCATGTTACGCTGGAAAATGGCCGGGGAACGGTCTCCTGTTTAGGACCGCTGCCGGCCCGGGCCGCCCTGGAAATCCTGCGTAAAGGCGGTAATGCCGTCGATAGCATGGTAGCCACCATCTTGGCCGCGACTGTGGTTAACCAGCAGTCCAACGGCCTGGGTGGCTATGGCGGGGCGATGGTTATTTATTTGAAGGAATTGGGCCGGCCTATCGTCGTCGATTTTAATACCCGTGCCCCCTTAGCTGCCTCCTTCGACAGGTTTACCAAAGAACCCAACGGTTCGTCGATCCTGTCCACCGCGATTTGGAACACTGCTGCCGGGCTGTACACCGCCCAGGAGAAATACGGCTCCATGAGCTGGGAGGAGGTAATTCAGCCGGCTATTCGTTATGCTGATGAGGGCTTCATTATCACCGACAGATTTGCCAGTGTGCTTAGTGGTGCATATAACAGTAGGTTAAAGAATTGGCCGGGGGGATACAAAATTTTCACCCGTCCCGGCGGCGGGCCTTGGCGAGCCGGTGAGCGGCTGGTCCAGAAGGACCTGGCTAATTCCCTGCGGCTGCTGGCCCAGGAGGGTGCTGACGCCATTTACACCGGCAAATTGGGGCAGAGGATGGTCGATTATGTCCAGTCGATTGGCGGTATCATCACCATGGATGATATGGCCGATTGGCGGCGGCGCAGTGTCAGGATTTTGGTCCCGGCCCACACCAACTACCGCGGCTATGATATTTACACCTCGCCTATCTGTACCGGCGGTGAGAATCTGATTGAGATTCTCAATATCCTGAAGGGTTTCGATCTGGCCGGCATGGGTTACTCCGCTCAGTCGATGCATATCATCCTGGAAGCTGCCCGGCTCGGCTTTGCTGATCGGCTTGAGTATGCGGGCGACCCCTGGATGTCAGCGGTTCCATTCGAGGGCATCATGTCGCGGGGCTACGCCGACGAGCGGCGATTGCTGATTGATCCGAATCACGCGATGCCTTCGCTCGCCGCCGGAAATCCCTGGCCTTATGATCCTTCCTATGCCGGCCAGTCGGTTCATCACCACCCCTTAACTAATATACCCTCGGAGTCCGCAGACACCCAGACCAGCTCGCTTATGGATAAAAACGGCAATATGGTAGCCCTGACCGCCACCTTGAGTAATGCCTTTGGCAATGGAATAACAGCTCCGGGTACGGGAATAGTCTTTAACAATGGTATGACAAAATTTCTTTATGGTAGTGACAATGCCCACCACCCCAATCGTGTTGACTGCGGCAAACTCCTCTTAAATAACATGAGTCCTTTTCTCATCTTTAAGGACGGCAGACCCTTTATTACCGCCGGCAGTGTGGGCGGCCGAAAGGTCATGACTGCCTGTGTGAATATGATCGTTAATGTAATTGATTGGGGCAGGGATCTCCAGGCTGCCCTGGATGCCCCGCGCTGGCATGTCGAAGTTAATACCTGTGAGCTGGAATCGGACACTCCCTCTTCTATTATTAATGGTCTGGTTCAAATGGGACATTCCTGTGAAAATGGTTCCGGCAGTCAGATGCATGCGATTATCCTCGATCCCGCCAGCGGCAGGCAATATGCCGCCTATGAACGCCGCAATCCCGATTCCACCGCGGCCGGTTTTGTCAGCGAAGATTAAATCATGTTAGTGTCAAGGAATCCCGTGTCGGCAACGAGCCATAACTACCTATTTTAGCAATTCATCATGGCAGCCTTATTTTATATAACTTCTAATATTAATAGAAGTTATATTGACATTTGTGCCGATTTTTTTTATAATTAATTTAGGAAAGTTGGTGCCGATTAGAATCTAGCCAAAAGAAAGCAAGGTGACCCCGCTCAACTGATTTTGATTCTCGGCATCATTATAGGTATAGCCATGTTTGACCTGGGTAAGATTCTGACCTTTTTTTTAATTGTGATCCTGTTAGGCTTTGGTGTAGCCCAAGCCCGGCTGGTAGCTTATTATCCCTTTGACGGGGATACCAATGATTATTCCGGCAACGGCAAAAATGGCGTGTATTGGAGTGCCGGCAGCAGTACCGCCACGCCCACCTTTGTAACTGGTGCAAAGCCTGGAAGCGGCCAGGCGATCTCCCTCCGGGCCTTTGACAGCTATGATACCGCTGGCGTCGGCGGCACCCGGATTTATCAAGGCGTGATCCTGCCGGATGAGTCATTTTTTGATTTTGACAAAGAGATTACTATATCATGCTGGGTTAAATTTAACTCCCCGATGATAGTCTATTCAGGG
>Ga0209269_1001734_pt1 | contig 10750 bp, 6 predicted proteins | sample MTBAKMMethaMetaG_FD_187455 | JGI IMG/M metagenome (GOLD analysis project Ga0209269, IMG submission 187455) | Enrichment culture microbial communities from Arthur Kill intertidal strait, New Jersey, USA, that are MTBE-degrading - MTBE-AKM (Arthur... | ecosystem: Environmental > Aquatic > Marine >... | reverse complement strand
CCAAAAGAAAGGGAACTTGGCAAAAAGTTAGTTGACTATGTTTCAGGAGGAGGTCAACTCATGTTATCAATGGACGCTGTGCGTTGTTTGAATACCTGGAACATTGAGCCTACGAAAATCCAGGTCCGGCATTATAAGGCCTTCGATGAGGGTTACGGACGAAAGCTGGGATTTCATGGATTCCGTTCGCATCCCTTGTTTGATAAGCTATTTGGAGGAGCTTATACCTGGCATGGAAAAAAAGACAACATCTGCCGAATTCTTGGTTTTTTCGGCGATTCACTTCCAACGGCGAAAAACACACACATAATCGGAACTTTGTGGGAGTATATTTTTTATCATCCTCATCAGAAGGTTATATGGGAGACTACTTTGGGTGAAGGCCGCATTTTGGCTATTGGAGCCTGCTTGTATTACGGCAAGCCTAATTTCAATCAGCCCATTTTGGATCAATTCACACTCAATTGCCTAAACTATCTGAAAGGCAATAGAATGGAATCAAAAGCCAGATATTGGGAATACACGACACCCGGGGTGTCAAGGACTGATTTTAGTTATTCTCCTGTAAGGCTTCCTGCCCCGACTGCATGGAAAATTGCAAAAACAGAAAATTCGCTTATTCGTAAAGCAACGGGCTATAGCTACGATCTTTCAACCCACCGTTCGTTAATTGTCGGAAGGGAAAAAGCCGGTATAGAAGAGATTTGGACTCATCCATTCATGTCGGTACGTGATTTTAAAACATATCTCGATCTGGAGGGCACTGATTCTCTGGTCTCTCTCGAAAATTTGACACCTACGGTTGAAATGCGTCCGAATGCCTTTATTCGCACATATCATGTGGGTCAGATCACATTAAAAGAAATCATCACCTCCCATATTCTAGCTCCGGCTACAGTGGATCACTATCAGTGGTCAGGGAAAGGGTTGAAGCGCATCGTTACTGATTTTAAATGCAATCTTCGTTTCATGTGGCCATATGATTCGGATGCTTTAGGCTCTGTCTTTTACGACTGGTCTGATGATCTCAATGCATTTCTAGTGGCAGATAAAAATCAGGAATTCTGTTCCTTAGTTGGCGCAAATGTTAAAGGAAAATTACTGGAATCCGGTCGTTTTGATAGGTTCATAGAAGATAGAAAGGAGTTGCAAGGAGTAACTACTGATAAGTTGCAGGTAGCCAGTGCCGTTTCATTCAATGTAGAAGACAGAAAAGCCTTAGATATCATTATGGTGGCTGGAAACATTGGAAAACAAACTGTTGTTGACACTTACAAATCTGTACTTAACAGGCCTGATTCTGTTTTCAGTGAAAGCCAAAACTATTATCAGAAATATTTGGCCGGTAAATTTAGCGTCGTTACTCCGGATTCGAATTTCAACGATGGATTTCGGTGGGCAATTATACGATCGTCACAGTTTATTACCCATACTCCGGGGATTGGTACTTCACTTACGGCTGGTAACTCATCGTCACGGACCGGATGGGGCGGCGCGCAGAAAGTAAGTGGAAGGCCGGGTTATGCCTGGTATTTTGGTCGGGATGCGGTTTGGTCGGGGTTGGCATTTAGTGATATAGGTGATTTTTCAACGGTGAAAGATGTGTTGAAAACGTTCATCCGCTTCCAATCTGTAACTGGTAAAATATATCACGAACTAACAACCAGTGGTTCTGTGCACTATGATGCGTCAGATGCCACACCTCTGTTTGTCATATTGATGTCCAGGTATCTGCAAAGCAGTGGAGACATTGATTTTGTAAAGGAAAATATGGATGCAGTTCACAAAGCGATGGATTATTGTTATTCTACCGATACGGATGGTGATCACCTGATTGAAATTGCCAATGTTGGTCATGGCTGGTTGGAAGGAGGTGTTTTATATGGTTCAAAAACAGAATTTTACTTGTCCGGGATATGGGCTGAAGCGCTAAAGGATGCAGCTTATTTATCGCGGGTTACTGGAAATCAATCCAAACAAAAGCAATATGCACAAGATGCAAAAACTGTAATTCATATACTAAACAGCAAATTTTGGAATCCAGAAGGGTATTATAACTATGGGAAAAAAGCTGACGGAACTTTTACCAAAGATTTAATCGTTCTTCCTGTAGTTCCGGTTTATCTGGGGGTTACTGATTCCGCAAAATCACTGGAAATGGTTAAGCAATTTGGTACGGACATGTTTTCAGCTGATTGGGGTGTGAGGATGATTTCCGATCACAATCCTCTGTTCAATCCGTCAGGCTATCACACCGGAGCTGTTTGGCCACTATTTACCGGCTGGACAGCCTTGTCAGAATACCATACCGGACGTTATCTGCAGGGGTACCGACACATCCTGTCTAACTTAACCAATTACAAAGAATTTTCGTTGGGCTGCGTTCCGGAAGTTCTCAATGGTCAAACCTATCAACCGGGCGGGGTGACTCTGCACCAGTGTTGGTCTGAAACAATGGTCCTTCAACCGGTAATTGAAGGGATGCTGGGTTTCCGCTCCAATGCGTTGGATCATTCGTTGGAACTTCGTCCCCGTTTTCCATTTAACTGGGATTCCTGCTCTGTCAAAAACCTTTGTGTTGGAGATATCCGAATCGGCTTCCATATGGCAAAATTCAATGGAAAAACAGTCTACACCTTTTCATCAAACAAGGCGGTTACCATCGATTTCGAGCCCACCTTTGCCCTGGGGACACAAATTACTAGTTTGAAAATTGATGGAAAAGAGACAAAATTTTCAACAGCGGATAACCCTGAGTATGCTACAATCAAAACAAAAGTAAGGGTTCCCAATAAGGCTGTAGTTGAAGTTGAATATCAGGAAGGTGTTTCTGTTCTGCCGACTTTCATTCCCTCTGGAAAAGGAAAGTCATCGAGCGGTTTTCAAATTTTGGGTCAACATCTTGAAGGGAAATCTCTTGTTGTTGACTTACAGGGCCTTCCGGGGAAAACCTATCCAATTGATCTCTATCTGCCGGATGGATATCAGGACGTTCAGGGGCTGGCTGAAATCAAACAGCGAAATCACTCAGTGTATGCTGGAAAAGTTCTGTTTGAGCCTTCCGGAAGAAGCTATGCATTAAAAACAGTAAAAGTAAATCTAATTAAATTCTGAATAATATGAGGAGGTTCTTAATGGTATACATCGTATTATTGATGTACACGTTGCTGCCATATCGTGGAAATGCGCAGGATATAAAAAGTCTTTATATCAACAATCGCCCCCCTCTTGAGATAAAGCCCTACATGCCATTACCAATCGGTTCAATTCATCCGGAAGGATGGTTGAAAGATCAATTGGAGCGAATGGCAAACGGGATGACCGGACATCTGGATACACTGTATCCGAAAGTGATGGGCCCCAGAAATGGTTGGTTAGGAGGTGATGGTGATGTTTGGGAACGAGGTCCATACTGGATTGACGGATTGCTTCCTCTTGCATATATCCTAAATGATGAGCGCTTAAAGAGAAAGGTTCAACCATGGATTGAGTGGACGTTACAGAGCCAACAACCTGATGGTTATTTTGGCCCATATCAGGATCGCACTCCGGAAGCCGGATTACAAAGGACAAATGCCCGCGACTGGTGGCCCAAGATGGTCGTATTAAAATTTATGATGCAATACTATGAAGCAACCAAAGATGAACGGATTATTCCTTTTATGACCCGTTATTTCAGGTATCAGCTGAAAGAACTGCCGCACCTGCCCCTCAATCACTGGACGGATTGGGGAAGAAAAAGGGGAGGCGATAATTTGTTAGTAGTGTATTGGCTGTACAACATTACGGGAGATAAGTTTTTACTTGACCTGGGGAAAGTACTTGCAGAGCAAACAACTGACTGGACCGATATATTCCTAAAGGGAGACCAGTTAACCCGGCTATTTAGTACCCATGGTGTCAACCTGGCACAGGCAATGAAAGAGCCCGCTGTATTGTATCAGTTTACGAAAGACCCTCAAAATCTGCAGGCGATTACAGATGGGGCTAATGTTTTGAAAAGAGAACATGGCTGGCCCACGGGTTTGTATGCAGCTGATGAAATGCTACATACGGGAAATCCTACGCAGGGATCCGAATTGTGTACCGCTGTTGAAATGATGTTTTCATTGGAAACGATACTGGGAATAACCGGTGATCCTGCCTATGCCGATTGGCTGGAGCGAGTTACGTTCAATGCGTTGCCCACGCAGGTAACCGATAACTGCGATAGCCGGCAGTATTACCAGCAACTTAACCAGGTTGAAATTTCACGACAACCCCGTAATTTTATGACTTGCTACAATGGAACCGGACAACTTTTTGGATTACTCGATGGGTACCCATGTTGTACTTCTAACCTACATCAGGGATGGCCGAAATTTACACAGAATTTATGGTTAGCGTCCGAGGATAGAGGATTGGCAGCCTTGGTCTATTCTCCCTGCAGTGTTGATGCCCGGGTAGCTGATGGTGTAAACGTTCATTTTGACGAGAATACCGATTATCCTTTTGAAAACATAGTTCGTTTTAAATTTACGATTCCCGATAAAAAGGTCAAATCAGTCTTTTTTCCGTTGCATCTTCGCATACCCCAATGGTGCCATAGTGCCAGTATAAAAGTGAATGGAAAAGATTGGGAGGATTCAATCTCTGCGAAAACTATTTTTAAGTTGTATCGAAATTGGAAATCGGGAGACGTTATTGAATTGGAATTGCCTATGAAGGTAACTATTTCACGATGGTATGAAGCGTCGGCAACGGTTGAGCGCGGACCATTGGTTTATGCTCTGCGGATAGGCGAGCGATGGGAAAGAGTCAAAGATGATCATCAATTTGGTGATCGTTATGGAGACTGGTATTATGAAGTGCATCCAACGTCCCCTTGGAATTATTGTCTGGAGGAAAAGGACCTTCGACCAGATTCCATAGAAAAAGCTTTTGTTGTGGTTCAAAAGAAGCTTAGTGGTTATCCCTGGAACCTCGAGAATGCACCGATTGAAATAAAAACGAAAGGGAAAAGGATGAAAAGCTGGCATCTGTACAACGGCTCGGCAGGTCCTTTACCTTACAGCATTCAATACCAACATCCCACCTCTCGGGAAGAAGATATTACGCTGATACCCTATGGTTGCACAACTTTGAGAATAACGGAGTTTCCGGTCACAAGTAAATGAGTGAGGAAAAAAACAGTATGTATAGATAAAAAAATAACAAATGAAGAAATCAGGCAATATAAAAATGAGATTTAGGATTATGGTTTTGACTTTTCTGATTTTGATTGGTAAGTCTGGCCTAACGCCCGGATTATTGGCTCAACCCAAAAACACTGCTGTAAATTTTTCCCAGGTTAAGATAACCGACAATTTTTGGCAACCCCGGCTACGCTCACATGTTGATGTCACATTACCGGCTTGTATTGCACAGGAGAATCAACGTATCAAGAATTTTGCAGTGGCCGGAGGGACAGCTACCGGCTACAAAGGGTTAGTGTACGATGACTCCGATCTTTATAAAATGATAGAGGGTGCCTCCTACTCACTTATCAATAATCCGAATCCTGCATTGGAGAAAAAGCTAGATGAGATTATTGAAAAGATCGCTCATGCACAAAGAAAAGATGGATATTTGATGACCTATTTTTTGACTGGTGACACCACAAAAATATTCACCAACATGGACAAGCACGAATTGTATTGTGGTGGCCACCTTATTGAAGCTGGAATTGCCTATTATAAAGCAACCGGAAAACGATCATTATTAAATGTAGCCATTAAGTATGCCGATAAAATCGACGAAACTTTTGGCCCCGGTAAAAGAGAATGGGTGCCCGGACATCCCGAGATTGAATTGGCATTGGTGAAGTTGTATCGGGTAACGGGTGAAAAGCGCTATCTGACTTTGTCTAAATGGTTAATCGAGCAGCGCGGACACAATCATGGTGATTGGGAAGATAAAACCTACTATTTGGATAAGATGCCGGTAGAACAACTATCCGAAATAATGGGACATGCCGTTCGCGCGATGTACCTGTTTACCGGCATGGCTGATGTTGAAACGGTGACCGGAGATACCAGCTACCTCGCCGCACTTAATCGTCTATGGGATAATGTTGTGCACAAAAAAATGTATTTGACCGGCGGGATTGGATCATCCAAAGCCAATGAAGGGTTCGAAGGCAATTATATCTTGCCCAATAAAGAAGCTTATTGTGAGACGTGTGCCTCGGTAGGAATGGTCATGTGGAACGAGCGGATGAATACGTTAACAGGAGACGCCAAATATGCTGATGTAATGGAACGTTCGATGTACAACGGAGCATTGGCGGGCATTTCTCTCCATGGTGATCGTTTCTTTTATGTCAATCCGCTGGAATCTGATGGTGATCATCTTCGAAAACCCTGGTTCGGCACCGCCTGTTGTCCCAGTCAGATATCACGATTCCTGCCTTCCATCGGGAATTATATTTATGCCACTTCGGATAATGCTATTTGGATTAACCTTTTTATTGGTAGCCAAACAACCATCCCATTATCAGGAAAAAAGGTGGAAGTGGTGCAAAAGACCAATTACCCCTGGGATGGTGATGTTCAGATCCATATCAATCCAGAACAGGCAGAGTCATTTGGACTAAAACTTCGTTTACCCGGATGGTGTGATGATTATTCAGTCAAAGTTAATGGACGTAGTGTAACTCCGGTGATGGATAAGCATTACCTAGTACTTAACCGGGAATGGAAGAAGGGAGATATCATTGAATTCATGATGAAGATGCCGGTGAAGGTAGTTGCAGCCGATCCCCGGGTGAAAGATGATATTGGCAAACGCGCTGTTCAGCGTGGACCATTGGTCTATTGCATGGAAGAATGCGATAACAAACATAGCTATGATTCAGCTGAATTGACCGATCAAACCACTTTTACAACCAGTTATGAGAAAGACCTGTTGAACGGAGTTGTTGCGATTACGGCTCAATCGGGAGCGCATCGTTATCAATTCATACCTTACTATGCATGGGACAATCGTGAGCCTGGTAAAATGAAAGTCTGGGTTGATTATGTACCGTCAGAAGGGAATAAATAAGCAACTTATTCAATGACAAATGAGAAAAATCTTTTGGGCTTATATTACAGTGATTGGGCTGATATCTTTTTCCTGTAGTCAAAATAAATCGGCTTCCAAACAGAATATTAGTCTGTTTGATGCCGGTGCATTTACGGCGACTATAGACCTTAAAAAAGTGTCCCTTTATACACTGACCTCTGGTAACGGTTTGACCATGCAGGTAACAAATTTCGGTGGAAGGGTAGTTGATTTTTGGGTGCCTGACAGAAATGGAAAAATGGCCGATATCGTACTTGGTTACGATAGCATTAGCCGGTATATCCATAATAAAGGAGAACGTTTTTTGGGAGCAGCCATTGGGCGCTATGCAAATCGCATTGCGAAAGGGAAATTTTCGCTAAATGGTAAGGAGTACACGCTTGTGCCTTTTAATAACGGACAATCTCTGCATGGAGGACTCAAGGGATTTGATATGCAGGTATGGAATGTAGATAGCGTTACCAGAAATTCAATCGCTTTATCTTACGTCTCTCCTGATGGTGAGGAGGGATTTCCGGGAACGCTGCGTGTCAAAATGATCTATACACTTACTCCGTCAAATGAATTTAAGATTACCTATCGTGCTACAACGGATAAGCCTACCATCGTTAATTTGACTCATCACTCTTTCTGGAATCTTAAGGGGGAAGGGAATGGAATTATAACTGACCATATCCTCACCATCAATGCAAGCAGGTTTCTTCCCATTGACAGCGTATCAATACCCTATGGAAATTTAGGACTAGTGGAAGGTACACCTTTTGATTTTCGAAAACCCAGAATAATCGGAGCACATATCAATGATGACGATCAGCAATTGAAAAATGGTAAGGGATATGACCATAATTGGGTGGTTGACAGGAAAAAATCCAACGATGTGGAGTTTATAGCGAGTCTTTATGAACCCACTAGCGGAAGATATATGGAAGTGTGGTCAGATCAACCTGGTTTACAATTTTACAGCGGGAATTTTTTCGATGGATCGACAAAGGGCAAATATGGAGACTCCTTAAAGTATAGATCGTCTTTAGCATTGGAAGCCCAGAAGTTTCCCGATACTCCCAATCACAGAAATTTTCCTTCATGTCAGTTGAACCCTGGTGAAGTATATCATCAAACATGTATTTACAGGTTTTCAGTAAGATGATTTAGTGACTTTTTTCATAGATGTAAATTAACGTTTGGACTATCTACGGGTTGCATGATGTTGAGACATCATCAACCCGTATTTTGATGTAAAAAAACTGCTACTTAATAACAGAAAGTTAGAAGTCTGCATGCTCCTGGGATGACAGATCTAAAAAGAGAATTTTACCCTAATAGGCTTGGGGTGGATTGCACCAATTCCTGAGGTGTGGAGATTTATTCGTTTGCCATCATTACATCATCGGCGAACGCTTTGCTGCAGAAGAATCCTCATCACCGGTCACCGGTTATTCTGCACCGGGAGTATGAACGGCAGTGGTTGGACCCTAAAGCTCCTCTGGAGGAAATCACTTCGATGCTGGAGCCTTACCCTGCTGAACTTATGAATGCTTATCCCATTGACCCGAAAATCAAGAGTCGGCGGGAAGATGGACGCCAGTTGATCGAACCGATTGGCGAACGCCTGGTACCTGAATTTGATATCGATGGCGGTGACAGGTACTTCATCAAAGGGATGGGTAGGAGCAAGAGGAATAAGGATGAGGTTTAGATGGGAGTGGGAGAATTTGGGGAGTTGGTGAGAGGGAGAAAACCCACAGATAAGCACGGATTTTTTTACGGATTGGACACGGATTATGGAAATGGGATTACGCGAATTATGGCAGCGCACGGGGCCTCTCCGCCTGAATTACACGAATTAATGGTTACAGAAAAGGACGACACGGAATTAGTTCGTAGATTAACACGGATTGTCGGATGCGGAATGGCACTTGGCAATCCAGAATAGGGTCTGTTCAATTAAGGGGGCTGTTCAATTAGGGTCTGTTCAATTAAGTGTGTCAATCCATAATTTTTCTTTTTCCCAATACTCTATTTCGGCTGGATTTATGACTAAATTAGAAATACGCTCCAACGCAAAGGTTCGCTCTTCCTGTTTCATGAAACAAAAACCTTTGATGCACAACGAGCCAGAAATTCCAATTCGTTCAAATTCTGCTGGCTTAATTGTACGCTTACTTTGTTCACCGTTACTAAAGGTCATTGATTTCTGATAATTGAATTGAATATTCTGGTTCTTAGCAATTGCATCATTAATAGATTTATATAATACTTGCAGATTGCTGCTGTCAACCTTCACTTCGGTAGAAATATTTTACTTGTCTCATCAATATCATAGCGTCTCAAGTAATACTCAATATTGTTATGACCTAAACTTTGGGCTTTCTGCCAGTCATTATACGCATACTTATATTGTTTAGTTTTGGCGTAGCATTCACCCCTGAGAACGAGTGCTTCTCTATCATCTGGTTTTAAATTGATGTATTTATCGATGCTTTCTAAGGCATTTAAATATTGAGATAGATTAAATTCTGATTTGGCAATCCAATAGTGGGTAGAGATATTTTCCGGATTAATTCTTAACGCATTTTTCCAATCATTTAGTGCTTCCTGAAAATTATTCAAATCGTAATTTGCACTCCCTCTCCAATAGAAAGAATCAAAATGGTTTCCGTTTAGATTAATTGCTTTTGAATATTCCTGAAGAGCTTTTTTCTTTTCCCCATTTTCTTCAAGGCAGCGCCCTTTTTTATAGAAGGTAAGATAATCTTTATTGTCTAGTTCTATTGCTTTTGAATAGTAATCAATCGCCTGACTGTAATTCTTCTCATATTTCAAGTTATCAGCTTTCTCTATGAAATCCGAGGGCTCAATTTTCCTGGTATAGTTACAATAATGAGAACTACTACAAGCGTAAAAATAACCGTATCGACCTTTTCGTTCAAGGAGAATGCCATTGTCACACCATTCACATTTCTTATTATCATTCACGTTTTCGTCAATCTCTATCTCATCAACAAATTTTGACCTGTTTTCCGTATTAGACAAGATATAAACATGCCTTTTAGCTCTTGTTAAAGCAACATAAAAGACTCTGCGCTCTTCTCCGTTTGGAAATTGATCCGATTTTGAAAGAAGAAAATTTAATAATGGGTCATCAGAAATTTCTGTCGGGAATCCATATCTGCCTCCATCACCGTTCAAAATTATTATAAAATCAGCTTCCAAGCCTTTGGCTGAGTGCACGGTATGAAAGTCAATAAGTAAGTTTTGATATTGAGGATGTAAAATCTTAGTTTCTTTTGTGTCCTGATTGTGCCTAAAAATAAGTTTGCTGTTCTTTCTTATTTCATTTATTTCATGAGAATATCGACCTAAAAGCTTAACAGAAACAGGTTTGCCATTAGAAATTTTGGCAATAGAATCAAGTGCATCATGCAACGGATTTACAATGCTATAATTGTAATTATAGTCTAATACTGTAAAAGGCTTCTTGTCTGTCTGTATCTGGCTTGTAAGTGTTTTTCGGATTTGATTTGGGTTCTTTAGCACAAAATTGCTCGACAGCTCAATGAGCTTGTTATCAAATCGGTAGGTTTTTTCAATGTATGATTTGTTGGTTTTTCTTTCAAAACCTTCTAAAGAAGATGATTTAAAATAATCTTCAAAGTCTGTAAATATT
>Ga0209269_1001733_pt1 | contig 10751 bp, 8 predicted proteins | sample MTBAKMMethaMetaG_FD_187455 | JGI IMG/M metagenome (GOLD analysis project Ga0209269, IMG submission 187455) | Enrichment culture microbial communities from Arthur Kill intertidal strait, New Jersey, USA, that are MTBE-degrading - MTBE-AKM (Arthur... | ecosystem: Environmental > Aquatic > Marine >... | reverse complement strand
AAGGTCGCTGAGCACCGGGTTGATGTGCAGGTCAAATCTGCCCTTCGACACTTGAACCAGTGCCTTGGTCGGCGCGACATCCAAAACCATTTTTTTCAGCCAGGTTTTTGCGCCGGCTACGGTGGCGACAGCCTTGTTGCGCGAAACCGCCATTGCGAAAAGATTTCCCAGGCCGCAGGCCAGAAACCAGGTTTTTTTGACCAGCTTGTTTTTAACCTTGGCGTGATCTCCTCCATAGCGCTTTTTCAGGTCCAGAACATAATTGACCATCGGTTTATTCGCCGCAGCGGAACCTGGGGTGACTTCCGCGACGAGCATATCCGGCAGAATGTGGTAGTCGGCGAACTGAGCTGCCAGCGAATTCGGATAATAATCTCCTGATTTCGTGGCGTTCATGCGTTCCGTTGCAATCTGACTCGCCGTTTTCCCGGGGCTCACCTGCATTGCGGTCAGTCCCTGGAACAGTTTGCTCTTTTGAATGGCCGCCTTGCGTAGGATTTCCTTTGTTGCCGGATCTAGATAGTTGAAGACCGTGCGCTGATCTTCAGTGACTGTTTCAAAGGTGAACAGGCCCGAATTGATTTTGGTCTGGAAATAACTGAAAAGTGAACTTTGGTTGCTGGAAACGGTTTTGTGGTTGGCGTTATTCGCCAGGATGGACCACTTCAGGTTTTCATGGAGTCCGAGGGCTCCCGATGTGAGTTCCGTCAGGACGCTGGTGATGGTCGGATTGGGAGCAGGTGCGACCTGGCGCAGGATTGCGGCAACCTCACGGTTTTGCTGGAAATGGGCCTGGCCAGGCAACGTCGGTCTAAATGTCCTGGCCAGCCCCTGTGTTTTCGGTTTTTCAGCAAAAATGCGCATAAGTCTATTTTACACGGTCGTCAACCAATCCAAACCGGTTGTGGGTGAAACATCATGCCGGCGTCCTGGCGTTGATCAATGTATAAACCCCGTAGACCAGCTCTTTATTCTCGACGATGGTCATTTTTTCTTCGATGAAGGCCGTGATTTCCGCCACGGGTTTGGCGCCCACAATCAGAGATTTCAGCTGGGTGTAGGCGTTCGCGATGGGATGGTACCATTTGGACTTGAGGGGGATTGAGTCGACAATCAGGACTTGGCCGCCCGGCTTGAGAATGGCCAAAGCTTTTTCCAGCGCTTTCTTGTAGTCGGGCATAGCGGTGAGCGCCAGACAAAAGACCACTGCGTCGACTTTACCCGGCGGCGAAAAATCATACATGTCCATGCATTCAAAGCGGACATTGTCCCAACCATTGGCTGCCTTTTTTCGGCTGGCCAGATTGATCATCTGGCTCGAAAAGTCGATGCCGATAATGGTGGCTGTCGGGTCAACCTTTTTCAACAGGCTGGGAACCACCGAAGCCGGGCCACAGCCCAGTTCAACGATGGTGCCCCCGATCGGAATTTCCAGGCAATTGGCCACTTCTTCATAAAGCCGCGCCGCCTGGCCCAGGCTCATGATATAGGCAATGACGTCGTAACTCGAAGCGGCAAGATCATATTTCTTTTGATTGGCAAGCTGTCTGATGTCCATCGTTTCCCCCATGATTGAAGCATTGATAAAAGAGGGTTCAGACTAGGCCAACTGCTGAGGGACTGCAATAAGAATTAGAAAAAACAAATAGTATTTTGAGGGATTCGATTCAGGGATGACGGTTTGGCGGGGGGGAGCTGGAATGGTGCGGGGGGAGAGAAAAAACGTGCCGACCCTGAGCTTCTCTAGCCAACGACCTTGAGTGTCGTCACCTCGCCGCCCTTTTTAAGCAAGGTTGCAAATCGATCAGCAGTGACAGGTCGACCCAGGTAGTAGCCCTGCATCTCAAAGCAGCCGAGAGCCCGCAGGTATTCAAGCTGTTCTTTGGTTTCCACCCCTTCGGCTAAAACGTTGATGCCCAAACTGCGACCCATAGCCACGATCGCCGCCACAATTCCGGCACTGTCGCTGTCCGCGGGTATGTGGCGCACGAATTCCTGGGCAATCTTCAGCCGGTCGATAGGGAAATATTTCAGATAGCTCAGAGACGAATAGCCGGTGCCGAAGTCATCGATGGCCAGATGCACGCCGCGGACTTTCAGATCAATCAGATGTTCAACGGAATTTTCCCGCGTGTCCATGATCATGCTCTCGGTGAGTTCGAGCTCCAGCCACTCGGCCGGGAAGCCGGTATCCTTGAGAACTCCCTCCACGGTGTCCACCAAATCAGGTTGGCGGAATTGGCAACCCGACAGGTTCACGGCCAGCCGGAATGGCGCGAAACCGGCATCAAGCCACTCCCTGGCCTGCAGACAGGCCTGCCGCAAAACCCACTCTCCCAGAGGCACGATCAGTCCCGATTCTTCGGCAAGGGGAATGAATTTTTGCGGACTGACCTCGCCGAACTCCGGGCTGTTCCACCGCAGCAGACACTCCGCTCCGACCATGCGCCCGGCGGCCAGGTCGAATTGAGGCTGGTAAACCAGGTGGAATTCTTCATTCCGCAAGGCGTTGCGCAGGCTATTGCTCATCTGCAGACGTTCGAGAGCTTTTCTGTTCATCTCCTGCGAATAAAACCGCAGGCAGTTCCGCCCCCGATCCTTGGCTTCGTACATGGCGGTGTCGGCATTCATCAGTAACGTATCAGCCGAATCGCCATCTTCAGGGAAAAACGCCACCCCGACACTGACAGTGCTGAACACCTCCTGGCCCCCCAGGGAAATTGGCGCTGCAATCGCTTCCAGCAGATTCTGTGTCAGGTCGGCAATCGCCTGGTAGCTCTGCACATTCTTGTGCAAAAGAACGAATTCATCGCCGCCAAGCCTGGCCACGAAATCAAATTCCTTTGCCAGAAACTCTAATTTGCCGGCGACAACCTTTAGCAGTTCGTCCCCAACGGCATGGCCGAGGGTGTCGTTGACCACCTTGAATTGATCGAGATCCAGAAACAGAATGGCGACCCGCTGCATATTCTCTTCGGCTTCGGCCAAAACCGCCTGCAATCGCTCCTGCAATGACAGCCGATTCGGCAACCCGGTCAGAGGGTCGAAATAAGCCAGTTTCTGGATGGCGGCTTCGGCGATTTTCCGTTCGGTGATGTCGCGCGCCACATGCACGACCTGCACGACTTCCTTCTGCTCATTGAACACGGGCGAAACGGAAACTTCCACATAGCGTGTCGCCCCGGAATCGACAAAATGACAATGCTCGACTTGGGCAAACTTCCCGGTCGCCGCCACCTGGCGAATCGGACAGGTGTGGTCGGGAGCACGACATGGCTGAGAGGACCTGTGGGTCACTTCGTGGCAGGTTCGGCCCAACACGTTCTCTTCAGCGAGGCCGCTTTCCTGGAGAAACACAGTGTTGACGCCTGCCAGGCGATAGGATTCGACATCGATAATGGCGACCGCATCGTTCAGACTGTTGAGCACCGTTGCGGAAAACTCATGCGATCGGCGCAGCTCAAGGTCAGCCAGTTTCTGCTCGGTAATGTCCTCAATGGTGAGAATGGCTGTTCCTGCCTGCTCTGTCCCTTCCACGGCGGCGGGAAATGATTTGATCCGGAAAAACCGCTCCTCGCCATTCTCAAACGGCCACGGCGTTTCAAACATGGCAGGCAAGCTGTCGAGCCCAGCGGATGCGTCGTCGACAAGCTGTGCATTTGCCGATCCGGCAATGGAAAAAACTTTTTGTCCGACAATCTGCCCCATGGGAAGTCGCAGCATTTCGGCCATTTTGCTGTTGGCCATCACGACCCGGACGTCCTTGTCGACCAGGGCAATCCCGAGATGAATGTTCTCCACCAGGGACCGGTATCTCAATTCGCTGGCATGGAGAGCTTGCTGCGCCTTTTTGCGCTCGGAAATATTCCGGAAGATCCCCCGGGAAAAAATCGGCCGGCCATTTTCAAAGTGGCAGTTGACGCTCCCCTCTACAGCGATGGACCGACCGTCCTTGGCGACAAAAACCGCTTCAAGCCGGTCAAAGGACGCACCGCTCAGGAGTTTCCGGAAATACTCCATGCAATGATCGAAGCAGTCGCTATGGATGATATCGCGGAGATTCAGAGTGGGGACTTCGCTTTCGTCATAACCGAGAGTCTCCCGCCAGGCACGATTGGCGTAAAGGAGCGAACCATCCGGAGTCACACTTTGAATCAGGTCGTTGGCGTTTTCGAAAAGGTCCTGGTAGCGCTCGACATCTTCCGCCAGGGACGATTGTGAGCCGCTGAGGTGAGCGTACCAGCGATAGAAAGCGAGAAACACACTGCCGCCAAGAAAGAAGGGCAGGACCAAAGCCAGGAGGGAGGGAAAAGTCTTAAGGAAAAAAGCATGTTGAACCGGGCCTATCCCAACGAAAATCAAGCCGCCGACGCAAAAGGCCGCCAACGACGGAGGCAGCGCAGCAGAACAGGTTCCACTTTTCCGGAAAAATGGATCAGCCATGAATATTCCGATGGGTTAGAGGGAGGTCTCCGTAAAGTTCATTCAATATCCATTCCATAAACAATTTATTTTAAAATCCTAGCCTGTTGGTGTAAGTAAATTAATCTAAATCGAGAAGAGCGGATGAGATCCCAGGAAGTTTTGTCACGTAAGTTTGTAACATTTTGATTTTATAGGTTTAAATTGGGTGGAAGTGGATAGGCGGGGAATTTGCGATGACAAACCCAAAGGCCCGTTCGCGATTCGATGCCGGAGGTGAACTGCGCCGCTCATTTTCATGTGGCGAGAAAACGGAAGCTATTCGGTTAAATGACCGTGGCAGGTGGCGGGTTTCAGCCTCTCTTGCAGCCTCCCGTCTCACGGTCGGCCCTGTTGTTTACTGCCGGCTCATTCAGCGCGCGTCGTCCTGCGAACCTGTTTCCGTTTCCTTCGTAACTCCCGCCACGGCCAGATCGCTGTCATGAATCCAGGCCGCGAACAGAGTGAAGGTCACCGCCAACACCACCGGTCCGATGAACAGTCCAATGATGCCAAAGGCAATCAACCCGCCGATGACGCCACCGAAGATCAGAATCAACGGCAGATTGGCGCCGCGCTTGATCAGCATCGGCCGCAGAATATTGTCGAGACTCCCCACCGCCACGGTCCACACCAGCAGGATCGTGCCCCACAGCGGATCGCCTTTCCAGTAAACCCAGATCACTGCGGGAATCAGCACCGGGCCCGGTCCGATCTGGGCAATGGCCAGCACGAAAATCACTGCGGTCAGCAATCCCGCATAGGGAATCCCTGCCACCGCGAGCCCGATCCCGGCCAGCAGCGACTGCACCACGGCGGTGACGATCACGCCCAGAGCCACCGCCCGGATCGCCTGTCCCGCAAGGATCGTGGCATTTTCTCCCCGCTCGCCCGCCAATCTGTGAGCAAAGCTTCGCACCCCCTCGGCGGCTTTTTCTCCATTCCGATACAGGATGGCCGCCAGTACGGCGGTCAGCAGGAAATGGATGAACATCACCCCGAAACTGCCGGCTTGAGCTAGAAACCAGCCGACCAATTTGCGGACGTGGGGCATGAGTTTGGCGTTGAGCTCGTCCGGGCCGGCTGCCGTCAACTGACGCCAGCCCTGGTCAAGATTGTCGCCGACCACCGGCAGGTTCCCAACCCAGGACGGCGGGTCCGGCAGTGAGATGTTTGGCACCCCACGCAACCACTGGGTAATCGACCCGGCGTTGTCGGCGATGGTGCCGACGGCCAGGGAAAAGGGGATAACGAAAACCAGGATGATGGCCACGGTCATGACCGCCACCGCAGGCTTGCGTTTTCCCTTCATGCGGTTCTGTACGCGGAGCATCAGGGGCCAGGTCGCGACAACGATCATCGTTGCCCAGACCAGGGCCGGCAGGAATGGCCGCAGCACCCAAAGGCTGGCACCCGCCAGGAGGACGATAAAAAAGATGCCGAGCGTTGTGCGGGCGAGGTCTTGGTGCGCTGGCTTGTCGCTCATGACTGCCTCCGGGCAGGTTTTTTTCTGGGGTTTAAACGTGATGGATAAGTCGTCCGACAGATCGTCAGGTTTTCGCATTCTGTCAATTTTACACAAGACTTTATTTATTGTCGGGCCATGCCCGAAAAATCCTTCGCCTGTTTCTCCTTGGGCTGGATGAGCTCAGCTTATTTGAACAGGGCCAGTATTCCGTCTGCGATGGTTTTCGTGGGGTCGATTTCGTCACTGAGCAGCGGCGCATTGGTGTTGCACAGCACCGCAACCGTGGTGCCGGTGGCGGGATCGTGCCAGGCGTCGGCGTGGTAGCCGATCACCGTGCCGTTGTGGCCGATACCATAGCCGTCGGCCACAACGATTCCGGCGCCGTAGACAACCCCTTCCGCCATCTGCTGGCCTTCGAACAGATCGGGATAATGGGCCGCGTCAACCAGCTCGCCTCTGGCCAGGGCATCCATCCAGACGGCGATGTCGCGGGCATTGGAGACCAGGCAGCCGGCCGACCAGACATAGGACATATCCATTTGCGTCCAGTCCTCGTAACTGCCGTCCTCGTCATAATCCAGATAACCGCGGGCCAGCCCGTCCGGCAGAGTGGCGTCGGTCACCACGCTGGTTGCCGTCAGCCCGAGGGGAGTGAGGAAGGTTGTCTGGAGATAGTCCTGATAGCTCTGGCCCGAAACCGCCTCGATCAGCATGCCGAGCAATACGTAATTGGTGTTGGTGTAGAGATACTCGCTGCCGGGAGTGAACAGGAGTTCCGGTTGGGCGGTAAAGGCTCCTGCCAGCAGTTCCTCTGGTGCGTAGGCTCGCAACGGCTCCACCAGCACGGAATCCAGGATAAACGATTCGCTCGCGTAGGGGGCAAGCCCGCTGCTCATGTTCATGACCTGTCTGGTCGAGATCTGCGCCAGGGGAGCGTAATCGTTCACCAGCCCCAGGTAATCGCTGATCGGCGCGTCCAGATCGATCAAACCGGCCTCAGTGAGTTTGAGCACGGCAGCGGCGGTGAAGCTTTTGCTCAGGCTGCCGATGCGGAAGGGTTGCCGTTTGGAGGCCGGAGTCTGGTTTTCCAAATCGGTCATTCCCCAGGCAAAGGAGAAATCACCGTATTTTTCCGATTTCACATAGACCGTCACTCCGGGGATGCCCGTCTCATTGCCGACAGAGGCAACCAGCGCCGACGCATCATCAGCCAGCTCATCCCGTTTGCTGTCGCTGTCGGAACAGGAGGCGGTCAGCAGGCAGCAGGGGACAATGAATAACAAAAAAATGACGAACGATTTGAGTCGCATGGCACAGGTCTCCTGACCGGAACAAGGGGTGATGGATAATTTGGGTTGTAGAGCAACAGGTTACATCGTCGAACAGCCGTTTTGACTCGCCGTGGGAAAGCCGTGATGAACCCGTAGTGATATTAACGCTCATATGTGGTAGCAATATTTGCGCCAAAAACTTTAATGAAGTCGGGCGGTTGGCTGAGGCAGTCCGCAGGTGGGGACGGGGGTGGAGAAAAACTCGGGGCGGTGATTGCGGTGGCGGGGCATTCATTGAGTCTGTCGACAAGCCTGGTCCTTTGTTTGCTAAAGATTGGCCGTGGGTGGCCGATAAGTCCTTGGAATCATAACTGTCCATTTTCAAGGAAAGGATGTGTTCATGTCATCGGTAGCAGATCCGGTCAACTCGTCGTGGCGGGTAAACCTTGCGGAGGTAATACCCCTTAAAGGTGAGTTCAAGAAGGTGCCCTTCGAGGAGATGCCGCAGCTTCTCCCCGAACCAACTCAGGCGGAACTTGACGCCCAACTGGCGAAGCAGAATCAGATCAAGGTTCATGCCGTCTTTCAGGTGAACGGCAAAATCATCGGTAATGTTCTGGAAAACGGTTGGACGGAGTTTCAGAAGAACGCCGACGCCCCGCGCGATTCGGCCATCTGGGACAATGCCACCAAGCGCGGCCTGTCCGGCGCTGGCGCCGCCGACTATCTGACCGAGCAAATCACCGCGCATTTGCGGCAACGTTATCCCGGCCTGCAGGTGATCACGTTTGACAGCGCCTCGGCTCCGACCAGCGGAGAATATCGCGAGCGCGTCCTTGCCGGTGGTTCCTTTCAGAAATCCGGTGTTGCGTCTGCCGGCAACCGGCTCAATTCCTCATTGAGCTACGATGCCTTTAAATCCCTGTTTCTGCGGGATGATTGAAGACGCAGCAGGAAGGCACATCAATAAATCAAATGAAAAGGGGAGACTGCCAAATTGGCAGTCTCCCCTTTTTCGTGGAAAGGCTGGTCATCAAACTTTCAGCCCAGCAGGTTCTGTTCAATTTGGGGCTCAGGGTTTTCTGTTTCGGTCTCCTGCACCCGTTTTTGCTGGCGTTTTGTGAACCAGAGATGGCCTAAGTATATGCCGGTGAAAAAAACGGCGTAGCAGATAACGATGTTCATCATGTTGATAATATGTAAATCTTTGGATTTGATTATTAAATCTGGTCGACCGAGGATCGCGGCAAGAAGCCTTTCCTTGGAGAACAGGTAGATGTTCAAGATGGTCACTGCAATAGGGCCGATGAAGATTGGATAAGTAAACAAGCGCTTGAACTTGATTTTTGAAAGAAAGATCCCGGCCAGTAATCCGAGAGGAATACAAAAGGTCAATGCATTGATGAAATACAGTATAGAAAAGCAAACAGAGACGACAATTGTTTGGCTGGTGAATATTTGTGAAAAGAAAACGTAAAAATTGGGATTGACGATAGATTTTGCCAAATTTTCGTTTGGAGCGAAAAATCTGATGGCTTCCATAAAAAGAAAGCCGACAAGTATTCCTGCGATGAATATGAATGTTTTACGTAATATCATTGTGATTTGTTTCGAAAATTTGAGATAAAATTACCTCTGTAGAAGTAGGGGGAGTGCCCCTAATTTTCTTTAAAGCTTAAAATGTATTTGTCTCTAAAAAATGAATAAAAATATATTATTCGCTTTCATTATTAGATGACTCAAGTAGTTTTTTGTTTTCTTTGTATTCCTCAACCTTTTTACACAAGAGTTCACCTATTCTAGAAGTTTCCTCTTCAAAAGGTTTGCTGCGATCATAGATAACCCCTCCATATTTAGTTGTCTCATCGAACATGCCTGGAGGAGCATCATTAAACCATATTGGGATAACAGTATTTTGACCAAATCGCTCCTTAAATTGTTCTGACTCAAATTTAGTCCAGACTCTCTTTGGATACTCTTTACCGAGTAATGCTACAACAAATGATGCTTCAGTTTTGTATATTGGTGCTAAATAATCTTCAACATTAGATGCTAAAATTCTATGCTGTTCGTTATGATCGTAGAATACGGAGAGCTCCATATCTGTAAGGAAGTTAAAAATTTTTTCAGCAATATCCCTATCTGCACCTGCGAACGACAAGGCATAATCGTATCGGGAATCGAATTCAACAGACCTGTAGCCAACTTTTTCGCAGAATTTTGACCATAAGAGATTTCTTAAGTAGTAAACAAACTTCGGGTCCTCGATACTTAATTCTTTAGTCTGAGTGTCAAAATGAATCACATCCTGTAGCTCAGAGTGTTTTGCAATATGATCAGCAAGAAAACCTTTGTCCATAATCTGTCCAACGCTACCGCGATGTTTAGGGTTTCTTTTGATTGCGTCAGCAACATTTAGGGTCCATTCTTTTTCGGTAGCCAACCAATGTAAGAGAAAGAAGTAGGGAGCCCTCCCTTCTTTCCTTAACCGTGGCCCAGTTGCGAATAGCTTGGCCTTTTCAAAAAACGACTTCGAGAGATCATTTAGAACACGTTCTCTAATTACCTCCATGCTCGAAGTCGTGGCCTTCTTTTCATATATTTCATTAAGAATCCCAGCTTCGATGCAGCATTCGTGACACAGCATCTGAGCTAAGTGAAAACTTCCTTGCGATTCTTTAATGATGTCATCTTTTATATTAATGATGACATTCAATGCAGCTTCCCCAAGAGAGACCAGCTCTTCAACTTTATGCTCAGGATTAGCTTCAAAAGTAATTGTGTCGATTCGACCAGTGAGATCTGAGGCATAATTTAAGAGAGATTGGCCTGCTTTGTTGATGCCGACAATAATTATTTTGCTCTTTTCATCCTCTTTGTCTGCAAGGAGTTTAATATAATCAGCAAGAAGAAACTTAATCTCTTCAGGAAGCCTGTGGAAATCATCTAAAAGAACAAGTCCTATGTCCCCCATTTCAGGTAGGGCAGCGATCAAATCGAAGTCATCGGGATTACGCCCTGACAGTTTAATAACAGGGATATTCATTCCTAATGAGTCAAGAATTCGGAGGACACTGGTAGTTTTTCCTATCCCTGAAGGGCCTTCTACAATGGTCCCTCGCCCCGGAGTTCTAATTGACACTAAGAGGGTTTTATATTCTGCCGGTTCAACAAACGTGTACGTGGGTAACCCCGACCTCTTAAAGACTTCTTCAAGCAATTTCATTTTTTGATTCTCCTTGGGCTGTTATCAGGAGACTTAAAAACAAGTAAATCTCTATCAAGTTAAATAGGTTTTTTGTTGTTAAAATTTCTGAGTGACAGAAATGAAGGATACTTCCCCAATTTTGTTTTGAGGGAACAACTTTAAAGTTTAAGGAGGTGGGGTTTTGCGGAAAGAGAAATAGTGCGGCGGGGCGCTGCGCCAGCGGGTTGTGACCTGTCTTCGCAATAACGGACACGGGGAATTCCCTAAGCGGCCAATTTGAAGAACTGCCGCTCGTAAGTCTCCGGTGCCTGATAACCGAGTGCCGAATGCCGGCGACGGCGGT
>Ga0209269_1001732_pt1 | contig 10758 bp, 8 predicted proteins | sample MTBAKMMethaMetaG_FD_187455 | JGI IMG/M metagenome (GOLD analysis project Ga0209269, IMG submission 187455) | Enrichment culture microbial communities from Arthur Kill intertidal strait, New Jersey, USA, that are MTBE-degrading - MTBE-AKM (Arthur... | ecosystem: Environmental > Aquatic > Marine >... | reverse complement strand
CCTACTCCAAATTGCTGACCGATCACACCCGCCAGCCAGAACAGGAATGTGTTGATGATCAAAGTTCCCAGGCCGAGGGTGAGGATGATGAACCCACAGCCAACAAATTTCAAAATGGGTTTCAGCACCGCATTGATCACACCGAAAATGAGTGCCAACCACAAAAGAGACACCCAGTTATCAGATTGAGGGACAATTCCATCCACGACATAGATGGCAGAATACAAAGCAATGGCGTTAATCGCCAGGCGAACAAGCAGCTTCATTGGCAAACCTCCTGTAGAAATCCAATATTCTATTTATTAATACGCAAGGATTATCCCCAAGTTGCATGATGGGTATTGATGGGAGGCAGGTATTCCATCCAGATTAAGGTGTTTAATTCGCGAAAACCTGCGCGTTGAAATGATTCTGTGGCGCGATAGGCCGGGTAATTGACGCTGAGCGGGCGATAATTCCGTAAATGCGCGCGAACGTGGGGCAATGCAGCCGCGATGGTTTCTTCTTCATGGCGCGGATCCATTGCCAGCCAAAGGTAATCGGCGTGCAGGCTGCTGGGCTGCCAGGTGACTACGCCCAATAATTTTTTTCCACCGCGAATTGCCCAATGGCGGTAATCATCAGCATTCACTAATTGCAAGAATTTTTGCCAGAGGGTAGGGGCAAATTTGTCTACATCTAAAGGCATATTCCAAATAACATCATTCGGGTATGTTTCATTTAACCAGTTTTGCTGCATCTCCCAGTCATGGCTCATTCGAGGGGAAAAGCTCAAACCCGGGTATACCGGGGTTTGCGGGGCAAGCAAGCTGTCGCGTTGCCAGGTGGTCCGCACAGCGCGCTCAACAAAGCCGATTTCACGGTACATCTGAATAGCCGCGGTGTTATCCGCGCGGACCTGCAGCCAGGCAGAAGCAACTTCCAGCGAAAGGATGTGTTCGATCGCCTTGAGGGTGAGTTGACGCCCAATTCCACGGCGGCGATAATCGGGGTGAACTGCCACATTTGCAATAAGATAACGCCATTGCCCCTTTTTGTAAAAAGGGATCAGGCTGAGATTTCCAATGATTTTATTGTCTTCTTCCCAGACATAACCATGCAGGGGATAAGCAACCCGTTCACCGGCACCCAATATCCACCGAATCTGATTGCGGTCGTTGGCGGCTTGTCGAATACAATTGACGTACTTCCAACCGTCCGCATCCATCTGGCTGCCAAAACAAAGTTCAATCAAGTCCGCAACGGGCAAGAGATCTTTGCGGGTGTTTAAAGATCGCAACATTCCGGTAGTGGTTGATGTGATTTGCACCTTAAAATTTTACCTTAGATTGATTGATAATTTATACAATCGCGAAAAAAGAAATCAATTGTCAAGATAATTGTTAAACGGCGCGCTTCTTACAATCTTCTTATGAGCTTCTGGTAGAGTGTTAATACCGATAATGCTATAATTAGCTTCTAGCATGGGACTATTTTACAAGGACGGAACCTTATGATGCGATTTGATCGCTTTACGGAGCGTGCCCAAGAGGCAGCTCAGCGCGCCGCGGAGATCATTCAACGGTACGGGCATAATCAAATTGATACCGAGCACTTGTTGCTGGCTTTAATCGAGCAGCCACAGGGGGCTGTGCCCCAAATTTTAGAAATGTTGAAGGTTGATCCGGTCGCGATCTCTGAACGATTGGACTATATCTTGAAGACCAGCCCCAAGGCCAGCATTTTTGGCGGCGGTGCGGGGCAGATATTCATTACTCCGCGAGTGAAAAGAGTGATTGATCTGGCGAATGAAGAAGCCAGCCGATTGAAAGATGAATATATTTCAACTGAGCATATTTTCCTGGCAATCCTGACCGAACGGAATACCCCCGCCGCGCGTTTATTAGAAGGCGCGGGTTTAACCCGTGAGCGCGTATATGACGCTGTGGTAGAGTTACGCGGCGGGCAGCGGGTGACTGATCCGCAGGCTGAATCCCGCTACCGGACGCTGGAAAAATATTCCCGCGATCTGACCAAACTGGCCCGTGAGGGAAAATTAGATCCGGTGATTGGGCGCGACAATGAAATTCTGCGCGTGATGCAGGTCTTGTCGCGGCGCACCAAAAACAACCCGGTGTTGATCGGTGAGGCGGGTGTTGGTAAAACCGCAATTGTTGAGGGGTTAGCCCAAAAAATCGCGATGAACGATGTGCCCGAAGTATTGATCGGAAAGAAAGTGATTTCGCTGGACTTGGGCGCGATGATTGCCGGGTCACGCTTCCGTGGAGAGTTTGAAGAGCGCTTGAAAGCGTCGCTGGAAGAAGTACAGAAATCCGAAGGGGAGATTATTCTCTTCATCGATGAATTGCACACTGTGGTAGGGGCGGGCGCTGCTCAGGGGGCAATGGATGCCTCAAACATGCTGAAACCAGCCCTTTCGCGTGGGGAATTACAATGTGTTGGCGCCACGACATTGGATGAATACCACAAGTATATTGAAAAAGACTCGGCGCTGGAACGCCGTTTCGCTCCGGTTTACGTGGATGAACCTACCATTGAAGATACCATTCAAATGTTAAAAGGCTTGAGGGATCGCTACGAGGCGCACCATAAAGTTCATTTTTCGGATGAGGCGCTGGTCGCCGCTGCCCGGCTTTCTTCCCGCTATGTGACTGACCGCCACCTGCCAGACAAGGCCATTGATTTGATGGATGAAGCGGCCGCCAAATTACGGGTGGCATTATATTCATTGCCGGCTGACCTGAAAGCCAAGAAGATGGAAATAGACCGTCTGGCGGCAGAGGAAGAGCAGGCTGGCCTGGAGCGCGATTATGAACGCGCTGCCCACATGAAAGCGGAACGGCTGCGCATTGAAGAGGAGTTTAATCAGCAGCGGGATGTTTGGGAGGCAGAGCACAAACTGGATGAGTTTGTGGATGTGGACGACATCGCCCGCGTGGTAGCACAATGGACCGGCATCCCGGTGAGCCAGATGATGGAAACCGAAGCGGATCGCTTGCTGCACATGGAACAACGCCTGCATGAGCGCATCATCGGCCAGGAAGAGGCGATTAATGCCATCGCGGATGCCATCCGCCGCGCGCGATCCGGGTTGAAAGATCCGCGACGGCCGATTGGTTCGTTTATTTTCATCGGGCCATCCGGCGTTGGAAAGACTGAATTGGCCAAGGCACTGGCAGAATTCATGTTTGGCGACGAAGACGCGCTGGTAAGACTGGATATGAGTGAATATCGCGAACAACACGCGGTCTCTCGGATGTTTGGCGCGCCTCCCGGATACGTGGGCTATGAGGAGGGCGGTCAATTGACTGAAGCGGTTCGCCGCCGTCCATATCGGGTGATTCTGTTTGATGAGATCGAAAAAGCTCATCCTGAAGTGTGGAATTCGCTGTTGCAAATTTTGGACGACGGTCGTTTGACCGACGGCCAGGGTCGCACGGTGGATTTCCGCAACACGGTGCTGATTATGACCAGTAACCTGGGTACGGAGTTTGTGCGCCGGGGCGGAACGCTGGGATTCTTGCAGCGAGGCGGCTCTGAAGAAGAGCGCGAAGCTCATGAGAAAATCGATAAAGCATTAAAAACTACCTTCCGGCCGGAGTTCCTAAACCGGATTGATGAGACCATTATGTTCTCGCCGCTGAGTGTGGATCAAATGAAAGATATTGTTTCATTGCAGATGAAAGAAATCCAGGAGCGGCTGGAAGAGCATGGCTTGACAGTTGAGTTAACCGAAACTGCGCGGGATTGGCTGGCCAACGCCGGCTATGATCTCAGTTTCGGCGCGCGCCCCTTGCGCCGCGCGTTGCAAAAATATGTAGAAAGCCCACTATCGATTAAACTGCTTTCTGGCGAATTTGATGGTGGCGATACGGTTTGGGTCGATGTGAAGGACAATGAAGTAATCTTTACTCGCACTGAAGGTAAGAAGAGGAAAAAAGAGAAGATCGAAAGAGAACAGGCCGATTAATCTCTGTACAAATTGTGGCGCGGGCATCCCCCGCGCCGCTTTTTTATCCTTGTTCATTCCATCGAATTCTGGCCTGAAATTTGCAACAATTACAAAAAAATCTTAAAACAAAGGCTGGATTATACTTAATAGCATGGCAATAGAATTGGACAACCAGGAACGAGCAAAAATTCTAGAAGTACTCAAAACCAGCTTTCCTTTTCGAGGACTGACCGATGAGCAATTAGATGTGGTGATTGATCATCTGGGTTTCTTGTCTCTGGAAAATGAAGATTATATTTACCAGGAAGGCGAATCGGCAGATGTGATTTGCATCGTTTATACCGGCCGGGTGCGCCTTACTTTGTGGAATGAAGCTGAAGAGCGGGAGGAGTTGGTTGCCACTCTCAGCACGGGCAACATATTTGGGCTTGAAACTGTTTTGAATGGGGAGTTTAGCACCTCTGCCAAATCTGTGCGAAAAGCCCAGGTTCTCATTTTGGATTGTGATCACCTAGAAGCCTTATATGACGAGTTTGAAGAATTAGAAGAGGGTTTGGTTCTATTAGCGGAGAGTTTTGAGATTTGGCAGCAAAAGAATTTCCCCTGGCTAAATGCCGGAGAACCGGTTTATTTTGTTGGCCGGAGGCACCCATTTAAGATGATTTTATATCTCATCGCGCCAGCGATTGGCCTAATCGCCGGTGTGCCGATCGTTACCGCGTTGCTTTCAGCGGCGCAAAGTGTATTGTTAGCCTGGTTTTTGGGGTTGGGTTCAATCGCGGCTTTGTTGTTCTGGATAGTCTGGATTGTGGTGGATTACCGTAATGATTATTCGATCATCACCAGCCAGCGGGTTCTATTCCAGGAAAAGGTGGTGATGTTGTATGATAGCCGCCGCGAATCCCCAATTAAGGCAATTCTGGCAATCAGTACCAAAACCTCACAGTTGGGGCGAATCATTGGTTATGGTGATGTGATTGTACGGACTTACGCGGGATTGATCGTGCTGCCTGATTTACGCGAGCCAGATGTGGTTGCCAGATTACTCGAAGCGGAATGGTCTCGTTTTCGGGCAGGGCCATCCAAAGCGGAGCGGATGACCTATCTGGATGGATTGGTACGCAAGCGGATGGGACTACCGCTAGAAAATGAAGTTCAGGAAAAACAAGCTGACTTGGAAGAGGAAATGCCCCCGGCATTGATTCAACCCAGCCAGACACAGCGCTTCTTAGCCAACTTATTCGAATTAAGATTTGAAAGTGCCGGGGTAATCACTTATCGCAAGCACTGGTTCATTTTACTGCAACGAATTGGAAAACCAAGCCTGGCGTTAGCTGCCTTGCTGGCGATATTTATTGCCAGGTTGTTTGGCGCAATCACCCTAATTTCCACCGCGGGTCTGGCGATGGCAGTGATCATTTTGGGCCTTATCGTTGCAGGTTGGTGGGTATATGAGTATTTGGATTGGCGCAATGACTATTTCCTGCTGACGGATGAAAACGTTGTGGACGTAAATAAAAAGCCCTTAGGAAAAGAGGAACGTCGGGCTGCGCCATTAAAGAATATTCAAAGTGTCTCATTCGAAAGATTGGGAATTATTGGCTTGATATTGAATTTTGGCACGGTTACCATCCGCGTGGGCGAGGCTGACCTCACCTTTGATCAGGTCTTTAATCCTTCACAAGTGCAACAAGAGATTTTCAAGCGAATGGCTGAGCAGGAATACAAAAAAGCCCAGATGGATTTGCAAAACGAATCTGAGCGGTTTGGAGACTGGATTGAAGCCTATGATCGCCTCAAGGAAAACAGGGCTGGACAAATCGATGGCGAGGAGAACGAATCGCGGTAAAATAGATACGAAATTGAAAAAAATTATTTGGTGATCTATCACCTGATTTATGGTTAAGTTTGGAAGGTGAAATATGGCGATTCGAGAAATTGCGCTAGTGCCAGAGCAAGTGTTACGGAGAAAAGCGCATAAAGTGGCCGATTTTGGCCCTGAAACTCAAAAATTAATTGATGATATGGTTGAAACCATGCGCGAAGCGCCTGGCGTTGGTCTGGCTGCCCCGCAGATTTTTGAATCTTTACAGCTGGTTGTCGTTGAATATGGGGATGAGGAAAAAGAGGACGCCAAACCAAAATTATATGTAATCGCGAATCCTGAAATTGTAAAACGATCGCAAGAAACAGAATCAGCAGTGGAGGCGTGTCTATCCATTCCTGGTCTGGTTGGTGAGGTCGAGCGTAATGAGACCATCGAAATCCGGGGCTTGAACCGTATGGGAAAGCCAATCAAGATTAAAGCGCGTGGCTGGCTGGCCAGGATTTTTCAGCATGAGATTGATCACCTGGATGGCGTATTATATACTGATCGCGCGGAACGCGTGTGGCAACCGAAAGATGAGGAAGAGTTCGCGGACGCAGACGTATAAAATATGTACCTAACCCGCTTATCATTATCGAATTTTCGCGCATTTACCCGCCTGGATATGGAAATACCCCGGCGGCTTCTTTTGCTTGTAGGGGATAATGCGCAGGGCAAGACCACGATTCTGGAAGCCATTTATTACCTGGCTGTGTTCACCTCTTTCCAGACTTCTTCAGACCGGCAGGTAGTCAATTTTGATGCAGCTGAAACAGAACCGCTGGCGGTGGCGCGCCTGGTAGCTGATTACCAGCGGCTTGGAAAGTCACACCGGTTGGAAGTGCGCGTTATTCAAGATAAAATGTCCAATAGCAGCGGGCGGGTGAGAAAAGAAATTTTATTGGATGGGGTGAAACGCAGCGCGCAAAAAGCTTTGGGAAATTTCACCGCGGTGATCTTCCTGCCGCAAATGTCCAAAATCATTGACGGCAGCCCGGAAGAAAGACGCCGGTATTTGAATATGGCGCTCTCTCAAGGCATTCCCGGGTATGCTCAGTCTCTTTCGCATTATCTTCAGGTAGTGACCAGGCGTAACGCGCTTTTAAAGTTATTGGCTGAACGCGGGGGAGACCAGAGCCAGTTGGATTATTGGGATCAATTGTTGGTTCAGCATGGCGCAAATGTGCTTCATTTGCGCATGCAAGCGGTGAAGGAGATCGGCGAGATGGCCGGCATGATTCACCAGCGGTTGACGGGCGGGGGAGAAGTCCTGCGCTTGGATTTCCAGCCTTCTTATGATCCATGGAAAGAAGCTGGTCTAATTCAGGAATTAATCGACCCTTCCACGATTTCTTTGGAGGATATTCAGTCAGGGTTTAAGCATGCTTTGCATAAATCCCGCAGAGAAGAAATCCGCCGAGGGGTGACCACGATTGGTCCGCACCGGGATGAGCTACGCTTTTTGAGCAATACCGTCGACCTGGGCGACTACGGTTCGCGCGGTCAAATTCGTACCTTGTTACTCTCACTCAAATTGGCGGAAATGGAATGGCTGCACGCGCGCACAGGCGATTGGCCGGTGCTTCTGCTGGATGAAATTCTGGCTGAATTGGACGCACACCGCCGGGCAGATTTGCTGAATTACTTGCAAGAACGCGAGCAAGCCATGCTTACCACCACCGATCTGCATCAATTCTCAGATGAGTTCTTAAACCATAGTACGGTTTGGACGATAAAAGAAGGGCGCGTCAGCCATCTCAATGGTAGCGCGATATAAACTGTAATCCCGGAATTTATTTAAAGGGGGGTTTTCGATGGAATGCCCACCCGGCGCGGCAGGTGCGCGGGGGTGGCAGCCACCTTGTTGACCACTACCAGGTAGCGGTCTTCTGCGACACCAGAGATTTGCACGGGAATCAATTTGTGCATTCGCCCACCCAGCAAGTGGATGGCGTTCTGGGCGGCATGGGCTTCAGCCGGTCCCGTATCCCCTTTTTGCGCAATCATTCCCCCGCCAACTTTAACCAAGGGAAGTAAATATTCGGCTAAAGTAGGGAGTTGGGCCACTGCGCGGGCCACCGCCCAGTCATATTTCTCGCGGTGGGCGCGGTCTTGCCCTAAATCTTCCGCGCGAGATTGAAGGACGAAAACGTTGTCCAGTTTGAGCTGTTTGGCGATGTGTTCACAAAAACGGGCTTTTTTTCCAACCGATTCCACCAAAGTCAAGTGCATATTGGGGTACATGATTTTCAAGGGAATGCCAGGAAAACCAGCGCCCGTGCCAATATCGATCAGCCGAGTGGGGGGTGTAGATTTTTCGCGGATGGCAAAGATGCAGGTCAATGAATCGATAAAATGCTTCAGACGGATTCCCTCTGAGTCCCGTATGGCGGTGAGGTTGAATTGGGCATTGTACTCCATGAGCTGTTGCTCGTAGGTGATAAATGCTTTCAACTGATTGTCGGAAAGCTGGATGCCCAAAAGGTCTTTGATGTCTTTGCAGAATTTTTCCATAGTCGAATGGATTATACCTGAGAATTGGATTTGAAGAATGTGGTTTTCGTTGATCCTTTCCAAAGCCGTTATTCAGATATCTCGTTTAAAATATAACCCCTGGTTGAATAAATATTTTGGCTCATAAATGAAAAAAATGGCTCTTGACAGAATAAAAAAGAGCGGATAAACTCTAGATGTTAATAAAATTCTAACGAAAGGACGCACGAGAAGATGGTAATGATCTATATCCCTAGCCTTATCTCCGGAACTTGCACCGCAGTCAGCGGTGGTGTTCAAATGATTCCTTCTCGGAGTGCGCCTATTCGTCGGTAATAAAACGGTTATAAAACGTTTGAGCCACGGGAGCACTCCAGCCCCGTGGCTTTTTTGATCTCTGGTGGGATCGTAGCGTCAGGTTACGGGGCAACTCGTAACCTGTTTTTGTTTGTAAAGGTGGTTTGCGTATGTTCAACCAGGAAATTACTCAAAATGTTGTCATCGACGCGCTTAACGCGCCATTGAATGGCTCCGAATGGACGTGGAATACAAGGAGGCCGAGGATGTTTGAAGTTTTAATGCAGAAGAACGGATATCGTGTGGATTATTTTGAACAAAACGCGCAAACCCCTAATTCTTTCGCTTTTTATGTGTGTGGAAGATTGAAGCTGGGTGAGCGTTACAGCAGCCAGGCAAAGCGTAATTTGTACACCGGGTTGAGTCTGTTTGCCCGCAACAACGCCTGGAAGCACCTGGCGGCGGTATACCTGGACGTTTGTGGAGAATCCTCGAAAGATCGCAAGGCATACCTGCAACTCAAAGCGGATGTTCGCGCGGGAATGTTCACCAAAGTATGTGTTATGCGCCTGGAAGACCTGGCGAATTCCTCTGCCGATATGGATGAATTACGGCAGCTGGAAAAAGAAGTAAAAGGGTTTGAAGTTCGTGTCCTTCAAAAGGGAGAATTCAACCCATTAGAACCATTGAAAATTTTGCCAATAGTGGCTTAAGCAAGGAAAATCAACATGGAACACGCATTGATTGTAAAAGATGTGACCAAAAAATTTGGAAAACCAGGTGATCCTTTTTGGAAGCGGTTACCGATATTCAAAGCCAATCAACCGGATAAGAAAGATGGGAATGGCCATGGCAATGGGAACCATAGCGCCTCCGCAACGGCGAACGGCAACGGAAAGAATGGGCACAATAAAAATCACAATGTGACCAAAAAAGAAATTGTAGCGGTTGATCATGTGTCCTTTGAGGTTGAAAAAGGTGAGATCTTTGGTGTGCTGGGACCGAATGGGGGCGGCAAGTCTACCCTGATTCGTTTGATGTCCACTTTACTGCTGCCAGACAGCGGGCAAATCCTGGTGTTTGGTGAGGATGTTGTGCGCAAACCGATGGCAGTCCAGCCATTGATCAACCGGGTTTCAGTTGAGGCATCTTTCTTTAAGAAATTGAGTCCATTGGAAAATCTGCTGTATGGCGCGCGCCTGTATGGTATGGCAGGTAAAGAGACCCGCAAGCAGGTGGTTGAAATTCTCACTCGCCTGGGTCTGGAAAAGCGAAGCATCTATAACCCAATGGAAGAGATGTCTCGTGGAATGCAGCAGAAAGTTGCCATCGCGCGCGCTTTGCTATCGCATCCGCGCTTGCTGTTGCTGGATGAGCCTACCACCGGGCTGGATCCGAGGTCGAAGCGGGAGGTACAGGCAGTGGTTCGGGAACTTCAAAAGGAACATGGAACAACCATTTTGCTGACCACGCATGATATGACCGAGGCAGAAAACTTGTGCGGTCGGGTGGCCATTATGGATGCCGGAAAAATAGTGGCGCTGGATACTCCGGCGGGATTGAAGAAACTGGTTAAGAATGACAATGGCAGCGAGACAACTTTAGAAGATGTTTTCCTGGCCTTAACCGGAAAGAAATTAGCCAATCAAGAAGAGGAAGAAGCAGAATGATGCTGGCAAATCTGTTTGAAAGCGAAAAATTTCGCATGGGTGGGTTTGATTTGGAAAATGACGCGGAGATCGAAGCGGGTTGGAGTTATGACCTGACTTACGCGCGCTGGTACCGGGATTATCCCCTTCGCCCATTGACGGCGTTTGAGATTAAGAAACGTCACGAAGAATGGTTAAAAGAAATGCGGGATGGCAATTCCGTTTATCACTTTTCGTTGCGCAGCCGGGAAGATAATCGCTTGGTGGGTTTTGTACGCATCAGCGAAGTGTATTGGTTGCACCGGTTGGGAACATTGCAGGTCGCGCTAGGAGATCCTGCCTGCCAGGGATTGCTAACTGAGGCGATCTTATTAGGCTTGCGCTATGGATTTGAAGAATTAAACTTACACCGGTTGTCTATCGTGGCACCGGGCTACGACTTGCGCTTATTGGAAGCCTGTGAGTCGGCGGGTTTGACATTGGAAGTGCGTCAACGACGG
>Ga0209269_1001731_pt1 | contig 10759 bp, 10 predicted proteins | sample MTBAKMMethaMetaG_FD_187455 | JGI IMG/M metagenome (GOLD analysis project Ga0209269, IMG submission 187455) | Enrichment culture microbial communities from Arthur Kill intertidal strait, New Jersey, USA, that are MTBE-degrading - MTBE-AKM (Arthur... | ecosystem: Environmental > Aquatic > Marine >... | reverse complement strand
ATTTGGGAAGAAATTAATTTTCGACCATATGATGTCCCCCTATGACAGCTTAATTAATGAAAAAAAAAAGTTTCGTCAGGGCGGGCCGTTGGACTTTCTCATTTTTCACTATGAAAAATGGCTCCTCCACAGCGCTGATATGGTGCTGACAGATACCTCAAGCCACCAGATGTTTATTGCAAATATATTTGCAGTGTCGAAGGATAAAATCCATGTAATCCCGGTCGGGGCAAACGAGGATTTATTTTACCCCAAACAAAAAAGTGACCCCATCTCTACCGTAAGAAACACTTTCAATGTTCTTTTTTATGGCTCTTTTTTACCGTTACATGGAATCGATGTTATTCTCCACGCAGCATCAATTCTCAAATCTGAACCGGTATCCTTTACCTTGATTGGAGGCAATCGAACGAACCTCAACTCTTTTCATGACACGGTTAGGGAACTTAATTTACAGAATATCCAACATCTAGACTGGGTAGATCTGGAAGAACTTCCCATTTATATGCATGATGCAGACTTAATCCTCGGGGGACCATTCGGCAATACAGGACAGGCCAGGCGGGTCATTACCGGGAAAACCTTTCAGGCTATAGCATCGGGCAAACCTGTCATTATTGGTGAAACGGAAAACAACAGTTACTTTCAGGACAAAATAAACAGCCTCATTGTCCCACAAGGGAACCCTGATTCATTGGCAAAGGTAATCAGGTGGGCATATACTCATCAAGATTTATTACGTGCAATAGGTGAAAAAGGCAGACAATTATATGTGGAAAATTTTTCAACTGATTGCATAAAAAACCATATTTCAGCTTTATTCATTCAATGACGTATTACCCGCCAAGATATCTTTTCCGCCGTTACGAAATAGTAAAAAGAGTCCAACCAGCCTCAAGTTTTCTCGAAATTGGGGCTGGAAATTTAAAACTCTCCCAGGAATTGCTGAGGTTCTTTCATAACGGTACACTTATTGATTATAATGAAAAGACAAACATTCTTTTTCAGGAACTACCACCCCTTTTTCGAACCCGGCTGAATCTCATTATTTCTGATTTCTTGTCCCACCATTTTCAGAACACTTTTGATTGCGTCGTCGCATGTGAAGTTCTTGAGCATGTTCCCCAACACCACAAGTTTGTTCAGAAAATGTACCAATTATTGAACAAAAACGGCCAACTTATTCTTTCTGTACCTTCGCGGAAAAAATATTGGTCGACACATGACGAAATCGTCGGCCATCTCAGAAGATATGAAAAAGAAGAAATAATAGAATTACTGGGAGGTAATAAATTTACGAACATTGAGATCATTTCATATGGCTTCCCTTTCGTGAATATTTTTCGTCTGGCCAGTATATTGCTTGCCAAATTTAACTATAACGAGAAAAAACAATGGACCCAGGAAAAACAATCTCAGGAAAGTGGAATAATACAGGCGGGTGAATTAGCAAACTTAATAGGTATTCTAGTAAATAAATACACTTTTTTTCCTCTCTGCCTTTTTTCAACTCTTTTCAACAAATTTGACCTGTCAAATGGTTATATAATAACAGCGAATAAAGCCTGATGAAAGTCCAAATTGTATACCGAAATTACAAACCACTACATGATATGTATGCGTCTTTGAAAATTCTACCGCCACCAGGTGTTTCCTATATTTATCCACTACCCAAAACCAACTTGAGAAAATTATATCCTCTTTATTTACAGTTTGGTGACAATTGGCTGTTCAAAAAAATTATCTCTCAGGCACAAAAAATATTTTTTGAGACCAGGGATTATTATGATAGTGATGTTCTGCATTACATGCAAATGCTACCAAAAAGAAACCCATCCACTCCTTTTGTTATCGACTTTGAACATATTATCAGTTTAGCCAATTTTGTTTCAATTGATCAAAATATAAAAGAAAAAATAACCAGATGTCTTTGTAGCTCCCAGTGCAGAAAAATAATTCCTCTATCCTTTGCAGCGTTAAAAACACTCCAAAATCTGATGGGCTATAAAGGATTATTTTCCGAAAAAGTTGAAGTGATTTACCCCGCTCTACCGGACTATGCATCGCTTTTTGGAGATCATGCTGTAAAAAGGGTAAGCGATAAGCTGAACCTTTTATTTGTTGGAAATAGTCCCTATAAAAAGGGTCTGCATGAACTTCTGGCAGCTTTTCACGCTTTGGAACAAAAATTCAATGACATCTATCTTACTGTGATTTCTGATGCTTCTCCTGACCTGCAAAAAAAATATGATTTAAAACAGGTTCGTTTTCTACCCCCAAAATTCTCTCATGATGAGATCATCAGTCAATTCTATCTTCAGTCTGATCTATTTGTGATGCCAACTCATGACGATACTTTTGGAATGGCTATGCTCTATGCCTTGGCCTGCGGCTGCCCGGTCATAACCACAAAACAATTCGCAACACCAGAAATGATAACTCCCGGAGAAAATGGATACTTTGTCACCTCTCAACGTCTGCATTTGGAAGAAGTACCCTTTCCGAGCAGGAATTCAACAAAACTATTCCATCTATACGGCAAAGAGGAAAAAATAATTGTTGATGACTTGATAGACAGGATAAGTTTTCTTTATCAGAACAGGGATCACCTCAAGCGATTACAAGATAATGCCAATAGAAATTTTAAACCAGGCGCCAAATTTTCTATCGAACACAGGAACAATAATTTAATACAAGTTTATAACTCCTGCACAAATGATGCATTAAATTAACATAGTATAATTTGAATACGCTAGCTCATTTATTGCAATAAATAACCACTTAAATATCCTACACGTAACAGTTCTACAATACCAGGAAATATAATGCCCATTAATAAATGGCTGCAATATGTATCTCTACTTATAGTCGTTTCTTTAATCGGCTGGTATCTCGTTCAAAAACCTGACACCTTCACCCACCTTCAACATTTGAGATTATCAGATTTTTTATTACTGCTCATACTCAGATTCCTGTTTCTCTTGATAAATGGCTTAATCCTGAAAGCCTATGCCACCAAATTCATGATTCATCTAAAACACAACGAATGGATTGGCCTATCATTTGTCACAGCTCTGGGTAATTACATTTCTCCTTTTGCAGGAGGCATGATTTATCGAGCAGGTTACTTAAAGCTGAAACATAACCTCTCTTTAACCAAGTTCACAATTCTTCTGACCGCAAACTACTTGTTAGCTTTCTGGTGTGTTGCAATTACAGGGCTCATAAGCTCTATTTATCTGATTACACAATCAGCTTATATCCCTTGGCAGATGCCATTTTTTTTTGGATGTATAGCCTTAATTTTAATGATCTTAAAATCAATCCCTTTACCAGAATTTTCATCTCGCTTCTGGGTTTTTAAAAAAATTGGTGAAGGCACTGATGGCTTAAAATTGCTGATACAAGACAAGATGCTATTTATTTATATTATTTTTTATATTTTTCTAAATATTATTGCCAGCGGTTTGTCTTTTTATGTGGCTTTTCGAAGCATTGGATTTGACATATTCTTTTCCCAAGCTCTCATAATAAGCCTGATAGCTGTGTTTTCCCTTTTGATAAACATTACACCGGCAAATCTGGGTATACAAGAAGCTGTGGTCAGCTTCGCGTCTTCTACCCTGAAGGTAGGAGGAGCCGGCGATGGACTGATTGTTGCTCTGATTATTAGAGCAGCTACAATGATTCTTGTTTTTACATTGGGACCAGTTTTTTTGCATACACTTTCAAAAATTCAATCAACCGATTCTGCACACGAATGATAATATCTCACATTAACTAAATATGTTTACAAAATATTTTCGAAAACTTAGAAACGCTGCTGTCGTATCATACAAGAAGGCCATTCTCGATTGTATAGAACATGGCTCATCTAATTCCAATCTTCTGGACTGTGGATGCGATAATGGTAAATGGACAATTCAACTGGGCTCTAAAGCAGGCGATGCCAGGCTTTTTGGGATTGAAATTGTAGAAAAATCTGCAGCAGAAGCAAAGGATAGAGGTGTAAACTGTATCCGAGCTGATTTAAATCGTCCATTACCTTTTGCAAGCAACAGTATGGATATTATTCATGCTAATCAGGTAATTGAGCACTTGAGCGACACCGACATATTTGTTATGGAAATTAAAAGAATATTAAGGCCAGGCGGGTATGCGATTATCTGTACTGAAAATTTATCAAGCTGGCATAATATATTTTCACTCCTGTTTGGGTGGCAACCTTTTTCCTTAACAAATATTTGCGCAAAAAAATTTCAAATCGGCAATCCGCTTGCAATTCATAACCAAGAACCAAATGTCAATCCAAACAGTTGGCAGCATTTGAAAATCTTTGCATTCCGTGGACTCAAAGAGCTCTTTGAAGAATATGGCTTCAGGATAGAAAAAATTATAGGATCAGGCTATTATCCTTTACCAGATAAATTTGGAAAATTTGACCCAAGGCATGCTGCCTTTTTAACAATAAAAGTTCGTAATCCTGAATAATATTAAATATCCTCCCTAATATCTTTACGGTATGCCATTAGTATATTTCTCTGGTTCAAGATTAGTTCCACTAGAAACACCTAAAGCAGAACAATTTGATGAATTTTTCATTTTTTCATTCATATTTTCTATCAAATTAGCAAATTTAGAAATATATATTTTTTTCAAATCATCTTCAATATATAAAATTGACGGATAAATGATTTCTAAAGAATGATTTTTTTCAAATACATTAATTATTTCACAAAATTCTTTATTGTCATCGATTATATTTTCAGCTAATTTTTCTAAAAAGAAACTATCTTTTCCTTGAAAAAGAATAGACTTATACAGGAGGTAAAAAAAATCATCATATAGTACAATTTTTAGTAAGGATTCAACATTTTCAGGAGAAATTAACTTGTTTGCTTGTATGATGCCATGAAAATAATTTTCTGTCGCACTAAGCGTGCCCCTTGCATTAACAAAATCTTCAACAGCTATATAACTTGCAATTATATTATAAAAAAATGTTTTTATTAAGCTGTATTGTCGATTTTCTCTCGCCAACTTCAACCCTTCATAAAAAGCTTCTATAGCCGTTTCAAAATCACCCGAGGCATATAAAGACCTACCAAACATATTAAACAGCTTTGGATCAGAGGAATTAAGGTTAACAGCATTTGTGTAAGCTTTTACTGATCGCTCAATATCACCCTCCATAAAAAACAATCTGCCAAGTAATATGTGGGTTTCCCAACTAAACTGATCATACTCAAGACTTTTCAGCAAGTAAGTTTTGGATTTATCAAAATCAGACATTCGATGATAATAAGATCCAATGTTATGATACATCAAACCAATCCAATTCTTTTGAACCCTCACTGTCTGGGAATTAACAATATATTCAGCATCCTGTAAAAGTTCGATGGCCTCATCAAGTTTCCCCTTTCTCATATAATAACTAGAGAGTGAAATCCTTGGCCGAATATTGTTTGGGGCTTTAATGAGGTTATCACGATGAATGGTTTCTTCGGTGCGCCATATATCATTCCTTAAATATGTCGCATTGCCCTCAGACACGATTATTCCAACTATAAATAGGGAAATAAGGCTGTACATTATAATTCTATTATTATCATAATAGTATTTGTAAAGCCGTATCAGCCAATATGAAAAAATTAAATAAATAAAAATCGAAGATAAATAATTCCTATGCTCAAAATAAAGTTCAAGGCCAATAAACGTTGACTCTACAATATGATTTATAAAGAAAAATAATATGGCAAAAGAAATAATTTTCATTCTTTTAAAGAAAGAAATACAAAAAATTAAGAGAATCAAGATAAAAAGTATTGAAGTAAAAGTTGATATTGGCTGAAATAGGCTGGTAGAAATAACAATATCCGATTCCAAAGATAAAAAATCAGATATGGGGCATACTATGAGAAAAAGATACCAGACGAGGATTCTCGGCTCTGTCAAAAGTCTTTCCATCATGGTAAATGGCCTATATGCATACACTTTTATAACATTATTTTCTAAGGCTGCATAGATTTCATTTATCGATTTTTCAATATCTCCTCCAGTAAAGAGTAATATACATACAGCAACAAAAGCAACGAAGAATATTGATCCAAATAAATAAAAAATTTTTTTCTTAACGAAACCAAAAAACATCATTTCATATACGATAATACTTAAAGGGAGCATTACAGCATTTTCTTTTGAAAGCAAAGCAACCACCCAGCATATGATGGTAGCGCCGAAAAATAAAACAGGTTTTAATGTGCCTGTTTTCAACCTGCTCTGTATATAAAAAAACATTCCCATCATGTAAAACATGGCAGCCATAGAGGCCATTCGCTGGACGATATAGGTAACTGCCTGTGTTTGCTGAGGATGAATCGCCCAAAGGACCGCCCCGAGTAAGGCAATATCCTGACAGATAATTGCAGTAAATGGTACTTCATCTTCTGCTTTTAATATTATCAGTGTCCTATAAAAAATTAAATAAACAAAAAAAGCAGTTATGACATGTATTGCTATATTTGTAAGGTGGTAACTCAGAGTATTATGTCCTGTGAGATAATAATTCAATGCGAATGTCAGACGCGGGATCGCACGTGCTATATTATTTCGACCATGCCCATCTGAGAAAAATGTTTCTTTAACAGAATCAAATGTTATTTGTTGCCATTTTATACTCTTGTTATCCACAATATTTGGATAATCATCAAAATGCCACTCCTGTGCAATCGTATTTGAATATATTACTGCAATAATGAGTGATAGTACAAAAAAATGAAATGTATATCTATAGGAACTTAGATCTGGCTTCGACTTGTCCATTGAAAGAGGGACTCCGATAGATTCACTTGGTATTATGTTACAACCTAAAACAGGCATTCGATCACTGTACTTATTACATACTTCCACCTATGTGTATTTAACCCACACAGGCTTTCAATTAAAAGATATATTTTAGAAATGAAATAATAAATAGGGCGAAGAGTAAGATTTCCGACCGGAACTGAATACTACCAGCCGAAATTAGCAGGCCCCTTCTGTCCGTCATCCTTGACCCAAGGTGTCATGTCGCCCTGAACCCTCCCACGCCTGGGTATAGCGCTTATGCCATAACTTGGAGGAATAGCTGAAGAGATCGTTATACGGTATTCATAATTATTATTATTTCCGAGATTGGCAATAACATGAAGATTGTCGTGAGGTGGTCCGAAGTTGTCAAGGGTATTTCCAGGTGCATAATAGGTATACACTCCTGTGGGACCATAATCACTGTTCTCAGCTATGTATGCTTCAAGAGCCACAGAAAGAGAAAGAAGATTTGACTTTGCCTCTCCTCGCGCGGCCTTCCTCTGTATCCCCAGATAACTGGGTATTGCAATTGCAGCAAGAATTGCCACAATGGCAACAGCCACCATTAACTCGATTATCGTAAACCCTTTGTTATTGCTCTTGTCCATACCGCCTTGGAAAAAAATTATTCAACAGAAACTGATTCTTCTATCATTGTCGTTCCGTTTAAGGCATATCCGATAATTTTGATTCCCATATCACCACTTGTTCTGCTGAGCACAATTCCACCAGAATAAACTCCGGCAGATGTGGTATACAGAGGCTTGGTATACCAGGGTGAAAGAGGGGTGCGCCCCTTTTTGTTAATTATGGCAATAATCCATGCCTGCGGCACACTAGCAGGAGAGCTCACAAGTCCTTCTGTTGTTCCAACAATACCATCACCGTTCAAGTCAATAACTCCTTTTTCCTGCCTTACAGTTGCGTCCAGCCAATTCTGTAGCTCCGGCTTTGCGGAAGAAACAGCTTCCTCTAAGGCTCTCCTTTTTGCTTTCTCTTGCATGCCAATAAAATTTGGGATCGCAATAGCTGCTAAAATACCAATGATAGCAACGACAATCATTAATTCGATAAGAGTAAAACCTGAACGCTGCAAGTTACGATTATAGCGAAAATTTTTTATATATATGGTTTTAATATACATCATATTTACTCAATAAAAAAGCATTCTGCCGTTTACTACGGCAGAATGCTTTTAGGTAACTGAGTTAATGATCATCTCACCCGGCTATTCGGCTGAGACAGATTCCTGAATGAGTGTTACGCCAAGCTTGTCGTATCCAATAAGTCTGATCCCCCTCATACCAGCCATTCTGCTCATAGCAATTCTTCCGGAAGGAACGGCCGGAATACCTACAGTATACAAGTCTCTTGAATACCAAGGTGATTGTGGGGTGGCTCCCTTTTTTGCAATCATCGCCTGTATCCACGAACCAGCCACATTTGTTAAAGCAATGACTGGAAGCTCGGTGTCTCCTACTATTCCGTCACCATTCGCGTCTACGACTCCGTCTTCCCCCTTAATCGTCGCGTCGATCCAGCTCTGCAACTCAGCTTTTGCCGAGGAAACGCCTTCCTCTATCGCGCGCCTTTTGGCCTTCTCCTGCATACCGAGGAAGTTCGGAATGGCGATGGCGGCAAGGATGCCGATGATGGCCACGACGATCATCAACTCGATAAGGGTGAAGCCTTTTTCATTCGCCCTCATTCTCAACTGATTCAGTTTCATTTTTTTACCTCTCCTTCTGTTTTGTTTACGAAGAACAATTTTGGCCAAATACTTATCGGCCCCCCTAATGACTCAATCCGAGAAAAGATGAAGTTAGCCAATTTTAAGCAAGGTTTATGCCAGGGTTATTTTGCCTTTACGAAAGCATGCTATTACATTGAAAATGATACAAAAAAGGATATGATCGGTTTAGGATTGAACAGGCTGATTCGAACTTGGCAGATTTTATTTAATGACAAATTGTGGCAATTGTTTGACAAAAAATGTCACCTGGCGGATATGATGAGTTCTTTGCTTTGATGAGAGAATCCTGTATTTCTAAGGGATAGAGGATGTTTTGGTCTTGGCGCAGTCCCCTCATCCGCCCTTCGGGCACCTTCTCCCCAAGGAGAAGGGTGTTTGCTTTGGATAACTCATTAAATTTATAAATTTTTTTATGAAAACTGCCGGGCTCAAAGCAGACTTTATCATCACCCTGGTTCTCCTGCTGAGCATCTCCGCCCTGCTTGCTGACCTGGTCATTACCATGTTCTGGCAGCAGAACATGGTGCGCATGGAAATGAATTCGGCGCGATCAATCCTTGAATTGGAAGGCCGACGCCTGGCTGCTGAATCAAACCCGCTGCAGGAAGAATACCTTGCCGAGTTGTCACGGATACATGGAGATGCAGGTAACGAATGCCTGACCATTGCCACCGGAAACGGGGAGATATTCCAGACGGACGCCTCCTGTGCACACCGAAATGTTCTGCTCCCGGTTTTGCGGAAAAGCCTGGAGCAGCAGCAACCGGTGACGGAAACATTCGGTTCGACCCGGGGAATTTTCCTGCCTCGGCCGGAGTTCCTCCTGACCGCCGTGCCGGTTGATCTGGGGGACACCCGCGGCAGCATCGGTTCGGTCACCTCGCTCAAGCCCCTGTACGCCACTCTGCGTTCCAAACAGAAAGCTATTTTCGCCTATCTGCTGGTCAATGTCCTGGTTCTGGCAACAGTGGGGTTTTTTCGCCTGGTCCGGTCAACGGTCAAGCCGGTGGAGCAGCTTGTCCGGTTGACGGAAAATTATGACGAGCAGGATGATATTATCCCCTTCTACGATCAGGGGGGCAGCGAATTCGGCCGGCTCTCCATGGCCCTCAACCGGATGACCAGGCGCATCGATGCCGACCGGCAGAGGCTCCGGGAAACGGTCCAGTCCCTTGAGGAGGCCAATGCTCAGTTGCAGAAGACCCAGCAGGACATGATCCGGGCGGAAAAGCTGGCCTCGGTGGGCCGGCTGTCTGCCGGCCTGGCCCATGAGATCGGCAATCCCATCGGCATCATCCAGGGATACCTTGAACTGCTCCGGCGGGAGAATTTGTCGCCGGAAAACCGGAAGGAGTTTTCCGAGCGGGCGACCAGGGAGCTGGAGCGGATAAACCGGCTTATCCGCCAGCTCCTTGATTTTGCCCGCACCGCCCCGCCCGGCAGACACAGGATCGAAATCAACCCATTGCTGGACGACGTGGTGGACATGGTCAGCAAGCGGAAACACATGGAGGATATCCGCTTCCGCCTTTCCCTGGATGCGGCCGATGATGCCGTTATGGCCAATGAAGAGGGCATGCGGCAGGTCTTTCTCAACTGCCTGCTGAACGCGGTGGACGCCATCGCGGAAAAAACCGATGATGCTCCCGGGGAAATCACCGTGACAACGATGAACCGGGACAGCGACGATTCCCGGCCCGAGCTGGTCATTTCCATCCGGGACAACGGCCCAGGCATCGCGGCCTCGGACCTGAACAATATCTTCGACCCGTTTTTCACCACCAAGGAACCGGGCCGGGGAACCGGCCTGGGGCTGTCCGTTTCCCACGCGATTGTTGAGGCAGTTGGGGGGAGGATTTCGGCGCGGAGTGAGGAGGGGAAGGGGGCGGAAATAACCGTCACCTTGCCGGTGACGGAGGTGTTCGCTGGCATGCGAACGGTTTAAGGTTCAAGGTACGAGGTTCGAGGTTTTGGGTTTGCAGCTTCGCTGTTGGTGAGCAAACCCCCTCACCCGGCCGCTGGCCACCCTCTCCCGACAGGCGAGGGGATTTCCGGCTTCGCCGGGAGTTTGCAGTTTGCAGTCGGCAGTTGGCAGTTTGGGAGTTTGAAGCCTGTCGGCTTGATCGCTGGTGCGAATGGTTCGAGGTGCGAGGTTAA
>Ga0209269_1001730_pt1 | contig 10763 bp, 5 predicted proteins | sample MTBAKMMethaMetaG_FD_187455 | JGI IMG/M metagenome (GOLD analysis project Ga0209269, IMG submission 187455) | Enrichment culture microbial communities from Arthur Kill intertidal strait, New Jersey, USA, that are MTBE-degrading - MTBE-AKM (Arthur... | ecosystem: Environmental > Aquatic > Marine >... | reverse complement strand
TGATCGTTATTTTTTCACCCTTGGCGACACGCTCCAGGAGTTGAGTGAGGTGTGTTTTCGCCTCATAGGTTCCCACGGTTTCCATAAAAGCACCTCCAAACAAACCAGTCTGCAACTAGTCTAAATCCCGCCACCCGGAAAAGCAAGCTGTTTCCTTTTCAAATACAAAAAGACCTTGCTTCATCCTTGCTTCCAGCCTCCGGCACTCCTGATTCAGGATTCCCGATACACGCCGGAAGTAATGGAATAGCGGCGCATGATTTTCTGCAGGGCGGCCCTGGTCAGACCCGACATTTCCGCGGCCCTTGACACATTGCCCCCGGTTTCGCCCAGGAGCTGGGCCACATAGTCCCTGGTAAATTCGTCGATGGCTCTTTCCTTGGCATCCTTGTAGGGTTCGATCACCGTGCGCATTCCCCTGCCGGCCGGCTCCCGAGGCATCCGGGCCGCACCGGGACTCCTCAGGCAGCGGACGGAAACAACCTCATCGGGGCAGAACAGGACCGCGCGGCGCACAACATTCTGCAGTTCGCGGATATTGCCCGGCCAGTCCCGATTGACAAGCTCGTCCAGGGCTTCCAGGGAAAAGCGTTTCTCCGGCAGATCCAGTTCGGCGCAGACCCGCCGGCTGAAATGGTCCGCCATGAGCGGGATATCTTCACGGATTTCCCGCAAGGAAGGGGTTCGCAGGGTTATCACATTCAGGCGATAAAAAAGATCTTCCCGGAAGGAATGATCCTGGATTTTCTTTTCCAGGTCCCGGCTGGTGGAAGCAATGATCCGCACATCAACAGACCGGGTTTTTGTGCTGCCGACCGGCTTGATCTCCTGTTCCTGCAGGAAGCGCAGCAGCTTGGTCTGAACCGCCACCGGGATGTCGCCGATTTCGTCCAGGCAGAGGGTTGAACCTTCCGCCTCGGCAATAAGGCCGGCCTGATCATGATCCGCCCCGGTAAAAGCGCCCTTCCGGTGGCCGAACAGTTCGCTCTCCAGAAGATGTTCCGGGATGGCCGGACAATTGACCATCACCAGGGACCGGTTCCGCCTCTTGCTCAGGTTGTGAATGGCCCGGGCCGTCAGCTCCTTGCCGGTGCCGCTCTCTCCGCGGATCAGCACGGTGTAGTCGGTTCGCGCCGTCGTCCGTATGGTGTGATAGAGCTCCTGCATGGGTTTTGACTGGCCGATGAATTCCTCGAACGGCTCCTTTTCCCGGACACGCTGGCGGAGGCGGATATTTTCCCGCAGCAGCCCGTTATGCTCCAGCCCCTTCTCAATAGCCCGGAAGAGCACGTTTTTGTCGAACGGCTTGGTGATGAAATCGTGGGCCCCGCTCTTCATGGCCTCCACCGCTACCTCTATGCTGCCATAGCCGGTCATCATGACGATGGTCAGGGCCGGATCGCGCAGGCGCATCTCCCGCAAAAGCGTCAGACCGTCCATTTCCGGCATCTGCACATCAAGCAGCACCAGACCGATCGGTTCCCTGCCGACAAGCTCAAGGGCCTTTGCGGCCCTGTCTTCAATATGGATGGTCAGGTCCGTGAATTTGCGGCCGAGCATCCTCTTCAGGCCCTGCAGCATATCCGTTTCGTCATCAACGATGAGGAGGTGTGTCTGTTCCATGCAAACCTTTCAGGAAAATAATGCCGTCTCCTGCTCTCCCCCGGCAGGCAGGGTGATGATAAACCTGGTCCATTCGCCGTACCTGCTCTCGGCCCTGATGTCTCCGTCATGGTCGCGGATAATGCCGTAGCTGACCGAAAGCCCGAGCCCGGTGCCGGTGCCCTGCGGCTTGGTGGTGAAAAAAGGATCGAATATCTTGACCAGGAGTTCCGGTTCGATGCCGCCTCCGTTGTCCTCCACCACCACCTCCACCTGTTTTTCCCCGGCGAGATGGCGGGAACTGATGCGAATTGCCCCGTTCTCCCCGATGGCATGGGAGGCGTTGATGACCAGGTTGAGGAAGACCTGGCGCATGCGGTCACTGTCGATCAGCAGTTCGGGCAGGTCCGGGGCCAGCTCCAGAAGGAAGTCGATCCGTTTTTTCGAGAACTGCTGCTTCACCATGGTCACCACATCTTCGACGACCCGGTTGATGGAGGCCGGCCGCCGCTCCATTTTCTGTCCGCGGGCAAAGTTGAGGAGGTCGGTGACGATGCGCTGGCAGGACCGGGCATGCTTTTCGATGACCGCGACGTCGTCACGGAGGTGACCGGCCCCTTCACCCACTTCTTCCTTCAGGATATCGGCATAGCAGAGAATCACCCCCAGGGGATTGTTGATTTCATGGGCCACTCCCGCGGCAAGCTGTCCCAGGGCCACGAGCTTCTCCGTCTGCTGAATCCGGCGCTCCACCTGCTTCTGTTCGGTGATGTCCCGGAGGTAGCAGACAATGTTGCGCACGGCTCCGCCGTCTGAAAAAATCGGATACAGCCTGATGGCATAGACCGGTCCCACGTCCGTTTCGAACACCTTTTCCGTGGCCCTGCCGGCAGGAAAGGTATAATCGACCACCCTGAACAGCGAGGGCCAGTACTTCTGCAGCGGCAGCTCGTCGAGAGGTCGATCCAGCGCCTGATCAAGGCCGATATCAAGCCGCTGCAGAAATGCGCGGTTCACCATCCTGATCTGATACTCATGGTCCAGCAGGACCACGCCATCGGAGATTCCGTCGAAAACAGATTGCAGCAGTTCCTTGCTTTCCACAAGGCTGGCGATATTCTGCAGGCTCTCGATGGTGATCCCGATCTGGTGGCCGATGGAAAAAAGCAGCTCATGCTGTTCCGGCCCCATTTCATCGACATTGATGCCGAGAAAAATCATCACCCCCAGCACCTGGCCATGGCAGCAGAGCGGCACGTTGAGCCCCGTCGACAGCACGCGTCCGGAGCCTCCGCCGCCCAATTGGTCGCGGGCGGTTTCCTTGATAAAACCCTCGAAATCAAGGGCCTGTTTGTCCAGCATGGACAGACAGAGGGAGGGATCGAAGGAGATTTCCCGAGCAAGCTCCTCACCGTTCAGGGCGCACTGCAGCCTCAGGACAGCCAGTTTGCGATCCAGGAGATAGATGCCCGCTCCCTTGGCGGGGACAACCTTGAGAACCTCCTGGAGCACCCGGGGCAGAGTATCGGCCAGTTGGTCGGAGCGGGTGACCAGTTCGGTGATTGCATTGAAGGTGCGCAATTCCAGGCTCCGTTCGGCAATCTGTTCTCGCAGCCGCTTTTTCGAATTCTCCAGGGCACTGGTGCGTTCCGCAACCTTGCGCTCAAGATTTTGCGCGTAGTCCTCCAGCTTGTCGTGAGCCTCGCGCAAATGCCGGGCGACGCTCTGGACGGCTTCCGACATTTCGTCAAACTCGTCTTTGGAACGGGCCTGCTCGTAAAGCTGGACCCCCCGCTCATCGCGGAGATTGTCCCGGAAGATCTCGAGGAGCTGCTTCAGATTGTGGACGACAACATTATTGAAGAAATACCAGACGACGCCATACAGGGAGAACACGACAAATACAGCAGCGAACAGAACTGACCAGGCGACTTTCATGATTTTGCTGAGACCGAAGTCCACCGGGATGCCGACACTCTGCACCCCGCCGACCTCATCCGGGGATCGGTGAAAACCCAGGGTGGGGCCGTAGTCCTGCACGATCAATGCCGGCGCATCTTCCGGGGCGCCGTGGCAGTGCAGACAGGACTGTGCAAATCGGGTGGGACGAAAATTCATATAATACCGCCCTTGCGCGGTCCGCACAATTCCCTTCCATTCCGGAGCCTCCTGGTGCTCGACAAAAAAGGCGATCATCCGCCGCTCCAGCTCATTGGCCTCGTAATCGGGATTCCTGGCATTGATCGCCACCCGCCGGAATTCAAATTCGGGCAGGTTCTCCCGGAAGAGGTCCATCACCACCCTGCTGACATAGGAGGTGGACATCGCTTCGATGACAAAGGCCTCCTCGTCCGGAAGCAGTTCGTACATCCGCGGCCTGAGCACCTGCCGGACATATTCACGGACCGATTCCACCGCGGCCATGACCAGTTCCGTCTGCTTGAAGGCTTCCTCCTCCAGGGTTCTTTTCTGGTAATAATAGATGAGCACGGACATGACGACCGAGAAGCAGAGAAAGATAACAGCCAGGCCAAGGAGAAATTTTGACTGCAGGCTGGATGTTCCCCGTAGCTTTTCCGAGCTGTGCCTCAGGCGATTCATGTCCTTCTCCACCATCTGAAATCGGAACCTGCAAGGTGCATCCGGAAGGATGCACCCCGTGTATTCAGCCTACAGGTTCCATTCAGGTAAAATCAAGGGAAATAGATCATTGCCGCGCCGGATACCTCTCCCCGCAACAGGATTGGGCCATGCTCGAGGCGATATCCCGCCCTCACCCGCCACCGGCGAAAACAACCCCCGGCAATGATCCGGCCCTTGTCTTGCCGCCGTTTTATTTTCACGGGGTTGAGCTGATCGGATGCATACCGGCGTTGGCACATGTTGCCGCAAGTATGCGCCCCGGTCCTGTCTCTTTCAATTACAACATATTGATATTACACAATATCTAATCCTTGCCAACAATGGCATGCTTCTTGGAAACAGGAAGGCAACACCACCCGCAAGGGACGCACCATCTTATTCAATGCGACAGAATGAAGGGAGAAAAAGCCATGGCACAAGACACCAACATTGTCATCGATCGCGGCCAAAGCCGCTGGTCGGATCTCTGGACCAAGGAGGATTATCTGGCCATTTGGCTGGGTTTCGCGGTCATTGCGGCCTGTATTCTGGCCTATTTCAATTTCGGTCCCAAGGAGGAGTTCAGCCTGAAGGTGGCTGCGGCGGACCAGATACAGCAGGCTGAAGAAGGGAAGGCCCCTTTTCATACCATAGCCTGGCACACCGCCGCGGATGATAAAGCGAAACTGAAGGCTTCCAGTTCTCCCTTCGGGAAATTTGTTGCGCACTGGACCAAACATCCGGGATCCTGGAAAAACAACCCGGCGGATGCGTTTGTCCGCAGTCAGGAGCAGGCGGACGCCATGAACGCAAAGGCCATGCCCGCGTATGAGGAAGCAAAAGCCCGGGCAGCCGCGGCCCTGGCCGCGGCCGTGGAGGCGGAGAATGCCGCTGCTGCCGCTGTCTTCAGCAACCAGGCCTTGAACCAGGAAGCCGAGGCCAGAATTGCCGACTGGCGCGCCGAGCAGAAAAAGGCGGCAAGTGCCAGGAAAAAAACCGAGAACAAACCTTACAACTATATCCCCACGCTGATTGGCCTGTGCGTTTTCTTCATCGCGATCTTCGGCGCAGGCATCTTCCTCATGGGCAACAGCGCGCGTGCCTTTGCCATTGGTTTCCCGGCTGTTTTTCTTGTCGCCGTCCTTGCCTACATGATGGGCGGACAGGCAATTTCCAAGCAGTACGGCTTTGGGGCAGAAGCCTGGGGCATCCTTCTCGGCATGCTGATTGCCAACACCATCGGCACCTCGAAAAAGATTCTCCCGGCCTGCCAGGTTGAATTCTTTATCAAGAGCGGCCTGGTTCTGCTCGGGGCGGAAGTGCTCTTCAGCAAGATCATGGCCATCGGCATCCCGGGCATCTTCGTGGCCTGGGTGGTCACCCCCATAGTGCTGGTCACCACCTTCATCTTCGGCCAGAAGGTCCTGAAAATGCCCTCCAAGACCCTCAACATGGTCATTTCCGCCGACATGTCGGTCTGCGGCACCTCGGCGGCCATTGCCACGGCGGCCGCCTGCCGGGCCAAAAAAGAAGAGCTGACCCTTTCCATCGGCCTGTCGCTGGTCTTCACCGCCATCATGATGATCGCCATGCCCGCCGTCATCAAGGTTCTCGGCCTTCCCCTGATCCTGGGCGGCGCCTGGATGGGCGGCACCATCGACTCCACCGGCGCGGTGGCCGCGGCCGGGGCCTTCCTGGGCGAGAAAGCGATGTACGTGGCGGCGACCATCAAGATGATCCAGAATGTCATGATCGGAGTCACGGCCTTTTGCGTGGCCGTTTACTGGTGCGCCAAGGTGGAGTGCGAAGGCGGCCGCAGGGTCACCGTGGCGGAAATATGGCACCGTTTTCCCAAGTTCGTTCTGGGCTTCCTGGCGGCGTCCATCGTGTTTTCCCTCCTGGACAGCGTGCTGGGACGAGGGTTGAGCGAAGCCATGGTTGAACAGGGCGTGGTCCGCGGCGGCACACGTCTCCTGCGCGACTGGTTCTTTGCCCTGTCGTTCGCCGCCATCGGCCTGTCCACGAACTTCCGCGTACTGGCCAAATACTTCAAGGGCGGCAAGCCACTGATTCTGTACGTGTGCGGGCAGACCTTCAACCTGATCCTGACCCTGACCATGGCCTATATCATGTTCTACCTGGTATTCCCCGAGATTACCGCAAGGATCTAAACCGATAAACTGATCAAGAAGCAGCCGGGGGGCAAGCCCCCCGGCTTTGCAGGGAGGAAAGAGTCATGATCGAGAAGAGCCTGCCCAGACGGATAGGGATGTTCACCGTAACCCTCGGCGCCATGCTGTCTTTCGTCTTTATCCTGCTCCCCTTCCTGACCAATTCCTGCACGATCCTCCACAGCATGTCCGAATATCTGGCCGAAAACGGCATTGACCCGACACGCTATTACTATACCGATGTCGAGCAGGTCAAGGAGTCGGAGATCTATCTGCGGTCGGTCCTCGATGGGGAGTAACCCTTCCTCCGTTAGCCGCTCATGAATACCATAACGACAGATCAGGCCGGTTCGTAAATCTCAATCTAACCAGTTGGAATTGTTTGGGTTCTCATGATCACCCCAACCTCTCGATCCCGATCCCGACCGCGATTTCGATTTTGATCAGCGGCAATTCACCGACAGCGAAGCTTGTCCCGTCCTGAAACGGGCAATGTGTTAATTGTTGAATGAAAATACAGGATGATCAAATGAGAAAAACCGCCCTCCCCTCTCCCGGTTCAACCCCCGGGGGCGAAAGCCGGCGGCGCCGTTCACTCCAGCGGCACATCATTTTCACTGGAGGGTTTTCGGCCCACCCCCACAACAGCCACGGACCGGGTCGCGTGGTCAACCGAGAACCGGACAGGCAGGAATTGCTGGATCACCTGGATATTGGTGGTCAGGTGACTGGTGACCTCTTCGGCCGTCAACTGTGAATCGCCTCGGGCCAGCGCCATATAGAGCAGGATCTGGTCTGCCAGGTGTTTGTCCACCGATCCCTGTCCCTCCTCAAAGCTGAGCCAGTCCCGGCAGAGTTCATCGGCCACCTGTTCGGCCGGCCTGCCCCTTTTACCGAGCACGCTGAAGCCGGCCAGGCTTTCCTCGTACTCCGCCCGGAGGAAAAGAACATTGCCCTGCCCCGGTGAAGGGGCGGCTTCGAAGCGTCTGGCAAGAGCATACCCCCTTTCCCCGAGGCAGGTCCGCACCCGCATCTCCTCGCGGTCAACGATATGCAGCGGCAGGCCGGCCAGCCCCAGAGTCAGGGTCAGGCCGTGCAGCCGGCCCCGCCGGGGGACCTGCAGGGCTCGCAGACTCCGGCACGGTGTGATGCGAATGGTGCATGCGCCGCCGCCCCAGGGATACCAGCCCCACCGGTCGAGAACGGCCTCAACCTTTCCGCCCATGCGGCGCAGAAAGGGCAGAAATACGTCCCTCAGGTAATGAAAAACCGGGCTGAAGGGTACATGGGTTCCCCCCTCCAGGACCAGGGTGGAGGGCCTGGGAGCGAACAGCAGGGGCGGCAGCAGCGCGACGGCCAGCAGGGTGACGGAGCCCGCTGTTCCGATGCGGAAACGGTAATTGCCGCCCGTAACCTCCTGCGGGGTAAACGACAGGGAAGCCGAGTTCTCGCGATCGCCGGTCAAATCCGCCCCGGTGACCGTTGCCAGCGCCCTGGCCGCGGCCAGGTGCTGGGGTCGAAGCCCCGGTCTGCTGCGGTTCTGCCGGATGCTGTGGATCTCCAACGGCCGCCGGAGCAGGGCGGCAAGGGATAGAGAGGTGCGCAGGACCTGCCCCCCGCCCTCCCCGATGCTGCCGTCGATGACAATGCGGTTGTCCATGAGCTTTTCCCATTGATCAGGCATCCTGAACGGTTGGTCGACTCCTGTTCTTACAACTCTACCCTCTCACGGGAAAAATAACCAGATTTCGACGCCGGTGAGCCTGCATCCAGATGGAACAGTCTCGTTCTACCATAACGATAGATCAGGGGGGCGGCGAGAATTCAGAATGCAGAATAAATTACAGCTCGCCAAAAGACCTCTTGGCATTGCTACAATCAGGATTCGATCCCGATTCCGATAGCGATCCCGATCGCGATGGGTGCAAATTTTCCTATAACCCAGCGTAGGAAATATCTCATCGAAATCGAAATCGGTATCGGTATCGAAATCGAAGTCCGTGTCAGCCATACCAGGTCGGGTGCGCAAACATGTCTTCTCCTCAATCGTCCCAGCAAGCGCGGGGTGGGGCGCTGTCAACTGACGACTGCAGCAAGTCCTCAATCGGCACATATTTTGCTTTGACAATTATTCCAGGCCCATCCCTGTTCAAGGGGAATCCCTTTGCGGTCCCCGGAATTTCGAAAACCATGGCTGACCGGCCACATTTGAACGAAATCGAAAAATGATCTGGTACAGACTGACCGAAAAAGAGATCCTGCACGCGCTCGGCGCCACGGAAAACGGCCTGTCCGGCGAGGAGGCCGTTCGGCGCCTCGGGCAATACGGACCGAACAGGCTGATGGAGGAGGAAAAGATAAGCAGTCTGACAATCCTGCTCCACCAGTTCACCAGCCCCTTGATTTACATCCTCCTCATTGCCGGCGTCATTACGGTCCTGCTCGGGGAGTACATAGACTCGGGCGTTATCTTCTCCGTGGTGGTCATGAACGCTCTCATCGGGTTCATCCATGAACACAAGGCGGAAGAGAGCGTCAGGTCGCTGGGAAAAATGGTGGTGCCCAGGGCAAAGGTGATCAGGGACGGCCGGGAGCAGATCGTGAACAGCGAGGTCCTTGTTCCCGGCGACCTCGTGCTTCTTGCCTCGGGCGCCAGGGTGCCGGCCGACCTCAGGCTCCTGCACGCCATCGAGCTGAAAATTGATGAGTCCATGCTGACCGGGGAATCCGTGCCGGCTGAAAAAGCCACCTCGCCCATCCGGGAGAACAACCTGACTCCCGGTGACCAGCGGAATATGGCCTTCATGGGCACAACCGTGGTCAACGGCCGGGCCAGGGGTGTGGTGACGGGGACGGGAACCGAGACCGTCCTGGGCATGATCGCCCGGGATGTCCGGGAAATCGGCAGTGTTCGGGCACCCCTGCAGGACAGGATCAATCGGTTTGCCCGGATGGTGGGCTTTCTGGTTCTCGGCGCTTCGATCCTCCTGTTTTTTGCCGGCCTGCTCGCCGGCGAAAGCGTCAGGGGGATGTTCAAGATTGCCGTGGCCGGAGCCGTTGCCACGATCCCGGAGGGGCTGCCCATTGTCGTGACCATCGCCATGGCTATCGGAGTAGCCCGCATGGCCAGGCAGAACGCCATCATCAGAAAACTTCCGGCCGTTGAAACCCTGGGCAGCACCTCGGTCATCGGCTCCGATAAGACAGGCACCCTGACCAGGAACGAGATGACTGTCCGGCTGGTCCATGACGGAGCACATACCTACGAAGTGACCGGCAGCGGCTACGAGCCGAAGGGGGAAATTCTCCATGAATGCCTGCCGCTGGGATCAAAGGACTGCACGGATCTCTTCCGGGTTCTGCGCATAGGATTGCTGTGCAATGAATCGAACCTTTATCTGGACGGGGATCAGTACAAAATCGACGGCGATCCCACCGAAGGCGCCCTCATCGTCTCGGCCATGAAAGGCGGCCTGCGGACAGAGGAGGAAAAAAAGGCATATCCTTTGTCAGCCATCGTCCCTTTTGAATCGGAGAGGGGTTTCATGGCGACCCTGCACCGTCATGGCGGCGGACAAATCATCTTTGCCAAGGGAGCGCCGGAAAAAATTCTCGACATGTGCGATCAGGCATCCGGGGTTGGCTCCCTCGACAGGGAGGAGATTGCCCGGACCGCTGAGGCATTTGCCCGGGAGGGGCTGCGGGTGCTTGCCCTGGCTTACAGGGAAACCGGGGACGAAACGGACACCCTGACCCGCCATGATGTGGAGGCGGGCCTGACCTTTGCCGGCCTGCAGGGGATGATGGACCCTCCTCGGGAGGAGGCGATTGCGGCCATCGAGGGCTGCCGCAGGGCCGGGATCAGAGTCATCATGATCACCGGAGACCATGCCGTCACCGCCCGGGCTATAGCCGCCAGACTCGGCCTGGCTGCAGGGGGCGCCGAGGTGGTTACCGGCAGAGGCCTGGAAGCCATGGACGACGACATGCTGTATGAGGCTGTCCGGAAGGTGAATGTCTTCGCCCGGGTCTCCCCCGAACATAAACTGCGCATTACCGAACAGCTCAAGCGGCACGGCCATATCGTCGCCGTCACCGGTGACGGCGTCAACGACGCGCCCGCCCTCAAAGCCGCCCATATAGGCATAGCCATGGGCAGGACGGGCACGGACGTGGCCCGGGAAGCCTCGGACATGGTGCTGACCGACGATAATTTTGCCAGCATCTTCAATGCGGTCAAGGAAGGCAGGATCGTCTTCGACAACATCCGCAAGGTGACGTTTTTCCTCATACCCACCGGCATCGCCGCGATCCTGTCGATCATCGGCACCATTGTCATGAGTGCGCCGATCCCTTATGTCCCGGCCC
>Ga0209269_1001726_pt1 | contig 10822 bp, 9 predicted proteins | sample MTBAKMMethaMetaG_FD_187455 | JGI IMG/M metagenome (GOLD analysis project Ga0209269, IMG submission 187455) | Enrichment culture microbial communities from Arthur Kill intertidal strait, New Jersey, USA, that are MTBE-degrading - MTBE-AKM (Arthur... | ecosystem: Environmental > Aquatic > Marine >... | reverse complement strand
AACCGCACGCTTCCCTCGCCGTCGGCGACCGTCACGCCGTCGAGGGGGCCGGCACCCGCCAGCACGAAATACTCGTCAGGATCGCCGGAGAGGTAGGGGTCGGGGCAGAACGCCACGATCTCGAACGCCCCCGCAGGCAGGGCGAGGAGGAGGACGAGGACGAGGAGGAGGGCGCGGGGCATATCTGAGGGGTGCGCCCTCCAGATTTTTATAATGAGCCCGTCCACCCTCACCATGGACGGACCGGTGGTCATCAAGATCGGGGGGAGCCTGACCGACCGCGCCCGGTCGGTCGTGGAGGAGGTCCGCGCTTCCGGCCGCCGGGCGCTCATCGTCCCGGGCGGCGGCGGGTTTGCCGACGGTGTGCGGGCCCTCGACCCCCCGGCGACCGCCGCCCACTGGATGGCCGTCTGCGCGATGGAGGCCTACGGGTGGTACCTCTCCTCCTTCGGGCTGCCCGCGACCGCGGACGTCGCCGTCCCGGCGGGCCCGACGGTCCTCCTCCCCTATACCGCCCTCAGGGCGGCCGATCCCCTCCCGCACTCCTGGGACGTCACCTCAGACACGATCGCCGCGTGGGTGGCAGACCGCCTGGACGCCCGCCTCGTCCTGGTCAAGTCGGTGGACACCCTGAGGCGGGACGGGCAGAGGATGCATGACGTCAGGGAGCCTTTTTCCTGCGAGGAAGTCGATCCCTGCCTTCTGCCCTATCTCTTCGACCGCAAAATCCGGGCATGCGTGGTGAACGGCCGGATTCCCGGGAGGGTATCAGCCCTCCTCGCCGGCGAGGATGTGCCGTGCACCCGTATCGGTACGCGACCTTAATTGCCGATAACGATCAATAATTAATGACTCATAACCGGGGTTTATCCATGGCTATAGAAAAATGCACTTCCTGTAATGCGCCACTCGCGGAAAGCGGCGCGACTAAATTCTCCTGCCCGGCCTGCGGTGCCGAGATCAAGCGCTGCGTCCAGTGCCGGGAACAGAGCAATGTGTACATCTGCGGAAAATGCGGGTTCCAGGGGCCGTAAGAGATGGGTAAAGTCGCAGTCATCCTGAAACTGATGCCCGAATCTGCAGACGTTCCGATCGAGGAACTGGAAAAGAGGGTAAAGGAAACCGTTTCCGGGATCGATGAGATCAGGGCCGAGCCGATCGGTTTCGGGCTCTCGGCACTGAAGGTCGCCGCCGTCATCGAGGACGAGGAAGGCGCCACCGACGCGCTCGAATCCAGACTCGCGGCAGTCGACGGCATTGCAACCGCACAGATCGTCGACGTCAACCGGATGATCTGAGTTCATCCATTTTTTCGAAGATGTTCCGGGTGAGCGCCCGGATCTTCTCGACCGACGCACCGAACGCCGCCAGTTCTGCGTCTTCTATCCTGATGGACACCGGAACGACGCCTTCCCTGTTGATCCTGGCCGGGACGCCGATACAGGTGTCGCCGATATCGTGGACCTCGCTCCTGACGTAGCTGGAGACCGTGAGGATCCGATTCTCGTTGCCGATGATGGTCTGGACAAGGGTTGCGATCGCATCGCCCGGGCCGTAAACGGTCGCCCCGCTGTTTTTGATGATGAAGCTCCCGCTGTTTTTGACCCGGTCCACCATCTCGTCCATCGGCAGGTCTGAAAACGCCGGGAGGTTCGAGATCCTGATCCCGCCGATGGTCGTCGCAGACCAGAGGGGGACCATGCTCTCGCCGTGCTCGCCGATGATGCGGGTGTGCACTTCGCTCACGTGGACCTGGAAATATCTGGCGATCAGCACCTTCAGCCGCATCGAGTCGAGGTGCGTGCCGAGGCCGAAGACCTGCCGCGGCTCCATCCCTGAATACCGCAGGGCGACGGCGGTCATGACGTCCACCGGGTTCGTGATCATCAGGATGATCGAGTCTGGAGCGTATTTTCCGATCTGTTCTGCGATCGGAGCGATGATCCGGGCATTTTCGAGGGCGAGGTCGGTTCTGTCCTGCCCCTCCTTTCTCGGAACGCCGGAGGTGACGACGATCACATCTGAACCTGCATAGTCGGCCGGCGAGGTGCTCCAGGTGATCTTCGTGCCGGTTCCCCGCGCCGCACAGGAGTCGGTGAGGTCGTGGGAGAGAGCCATAAGAGAATTTTCCCGGCCAGGGCGCCCCGCAAGCATCACTTCATCGACATGCGGAATGCCAGAGATGGCATGGGACGCAAAAGAGCCAAGTCTTCCCGTGGCTCCGATAATCGTAACTTTAGACATAGAAATCAGTCATTGGGGACGGGTCTTCGGTCGACAGCACGTGCCTGCATTTGCCAGGACATCCCTTCTCCACCCCGCACCCCCATGGGCGCCAAACGTCCACGGTAAGTCTGCTCCCTTCCGGGCCTGAACCGGTTTCCGCGGTGCCAGGTCTCCGCCCCCTACGAGGCATCGATCCCTGTACGTCGACCTCATGGGACAAGGCTTCTCAGTCAGGACGCACAAGACGCCTGCAGATCGCCAGAGCCTTCCTCAGACTTCGCCCTCCGCATACCGGCGATTTCGGGTTACAGGTGACGCCGAACCACCCGGGCTAGTCCCCATATATGATGAGGCTCACGGGATAAATGCCTTCCCTCCCCCGCTCTTCCGCCACTGCGCAAGCGCCGCATCGCAGGCCGCCCGGTCTTCTTTGCCGAAGAGGTCGAGTGCCGCAAGGCTCCGGTCGATCCCGGGGACCAGGGGGGGCAGGCGGGTGAAGTCGCCCTGGCAGACGATGAGGCGCTGGTCGCCTTCGGCCCCGGCGACGACGACGGGGTCGGATCGCGATACCGGGAGGTCGCGGGGCGGCAGGGAGACGCTTGCGACCAGGAGAGCGTCGCGGTTTACGGCGATGTTGAAGGCGGTCCAGAAGGCCGCCGGGCCGTAGGCGTCGTTGAAGACGACGACCGGCGTCCCGGCAAGGGCGGCCGCAAGCCCGAGGGTGCCGGCGCCGCAGCAGGCGTCGATGAAGAGGCGAGGCGCGTGCCGATCGATCTCCCGCTCGACCGAGCGGATCTTCGGGTTGAACGGCCTGGGGAACTCGATGTGCATCCGGGAGAGTTCCTTGTAGACGACGATATCGCCGTAGGACGTTGAGAAGACATTCGCCTGGACGTCGCATCCGGCAAGGAGGGCGTGAGCGGCGGCGCCGCCGTCCGGGCCGATGCCCGGGGTGGCCGGCACGGTGCGCACCACGCCCTGCACGGCCGGCACTTCTTCGACGATCCGCTCTGCGGCGGCCCTGTCGGGGTGGGGGCTGAGGAGGACGAGGGCGTCTTCGGGGAGATGCGGCGGGGCGGCCATCGCGAAACCCGGGTTCGTGACCGGGACGCCGGCCGCCCGCAGGGGTTCGGTGCCGGCCAGGGCGCCCTCGTCCAGGAGGATCAGGTATATGGCGGCGAAGACGTCGTCGATGAACTGCCGCCCGCAGGCGCAGGGCCCGCGGGGCTCAAAGCCCGGCGGCAGCGGGGCGGCCTTGTCGAGGTTTGTCCCGCGACAGGCGTCGCAGGGGGCGAAGACGTCGGGGAGGGAGGCGAGGACCGGACCGGCCTCGCCGATATGGTCTCTCCCGCAGACCGGACAGTGCATGAAGAGAGATCAGAAGAGAGGGGGGATAAAAGATGCGGCCTGCCGGGAGGGAGGAGTTCTCTCCCTTTCAGCCGACCCGGATATACTCGTACCTGATCTCCCAGTACGAGGCGCTCAGCCCCTTATAGACCGTGAGCCCGACGTCATAGGTGCCGTTTTCGGTGTAGACGTGAATGGGGTGCTGCTCCTGTGAGGTGCTGTCGTCGCCGAACTGCCAGAACCAGGCGGTGATGTTCTTCACCGTACTTTTGTCGGTGAAGGCGACGGCGAGCGGGGCGGCCCCGCTGGTGACGTTCGCCTCGAAGTCGGCGCGCTCCTCCTCCTCTTCCTCAAGAACGGCGATATAATCGGGTTTGGTCACGGCGTAGGTGGTGTTGGTCCCGTCGGTGACCGTGAGGCTGACCGTGTAGAGGCCGGGTATTTCATAGACGTACGCGGGGTGCTGATCTTCGGAGGTGCCGCCGTCGCCGAACTCCCACGCCCACGCGGTGATGTTCTCGACGGTGCTTGTGTCGGTGAACTGGACGGCGAGAGGTGCGGTCCCGCTGGTGACGTCCGCCTCGAAGTCGGCGCCTTCCTCCTCCTCTTCCTCAAGAACGGCGATATAGTCGGGTTTGGTCACGGCGTAGGTGGCATTGGCCTCGTCGGTGACGGTGAGGCTGACCGTGTACAGACCGGGCGTCCCGTAGGTGTAGACAGGGTGCTGCTCCTCGGAGGTGCCGCCATCGCCGAACTCCCACGCCCACGCGGTGATGTTCTCGACGGCGCTCGTGTCGGTGAACGTGACGGTGAGCGGGACATAGCCTTCGGTGACATCGGCGGTGAAGTTCGCCTCAGGCACGACCGGCGCCGTCACGGTGATGTATCCTTCTTTCACGGCCGTCCAGGTGTATCCCTCGTCGTCGGTGACGGTGAGGGAGACGTTGAAGACGCCGGGCGTATGGTAGGTGAAGAGCGGGGCTTCAAGGGTGGACAGGAAGCCGTTGCCGAAGTCCCACCACCAGGCGGTGATGTTCTCGACGGCGCTCAGATCGGTGAACTGGACGGTGAGCGGGGCGGTGCCGGCGAGGACGTCCGCCTCAAAGTCCGCCCCGGGCTCATCCGGCGGGAACAAGGGCAGATCGATGGCGTGGATGACGCCGTTCGAGCACTCGATATCGGCCACGATCACCGTTGCATCGTTCACCATGAGGGTCTGGTTCGCCTCGTCCCAGGTGATCGCCACGGTCGGCCCGAGCAGCGTCTCGACCTCGTCCAGCGGGATCAGGTCCGCCGCCCGGTAGGTCTCCCCGGCGACATGGTAGAGGAGGATCACGGTGAGCGCGGCGGTGTCGTTGAACATGGGATCGAGGAGTTCAGGCGGAAGGGTGGCGATCGCCTCGTCCGTCGGTGCGAAGACGGTATAGGTGCCGGGGGCGTCGAGCGTGGCGTTGAGGCCGGTGGTGTCAAGGGCGGCGACGAGCATCGTGAAGTTGCCGTCCGCTGCGGCGGTCTCGTAGATGCTCATGCTGTCCGCGACGGTGATATAGTCCTCCCGCACCAGGGTCTCGTCCGCGCCGGCATCGTCGGTGACCGTGAGCGAGACCGTGTAGGTACCGGGCTCCTCATACGTGTAGACCGGGTTCTGCTCCTCAGAAGTGGCGTTGTCGACGCCGAAGTCCCACCACCAGGCGGTGATGTTCTCGATCCCGCTCGTGTCGGTGAACTGGACGGTAAGCGGCGCAGGCCCCTGTGTGGGTTCGGCGGTGAAGTCCACCCCGTCGCCGGCGAATTCGACCGTCATGTCGATGACATATTTGCTATTGCCGACGATGTAGTCAAAGGAGTCGCCGGTCCAGTTGCTCGGCACGTCCATGGGTGCATAGATGAGCCGGATCCACTCGCCGTCGGAGAGGGATTTGAAGGTGGCGTTGTTGGTGATAGACTGTCCTCCGATATCGTAGAACCACCAGATATGGATCTCGCCGTCATCGGCCGGGCCTATCTGGATGTCGTTGACGCGGGAGACCAGGACGCCCCAGCCCACATCCCAGACGCCATAGGTGAAGGTGTCCAGGGCGGAAGCGGCGTCGAGCGCCCCTATCGGGGTGTTGCGGCTGACTTCGAGCGGTATTCCGGTGTTGAGCGGGACGAGGGCAAACGTCCCGTCGGGATCGATCTCCACGGTGCCGCTCCATATGACGGTCACCCCATCGGTTGCGGCCGCCATCGCTGCCGCGGCCGGGTCGTCCGGCGGCGCTGCACCGCCCATATACGCGATCTCATCGGTGGGCTGCGCCCATGCAGGCGCGGCGACGAGCAGCAGGAGGAGCAGAACCGCTCCTGCTGTGATTGTTCGATACATTTTTTTATCACCTTCCCATTTCTGGCTGAAATCACGGGAAGGCCGGTGCAGGCCTCGATTGTGTTGTCATATCAGCACGAACGACCCTCGAACGGGGCGTTCAGGCGGTTCGTTGAAGATTGTCCCCCCTGTTTTCACGGCAATCCCGGTGATCCCCGGCAGAACGATGACGATAAAATATAATAATATTTGCACAGTCAAATTTTAGAGAAGTTTTGGCCGAGATTAAGAGCCACATATGACAAATACCAACACCAAAGGTTTTTCATCCCATCGTCGTGCGCCAGAAAAAATCAAATTTTTTTCGGAGGGGGATGCGATCGCAGGGCCCGGCCCTGGTGCCGAAGAGTTATACGTCAGGGCCAGAACACATAGAACCGGGAGGGCCTGGAGGTGGAGACCGAGATCGTCCTGATGTTCCTCGTCATCGCAACAGCCGTCGCCCTCTTCGTCACCGAACGGCTCAGGGTCGACCTGGTCGCCCTCATCGTCCTCCTCATGCTCTTCTGGTTCGGGCTGGTGACCCCGCAGGAGGCGATCTCCGGGTTCGCCAGCAACGCCGTGATCGCCATCATCTCGGTGATGATCCTGGGCGGCGGGATCGAACGCACCGGGGTGACCGGCCACCTGAGCCGGTTCATCGTCGGGATTGCCGGGAAAAACGAAAGACGGCTTCTGGTAACATTCTCCGCCGTCGTCGGCGGCCTTTCCGCCTTTATCCAGAACATCGGGTCGGTCGCCCTCTTCCATCCCTCGCTGATGAGGATCGCAAAAACAACCAGGATCCCGCCCTCCCGTCTCGTCATGCCGATGGGGTTTGCGGCGATCACCGGCGGCACCCTCACCATGATCGGCTCCGGGGCCCTGATCATCTTGAACGATCTCCTGGTCGCCAGCGGGAAAGAGGCATTCGGGTTCTTTGCGGTGACGCCGGTGGGCCTTCTCCTCCTCTGCACGGCAATCCTGTATTTCCTCTTTCTGGGGCCATACGTCCTCCCCGTCGGCCACCCTGAGGCTCACCGGCCCGGAAGTCAGGAGGACCTCGTGGACACCTGGAACCTCCCCACCGGGATGCACCACTACTACATCCCGGCCGCGAGCCCTCTTGACGGCAGGGAGCGTGAAGATGTGCGCCTGAAGGCCGACTACTCCCTCATCCTCCTCGCCATCACCGAGAAAAATGACGTCTCCTATGCGCCGTGGCGGCATGCCACCCTGCATGCCGGGCAATACCTCACCCTCCTGGGCAGAGAGGAGGACGCAGAACGGTTCGCATCCGACTACTCGCTCCAGCGCAGCCTCTACCAGGAGCGCCTCTCCGCCGAGGTCGGTGGCGTGTACGCCGGTTTCGCAGAGATCGTGGTCAGACCGCACGCCCCGTTCGCCGGCAGAACCCTGCGGGAGATCGCATTCAGGAAGACCTACGGCATCGAGCCCATCATGTTCTCCTCACGGGGCGCCGAGATGCGCATGGGCTTCGTCGACACCCCGCTCTCGGCCGGCGACGTCATCGTGGTCTTCGGGCCGTGGAAGAACATCCACGCCCTGGCCACCGACCCGAACTTCGTCCTCTCCACCAGGGTCGAGGAGCCCGCAGTGCACAGGGAGAAGGCGCCCGTCGCCCTCCTCTGTTTTGTCGGGGGGATCGCCCTCACCCTGACCGGGATCCCGATATCCATGGGGCTTCTCACCGGGGCGCTCGTCATGATCCTCGCGGGCGTGCTCAGCATCGACGAGGCCTACCGCTCGATCGACTGGAAGACGATCTTCCTGCTCGCAGGCCTCATCCCGCTCGGGACGGCGATGATCAACACCGGGACGGCGGCCCTGATCGCCGGCACCGTGCTCCCGCTCATCGGGGACGCCCACCCCATTCTGCTCTTCATCGGCATCGGCGCACTCACGACCCTGTTCACCCTGCTCATGTCCAACCTCGGCGCGGTGGTCATCCTGGTCCCGATAGCCCTTCTCATCGGCGCCGAAACCGGGATCGACCCCCGCGGCCTCGCCCTGCTCGTCGGGCTCTGCGCCTCCAACTCATTCCTCCTGCCGACGCACCAGGTGAACGCATTCCTCATGTCATCGGGCGGCTACCACACCGCCGACTACCTGAAGGCCGGCAGCATCCTGACCGTTCTCTTTCTCATCGTCGTCTCGGGATGGATTTATATGGTCTTCGTATGATCATCTCGTCCAGAGAAGAGGGGAGTGGATGAGAGAATGGTAATCCAGCAGTTTTTCATACCGGGGATCGCGCACAGCTCGTACCTGATCGGCGCCTCGGGGACATGCGCCATCATCGATCCCGCACGGGACGTCGACCGCTACCTCGAGGCCGCAAAAGACCTCGGGCTTATGATCACGCATATCCTTGAGACGCACCTCCACGCCGATTTCGTCTCCGGCCATATGGACCTGGCGGAGAAGACGGGCGCCCGGATCTATGCGCCGAAGTCCGGGTCATGCTCGTTCGAGCACGAGCCGGTGGGCGACGGGACGCAGTTCTCGGTCGGCGGGATCAGGTTCGATGTCCTGGACACGCCCGGGCACACCCCGGACGGCGTCACCTACGTGGCCACCGACCTCTCCCGCGGCGAGGAACCCGTCGCCGTCTTCCCCGGCGACACACTCTTCGTCGGCGACGTCGGTCGGCCAGACCTCTTTCCCGGACAGGCCCGGGACCTTGCAGCACACCTCCATGAAAGCCTGCACACGAAGATCCTCACGCTGCCCGACCACTGCATGCTCTTTCCCGCGCATGGCGCCGGGTCGCTCTGCGGCCGGGCGATGGGCTCGATGCGGTCCTCCACCATCGGCTACGAGCGGCGGTTCAACGGAGCCCTGAAGATCGCCGATCGCGAGGAGTTCATCCGCTCGCTCACCGAGGGGATGCCGCCGGCGCCTGACCATTTCGCCCGGTGCAGCGAGATCAACCGCCGCGGCCCGGCTCTCGTCCGCACCCTCCCGGCGATCAGGCCGATGAAGCCGGCCGAGTTCAGGGAGCGGGCTGCACGGGAGGACACGATCGTCCTTTCGGTCAATGACTATGCCAGCTTCGGGGGGCAGCACGTCCCGGGGAGCTACCACATCGACCTCGGCGGGAACTTCTCCACCTTTGCCGGGTGGGTGCTCCCGCCGGAGAGCGAGATCCTGCTCGTCGCCGACGGCCCGGCACAGGCGGAGGCGGCGGCGGTGATGCTCCGTCGCGTCGGGCTTGACCTGACCGTCGGCTATCTCGAGGGCGGGACGCACGCATGGGCGATGGCGGGCTATCCCACCGGCCATGTCCCCCAGGTCTCGCCGGCCGAGGTGCACGGGATGATCGCAGAGGGAGGGGCGGCGCTGGTGGACGTGCGCACGCCCGAGGAGTACGAGGAGGACCATGTGGCCGGTGCGGTCAACATCATGGTGACGGACCTGAGGGAACGCGCTGCCGGGCTCGACCCGGCGCGGCCGGTCGTCGTGATGTGCAGGACCGGACACCGGTCGAGCCTGGGGTGCAGCATCCTGAAGCAGAAGGGATTTCTCAACGTCTACAACGCCGCGGGCGGGATCACCGCCTACCGTGCGGCAGGATATACCTGAGGAGGGCGGAGATGGACTGGACGCCTTATATCGCCGGCGCCGGGATCGGCGTGCTCTCCTGGCTCGCATTCCTCCTCTCAGACCGCCCGATCGGGTGCTCGACGGCCTATGCCAGGACGAGCGGGATGATCGAGCATGCCGTCCGCGGGAAGGCGGTGCTGGACCGGGCCTATTACAAACAGTTTGCCCCGAAAGTCGACTGGGAGTGGATGCTCGTGCTCGGGGTGGTGATCGGCGCCGGTGCGACGGCCCTCCTGACCGGAGCGTTCGCCCTCGTCTGGGTCCCCCCGGCATTTGAAGCGGCGTTCGGGCCGTCTGTTCCCCTGAGGCTCGCCGTCGCCCTCGCCGGCGGCGTGCTGATGGGGATCGGGTCGCGGTGGGCCGGCGGGTGCACGAGCGGGCACGGGATCTCGGGCACCCTCCAGCTGGCGCTCTCGAGCTGGGTGGCGGTCTTCGTCTTCTTCGCAAGCGGGATCCTCTTCGCCTTCCTGCTCTACGGGGTGACGCCATGAACGAGGCCCTGCAGCGCCTGCGCGGGAACGCCCCGGTGCAGCTCCTCCTCGGGCTGGCGATCGGGGTCGGCTTCGGCGCCTGCCTCCAGATCGCCGGGGTCACGCGCTACGACGTGATCTTAGGGCAGCTCCTGCTCACCGATTTCACGGTGGTGAAGGTGATGCTCAGCGCCGTGGCCGTCGGGACGGTGGGGGTCTACCTGATGCGGGGGGCCGGGCTTGCCGATCTCCATATCAAGCCGGGCTCGGTCGGGGCGACGGTGGTCGGCGGGATCATCTTCGGCGCCGGGTTCGCGGTGCTGGGCTACTGTCCCGGGACGGTCGCCGGCGCCGTGGGGTCGGGCGCCCTCGACGCCCTGGTCGGCGGGGTGACCGGGATCCTCATCGGGGCCGGGATCTTCGCGGCGCTCTACCCGCGGCTGGAGGCGTCGGTGCTCGGGGTGGGGGCGCTGCCGACGGCGACGATCCCTGATCTCCTGCGGGTCAACCCGTGGGCGGTGGTGGTGCCGCTGGTGCTGGCGATCGCGGTCGTCCTGTACGGGATTGAACTGGCCGGGCTCTGAGGGGGCTGTCATTCAGCGTGCGGAGAACGCCCCTGCCAGCGCCTCGATGCACCCGGCAGGGAGGTCGTCCCTGAGAAGCCCGAGGAGGACGCGGTCGTGGCAGCCGCCCCGGGCGTGCCAGTAGCCACGCTGGAGCCCCTCGCGGACGAAGCCGCACTTCTCCATCACCCGCAGCGATGCCGTATTCCCGGCCACGGCGTCGCCGTTCAGCCGGTAGCCGTCGA
>Ga0209269_1001724_pt1 | contig 10825 bp, 10 predicted proteins | sample MTBAKMMethaMetaG_FD_187455 | JGI IMG/M metagenome (GOLD analysis project Ga0209269, IMG submission 187455) | Enrichment culture microbial communities from Arthur Kill intertidal strait, New Jersey, USA, that are MTBE-degrading - MTBE-AKM (Arthur... | ecosystem: Environmental > Aquatic > Marine >... | reverse complement strand
GCGCCGGCACAGGCCGGTATATACTTCCCCGAGGTATGGATCCGGGTATCTGATGCCCGGAGCCTGAAGTACCCGATCCCGGTAAACGTGAACAGCGAGGTGAACATCCAGAAGAGGCCCCTGATCACCATCCTGAAGGATCTTCCGGACAGCGTCACACCCGGCACCGATTTTACGGCGACCCTGGTCCTGGAGAACCGGGGCCAGCTGGCAGCAAACAACCTCAGGATGACGGTAACGACCGCGACCTCTTCCATCACCCCGAAGACGCCGAGCACCTACCACATCGAGCGCCTGGCGCAGGGCGAGGCCCACCCGATCACCATGGAGTTTTCGACCGACCGGAACGCCCCGCTCGGCCTCCAGCCGGTCCGGCTCTTCCTGGAGTACCAGGAACCTGACGGTTCGGTCCAGGACCAGATCGAGACACTCGGCGTCAATATCAGGGGCAGGGCCCAGGTGGACATTTCCCAGATCACCACGGATCCTGCCAGGGTCCAGGACGGCGACGACTTCACCCTGATCATCAGGATCGAGAACACCGGCACCGATGATGCCCGGTCGGTGAGCGCCCGGATCGATATCCCGGTCCCGGGAGAGAAGGAGGCATTCGTCGGCAAAATCGAACCGGAAAACGATGCGCCGGCACCCTTCAACCTCCGGGCCGACCGGGCCGGCGAGATCTCCTACACGCTGACCATCCTCTACGAGGACGATTACGGCCCGGGACAGCAGCAGGAGGACCTCCACCTGAACGTGTACGGCTCGGACAGCACGGCCCTCATCGCCGGGGTCCTTGTCCTCCTCGTCGCGGCGGGGATTGGCGGGTACTGGTACTTCATCCACCGGAAAAAGGGATCCGGCAATGCTTGAGGATACGAGGGTTGCGTTCTTCCTCGCGAAGCGGTTGATTGCCCGGGGGAACAAGGGAACCCTCTCCCTCACCATCCTGATCATCGGGATGGTGTTCGTGAACCTGATCTTCCTCCCCTCCATCATTACCGGTGTGGCCGTGCTGTTCAACCAGCAGACCATCGACTACAGCTACGGGAACCTGGTGATCGAGCCGAAGAAGAACCAGGTGTACATCAATAATGCCGATGAACTCCAGAGGAAGATCGAACGGATCCCCGGTGTCACCGGGGTCTCCTCACGGTACGTCACCGGAGCGACCATCGTGTACAAGGGAAACGAGGTGACCCCGATCCTCTACGCGATAAACCCCGGTGATGACCGACAGGTTCTCAAGATCGCATCGAAGGTCTCCAGCGGGGAGTACCTCGGGGATGGCGACACCAACCAGATCGTGATCGGTGAGCAGCTTGCGGGGAATGACGATGAGCGGCTTGACGTGATCCCCTCGCTTGGCGGTGTTGACGTGGGCAAGGTGGTCGATGTCACCTTCAACAACGGGGTCACCCGGCAGTACCGGATCAAGGGGATCGTCAGTTCCAATTCCTTCGATGTCGACTCAAACGCGTTCATCACCCGGCGGGAGTATGAATCGGTGTTTGGCCTCGAGGACAAGGCAACCCAGATGCTGGTCAGGACACGGGAGACCGGCAACGAGGACATGATGAGGAACACCCTGATGGCCTTCGGGGTCCAGGAGAAGATCTGGACCTGGCAGGAGAAATCCGCCAATTTCCTGAACCAGATCATCGGCTCCTTCAACATCATCAACTTCATCGGTACAGCGGTGAGCCTGGTGATCGCGGTCGTGGTCATCTTCATCGTGATCTTCATCAACACGGTCTACCGGCGAAAGCAGATCGGTATCCTGAAGGCGATCGGGATCGACCGCCCGGTCATCATCCGGTCCTACCTCTTCCAGGCCCTGTTCATCTTTGCCATCGGCACGATCATCGGGTTTTTGTTCCTGGCCCTGATCCTCCAGCTGCTCGCTGCAAACCCGATTGTGTTTCCCGGCGGCCCGGTCGCACCGGTGGTCGATGCGGCGCTGGTGATCCGTTCGACCGCAAGCCTCCTGGCGGTCTCCCTGATCGCCGGGTACATCCCGGCCTGGATCACGCCCCGGGAGGATATCCTCACCGCGATACGAGGCTGACATGATCATCGGAACCGATCTCCGGAGATACTACGGCATGGGTGCCGTGCAGGTCAGGGCGCTGGACGGGGTGTCGCTCAAAATCGGGCGGGGCGAATTTGTCGGGGTGATGGGGCCGAGCGGGAGCGGGAAGTCGACCCTCCTCCACCTGCTCGGCCTCCTCGACCGCCCCACCGGTGGCTCCCTCACCATCGACGGGGTCGATGTCGGGGCGCTCTCCGAACGGGAACGGACACAGTTCCGCCTGCGACGTCTTGGGTACGTCTTCCAGGACTACGCCCTCGTCCCTGAGCTGACGGCGCAGGAGAACGTGTACCTCCCCTCCATGGCCCGGGGGATGACCCCCCAGGAGTGCACCTTCCTCTGCACCGAGATCCTCACCGTCGTAGGGCTCGGCGACCGGGTCCACCACCTCCCCTCCCAGATGTCCGGCGGCGAGCAGCAGCGGGTGGCGATCGCCCGGGCGCTGGTCAACCGGCCGGCCCTCCTTCTCGCCGACGAACCCTGTGCCAACCTCGATACCCGCAACTCGCAGGTCATCCTCGACCTCTTCAGGAAACTCAACCGCGACCTCCACCAGACCATCGTCATGGTCTCCCACGAGGAATGGCACAAGCAGTACTTCGACCGGATCATCCTTATGAAGGACGGGGTCATCGAAAAGGAGGAGGGCGGGGGTTCGGGATCCGGAAACGATTCCTCCGGATAGGGTCCGGGAGAGGTGGTTTGCCCGGGACGGAGCCGGCCCCGTCCCGACCATGGTCCTATACCTGATGCTTACTTTTCTTTCTCCAATCTCAATCCAGCATCCGCAAACGGTACATAGACAAGCCCCAACGGATCACCGGATTCCAGCAACTTCAGACGTGCATTTCTGACGGCAACGCCAATTGATTCGCCACGCAAGACAATTGATTCGCCATCCTTGAATTGGTCAAAATGTAAGAATTGATCAAAAAATGCCTCAGCAAAAGCCGTCGCCATATCTTCAAAAATGGTGATCTCGGTGCCGATAACCCCTGCTGAACCCGCTGGGTGGATCAAGGGATCAATAAATCCAAACGGTGTATCCGGGCTGATCTCTGATGTATGACAGCCATTCAGGAATACCAGCGGGTGGGTCTCCTGCCAGTGGGGATGATTCTTATCGATATCAGCCGGATCAAATGACTCCAGATTGTTCTTTGGTCCTATCTGCAGCGTCGGACACCCCGGTCGCACTTCGCCCCCGTGACAGTAAAAATAGACAATATGGGGATTTTTCTCAAGGATGGGAAAGAGGTATTTACGGGAAGCAGCTTTATTCCATTCTGAACCTGGGCATTTATCCCCGATCATTCTCTCTAGTTTTTCCAGATGAGATTTCCATTTCTCCAGATTCTCTGCAGTTGCCACTGATACCCTCATCTCTTTCCTGACAGGAATGACAGGAATGGCTTTATTTCCATCATTTTTCCCAACGGAGAGCGGCATTCCCAGGAAGTGACGAAAACCCCAGAATCCGCTGGGACAAACATACGACCAATCTGCAGGTGTACCCCGGTTCTTGTACTCATCCAATGTCGGGCATTTCCCTTGAAAACAGGGGCATTCCATAAGTGATTTTCCGGATCGAAATGCACTCTCAAATGTACTACAGAGTTGAAACGATTTGTACATTGACGGCGTGAGAGGATAGTCATAAATCATCGCTGCCGGCAGGATGAACCTGAGTGATTCCTCAACAGCAATTTGGATATAGGCAGGGGAGGTGAGCGTTTCTTCAAATCCTTCTCGCTCCGACAGAAGTGCTCTATAGAATTTGGTCCCCCAGTAGGCCATGTTGAAAAGGTCTTCTCTCATGCGGTCGAGATCTTGTTCCCGGGTCGCGTTCCTCCGTTTATACTTATAGTCAAACCCTTTCTCTGCCGCCCATCTCTCTTTGGATTTCCAGGACGCGTACCGCAACGTGGCCCGCGCCTCTTCCAGTGCTGTCCTCAGTGCTCCTTGATCAAACTTCGTCGAAACCGGCTCGAGTATCTTCTTTCCATCATGACCAAAGAAATAGAACGTGTGTGAGGCATCGTTGTTCGTGTTGAGGAAGACACTCAGCCTGTGCTCCGTGAATTTTTCAAGATAACTCCCATCGAATATCTGCATGAGGTTGTAATCAGGATTCAGAGGAACTGATAACAACGCCGGACTCTCTTTTCCTGCCTTCTCCGGGTACTCCATTACCTCCGCCGTGATAAGACGGGATTGCATGAGAATTTGCTTATAATAGATATTGCACCGGAGGTGGCATGCACCGTATTTGGCAGGTGTCCGGATTGGGAAAAAAAGACACCGTTCCAGGCGGACCGATGATGGTCTCTGATGCCTCCCTTCCCATGGTTGGTGGCGGACGAGTGCTGTCCGGTCGGGCTGAATCTCGACTGTTCCTACATCGGATTTCCCGAGAATCTCAAGACCTTCATCGAGTCCAAAAATCACTACATCGAGGAGAGCGCCCACCGGAATATCTTCCGGGAGGGGTACTGGTCGAACTTCAATCGATCCCTCTTCCCAGGGGAAATCGATACTGAACAGGAAGTAATAGTCCGTTGCACATTTCAGGGGAGTGGTCCGTTCTATTGGGGTATCTGGGGAATCGAACGAAGAGAATCCAATATTAACAACAGGTTCCTTACCAGGTTCAGGCACTTTTTCTTTTGTATCTGCAACAGAGATTTTTGGTATGCGGTGTGAATCCCCCCCGAATGTCATGGGTCTCCCCCCAATAAACTCGCCAGGGGGAATGGCTGTTGGATAGTCGGATTTATTGGTCAATTCATTATGCCCCGGAATTGCGACATCATTAAATGGTGTACTCCCACCCCACTTTGGTGCAATTACGATCATCCTCGCACCACACCTGTCACAGAAGCGTGCAGGCATCGGCAACACGGCCTTGCATTTATTGCATACCTTTATACCATTACTTGACGGAGGAGCCCTTCTACATACAGGGCATATTGCAGCATCCATTGCCATACGTGCGCCGCAATGCATACAGAACCGCCTTTCTTCTGTTTCACCGTAAGGTTCGGCGCCGTTTCCGGAAAAGAACTGAACATTCCACCGCATCACCTCTTCGATCAGGAGCGTGGCCGCCATGCGTTCGCATTCATCTTCTGCTGTCAAGTGGGGAACGATCACCGGAATGACTTCTGAAATATTGGCGTGGGCTATAGTCCATGCAATCTGCCAGCGAAGGTTCGGACTATTACATCTCTTATACGCTGCCAGATACGACTCAAAAAGGGCAGGGACATCGGGGACAAACGGATGAATGAATGAGGCGACGATTTCAACGATCTCGTTTGCCAGACAGTATGGAGGGTCATTGTCAAGGTAGGGCTTAAAGAGTTCTGAGATAAAATCTGTTGCAGACTCCGGCTCCAGATATCGAAGGGACTCAAAATCTGCCTGGCTTTCAGGGGGTAGGATGCTAAATTTTTCTTTCAGGAGTGAATCCAACACCTTATCCGCTAACTTTCTTGATTCTATTGACAGTATACTTTTATCTTTTTCGTATTCTCCAACTTTTCGTAAGAATATATTTGTACGTTCATTGAGTATTTCGGAATCAGACATGTAATGAGCTTCCAGAAGCCCACGAGATGCCCAATGTTTTTTGAAGTAATTTTCTGCACTTCCTTGGAAGAGGTGCCTTCGCTTTAATAACTTCTGATAAAAGTCATAATCGAAAATGTCGAGATAAAGGATGGGATCGATGTCCTCCTTCTGGATCTGGCCGCTCTTCAGGTCCTTATCGATTTTTCCCATTGCCTCCAGGTCATCCGTCATGGCCAGCGAGAATGCCAGCCAGAAACGGGTCCTCGTATCGGTTTCAGGCAGGTTGATGAGTTCTCTCACTTCACTGCGCTCGAAGTCGATATCAAGATATGAGAGTTGCTCTGCTGAATTACCACGGAGGATACGATCAGGATCCGTTATTTCCCGAAGCAGCTCCCTCACAGCGGTTTGATCGTGGGCCTGTGCAAGCGCATGGGCAGCAGCCCTCCGCACCAGAGGATTTTCGGATTCGAGCAGGCATTGGAGGCACGTCCGGACACTTTGTCGTGGGATGAGAATTGCTGCCTGAGCTAGTTTGTAATAAGGTATCCCCTTCACCTGCTGGGTGATCTCACTGAACGGCAATCCATTCTCTGGAAAGGTACTGAATGGTTCCCCTTCAGGCGGCGTGTTCAGCAGCCTGATAACAAGGTCAGCAACCGTATCCCAGGCTTCACGAGACAGGGGTAACCGGACAAGAGCCCGGAGTGCCTGTGTCCGCACCGCACCGGACGTATCGTACTCTATGCGGGCAATGAGCTCTATAACATCCTCTTCGGAAAGTTCTCTCATACACTGCCCTGTCGATATTAAGTTGGCCCGGGCGGCTTTTTAGGGTCCGAAGGAGACTCCATTGGCCGTACTGTATCTCCCATCCCTTCCGGGATGTAGTAGCCATCCTGGACATTCGCCCTGCGACCATCCAGGAACCAGTCGGAATCGAAGTGTGGCGAGTGGCTGACCAGGGCCAGGAGCACGAGGAAATATCCGAAGAACCCGATTGCAAGCCCGATCCCATACGCTCCAAATAAATCGGTGCTTGCAGGGAATATGGCGAGGATTGTCGCGCCACCTATAACCCCCACGAGTGTCACGAGGTCGGTGAGCTGGACCTCCGATTTCCGGTACCGGTTGATCATATACACGTACCATCCCACAAGGGCTCCAAATCCGATAGCCCCCAGGATTTGTATCAGGGTGACCTGAACCGTTTCTACTGCCATGAGTTATCCTTCCATTTCTCTTGTATCATCGCGGGTCATCCATTTATGAAGAAGATGTACTCTCCAGAGGTGATGCAGGGATGCAAACAGGACCAGTGAGATGAGATATGCAAGGACCCCCATCCATCCTCCAAAAAAACAGATAATTCCCGCAAGGACAGAACAGGTGAGAATGATGAACAGGAGTGATCGGATGGACTTTCCATCCAGGATGTACCTGCCCCCCACGAGCCATCCCCATACCATACCGATACCAATGCTCCCGGCAATCGGTATCATAATAGGCTGTATATTCTTCTTTATTTATATCTGGTGCTTGAATCGGGAATCATTCCATGATAGGCACCCCAGCGGTTATTCTCCGTAAGGTGGGAGTAGTATTACGTGGGAGAGGAGACTGAACAAGACTATCCGGAAGATGAAACGTGTTCCATATTGCTTAGATCGAGGCGGAATACAAAATAAAAAAACAGGAGGAGGATCACTCCCCCTGTCCTCCCCCGACGTGGTCGAGGACCCGGTCCCACATCACGATGAGCCCGGGGATGACCACGTAGGCGAGCAGTCCTGCACCGAGGAACATCCCGGTGATCAGAACATCGTTCTCCATGGTGATCACGCCAGGGCCGGGACGGTGTCCGCCCAGGTCTCGACGGCGGCCATGATGGCGTCGTCCGAGTAGGAGGAGACCCGGACCTGGTCACGGCTGAAGGTGACGTAGTACACCTCGCCGCTGGCGTCGTGGCACTTGAGGGTGCACGAGTAGTTCTCGGAATCCGAGTCGCGGACGGCATCACCCCCCATGGCGGCGGCAAGCGCTGCATTGGCGAGAATCTCGGTGATGGCGGCGGTAAAGCCGGCAACGGTCTTTGCACGGGCGGTGACGGTCCCGATGGTCTTTGCCTCGGCATCCTCGTACAGGACATACGCGGTGTAGGCCTCCCGGGTCTTCATGACCGGGTCCTGGGGGACATCGCCGTAGGTGTAGGCGGTGCACCCGAACGGGTTGTTGGTGATGATCCCCTGGACGATGGTCGAGAAGGTGGTCGCATCGGCGATCGGTGCTGCCAGTTCCCTGACAGCGGTCTTGGTGTTGCTGGTCTGGACAAAGTCTGCCATGTTTTATTTCCTGCCCCTGGGTTTCCAGAGGCAATTATATATTGGCGTTCATTGATCTTAGCTTTTTACCGGGTTTTCAAACGGAGCATTTTGTGCTGTTGGTTTTGAAAATAGAGGGCAATGCGTTGCGAACAAATTGAGTATCTCTGGTTCATCAGAGTGCAGGAGTATCTTCACCCGCACTATTTCCTTCTTCAAAATGGAGCTTGACTGCTTCCCGGATATTCCCCATCAGCTCATCGAGGGTTTCTAGACATAGATGACCTCAGCGAGCACATCCTTCCGTATCACTGGTTTGAGTGCATCCGGGGTTACCAGGTCCACGGGTCTCCCCAACCGTTCGGAGAGAAAATTTTCAAGACGGATGAACATGACCATACCCACCGGCTGGGAGAATTCCACCAGGAGATCGATATCGCTCTCCTCGGTCTGCTCGTTCCGGGCAACAGAGCCAAATACGCCAATTTTTTGAACGGCGTACTCTTGGGCCACATACTGTTTCAGAGCTTGTAATGATGAGAGGATATCCTCCTGGCTGGAATGCATGGGCATACTTTACGTATGTGTACGTGGTGATCTTTTTATTAATATATCCTGCCCGAATCCCTGTATATCCGTCGGAAAGTTTTCTTCTTTGTCCCTATCGCATTGGTTCCCTGGAAATTGCTTCTACGGGTCTCTCTTCTGTTCGAATCAGAGCACATCATTGGAAAACGGACTGCAACGAGCCCGAATACGGAGAGGCCATTCTCCGAAAGTGCCGAAAAGGGAGAGACCCCATGAAGGAATTCATTCCTGCACTGCGATATAGGACGCGTAGGTGTGCGGCTTGGGTATGGGGACGCCATCCTCGAGGAGTCCCTTGAGGTGGAGGTCGATAGCCTCGTGCATACGCTCCTCAACCTCTTTTCGTGTTGCACCGGTGGCGATGCAACCCGGGAGGTCGGGAGAATATGCCGAATAATTATCTCCTGCTTTTTCTACGATGATAAGGAAACGATGCATGGATTACTCCTCCCTCTGTGCCTGTTTCAGGATGCTGTGCAGGGTTCCCGGCGCCAGATCATCTGAAAGATGCCCGGCAATGGTGATCCGACCAGCTTTTACCGGATGTTTATACTGCCGATGGCTTCCCCTCGTAGCCATGAGATACCAACCATCCGCTTCTATTACCTTAATAATTTCCCGTACCTTCACCATAATTCCTCTGGTTGTGGATGATGGGCGGAGATCATGTTGACACGGGAGACTGTTCTCCATCAGGATCTCCCGTTTTCAATCGAATGGAGGCCATACTGATTTTATTGTACCTCATCGTCCCATCCTGCTCTGATAAATAGGAGAGAAGACGGGGTGAAAGTGATAGGATCCCCCATTACTTTCTGGGGCACTTGGGGCACTTCTCCCCCATTTTCCAGGATTTTTTTCCATTTCTTTTTGTACGTGAAAGTTTCTGGAAAATACCCTCAATGTGCCCCAAGTGCCCCAAGCAATTCATCCGCTCACGGATCCGAGTAAGGATTCCTGAATCCCGCCCTTTTGCTCTGCCAGGTCCATCTCTTCCTCAGTCTTCCACCGAATACCGGACCAGAATCGTTCTCCTACACACTTTCCACCATTCTTGATCCCATGAGACTTGAGAGCTACTGCAAATTTCCGGGCAGAGATGGGATGCCGGATCCCTTCCTCTTCACACCACTTCTCAAACCGCTCCCGGAAGGCAAGCCGTGAGATACTTCTCCCGGGTTCGAGGACGCATTCGGTTGCCAGGAAATACTTCACCGTATCACTCAGGGTCCGGTAGTTCCCGGTGGCCACCGAGACCCTGCTCGGCTTGATCAGCCGGTTCCCGTTGGTGTAGTAGAGCTGCAGTCCTTCCAGGCACCAGTTCAGGATCCCGGGTCCTTCAGCGAGCAGCTTCTCCGCGATCGCGGGATCCCGTTTCTCTTCGGGGATCTGGACGGTGAAGGGGACCATCCAGATCCGGCGCCAGATGCCGTCATCGGTCCCCCGGATCACCGGTTCATGGTTGGTGGTGAGCCAGATCTTTGCCGTGGGGGTGAACTCGAACTCGTTCTCGTAGAGCCGCCGAACGGTGATGGCATACTCCCCGGTCAGCTGCTTGATGATGGACTCGGCCAGCCGGGCTCCGTCCTCTCCCTCGCTGGCGGTAGCCATCCGTGCCCCGGCCATGCGGGCGAGGTCTGACCGTGCTCCTTCGTAGCGGTGGACCATGAGGGATTCGGCTGCGATGTTCACTGCGTAGTCGCCGAGGATCTCGGCCAGGACCTCGATGGTCTTTGACTTCCCGTTCTTGCCCCTGCCGAACAGGATGAACAGGACCTGTTCGGGGTTGTCCTGGAGCAGGGTGTAGCCGCACATGGCCTGGAAGCCGGTGATGTACTCGGCATCGCCGTCAAAGATCAGGGCGAGGTGGTCCTTCCAGAGCGGGCAGCCGGCTTCCCTGTCGTAGGCGACGGGAGCACATTTGGTGAGGAGGTCTTCCTTCCGGTGCTCGCGGAAGTGCATCGTGTCGAGCTCCAGCGTGCCGTTCCCGCAGTTCAGGAGGGTTGGTTTCGCGTCGAAGACTTCGTGGGTGACGGCGGCGTGAGGGGCTGCCGATTCGATCAGGGCTTTCCGGTGGCGGAGGCTCTCGGAGGCGATGGCCCACCGGGCGATCTGCCGGGCCCGTTCCGGGGTTTCGGCCTCCAGGGCTTCAGCGTAGATGCTGCGGGCGACATCGGTGGCCAGCAGGAGCATCCGGCGGGAGATGTCCTCTTCCCAGACCCGGCCGTTCCAGATGAACCAGGAATTCGAG
>Ga0209269_1001721_pt1 | contig 10847 bp, 11 predicted proteins | sample MTBAKMMethaMetaG_FD_187455 | JGI IMG/M metagenome (GOLD analysis project Ga0209269, IMG submission 187455) | Enrichment culture microbial communities from Arthur Kill intertidal strait, New Jersey, USA, that are MTBE-degrading - MTBE-AKM (Arthur... | ecosystem: Environmental > Aquatic > Marine >... | reverse complement strand
CAAGAACGGGCCTCCTGGGCCCGCCTTGCGGGCTCGGATGACGCCGAACCCACCCGCAGCCCGCTCTCTACCACTCCCCTCGGCAACTGCGCTCCTCTCAAGCCGGCCTTCTTCCGCAGCCTGCTAGAGGGGCTGCAGGGTCTGCTCGAAGCGAATGGTGTTCACGTCGAGGCAGTCGCAATGGATGGGTACGAAGGTCTCGAAAAGGCGAGGAGCCTCAAGCCGGATGTCACCCTCATGGATATCTGCATGCCCAGGTGCAACGGACTCACAGCCACCAAACTCATCAAGGCGGAAACGCCAGAGGCAGCAATCGTCATGCTGACGACCTCGAGTAGCGACGATGACCTGTTCGAGGCCGTGAGGTCGGGGGCCTGCGGCTACCTGCTGAAGGATATTGGTGCCGGGGAGTTGCTTGAGGCTCTGGATCAAGCGGTGTGCGGAGTGCCGCCTTTCGCGCCCGGTTTGGCGGCCAAGCTGCTGAATGAGTTCTCACGCCTGTCACAGGAGATGACGACGGAAGACTCGGTCCGCATACGGGAGCAGCGCCTGCCGCCGTCGTCGGAAGCGGTACTGACTCCCCGCCGCCTCGAAGTACTCACCCTTGTCGCACAGGGCTTCTCGTACAAGGAGGTGGGGGCTCGACTCTTCATCAGCCCGAGAACGGTCAAGTACCACATGGCCGAAGTCATGAGGGAGCTGCACCTCCGCAACCGGGCTCAGGTTCTCGCCTACGTGGCACAACTGGGCTTGAGTTCGACGCACACTGATTCGGCTGAGTCAGAGGACTAGGTTGTCCCATCCCAAGCTGTAGCGACACTCGGAGCACTCTTGTCTCATTGAGATGGGGCGATGCATCCTTCTGTCACGAGCGGGGCGGTGGCGCAAGTGGCTCGCTGCGACCTAGTCCTTGCGGAGGCAGAGGGACACGTACTGTCGCCGCACTCCGAAATCACGAACATGCGCGAATTCAGCGACCCTTTCGCATTCCCCGCCCAGTGGCCGCGATCCGTCAGACTAACTCATACGAACAGTGACGCCTCAACGACGACCTTGAGGTGATCCATCAGGTGCTCCATCAGCAGCATTCCGCGACTGGTCGGGCGCAGGCTTCCAAGCACACTCTGGGGGGAACGGTCAGGCGACAGCAAGTCGATTCATGGGTGGCCGGCGGCTCCTCAGGCCCGCAGACTAAGCGGTCTCGCAAGGACAAGACGCCAGGTTCGGAACGTGCAGGCTCACCTCGCTCACCAGCACGAGTAGCGCCTGTCCGGGACCGGTAGAGGTGCGCACAGGTCCCCCTGACCTCCTCCCCTCCTCTTCTTGCTGCACGGGGCGCCCTGCGCCGACGCGGCGCCGACGCAAAGACAGGGCCCCCACGCGCGGTGCGCGACGGAGCCCTGCCCGCGAGCCATCTGATCCGAGCGTCGCCCTAGGCGTCGTCGGGGTCGATGCCGATGATCACCTTGATCGGCGCGTCTCCCTCGACCGCGAGCTTGGCCGGTGCGGCGAGGCCGAAGAGCTCCGTGAGGTCCTTGCGGATCGCGCGGGCGCTTCTGAGGTCACCCTTGGCGAGCGCCTTCATGAACAGCATGCGGAGCTGCGCGACCGCCGTGCCGAACTCCTCGCAGCGGTCGACCGCGGCGAGGCGGGCGAACTCCTCACGGGCGCGGGCGATGTAGGTATCGATCTGGCGCGGCGAGCGCTCCCAGCCGTGATTCGCGGCGTATTGCAGAATCGCTCTGCGGCTCGCGCCCTGCAGGAGCAGTTCGAAGACGGCGTCGACGCGCGCCTGCACCTGGGCGTCGGTCGACTTGGTCATCGGTGGGCCTCGGCCTTCTCACCCGTGAAGCGCTCCCATCTGGCGACGGCGACGTCGCAGAAGGCGGGGCTCTGCTCGAGCGCGTAGCAGGTCCTCCCCAGCTCCTCAGCGGCGATCAGGGCGGTGCCACTCCCCGAGAAGGGTTCATAGATGAGCCCGCCGGGCTGCGTGTGGTAGCCGATCGGGCGCCTCACGGTCTCGACCGGCTTCTGCGTCGGGTGGATGCCGCTCATCCCATCTTCGATCGCGCTGCCGATCTCCCACACGGCTTTGGCGTCGGCCGGCGGCTTGACCTTCGGCATCGAGCCTTCGCGCCAGCCGTACATCATCGGCTCGTAGTCCCACATGAAGTGCGAGTAGGTGAGCACGCTCCTCGTCTTTTTCCAGATCAGCACTTGGTGCGGGAGCAATCCCACCTCACGCCAGCTCTGCCAGACGACCTCGGTGCGCATGATCCCGAACCACTGGTATACGGCGGCGTGCTCATCGAGGGCGTGCTCCAAGGCCGCCTTGAGGAAATCGACGTAGAACGCGACGCTGTGCTCGTGGTCGATGTAGGTGTCCCAGTGTTTGTCTTTCGTCTCGGCGCCGCCGTTCGCCTCCGAGGCCGGATGTTGGCCGCCCTGGTAGTCGACGAGGTACGGGGGATCCGTCGCCATCAGGGTCGCCCGCTTTCCTGCCATGAGGCGCTGCACGTCGTCGGGATTCGTACTGTCCCCGCAGAGCAGGCGGTGGGGGCCGAGCAGGTAGAGGTCGCCGGGTTGGGTGACGGGGTCCTCGGGGATCTCCGGCACCTCGTCCGGATCGGTGAGGCCCTCGGTCGGAGAGGCGAGCAGAGCGGCAAGCTCGTGCTCGTCGAAGCCGGTGAGCGCGAGGTCGAGCTCGAGGCCGGCGAGCTCGGAAAGCTCGAGCGCCAGTAGCTCCTCCTCCCAGCTGGTCTCCTGGGATGAGCGGTTGTCCATCAGGCGGTACGCCTTGACCTGTTCCGGAGTGAGGCCATGGGCGACGTGCACCGGCACCTGCTCAAGGCCGAGACGCTGCGCCGCCAGCAGGCGCGTGTGCCCAGCGATGATGACGCCCTCCTCATCGACGACGAGCGGCTGGCGGAAGCCGAACTCGGCGATCGAGGCGGCCACCTTCGCGACCGCGCTCTCGGGACAGACGCGCGCGTTACGCGCGTAGGGGATCGGCCGGCCGGTGGGCCAGAGCGCGACCGCAAGCGTCGACTCCTGCGCACACCGCAGCGGCGGACTCACCGTGCTCTCCTTGAGCTCAGACGTACACGATTCCACTGAGGCAGCTTCGCGCTCACGCTGCGGCGCTAGAGAGTTGATCTTCACTCCTCTTCCTTTCTTCACGTACTCCAAGGTCTTCTCTTGTACTGGTGTGCCTACAGAGCACGGGGGTTGTCTCTGCAGAGGACGCCTGCCGCGGCGTGCCCGCAGCCCGCTTCAGCGGGCGCCAGACGGCGAACTCGCCGTTCACGCGCAGATGGCGAGCGGTCCCGCGGGTCGGCACCGCGTCGCCGGTCAGCCCGTCGACCAGCAGCCCGGCGCTGCGCAGGCCGGCGAGCGAGCGGCGCACGGCGCTCGGCGAGGCGCCGCCGCAGACGCGCGCGAGCCACGACGAAGGGCAGGGGATCGCCCGCCAGGCGACTTCCCCATCCCGGCGGGCCACGCTGGCGCGGGCGACCTCGACGAAGATGCGGTAGTCGAGATGCGAGAGGTTGCAGGCTGCGGCGGCAGCGAAGAACGCCTGCGGCAGCGCCGCGAAGCTGCCGTCGTCGGCAAGCGTGAGCTCGCGGGCCGCGATGGGCACGAGCTCATCCAGGCCAAGCCCCGCGGAGACGTGGTCGGCGGCATCGTTACCGACCGCGGCGCTGACGACGCGCACGGAGGCGGCGATTCCGGAGAGGCTGGCGAGGATCTGGTGCGTGCGCCGCCGCCCCGTCTGGTCGCGATCCTCGACCACGACCACTTCGGCGCCGCGCAGTCGCTCGGCGTAGCCGAAGCGCTGCGCATCGGCCGCCCAGACGGTCGCCCCGAAGGGGTTGGTGGTGGCGACGATGCCGCACGCCGCGCGCAGCGCGTCGGCGTCCTTCTCTCCCTCGCAGAGGTAAATGGGCACACCGTCGCGAGCGGCGCCGATCACCTCAGGCAGATGGTAGAGCACCCGCGTCACCGTGCGCGCGTCGCGCACGACGCTCCCGTCGTCCGCGTAGCGATAGCAGCAGAAGCGCTTGCCGACCCCGTGGCCGCTCCGGCAGACGACGAAGAGCACCGCGCCCGAGGCATCCACGTAGCAGTACTCCTCCGTCGCCTGTGACCAGGCGGGCGCGACCCGTCCGCCGCAGACGTCCTGCCAGAGGAGCCCAGCACGGGCGAGCACGGTCGCCGTCTCGCAGCCGGCCAGGCACCTCACGAGCACCGCCTGCCGCTTGCCCGCCGAGACGTGGAGCGAAGGTCGCTTGTCGTCGTGGGCGGGGCACGTAGTCAGGAAGCCTCCGTGGCCGTCGCTTCTCGGCCGGCAGCCGCTCGCCGACGCAAGCCGATCGGCCACCTCACGCACCCTCATGCGGCCTCCCGCTCGGCCTCATCTGGCTCGGCGCCAAGCATGGCGAGCAGCTTCGCCGTCGGCACGAGCAGGCGGTGCGAGAGGCGGAGCGTGGGCAGTGAGCCGTCGCGCGCCGCCGCGTAGGCCGTGCTTCTGCCGATGCCGAGGATCACCGCCGCCTCCTCCACGGAGCAGGTGCAGCGCGACAGTAGATCGTTGAGGGACAGCATTGTGGGTGACGCAGTGAGTTGATGGCGCACGCAGTTCTCCTCATCACGATGACAGCCGGCCGATCCGGTCATCTTGACTTGAGAGTACTCTGATCAAGAGATAGTGTTGCTAACATGATACGACCTAGAATCTGGACACGATGACCCGCCGCCCGACAACCGTTGAGGAAGTTCACAAAGAGCTCGCCCGCCGCCTCGGGCGTGAGCCCCACGTAGTCATCTGGCAGCAGGTGTGCTCCGATCCGACCGAGTGGGTCCAGGGCGTGATCGACGGTGACTTCGAGATCAGCGACGTCCTTCGCGCCTACCGGAGTCAGCAGGCGTTCGCGGAGGCCATGCGGCATTCGGAGTCTGACCTGACCCCGAGGAAGCGCGTCACTCGACGGCTGCCGGCCGACCGGGCGATCGAGGCCGAGGCTAAGATCGCCGCCATCGAAGCAGCCGACCTGCCCGAGGTGCGCAGCTTCCGAGACCGCGTGCTCGGCGGCCAGCTGCTCGGCTGGCAGGAGGCCCACGACTGGCTGAACCGGCGCTACGCGGAGCGGCGCAAGTGGACCCGGATCCACCTGCCCGACATCGGGATTCGGGCCACCTGTGCACGCGTGAGCCCGTGGGAGGCAAGGACCGCGGTCACGCAGTACGCAGCCGGTGGTCACCTCGAGGGCGGCAACCAGGCGGACACCGAGCTCGACTACCTCTACTGCCTCTGCGACCTGCTGACGCATGCCTATCGGTGGGACGACGAGAACGAGAGCGTGGCCCTCTACGTCCTCACTGGCGTGCCTCCGGCGCGCTCGGGGGGTCGCCTCGACTACGCTCCTCCGCCTGTGGGCGTTGACCTTCGCAACGGCACGGTCACCATCCAGATCAGTGCGCGCCTCGGGCCTCGGGAGTTGATGGACCTCTACAGCCAGTATCGGGCTGGCCTGCTCGGAGAGGACGTGCGCGTGCGGGCGGTCTCCGAGGCCGCCGCGGCGCTGGCCGTCTTCATCGCTGCCGCGAACGACGGCCGCTCCTGGTCACGGGCGATGCGGGACTGGAACAGGCAGCACGCGGACGAGGGCTACTACGAGCCGCGCCTCTTCTCGCGAGACTGTCGAGCCGCCTACCGGCGGGTCATGGGGCGCGAGCTAGGCTGGCGCCGCGCGACCACCGAGAGGCCGGGTCCCCGGGGCCCGCAGCCGGAGGCAGCTGTGTTCGAGGAGATCAACGAGGCCCTTTGGAGTCGCATCAAGGAGAGGGAGCGAATAGACGAGGAACGCACGGCAGCGCGTAAGCGGCGAGCCGCGGAAGCAACCCGGCACAAGGCCCAAGAGGAGGATGCATGAGAGGCCACGTCCGTCACCGCGGCGATGAGCGCGCCGGCTCTTGGGAGTACATCGTCGACGTCGGCCTCGCCGCGGCGCAGCGCTGCCAGGAGTGCAACCGCCGGTTCTGGATCGAGCGCCGCCCCCTGAAGGCCTGCCCCAAGTGCGGCGGCGAGCTCACCGAGACCGAGGAGCGCCGGCGCGAGACCAAGGCCGGGTTCGCGACGCAGAAGGAGTGCGAAGCAGCGATGAACAAGCTGCTCGTCAAGGTCGAGGAGCAGGTCTACGTGCCGCCCACCAAGGCGTCGGTCCGTGAGTACCTCACGAAGGAGTGGCTACCCGCCGTCAAGGCGACCGTCCGCCCCACGACCTACCGCTCCTATGAGCAGCACGTCATGTGCCACATCGCGCCGCACGTCGGCTCCGTGAAGCTGGCCAAGCTCACGGGCAGCCAGGTGAACCATCTCTACGCGAAGCTCGCCGAGACGGGCAAGAAGGATGGCAAGACGGGCCTCTCTGCCCTCACGATCCACCACGTGCACACCTGCCTGCACAAAGCCTGCAAGGACGCCGTGCGCTGGGGACGGCTGCCCAAGAACCCGGTCGACGCTGCCGACCCGCCGAGCACGCGCGGCGCCGCGAAGAAGGAGATGAAGACCTGGAGCGGCAAGCAGCTCGGGGCGTTCCTCGAGTCGACCAAGGATGACCGCCTGGCGCCCCTCTGGCGGGTGCTCGCCATGACCGGCATGCGGCGCGGCGAAGCCTGCGGTCTGCGCTGGGAAGACATCGATCTTGAGAAGGGCAGGCTCTCCGTGCGCCGCGCCCTCATCCCCCACGGCGACGGCGTCATCACCTCCGAGCCGAAGACGGCGAAGGGCCGGCGGCAGATCGCCCTCGACATCGTCACCGTCGAGGCGTTCAAGGCGCAGGCGCATCGGCAACTCCAGGACCAGGACGACGCCGAGGTCGCCTGGACCGAGACCGGCTACGTGTTCACGATGGACGACGGTCGGCCGCTGCACCCCCAGAGCGTGTCACGGGCCTTCGACCGGGCGATCGCCGCGGCGAAGCTGCCGAGAATACGGCTACATGACCTGCGCCATACCCATGCGAGCCTGGCACTCGCAGCCGGTATCAACCCCAAGGTCGTCTCCGAGCGTCTCGGGCACGCGACCGTGTCCATCACGCTCGATACCTACTCGCACGCCATCCCGGCGCTGCAAGAGGAGGCGGCGGAGCGGATCGCGGGGCTGGTGCTGGCGGAAGGGTAGGGAAGTGGCATCATCGGCCCGGCGCTGCGCCGCCTCGGAGAAGTCCCCTGCCGCCCATCGCCGGCCGGTGATGACTCCAGGGCGGCGGGCGGCGTCTACGTCGCCGAGTGAGTAGTTGACCGGCCTGCCGGGAAACAGAGTCTGCAGATAGTCCACCGGTCCTGAGCTCACCGGGCGGCTTTGTCACCCGCCTAGCGACTCGGATCTTCTTCCAGCGGCCTCGAGCGCGGCACGGTTCCGCCCGGGGCCGCGTCTTTGGCGGCGCTGCCGCCTTCACGCCAGCGCCGCATGATGGCCGCTGCGCGTCCATGACCAGGAGTCTCGTCGGCAGTGGCCTACGGCGCATGGCGCACGACGGACGCTGGGAAGCTGGCGGCCCCGGCGGCGTGCGGGGGGAGCGCCGCAGACTAGCGCCGCGCTGAATGCCGCGCCGCGCGCGCCTCCGCTTCCCGTTCCTGGGCCTCGAGTCGCTTGGTCATGCGCACGAGGGTGCCGCGCTTGCGGGGTACCAGCTCGAGGCTCTCCATCAGGGTGCGCATAAGGTAGAGCCCGCGGCCGTGCTCAGCGCCCTCGTCGGGCGCCTCGATGAGGTCGACGCAGGCACCCCGGAAGCGTTCGTCGGCGTCGCGCACCTCGAGGCAGACGTAGTCGCCGATCAACGAGAGCTCGACCTCGACGTGGCAGGCGGCGACGTGGCAGGCCTGGAGGGCGTTGCTCAGCGCCTCATCGGCGGCGAGCACGATCGCCTCGCGCTCCTCATCCGGTAGTCCTCGCTCTCTGAGCAGCGTTCGTAGACGGCGCCGAGAGTCGGCGAGCTGGGCGGGTCGGTCGACGACGAGCTGCAGCTGGGCGCGCACCATCGAGTCGGGCTCGGAGACGTGCTCCCTATCGCTCAGTCGACGTGCCATGATCCCCTCGACGTGACGTGTTCTGTGTGTACACAAGCACTATTCCCAGCCACCGGCAGGTGCGCTCACCGTGGACGCCACGGCCAGCGCGGGCAGCCAGGCGCCAGCCTCTCGCTGCTCGATGAGGAGGCGGGGGCTTTGCGTCAGCTCGCTCCCTCCGCATGCGACGAGGGAGGCGAGCACTGCCAGTGTGACCACGGTGACGGAGCGTAGCCACATTCCCTGGTTCTCTCTAACGTCCCCGGCATGAGCAGACGCATGCGCGCCCCTCTTCCGCAGCCTGCCGCGTGGCGTTCTGCTCGAGCCATGGTTACCAGGGACTCGCAACGTTCGGGCCGACAGTTGAAGACTCGCTCCGAGCGACGGCTCGGAGTCAAACTCGACGCTCAGCAGAGACTGCGGTATATTGAGCCATCCGCCACATATACTGCGGCTATGGTATGGGACTAGCGCATCCGCCACGGATGGAGGACACACATGTCGCACGGTGAGACCTTGCTCGACGAAATCGACGTTGAGATCCTGAGCGCCCTGCAGAAAGACGGGTGTATCGCCAACTCCGAACTCGCGAGTCGGATCGGCATGTCCCAATCAGCGTGCCTGAGCCGAACCAAGCGACTCAGGGAAGGCGGGATCATTCGGTCGACAGCGGTAATTGTGGACGAGGAGAGCGTAGGGTTGGGGATAGCCGCCTTCGCCTTCGTCACGCTCGGACGACATGACCCCGACGCGACAGAGACCTTTCTGCAGCGAGTGAAGGCCAGCCCTCAGGTGACGGAGTGTTATCACGTCACGGGGACGGCCGATTACATGCTCAAGATCGTTGCCTCGGACATCACTTCGTTTCGCGACTTCCTGATGGACACGCTGGTGCCCACTCCTGATGTCTCGCACATCGAATCGCGCATAGTACTGAAGACCGAGAAGCGAAGCTTCGAGCTGCCGCTTCCCGACCTCACGGGGGGGTCGAGATGACCGCTCTGGACAGCATCCATCTGAAGGCCGAACTGCTCACCGACGGGATCTCGGCCGGGCCCCAGGCCCTCGCCGGCGTGGGGACGGCCTTCAAGGAACAGAACCACGGTCTGTTCGGCTGGGACTTCATGAACCACGTGGATCTCAAGCTGCCGGATGACTTCGTGCTCTCGGACGGCACCTGCGTGCAGTTCCGCTACAATCCGTCGTCGCCGTACGAGATCCGAGCAGAGGGCGGGCGGCTCGTGGTAGCCCGCGGTCAAGAGATCCTCGACGCGGCGAGCATGATCCCAAGGCCTGCGTTCTACGACGCGCTCACTGAAAGCGGTAGCGTGATGCGGAAGATTGCTCAGGTTGGCGGGGAGGATTGCTTCTTCGTCTGCTACCAGAACCACTGCTCCCACTTCGCCCATCACGAGGAGTGTTCTTTCTGCAACCTTGTTCCGACCAAGAAGACGTACGACTCGGTCCTCTCGAAGAAGGGAATCGACGACATCGCCGAGGTCGCCGCCACAGCATTCTCTGAGGGCATGTGCGAGCACATCCTGCTGACCGGCGGCTGCTTCAGTCACGAGAAGGAAGTCGCACTGGTGGCGCGTATCGTGGAAGCGGTGCGTGAGGCCCTCCACAGCGACACCGTTCCCGGCACGATCCTACCGTCGGCTACCATCGCCGCTGACGACCTCAAGCGCTATCGGGAGACAGGCATCGGGGCGATCGGTTACAGCATGGAGATCTGGGATGAGGCACTCTTCAAGGCGAACTGCCCGGGCAAGTCGAGAAGCACGCCCCACGACGAGTTCGTCTTGGCCATCGAGCGAGCGGTGGGCATCTTCGGCGAGGGCAATGTCTATGCCGTGCTGGTGATGGGGCTTGAGCCGAAGAAGAGCTTCCTTGAGGGTGTGCGGAGGCTTTCCGCTCTGGGCTCCAACGTCGTCCCCTTCGTGTGGAGCCCCAATCCCGGCTCCAAGCTGGAGGGCCACCGCGCGCCGACGGCACGATGGTTCACCGACACCATCCTTGAGGCGGCAGAGATTGTACGCGAGGCCGGTGTGCCGAGCGGAGACGAGAACCACTGTTACCGGTGTGACGGCAACTCGCTTCTGCACGACGCGCTCCGAATCGAGTAGATTCCTGTTGCGACTCACGATCGGACTCGATCAGCTGTGCCCTGTACTCCCCCAAAGACGAATCGTCCTGCGACACCCTCAAGCCTCTCGATCATGCGAGGTGGTGAATCGTACCATGCGATGATGACAGGTCTCGTCGGCAGTTCGTCGGCAGTTTTGCCGATTCGGAAGTTCCGTGCGCGGGCGCGCACCACCGGAAATCGCCAGGTGCAGGGAAGTTGTTGGAGGCGGCGAGCGGAGTCGAACCGCTGATGGAGGTTTTGCAGACCTCTGCCTTACCACTTGGCTACGCCGCCCCGGCGCAGCCCCCTCTCAAGCGCAAGAGGCAGACGACAGAGCACATCGCCTCTGCCCTCTGCCTCGTCCCCGAGAGGGGGATTGGAGCGGGTGAAGGGACTCGAACCCTCGACCTTCTGCATGGCAAGCAGACGCTCTAGCCAACTGAGCTACACCCGCAGCAGACGGGGATGCTACCAGAGGCCGCGCCGAGGCGCAATTCTCGGGCGCAGGCCCTTCGTCCTTCCCCTGTTGCCTCACCTAAGAAGGTACTCGAAGATCTCTTCGTTGCCTCACCAAGAAAGTACTCATGAGGAGTCAGCCGGTGGCCGCCACCTCCCTTCCTCGCGAGTCCATCTTCAGGGCACACATGCG
>Ga0209269_1001719_pt1 | contig 10878 bp, 9 predicted proteins | sample MTBAKMMethaMetaG_FD_187455 | JGI IMG/M metagenome (GOLD analysis project Ga0209269, IMG submission 187455) | Enrichment culture microbial communities from Arthur Kill intertidal strait, New Jersey, USA, that are MTBE-degrading - MTBE-AKM (Arthur... | ecosystem: Environmental > Aquatic > Marine >... | reverse complement strand
GCAGGCGCCGGTCCGCTACGAGATCCCGAAGGAGGTGGTGGCGGAGGCGATCGTCAACGCCGTCGCCCACCGCGACTACACCAGCAACGGCAGCGTGCAGGTGATGCTCTTCGCCGACCGCCTGGAGGTCTGGAACCCGGGTACGCTCCCGCCGTCCCTGACACTCGAAAAACTCCGGGAGGCCCATGGCTCGGTGCCGGGCAACCCGCTCCTCGCAGAGCCGATGTACCTGACCGGCTACATCGAGCGGATGGGCACGGGAACGCGGGACATGATCCGGCGCTGCACCGAGGCAGGTCTGCCGGAGCCGGCGTTCGCCGTCAGCGACGGGTTCCAGACGTTCATCCGCCGGGTCCAGAACAGAGGTGCCGGCGAAACTCGGGAAGAAACTAGGGATAAAACTAGGGAAGAAACTAGGGAGAACACCAGGGAGAAAATCCTGGCCCTGATCGCAGCCGACCCGGCCATCAGTACAAAAGAGCTCGCAGAGCAGATCGGTATCACGCCGAAAGGGATTGAATGGCAGATCCGGCAATTGAAGCAGGCAGGTCGGCTCAAACGGGTAGGTCCAAGAAAAGGTGGCCGTTGGGAGATTATCGGCGGTTAAGATGAGCGCCGTCGGCGAGCGTGAGCGTCTTGCGCAGGAGCGGGTCGTAGCCTCCTTCCGCGACACCCTCACCTGTCGCTAGCCGGGCGACCGGGAGGATCCCAAAAACCTCAAAGAAGAAGACGCACTCTGTGCTGACGCAGGGACCAGCATCTGATGCCTGGCGTGTGGATATTATCGTGGCGATCTGGTGAAAATGGGGCCTCCAATCCCCCTGATTGATGTCCCGTGTTCCAGAGGTGCGGATAATGAGTGGATATGTGCGTGATAATGCGTGATCAGTGCGTGATGATGCCCGGGGCAACGGGGTAACCCTTCACCCCCACCCGAGCATCTGCAGCACGATCGCCACCGCCCCGCCGACGATCCCCCCGGCCCCGGCGGCGATCTGCCTATCCCGTCTGGCCTCGCCCACCGTCTCGCTCCGCCAGCCTTCGAGGGAGCGGAGGCGCCCCTCGACCTGGACGTCCTGCTCCTCCATCCGCGCAAGAGTCCTGCAGATCCACTTCACGTCCCGGGCAGTCTCGGCGACCAGTTCCCGGGTGCTCCTCTCCTCCATGGTCGAAAGAACGTAGACGGTCAAGGCAGATTAATATTACTTGAAGTAATATTATGGTGTGCCTGTCATGCACCCGGGAACATGCGGGCAGGAGAACACCAATGGCAGACTTTGTCGAGACCAGCAACACCAAGACCGCTGTGCGGCAGATCCCGGCCCCGATCGCGGACATCGCGACCTTCGAGGCGATCGTCGCTGCGGTCATCGCCGACAACCCCTTCGGGTGCGTGGAGTACGTGCAGAGCGGTTCGACCCATCCTGGGGTCGAGCGCAACCGCGAGTCCTATACCCTGAAGGTGAACTTCGAGGACGTGGAGGGCGGCGTGATCGGCACCGTCACCGCGAAGGCGCCTGACATGGCGGCCTTCAACACCGCGGCGACCGCCGTCCTGAACGACGCGGCCCTTGCGACGGCCATGGGCGGGACCGCTGTGCGGAACCCTGACGCCGACGCCTTCAGCTGCCAGCTGAAGTGCCACGACGCGAACGGGGAGACCTACTACGTCACCCTGGCCCGCGAGAGCGTGCGGATCACCTCGTACGAGGATAATGCCGTCCTCGCCGCCGTCGAGACCTGGGCGGACGGGGTCGCGGCGTTGAACTGAGGGGGGAGATCCCCCTCAGGGCATGAGGTGAACCATGCCGATTGATGCGACGCTGATCGTCGCCGGGGTGTCGGTCGTGGGCATGGCAGTCGCCGCCATCCCCACCGTTGCCGACGCCCTGGACCGCCGGGCCCGCCGGAACGCCGGCATCGACCTGATGGACCAGGCGCAGAAATTCGACTTCGCGCGGGATACGATTGCCGGGCGGGAGTCGTCTGCGTGGGATGAGAGGTGAGGGACGGGGGATCCCGATCCCTCCCCCGGTAAAAAGAAAGCCATATCGGCCGCTGTTTTGGGAAATCGGGGTGTTGATCTGCCCGTATTGGGCGTGTTTTGAGATACTGCCGTGTGGGCGGGGAAATCGGGATTTGAGGAGAAAATGTGTCGTTTCCTGTGGACGTGTGCGGGCTGTCGGCAGGGATGACGGCCCGGAAGGAGGGGAACGGTTGAGCAGGGGAGGGAGAGGGCTGGAAAACGGACGGAAATCGGCGCGAATTCTTGTAATTTCAGACCATATCGCCCCGAAAAGCAGTTACCGACAGAAGATCATCTTTTTCACAAAAATTTTGGCAGGTGTGGACTCTCGGGTTTATGGACTGAGGCAATCTGGAGATGGTTCCAGAACCCTGTCCAGAACGCTGTGTTATTTTCAGGTTTCACGTGCAGTCCAGTAAATATACACCCATGTTAAGGTCTCGAGAGAGGGATCGTAGTTCTCATGCAGAACACAAACTAATGTTGAGAAGAATCGATTCCCTCAATCGATTCAAATCATTTTTATTATATGAGATAAAATAAGCCACTAATTTGAAAAAAAGGTGACGATTTGATTCAATTTCAGGATTTTATAACTGCAGTGCAATCCACCTTGGACAGAACCATCACCCCTCATACGAATGAAGGCCAGTATGACGCCATCGAGAGTGCTTTGAATCGCTCACTCTTTATTGTTGCCGGACCAGGGAGCGGAAAAACCACAGTCATGGCCCTGCGAACATTGAAACTGGTCTTCGTGGATGGCATTGATCCTTCAACGATCCTTGCCACCACCTTTACCAAGAAGGCAGCTGCAGAGTTGCGTTCTCGCATCCTCGGTTGGGGAGATCGCCTGCGTCGGGAGTTTATAGAGAATCCTGCCTACACCACCCAGCGGGAGGTCCTGCATTTGATCGACTTCAACCAGATCGTCACCGGAACCCTCGACAGCATCTCTGAGAACATCCTGCAGGATTATCGAGAGCCAGGAAGTCCTGCTCCGGTGATTATCGAGAATTTCATCGCGAATGCCATGATGGTGCAATATGGACTTCTCAAGGGCCGTAGGTACCAGGACGATGACCTGAAGCAATACTTGAATAAGTTCCGAGACGACCACCGTCCGTTGAACACCGGGGGGATGGCAGGAATCCTGCTTGAGATCCGGGATCGGGTCTGTCATGACCGGGTCGATATCGATGCCTTCTGTGAGGCAGGGGAAGATCCGGGGATTGAAGTAGCCTGTGAGGCGATCCAGGCCTATCTGCGGGAACTGGAGGAAAAACTCCTCTATGACTACGGCAGGCTGGAGCAGGAGTTCTATCAGAAACTGCAGGCTGGCGGCCTCACTGAATTCACTGAGAAAATTCGCTTCATTCTGGTGGATGAATATCAGGACACAAACCTGCTCCAGGAAAGCATCTACTTTGAACTGGCCCGCCATGCTGTGGATAATGGAGGGAGCATCACTGTGGTCGGTGACGACGACCAGTCGATCTACCGCTTCCGTGGGGCGACTGTGGACCTCTTTACCCGCTTCCCTGCACGAATCCAGGAGGCACAGGGAATTCACCCCGCCGTGATCACCCTCTCCAAAAACTACCGGTCCACCCAGAACATTGTCGAGCATGTTGAGCAGTTTGTGACATTAGATCGGACCTTCCAGGGTGTACGGGTGGCAGAAAAGCCTGCAATCGTATGTGCGAGAAATAATGCGCCTGTGAACTATCCGATCCTGGGCATGTTCCGGGATGATCTCCATACTCTTGCGCGGGATCTCTCTGCCTTCCTCAAGACGGTGGTTGAGGGTGACGGTGTCGAGATAAACCACAATGGTAATTCTTATACCATCTGTATCGATGCTGGTCACGGATCCCCAAATGATATCTGTATCCTCTGCAGCTCACCGCGTGAGGTGAAGGGTAAAAACGAACCATGCCTCCCCGGTTTGCTTCGTCAGACTCTGCAGAAATCTCCGCATTCGATCAAGGTCTTCAACCCCCGCGGACAGCAGCTCAGTGACATCCCTGAAGTGCAGGTTCTTTGTGGACTGATGCTGGAATGCATCGATCCCGACTGCGCTGTCCAGAATGGAATAAAAACCCTTCCTGGCGATGCAAAGATCGCATTTGGCATCTGGAGGGACGCGGCCCGTATCTATATTCAGCGGCATCCTGAGCAGCATGGTGGGATGACTCTAGAAGAGTTTGTGGAGGCCTGGAAGACAAGAGCACCACGGAAAAACTTTGAAAAGAAGCGGGAAGTCCCCCTCCTTGATCTGGTATACCGGCTGGTGACCTGGATTCCTGCCATGCAGTCTGATGTGGAAGGACTCGTCTATCTCGAAGTGATCACTCGAACGGTCACTCAATCTGCCGTTTTCACAAGTTTTGGTAGTGAGATAATCTTTGATGCCAGCGCACCAGATCTCGAAGGAAAATCGATCAAGGATGCGATACGCGGGATCTTCGTTCCCCTTGCGACGGGGGCGATCGATATCAACGAGGATCTCCTGGAGACCATTCCCAGCAATCGTATCCCGATCATGTCCATCCATCAGGCCAAAGGGCTCGAGTATCCCCTCGTCATTGTGGATGTGGGGTCCGAGTTCAAACAGGAACATTACACGCAGGCCTTCAAACGTTATCCCAAGGAGGGAGGAAAGACATGTAGAATGGAGGATGAACTTCGCCCCTTCTCTCCTCTTCAGACACCTCAACGATCCGGGGTTAATCGAGCCTTCGACGATCTCACACGACTCTATTTCGTTGCCAGCAGTCGTCCCCAAGACGTGCTGCTCCTCGTCGGTCTGAATAGCGTGAAGGATGGCTACCTCACTGGGGGAAAAAAGCCGGTTCGTAAGTTTATCCACCATGTGGCCACCGGGTGGGATCGGGCCACCGTGCGGGATCCCGACGGAACCTGGTACTGGAGAGAAGGTCTCCCTGATATCATTCATCTTTAGGAAGGAGGAAAATGACACTTTCAGTGAAATCAAAGCCCTATATAATCCCTGAGTACAGCCTAACCGGCGATCTGCTAAATTACCAGGTGTGTGGATTACAGTATCGCTACCAGAATCGGGGAGCTCTTCCCCCCTCAACCCCGGTTCAACTCTGGTTTGGAGAGTTTATCCACGGTGTCATGGAGGAGGCGTACAAAACTTGGCGTGAAGATCCTATGGCGTTCCGCTTCCCTCGCGGGTGGAAAGAGGAGATCCGGGAGATCGAGATGAACGTCAATCGCCGCCTCAAAGCAAAAGGTCTCCTTCCCCCTCCCCGTCTCTTCTGTCCCTATGATGAGACGAGAGAATCGCAGGGCCTCTGCCCTGACGCCAACCACCCTCACAAACTCCTGGCCAGTCAGCGAACTGAAGCTGCGATCAATACGTGGGGCCCTCATCTCTTTCCCCTCATCGACAATGCTGAGGTGAAGCTGAAGGGCTGCAGGGATCTGGTCGACTACAATCCTGAAGTCCATAGGGCACAGACCTATGGTATTACAGGTATCATTGACGTCATCAGTGCGGTCTCCATGGACAACGCAAAGGAAGGAAACCTGATCCTTCATTATATCTACTCTCATCCGGAGATCAGGGCAATCATCGATGAACTCTCATCGCTGGACTACGAGATCATCATTGATTACAAAGGGATGCGCCGTCCTCCGATGTACCTCAGTCCAGGTGTCCCAAACCCTACCTGGGAGGCCCATGAATGGCAGGTGCTTACCTATGCTTGGCTGCGCTCCCATCAGAAAGATGCCCACAGACCGGTTGCGGGGATCATCTTCTATCTGAATGAACTGGTCCCATCAGCAGAGGATATTGGTGTTCTCAAAAAGGAGATACAGGACGGGTTGACTGATATCACCCCGACGAGCAAGGTGGACACACGGGCGCTGGATCGGTGGAGGAGGAGATCAAATAAAGTTGCTCTCTCTGCAAATTTGCGCGAACAGCGATCTATACGCCTGATTCCTATCACCGATGGGGGTCAAAAGCAGAGTCTCCGGGAATTTGACAACGTCGTTCTGGAGATTGAAAATTCTGTTGCGGAGGAGATGAAGTGCGGATCGATCCGGGATTGCTGGAAACAAAATCCCCAGGAGAAAACCTGTACGGCATGCGACTTCAAGATCTATTGTCCGGCTGTAGAAGGTAAGTATCGGATAAGCCTTCCATAATAGGTGTCAGCATTTTTCAGATTTCTGCCCCGGGTGGATAGTGTCCACCTGCTGGGGCAGATCCAGCACGCCGGTGGCAGCGGAGGTTATTCGTCGACCTGCGTAAAAACTGATGAAAATGCCCTCCTCCCCCTAGGTCTACTCCACGTAGCCATGATCTCCAAGGTTCTTCACGTAACCGCGGGTGGTCCTGTTTAGCAAGAACTGGTGTTCGCTGCTTGATCGATGTTCTATCTATCCAGGATTTACCCGGATGTTCCGAAGGGAGTGTCGCGAGTGAGGACGCTCGCCCAGCGACGCCAGCCAAAATAAAGCAATCATATACAAACGATCTCAATGGAGTGAGATAGAAAGATCCTGTTACAATGAATGTAATAGTTCTTTTACTCCGATAAACTCGTCAATATATTGTTGCCGTTTGTAAGCACCCCGAATTACATAGGATGGATGAATGAAGGGTAGATATATCCGTTCATCTTTCTGAAACGATTTGTTATGGAGATCCATGAACCGTGATATTTTTTTCTTTAATGCATGCTCTGTAGCAACTTTTCCAAAGGTCACAATTATTTCGGGGTTAATCTCACGAATCTCCTGCTCAAAGAAGGGCAAGCAATTGAATATCTCTTCTTGTGACGGCGTCCGATTCCGTCCCCCCTCTTCTTTTGGATTGCACTTTACTAAATTTGTAATATAAATGTCTCTTAACTTAGGATGTTCATTCTTCGGATCGCTTTCTAAAGAGAAACCCGCTGCTATTAAGCATTCCTGGAGTAGCACCCCGGAGGGATCACGGGTGAAAGGAACACCTGTGATATCTGCCCCGTTTCTTCCAGGAGCCATTCCAACAAGCATGATTTTTGCGTTATTATCTCCATAACCATAGACGATCTGGTTCCGTGATGCCACTAGTTTTTCGCATCTTTTGCAGTCGATACCTACAACAGCAGAATGGTTTAGAGAACGTTTCTGGGTATGCTCCATATCAAGACCTATCTAACCTGTTTTTTCAGTTTTCCTCTCTATCTCCATCTTCACATCTTCTGGGGTGGAATGAGTAATTGTATACGTTCTTTTTTCTGACTCTATCTGGGACGATGTCGCATCAATCACTTTGAAAATTAGTTTCAGATTACGGTCATCACCTCCCACAGCACTTCGCAAAATTTTTTTAATCTTCTTTCTTTTTCGTTCGAAATATCCTTCTGTATCCCTTTGCATTTTCTCAGATTCTTCGGGCGTAAGTGGTGATGACCCATCATAGGAGATTTCTATTTCATATTTAATAACACCCGGAACGCTTATTGCGCCAGAACTATCAAATTCACCAGAAACAAAATTGTCAATCTTCAAGGTGCTTTTAGGAGCTTTTTGAAATGCATCCTTCAGCCTAGGCCGGTCCCATTCTTGCATCTCATCAAAGATCGTCAATAAGAATGGGAATTGAGGTATTGTAAGGTAGTATATCTCGTCGCAATCGTGGGAAGCTATGGATCTCAAAATGGTGGATCTAATGAGGAATTGTTTTGCTTCCTCTGGCTTGAGTGGTTTATGCGCATCTGATGAGTAATCACTCTCTAAGAAGAATACCAAATTTCTCATGTTCACAATACAACTCATTATGCCATGACTCTGTCTTTCAAAAGCGCCCGAGAATTTTAAATAGTATTTTGACTGGACGTGATTGACGTAAGTATTAGGTTTTTCTTCACTTTGTATTTCCCTAAAATTAGAACTGATAAATTGTATGATAAATTTATGGAGGGGTTGAATTTGGTATGTCGGAACCAATTCCTGTAAATTGATGTTCCCGAATTGCTCAAGCATAGTACGTACTTTCTTATTGATGTCAGGAACTGTCTCCAAAGCATAACCCAAGTCATGGGTTAATGCAATAATGCACCACATTGCCTCCTTTTCACTTGGATGAATCTTACAATTAGCAGGGAGCTTATCATCACCAACAATAATTTTTTCAAATCCTATTTTATTGTGAATTACATATTCGCCCAAAAGGAATACTCGTAGCATATGAGATACGTGATCTCTGTAGTAATCATCTGCTCCGTAGAGGATGCCTTCGAAGTCGTGAAAAGTCTCAAAAAATCTATATAATTTTTCAACGCCAAAATCTTCGGCATCATGATATTTTTCCCGGTCATCTAGTAACTTGAGATAAACAATCGCATTCCCGAGGAAGAGTTTCCAAAGGTTTAATAATCCTTTAGCTTGCCCATTTAATGATAGGGTATCATTAAGATTGTTTATTTCTTTGCTGGTTTGGTCCTTCCTTTCTTTTAATTCTTTAAGCAGTTGATCACTTAGGGTAGGAAGTGGGGGGGATTGTTTGAATGATATAAAATCGATTGATTGTTGATGTTCTTTTAGCCATTTGATTAATACAGCGTCATCAATCGTTTGTAGCATTTCTTGAGGTTCAACATCAGAACTCAAACGAAATCTCTCCTGCACTCTTTGATGATATTCTCTCGATCGGATTCCGAGCATTCTCTTTAATATTGTTCGTGGAGACGCAATATGGCTCCTTAAAATTGTCACTATTTAGTAGACGTTGTGTGACACACCCACCTTTACAATTCAGAAAATTATTGCAATTAACACAATTACTATTTCCGATAATCTCTTGGCAGCCTCGTATTAAATTGAATACAGGTGATTCTGATATTATTTTGCGAAGGGGATGTTTTCGAATGTCATTTTCCAAGGGACTATCGAATATTTTCTTCATGCTAACGCAAGGAAACACAAATCCATCTGGTCGAATAGCCACTTTGTCAAACCCAGCAGAACATGCTGAGCGGTTAGCAACATTGAAACAATTTAATGGGGCGCCCAGTCGTACCGTTGTTGGGGATGAAATATACACGTCTTGAAGGATATTTTTTAAATTTTGCACCTCTCCGCCGGTGATCTCTAATTCGCTGCGATTGATTTTCCCCCTTCCTTGCGGCACAAATCTGAGGATACTTAGCTGTGTAACTCCCAGATTTGCAGCTAATTGGACTATTTGAGATAAATATCGATAATTAGAGAGAACTGGGACAAAATGCAACTCGACAATGTGCCCAATCTTTCTGGCCCGCTCTATCGAAGAGATCAGATTGTTGAAACTGCCCTTCTTTGTAGTAATTTTTTCGTGTATTTCTGCATTAGGGCCATGGATGCTGAATATTATCTTATCTACTGCCAGTGTTTTCAAAATCTGCAATTTTTCGTAATCTATCGCTGATATCCCATCTTCTGATTCTGCATTTCCGCAAGTATAAAGGTGTAACTGCAGCCCTTTACTTTTTACATATCGAATAAACTCGATAGCATGAGGACTTTCAAGTGGCTCTCCCCCAGACAACGAAATAAGTCTCGCACCTAACTGAGTCACATCGTCAACGATCTTGCATAGCTCCGCTAATGACAACTCATTAGGATCCCGCTCACCGCCCTCCGAAGAGCATATGGTGCACCGCATTGGACACTTTCGAGTTATTTCGATCGTTACGTCCTCTAAATGGTCCCCAGAGATCATACGTTACCTCCCTTGGCGATTTCCCAGAATATATGTGGACGTTGTGAGTCATCCTTGATGACAGCACCCTTGCCTTCCAATGATAGGAGGTATTTCGAGGCTGTCTGTGGACTCATGCCTGCTGCTTCTGCAATCCTTTTAGAGAATGCACGTCCATTTAGTTGTTTTAAAGCCTCAAGAACGTTTTCTTCCTTCTCATTTAATTTCATCGTATCACACCCCCTAAGCCTTCAAACAATACTTTAAAGCAATACTTTAAACATTCACCATTTCCTTATAATATTATCGTTTTATACTCGTGAAATAGCTATTTTTCACTCTGCTGAATCTGAATTTTTATCAAGAGGGTTAAATTTCTCGATCAACCTGGAGAAGAGCATGCCAGATGTTGGTGAGACCTCTAAGCAGATGAGGGCGTCCGAAGCCCCATATCTCGGGAGGAACCATGGTGACTTTCTGTAATAACCACTGGGAGCAAAGACGCTCTTCTGGCCTCTTCAACCATGATAGAGGAAGAGGCGGGGATGAATCCCCCGGTCAGCCAGTCCGCCGCCCGCTCGAAAACCCTGGGGGGTTTTCTCGAACCATGCCTGCCCCTGCGGGTCACGCATAGTGCTGTGCATCGCTCGCCGCCCGCCCCCGCCGGCGGCGGTCCCGTCCCTGATATGCCTGAGCCACCCGGCGATATAGGCCGCCTGGTTCTCAGCCACCGGCGGCGTGTCGGTCCCGGTCATCGCACACAGGAAGGCCGCCCCCATCTCGGCCGTCAACTCCTCGCGGGAATACCGTTCGCTCCCGAAGCGGATCGCCCCGGTGATCCCCTCCCGGTTCAGCCGGTGGGCTGCCCCGGTCCAGTGGATGAGTTCGTGGAAGAAGGACGCATAGAAGGCGGCGGCGTTCTCAAACCGCTCCCGTCCCGGCATGGTGATCACGTCCCGGCCTGGGTAGTACGCTGGCTCGCCCGCCCGAACCCGCGGGGCGTTGTGCCTGATGATGTCTTCGCACGAGGCCACCGGCTCCGGGGTGGTGAGGTCCTCCGGCTCGATGCCGTCGCACTGGCCGAGGTGGAAGACCTTGTAGTATCGCACGATCGGCCGTTCCCGCAGGGCCACCACCCGCCGCT
>Ga0209269_1001716_pt1 | contig 10893 bp, 8 predicted proteins | sample MTBAKMMethaMetaG_FD_187455 | JGI IMG/M metagenome (GOLD analysis project Ga0209269, IMG submission 187455) | Enrichment culture microbial communities from Arthur Kill intertidal strait, New Jersey, USA, that are MTBE-degrading - MTBE-AKM (Arthur... | ecosystem: Environmental > Aquatic > Marine >... | reverse complement strand
TGACCTGCTCCGGGAGCATGGAGCGGTGGAGTACGGTGACTTCACCCTCGCCTCAGGTGCAAAGAGCTCCTACTACCTGGATGTGAAAACGGCCATCACCCACCCCGCGGTGCTCATGGCCATCGGTGAAGAGATGGCACGGCGGGAACCTTTCGACGTGGTTGCCGGTGTTGCCGTCGGCGGCGTTCCCATCGCCGTTGCCACGTCCATCGCCAGTGGAAAGCCCTACGCAATCATCCGGAGCACTGAGAAGTCTCACGGAAAAGGGGGGCGGATCATCGGGAGCGTCTCCGGAAAACGGGTCCTGCTGGTAGAGGATGTCACGACCTCAGGGGGTTCGGTCATCGGGGGCATCGGGGCACTCAGGGCTCATGGAGCGGTCGTTGAGACGGTTGTCACCGTGGTCGACCGGAAGGCCGGTGCAGCGGCAGCCCTCGAGCGGTACGGGGTACGCCTGATCGCACTCTCGACTGCCGGGGATGTTGTGCAGTCGCCGGAATAAGAGACGCACTTTTTTAAAAAAATCTGGCATATACATGACTATGAAGGTGCTTGTTGTCGGGGGTGGGGGCAGGGAGCATGCCATCACGAGAGCGCTTTCCTTCAACAAAGAAACAATCATCTTTTCGGTTATGGCAAAACGGAATCCCGGGATTGCAGCAGCATCAGAGGAGATTCTGCTCGAGAAGGAGACCAATATTCCTGCTGTCATCAGGTTTGCGAAGGCACGGCGCATTGACTATGCCGTGATCGGGCCTGAAGCTCCGCTCGAGGCCGGCATCGTCGACCGGCTCGAGCAGGAAGGAATTGCCTGCATGGGCCCGATGGTCGCTGCAGCACGGCTGGAGACCGACAAGGCGTTCTGCCGGGAGATGATGGAGATGTACGGCATTACCGGATGTCCGGGATACCGTATTGCCCATACCGCTTCCGATGCTGAGTCATTTATCCGCGGCTACGAGGGGGACCTGGCCATCAAGCCCATCGGCCTCACCGGTGGAAAAGGTGTCCGGATCATGGGCGAGCACCTTGACCGGGACGGGGCGATCGCCTATGTCCGATCACTGGGGGGGGAGGTAGTGCTCGAGGAGCGCCTGATCGGCGAAGAGTTCACCCTCCAGGCCTTTGTCGACGGAAAGCACCTGGTCCCCATGCCACTGGTCCAGGACCACAAGCGGGCTTTTGAGGGCGACCGGGGACCGAACACGGGGGGAATGGGGTCATACTCGATGCCGGACCATTCCCTCCCCTTCGTGAGCCGCCAGGACGCAGAACAGGCATTCGCCATCATGAAGAACGCAGTCGCCGCCATGGAGAAGGCAGGATTTCCCTACCGGGGAATTCTCTACGGGCAGTTCATGAATACAGCCAGGGGACCGATGGTGATCGAGTTCAATGCCCGGTTCGGTGACCCGGAAGCGATGAACGTGCTCTCCCTCCTTGAGTCAGATTTCCTGACCATCATCGAGAAGACCATTGCCGGAACCCTCTCGGTTGCCGACGTGCGGTTTTCGAACAGGGCGACCGTCTGCAAATATCTCGTTCCTGAAGGATACCCGGATAACCCCCTGACCGGGGAAGAGCTGAGCATCAAGGAGAACCCTGAAGCGATCATGTATTTTTCCAACGTTGAGGAGCGGAATGGACGCCTCTTTACCCAGACGTCCCGGACCCTGGCGTTCGTGGGAGTTGCGGACAGCCTGGAGAGGGCAGAGAAGATTGCCGAAGACGCCGCATTATCGGTCAGCGGCAGGGTGCGCCATCGCCGTGATATCGGGACCGCCCGCCTGCTGGAACAACGGGTTGCACACATGCAGGAGCTCCGATGAAGAAGGATCTGCTCTCCATTCTTGACCTCTCCGCAGCCGAGCTGGAGGTCCTCATCAGCGAAGCGGTCAACCTGAAGATGCTCAGGAAAGCCGGACGGTCGCATGAATTCCTGAAGGGAAAGGCACTGGCCATGGTCTTTGAAAAAGCGTCAACCCGGACCAGGATCTCGTTTGAGACCGGGATGTACGAGCTCGGCGGACATGCCCTGTTCCTGAATCCCAACGATCTCCAGATCGGGCGGGGGGAGGAGATCCGGGATACCGCCAGGGTCATGTCCCGCTACGTGGCCGGCATCATGATCCGGGCTTACCACCACGAGCTTATCGAGGAATTCGCCCGCTATTCCGAGGTGCCGGTGATCAACGGACTCTCGGACCGGGAGCACCCCTGCCAGATCATCGCCGATCTCATGACCATCAGGGAGCATTTCGGCACCCTATCAGGACTGAAGGTGGCATGGATCGGGGACGGGAACAACGTCTGCAACTCCTTTGTACTGGCCTCGGCCATAGGGGGCTACGAGCTGACGGTCGCCTCCCCCCACCGCTTCCAGCCCCCCGCATATGTGGTCGACCGGGCCCGTGCAGCAGGGGGGGAGGTCACCCTGATCAGGAATCCCGGAGATGCGGTAGCGGACGTGGACGTGGTGGTCACCGATACCTGGGTCTCTATGGGAGAGGAAGGCGAGAAAAGTGAGCGGTTGAAGGCGTTTTCCGGCTACACCGTGACCGGTGCCCTGATGCGGAGAGCCGATCCGGACGCGATCTTCCTCCACTGCCTTCCGGCACACCGCGGCCAGGAAGTAGCCGATGAGGTGATCGAAGGGCCGCAGAGCCTGGTCTTTGATGAGGCCGAGAACCGGCTCCATGCCCAGAAGGCCCTGCTGGTGAAGCTGCTGGGACGGGAGATCAGGGAAGAATAACCGAGAAACTCCCCCGTTTTTTTACTCTACGGTTCACCGTTGCCGGGTATCTCCGGCCAGAAGCTCAGTTCCCGGGTTCCGCCAGCGGGTTTCCAGACCCCGGACATTCTTTTAAAGAGATTCCGAGACAGGTCTTCTTCTGTCTGAATCTCCTTCTGCCCGGTAAGAATACGGATCAGTCAATGATGACCTCGTGGTAGATCCCTTCCCGCTCCTCCACGAAGAGAACGGGTGTCCTGTTCCGGATTGCCGGTTTGGGGAATTTCCGTACCCGCACCGTCCCGGTGGTGACTGATTCGCCCGAGAGGGTGGTGATCATGACAACCCCTGCCGCGAGAAGGTCTTCCACACGGATATCCCCGGAGATGTCCCGCAGGTTCCGAAACAGGAGATACCGGCCGTCATTCCCTGATGCCGCAAGACCAATCCCGGCCAGTGCGCCGATAATCCCCCCGTTTGTCCCCCCCAGTCCTTCGAGCCGGATTCCGAACCCCTGTGCCAGGGCGAGCGCCTCATCCTGTGTTCTCACGCTCTTTTTTGCCTCCAGCCCGAACCCGGTGATCTCGGGATCAACGTCATCGTGGCCGGCGATGGCGAGGCCCGGGTCGCTGCCCGGGATGAAATCGCCCAGCATAAGTTCCCGGACCCGGTCAAAGAGTGAATCGGCATCTGCACCATTCTCCACGTGGATGACCGCACAGCTGTTGTGCGAGGTATAGGGGATATCAGGGTGGACGAGGAGCTGGTGCCGGCTCACCCCGGAAAGTTGGTATCCGGCAATCTGGAGATCGCGTGCAATGGCCCGGGCAAGCCGCCCGGTTCCCCGTGATTCGCGGGTGTCGGTATCGTCGAGGGCAATGTAGAGGGTCATAGAGAGGAGCCCCTGGAATGAGAATTATTGACTTTTAGGGATAATGGAGATATCTGATTTGACTTTTAGGGAACAAGGTGGAGGAACCTGTGCGGTATGGTTCCCCCACTGTTGTGCATACATTTATATTTTCTTGGTGGAAGAGGGTCAGTGAACGCCACAGGTATTGGGGGATTGCGAATACGTCTTCCGGGGTTCCAGGCTGGGTAAAGAAGGCCCTATGCGATGCCTGCCCTTTTCAGGAACCGGACATTATCACAGGATGCACAATATCTGTTCAGGGTTGTTCATTTCGAGGTGATATACAATGGCAATCTGTACGACAGACAACAGAGTAGAGGATGACTGGATGGATATCGGAAAGTCGGTGTATTCTCCTAACGGTACAAAGTCCTATTTGGAACCTATCCAGGGATGTGTGAATGATTGTTTCTTCATGGCAGCTCTCATATCAGTTGCCTGGGCGAAAAATGCGATCCTGAATATCCATCCAAATTATCGATTCTTCAATGGGGCAAGTTGGGATCCTTTATTCACCATTAACAAAGATCTGGCTGTGGATAATACTGACAACCTGGTGTATGCGAGAACCAGCAGTCAGTATATCTGGCCCTGTCTCTACGAGAAGGCATATGCGAAGTGGATGGATAAACCTGCAAACCGGGATGAGCCACCTATCGGAGAAGTCTTGAAAGGTGGCAACGGACTTTACGCCCTTCAAAATATCTGTGGGGGGACTAGATACACCAACCCAGCGACCATCCCCATCCTCTCATATGCTGGCAACAGGACGCAGTATCCGACTATTGTTCAAATGAATGGTCATAATTATTCGGTGCTCAGAAAGTCAGCCGATGGATGGGAGCTGAAAAACCCCTGTGGGGGAGGACTGATATACGTAGATAAAATCGATAATACCTTGTTCAGTGAGTGGGGATACGTCAAATAAACGAGAAAGGGTATTCTGTATGGGGGATTCGCGAAGGGTGAGAGAGAGGGGGGCCGTGAATCCCCCTCAAGGATGGTGCATAGGTATTATTTTATTCATTTTTTTCAGCCTCCTGGTAGTACCGTGTTTCTCTGAAAATGTCACAGCACCGGAAGGAACCGAGAGCATCATTTCAGTAGCGGCATGGGGCACCGACCAGACCTCCCCGGCTATCTGGGAGGACCGGGTTGTCTGGACCACCTCCTACCCGGATCCAGGGGATCCGTACCTGTATTATTTCGATATATACCTGTACAACCCTACAACGGGAGAAGAACAGAGGATCCCAACGGCCTCCGGATACTCTGATATGCCTGATATCTGGGAGGACCGCATTGTCTTCCAGACCTGGGAGGATGACAGCCTTGAAATTCACCTCTTTAACCTGTCCACATCAGAGGAATTCCGGCTGACTACTGACATGATCAACCAGGTAAAACCCCGCATCTGGGGGGACTGGGTCGTCTGGCAGGAGGGTGATGACTGGGAGCCGGATCACGGTGTCGTTCTCTATGACATCAGCACCGAGAACACCACCCGGATCGGCAGTTCACCCTCTGCGAAATCCCCGGATATCTGGGGAGAGCGGATCGTCTGGGATGAGGCCACAACCGGGGACGGGAATTTTGATATCTTCCTGTACAATATCACCTCCGGAAATATCACGCAGGTGACTACCGACCCCTTCGCACAGCTGTCTCCCTCGATCTGGGGAGACCGGATCGTCTGGATGGACATCGCGAGCCAGGTATACCTGTACGACCTTGGTTCAGGGAATGAGACCCAGCTCACCTCTGGTGACTTTTACCGTGAAAGTCCGGTTATTTCAGGTGATTACGTTGCCTATGTGAATGATACCGTCGTCTCACTCATCGATATTGCCCGCAAGGAAGAGTTCCCGATCTCCATGGAAACAACCGGGTCGCCGACGAACAACCCTGACATATGGGGAGACCGGATCGTCTGGGCTGACATGAGGAACGGAGATTTTGACGTTTACCTGTACACGATCGGGACATCGATGCCACCCCTGACGGCGGATTTCACAGCGAATGAGACACAGGGCGAGGCTCCTTTTACCGTCGCGTTCATTGACTCCACTTCAGGACAGGCAGATGGCTGGTCATGGGATTTTGGCGACGGTGAAACATCCAATGAGCAGAACCCGGATCACACCTATGATTCCGACGGTTCCTTCACCGTGACCCTGATAGTTCACAATCCATTGCAGCGGGATGCTATACGGAAGACCGATCTGATCTCGGTGGGATCGGTACCCGTCCCTGGGTTCACCCAGAGCCCTGAAAGCGGCCCGGCTCCTCTCGCTGTTCAGTTCACGGACGAATCCTCGGGAACTCCGGTTGTGTGGCACTGGGATTTTGGCGACGGTGAAACATCAGATGAGCAGAATCCGGACCATGTATACCAGCAGCCCGGCATCTACCCTGTGAATCTCACGGTGGATAACGCCTTCGGGAATGCATTGCTCGAGAAACAGGATCTCATCACGGTCATGGACGGGACGTTCCATACCTGCAGCCTTCCCGCTGAGGGAATAACTCTGATACCGGGAAGCAGTGGTATACGTCTGACCCTCGACACCAGTCGAGCCGGAAACTGCACCGGCGATTCACCCACGGATCCGGCGATGATCACCTGTGTTCCCGAAGAAGGGACGGGGATTGCCAGTATCATGTTTTCTTCGCCGGCAGGGGGACGATTCTCGGGCCCCGAAAACGGTACCTACACCGGTTTCCTGGGAGATGTATGGATCACCAGCTGTGATCTCACACCCCTTAATTTCTCCCCGAAAGCCGGAAATGAGTGCTTCTTCAATTTCACCCTGAATCCTTACCAATATGATGCTGGTGTTTATATCCATACGGTGGTCTGGGAGGGATGCACACCTCAGGATCTTACGACGTTCAATGACATCAAGATCATGTATAACTATGGGGACATCGAGGATCTCGTCTACACCGTCAGATTCGACAAGGAAAATTTCACCGCCACCGGTCCTGCATCACTGTTTTTCGGCGTAAGCTCAGACTGGGTTGACCTATACGGCTGGAGATGGTGCCACCGCATAGAGTCCGATCCTCCCGGTGCAGCAGTCTTTGTCGATTCCCGGTATATCGGCGACGCTCCAATCTGCATTGAAGAAGGTCTCTCACCCGGAAATCATACGGTAACTGTGAAAGAAGTAGGGTATTACCCAAAAACTTTTCCCATAACCATCGATGATAAGAGAGACAGCATCCATGTCATCCGGATCGGGGATGACGGAACCGGGGAAGTCCTGAACACGACGTTCATCGGCCATGATCCGGAGCGGAATCTTGACTTCTTCCAGGCAGAATCTCCCAACGGTCTCTCCACGTTCGGCCTCGCCTCGCTCTCAAGGTCAGGGAATGTCTTACAACTTGTCAACCTGGTCGTCTCACGAGTCACGGGCTCCGGCGGTGGCGGCGGAGGGGGCGGCAGTAGCAGCAGTGGGACGTCCAGCAGCGCTGCCACATCCCTGGCTTCAGCCCAGGAGACGGCTGCTCCAACCCCAGTCGCACCGGAACCGGCGGAAACCCTGTCTCCGCTCCCGGAAAAGCCTCCCGCTCCTGAGATCACCGCTCTGCCGGTTGACACCGCAGCAGCTGCTGAACCAGCCTCTCCGGCAACCAGTGAGGCCCAGGGAATGTCACCATTAGGATCCTTGGTAGAAGGGACCTCAAGCCTTATCATCCTGAGAAACCTCTCGGTCGTTTTCGTAGTGATCTTTGTCTCGGTGGTCTTCTACCTGCGGTGGAAGAGATAAGAGAAGTTTTTTTTTCACCTTTCTCTTTGTTTTCTTCTTTATCGCAAATCGGTGGAACTATCTTCAACGATCCGCGTTCCGGGTAGTGAAGAGGTATCTTTATAAGAACCGGTTGGAAGTACTGACTTAGCACCATCGTAGGGCAAGATAATCCAGATCGAAAGGAGATCGGGTTTCGTGTTTCAAAGAGCAGTCCGGTCACCTTCGTAAGAGTCTAGTACCCTGGTATGATCCCTGCGATGGAAGAAACGGGAGGAGTGAACAGGTGCCGGGAGGGACAGGTGAACGATGAGGTCCCTCTTCCGCTCTCTTTTCGGGAAACAGCCCGATATTGGCGCCCTGGAACGGAACGGCGATACTGACCGCCTGATCCGGCTCCTGACCGATCCCGATCCGGACATCCAGTGGAAAGCAGCAGAAGCGCTTGGACGGATGGGGGAGCCTGCCGCCCGAAAACTCATCGAGCGTACCCACCACGTCAATCGTGCGTTTCGCATCGGGGCCATTGAGGCACTCGCTGATATCCGCGAGAGTAAGGCGGTGGAGAAACTGACCGACCTGCTCCTGACCGACGAGAGCGCCGAAGTCCGCTGGGCATCCGCCATTGCGCTGGGAGAGATCGGGAATGCGGAAGCAATCCCTGTGCTGGTCGGATCACTCCGCGACCCCGACAAGTACGTCCGGTACGGGGCTACCCTGGCCCTCGACCAGCTGGGCTGGATCCCAGCTACCCCGGAGGACCGTGGATACTACCTGGCAGCGGCACAGCGGTGGGACGAGATCGCCTCTGCTCCCGGTATTCCGGCCGCCCCGTTCATCCACCATATCAGGGATGCCGATCCGACCGTCAGGGCCCATGCTGTCGAGGTTCTCGGGGATCTCAAAATACCCGATGCAGCGGCGGCCTGCGACTTGGTCCTGAAAGATCGCAGCGGGGAGGTCCGCTGGCAGGGAATCCTCGCATTCCCGGACTGTGGGATTCCACTCATGCACCTCCCCCGCGGTCTCTCAAGGAGGAAACGGATACGGAAGAGCCCGTACATTGCCTCGTTCCTGAACTTCTTCTTCCTCGGTCTTGGCTACAACTACCTCGGATTCTGGTGGGGGCTGCTCCTCTTCCAGGTCAACGTCACCGCCATCATCACCCTCGCCCTCTTCATCGGGCCGGTCATGCCCTACCTGTTCTCCTATGTCATTTCGGCCGTTGCCGTTGTGCATACCTGGTACTACGTGAGGGGGTTGCCGGACCTGTGACGCCTGAGCATCCCGGCCTGGCCGGCCGGAAAGGAGCAGGAGGGCCGGGCAGATGGTGATCCCCTGGAACGTCTCCACCAGTGCTGCGGACATCAGTGAGATGAAAGACCGCGGGGACTATCGCGGGCTTATCAGAGCGCTCCGGAGCAGCGATATTGACGTTCAGTGGCGGGCATCCACGGCACTCGCGGAGCTCGGCACGGAGGGAATGGACCACCTTCTCTCCGGACTCCGCACCCGGAACAAGGATATCCGGCTGGGAATAATCGAAGCCCTGGGAGAGATCCGCGACCCGCGGGCGGTCGATCCCCTCATTTCCCTGCTTGCTGACCGGAACAACGAGATCCGGTGGGAGGCGGCGCTGGCCCTGGGAGAGATCCGGGATCTCCGGGCCATTGAACCGCTCCGTGAGGCCCTTCACGACGCGGACCGGTACGTCCGGTACGGTGCGGCAGTCGCGCTCGAGCAGCTGGGGTGGTCGGCAGGAAGCCCTGAGGAACATGCCTTCCTCCTTACCGGAAAACAGGACTGGAAATCCCTCTCGGTGCTGGGGGTGCCTGCTGTCCGGGCTCTTTCCCTCGCGGCACGGGATCTTGAGAAGAGTGTCAGGGTCAGTGCAATCCGGACCCTGGGCCATATCGGTGACGAGAAGGCCATCCCCGCCATCTACGGGGCCCTCCGCGACCCCGAAGACCAGGTGCGCTGGGAAGCGGTCATAGCCGCTCCGAAGTGCGGCATCTCGGCAAAATTCTTACCACGGGGGCTCTCAAAACGGCCGCGGACCCGGAAGAGCCCGCTCATCGCCGGGTTCCTGAACTTTGTCCTCCCCGGGATCGGGTATTTCTGGCTCGGGAAATGGTGGGGGGTGCTCATCTTCCAGATCGATATCTACATGACGGTCTGGATCTACCAGACGCAGGGAGAGATAGCCGCCCTCGACGTTCTCCTCCCGCTCTACATTGTCCTCGCCATCCATGCATGGTATATCGCCCGCCGGATGCCTGAATTCTGATGAAAAAGAGGGGGGGGTATCCTGCCGGCACCGGACGGCGGTTACTCTTCAACGAATTTTTTCAGTTCGGCGAACAGGTAGTCCTGCACTTCTTCCACGACCTCCCGCTTTCCGCGGAATGCCAGGAGCTCGCGCTCCTCCCCTTCCATGTTGGCAAAATAGAGCCGTTCTTTTCGGGGAACCAGTTCGACATCGAATTTCTGGATGATATCCATGATCAGTTTCCGGGGCACTCCGGGAGGGATCAACAGGTCGAACAGCTGTTCTTCCGTCTCACCGCTCTCCTGCCCGGGGGGATTGCCCGTCTCGTCGTTCTGCATATTCTCTGCCATAGTATCGTCTCACCTTCCTTATTTTCCTATCTTTATTCGCCGGGCCATGATGCATGGCCCCCCCCTGATACCCCCGATCGGGTTCTTGGGCTTGCCGAGGGAGTTCATGCACCGGCCCATCAGAGCCGCCCCCCGGGCAAGACCATCGTCTACGAACACGATCCGGTCATTGGGATTGTCAAAGAGTGCCCGTTCCGCAATTCCTTCAACGATATACTCCGGTTTCCTCCCCGAGATTGCTGCCCGGCCGGTGAACCCGATGGTGGTGTTGGGGAAGACCATCCCCGCCTCATGTGAGACATCGACCAGGCGGAGTGCCATACCTGCGCACACGCGGTCGATCACATCGTTGAGGAGGCTCAGGCTGTGAGTCTTGTAGATCTCTGCCCCGATCTCTAACAGCCCGGGAAGGTTGCTTCCGTTCTCTCCGGCATCACAGCCGATCAGCGCAACCCCGGATTCTTTTGCAACGTCGGCATACACCGGCACCCTGCCGAACCGCCGCCGATCAGGGGGGACGATCCGGATATCGATCAGCTCGTGGCACCGTCTGACGTATTCCTTCACTGTATCGCTCTGCCCTTTGAGGGAGAACTCGGTCACCACACTCCGGTCACCAAAGACATCCAGCGCGGTCCCGGTCTTGGAATCGACGAGTCCCGTGCCTTTTATGATAGCATCAGGGATCGCCCCTGCCAGGCCGCAGAAGTTCCCGATGGTCTTGGCAAACGGGTTCAGGTCACCGGGTGCAACATCGCTGGTGATCCGGCCGTCAAGCGTGGTGCCGAAATCGATGGAGACACAGGGATTCCGGAAGTCGACCGGTGTCCACTTGGCACCCTCTTTGATACCTGCCATGGCAAGTTCCCCCTCCA
>Ga0209269_1001714_pt1 | contig 10899 bp, 10 predicted proteins | sample MTBAKMMethaMetaG_FD_187455 | JGI IMG/M metagenome (GOLD analysis project Ga0209269, IMG submission 187455) | Enrichment culture microbial communities from Arthur Kill intertidal strait, New Jersey, USA, that are MTBE-degrading - MTBE-AKM (Arthur... | ecosystem: Environmental > Aquatic > Marine >... | reverse complement strand
CGACCTCGGCCGCGACGTCAGCGCCGACACCTTCATCGAGCGCGCCAAGGAGCTCTCCGCCGACGTCATCGGCATGAGCGCCCTGCTCACCACCACCATGGAGGAGCAGAAGAAGGTCATCAAGCGCGTGAGGGACGAGGGCCTCTCCTTCAAGACCGTCGTCGGCGGCGCCCCCTGCACGCAGCGCTGGGCCGACCAGATCGGCGCCGACGCCTACGCCGAGGACGCAGGCGACGGCGTCAAGAAGATCGACGCGCTGCTCGTCCCGGCGGAGGGCTAACGGGCGGGAACGGCACTTCTCCGGACCGATGAATGTAGTTGTAACGCTGGCACTTCTTGCCTGAACGGCTGAAGCGCACGATCCCTTGATGCAGCGGTCGGCATGACAACCGAGCACAAGAGGATTGGGGATGGTCAAAGAACTGCAAATCTGCCTGCACCGAGCTCGTCACCGAGTGCGATCCCAGAATCGACGTGCGTCTTGGATGGCTACGGTCGTTGCTTGGACGGCGCGCCTTTCGGGTGGGCTGCGTCACCGGAAACGACTACCAGTGTTCACGGGAGGTAAGGTGGAAACCATGGTGCTGCGGGCCTGCCTCTAGGGACCTCGCTGTTGACATTCGGTGGGTGGGGTGGAAAGGTAGTGATTGGTCGTTTAGTTAGCATTTCGACGAGGAGGGACACGCCCATGGTTGATGAGATCGCCAAGTTCCAGCTGTATCCAAACCCGAAGGCCGAACGATGCGCCATGGTCATCGTCGATCCTCAGAACGACTTCATGCACGACGACGGCCACTACAAGAAGTCCGGAGTGGACATCTCCCACATGCAGCGAACCCTCGGGCCGACAAAGAAGATGATCGACTTCTGCCGCGAGGTGGGAATCCCGATTATCGTCAGCCAGCACCAGTTCCGGGAGTGGGAGGTCGACGGCGGCATCCTGTGCAAGGTACGTCCAATCCTCCAGAAGGGCGGCCTGCGCACCGATACGTGGGGCGCAGAGCACGCCGACGTGCTCGAAATCGACCCGAAAAGGGAGTGGGTCCTTCCGAAGTCGCGCCTGAGTTGCTTCTACAATACCAAGATGGAGCTTCTCATGCGGTCTTTCGGCAGGGACACTCTGATTGTCACCGGCGTCCTGACGAACCAGTGCGTCGAGTCGACGATTCGCGATGCGCAGTTCCGCGACATCGCGGTGCTCGAACTTGAGGACTGCGTGGGTACTCTGGGTGGGGTCATGCGACACCCGATCACCAAGGAAGAAGTGGTTGTCAGGCCCGAGGACCTTCACGAGGCCAGCCTCCGAGCTGTCACCTTCGGTCTTGGCGACGTCATTCAGAGTGACGATCTGATCGAGGAGCTCTCAAAGGTCTGACGGAGTACCCCGCGGGCGAGGCGGCGGCCGAACGCATGGGCTATTGGCCGTTCTGGCCGCCGCCCCGCCCACTGAGGAAAGGCATACCGCTGCGGCATCGAGACGTTGGCTGAGCCCGTCAGGCACCTCGGGGACAGAAAGGAATAGTCCGATGGATTTTGATTTCCTTGTAACGAATGGTGCAGTCGTCTGTCCTGGGGGCGTCTGTCGGGGTACGGTGGCGGTGTCGCGCGGCAAGATCGCGGCCATCCTCTCCCCGGATATTGCAGCCAGCGGACGGAAGACAATCGATGCATCGGGCAAGTACGTGCTGCCGGGGGTCGTCGAGCCGCATACGCATATCGGTTTGTACCGGCCCTTCGAGGACGATCTCCCGAGCGAGACGAGATCCGCTGCATTCGGCGGCGTCACTACTGTCTTTCACTTCAATCAGACGTCAGGATCCTATAGCGACGTGCTCCCTACCCAGATTGCAGCTATCGAAGGCAACGCGTATACGGACGTCGCGTATAACGGGGTGATCAACAACCCAAGTCACCTTGATGAAATCGAATACCTGATGGAGAACGGGATTACGTCCTTCAAGTTCTTCATGGCGTACAAGGGGGACGAAGGAAAAGCTCTCAATCTCTTCGGATCGGACGAAGCCACATTGCTAGAAGGCTTCCGCAGAATCGGTAGTCTCGGCGGGCTTCCGATGGTACACGCTGAGAACCAAGCCATCTATCTCGGCTTAACCCCCAAGTTCAAGAACCGCAACGACTTGGCGGCGTTCAGTGAAGCCAGGCCAGAACTGTGCGAGGATTTAGATATCCGAACCGCGTGCCGCCTGGCCGAGTATGCGGAGAGCGATCTCTATATCGTTCATCTCGGATATGGCAAAGGTGTTGATATCGTCGAGGAGTTTCGGGGCAGGGGGCAGAAGATCTTCCTGGAGACATGCCCGCACTACCTGACGGTGGACATGTCAGGTGAGGGACTCGAGGAGCCTCTCAGTATCAAAGTCATGCCACCCGTGAAGAACAAGGCCAGTCGTGAAGCCCTGTGGCGGGGCTTGGCGGCGGGCAAGATCCAGACGATTGGCACGGATCACTGCTCGAACATGCGGGAGAAGAAGCTGGGCCTGGGGGATGTGTGGACTGCCATGGCAGGGTTCCCCGGCATGGCTACAAGACTTCCGCTCATGCTGAGCGAGGGTGTCAACAAGGGACGCCTGACCATCGAGCAGGTGGCCGAGGTCACGAGCACGAATCCTGCCCGCCTGCTCGGTGTCTATCCGAGAAAGGGCGCAATCGTCACAGGAGCAGACGCCGATCTCGCGATTGTCGACCTCGATCTGGAGAAGGTGGTGGATGCTGCCGACCTTTGCTCAGCGTCGGACTACTCGCCGTGGCAGGGTTGGTCGCTGAAGGGATGGCCGGTGACGACGATTCTTCGCGGTGAGGTCATCGCGGACGAATCCGGGGTCTGTGGCAGCCGCGGCTATGGCCAATACGTATCGACTAGTGTGGCGCGAGGTCGCTAGTCCGTAATGCAGTCGCACACTGCTGTGGATTATGGCTGGCTCACATGCCGAGGGACTTGACCAGCCGCTCCGGTGAGATGCCTATCCGGAGGCATACAAGCAGATCGAGGTAGTGCTGGGTTTCTCTGCCTCGACGCTGGCCATGGTATTCAGGACTCCGCGTTTGCAGTAGAGGGCGCACCGTCAGTCGACTGGCCCATCGTCTGCGGCTAGAGCGGCGATAGCGGGCCTTGCCGCTTGGATACCTGCTCTTTCGCCACTCCTAATCATATCATCGGAGGACATTATGAAGATCGGCGGACATCTGCTCTGCGAGGATTTCGACCTGTACATGGAGGCAGCCGAGCACATGGACCGTGGAGGCTATGTGCGCCTGTGGTCAGTTGACTCGCAGATGCTCTGGGAGGATGCATACATCTATGCTGCTTACATGCTGGAGAGGACAGAGAGGATTCAGTTCGGAACTGCAGTGAGCAACCCCATCACGCGGCATTACTCGGTGTCGGCAAGTGCAATGGCCACTCTGGAACGCCGCTTCCCTGGCCGCACGATATTGGGCATCGGTCGTGGAGACAGTGCGGTCAGGACTCTCGGGTATCGTCCTCTCTCCACGTCCAAGATCGAGCCAATACTTGTGAAGACGAAGCAGTTGCTCAACGGTGAGACTGCTGACGAGGACGGGACGGAGATTCGCCTTCGTTGGCTGCCGGAAGGCGGCCATCGGATCCCTCTCATGTATGGTGCGACCGGTCCGAAGAACCTGCGGATTGGCGGAGCTGTTGCTGATATTGTCATGCTGCAGGTGGGTACCCATCCCGCCGCGGTCTCCTGGGCGATTGACCTCGTGCGGAAGGGCGCTGAAGCTGCCGGTCGCGATCCCGAGAGCGTTGAGATCTCGTTGCTCTGTGGTATGTGGGTCTCGAACGATCGAGACGAAGCCAGGAACGAGTGCCGTTGGGCGGCGTCGTGTGCGTCGAATCACTTGGAGGACGTCGCGCGCGCGGGCGGGGAGCAGGTGCTTCCTGACGAACTCAGGAAGGTGCTCAAAGCTGAGCGCGATCGGTATGACTATTATGCGGGGCATCTCGACTCACACGCCGATCATTCCGAGTATCTCAGCGACGAACTGATTGACGAATTCTCAATCAACGGTCCGGCTGACGAGTGCCTCGAGAAGATCTCGGTTCTGGCCGAACTGGGCGTCTCGGAGATATCCGCCGCGTATCTGAATGGCCACGTCAATCAGATCGACCTCGTCTCCGAGCAGATCATTCCTCGCCTAGCTCGTGCGTGAACGAAGTCGTCGGCATCCGAGGAGTGAATTGAACCCTGCCGATATCTACACGCTTGGCACTGTTAGCGCGGAGCGGTTCCGCATAGCCCAAGCGGAGGCCTGCGCAATCACTGCCGGACGTTGGGGTGGTACCGTCACGTACTCCTTGAACGTCTTCTTGCCGCTGACGAATATGTGCCGCAACGTCTGTGGGTACTGCGGCTTTGTTCGGAACCCGAGCACGCCAGAAGCTCGCTACATGGAACCCGAGGAGGTCATGGCAGAGGCCATGCTTGGAGCTGAAGCTGGCTGCAAAGAAGCGCTCTTCAGTCTGGGTGAAAGGCCGGAGTCATGCCATAAAGAAGCACGCTCGAATCTGAGGAGGCTGGGCTACTCGAGCACGTGCGAATACCTGCGCGATATGTGCGAAATGGTGCTAGATCGCACCGGCCTCATTCCGCACGTGAACGCCGGCCCGTTGGAAGAGGACGAAATGGCCATGTTGGCCCCCTATTGCGGAAGCATGGGCCTCATGCTCGAGTCCACAAGTCCTCGTCTCTTCCGACAGGGTCAGGCCCACTATCGTTGTCCCGGCAAGGAGCCGATAGTTCGATTGCGCACGCTGGAGGTTGCCGGGGGGCTCGGGATCGCGTGTACCACGGGTCTTCTCGTGGGCATCGGTGAGAGTTGGTCCGAGCGTATCGACAGCCTTCATGCAATCAAGAAGCTTCACCGGAAGTTCGGTCACATTCAGGAAGTCATCATCCAAGGCCTGCGTGCTAAGACCGGCACGGCAAGTGCGGGCTGGACAGAACCATCAGCCGACGATGTCTTGAGGACCGTCACGGCGGCCAGACTGATACTGGATGCTGATGTCAGCGTTCAAGTGCCGCCGAACCTCAGCGATGACGCCTCTTCGCTCTTGAATGCGGGCATCAATGACTGGGGCGGCATCTCACCTGTTACCAGAGACCTGATCAATCCCGAGCGTCCCTGGCCCACTGTAGCCGACCTAAGGCAGATCACCGAGTCCGCCGGCTTCCGCTTTCAGGAGCGTCTCGCAGTCTACCCGGGACACTGGCATCGAGCGCGGAGGAACTGGGACCGTCGGCTTTCACTTGCACTATCCACTTTTGTGTCAACCGGCTCACTCGCTTCCGCGTACACGGGTTAGGGTGAAGGCGTGTCGCAGTGGCCATCTTCTTCGAAGACTCTTGGCGATGACGTCAGTCTGCCCATCGCCGGGATTCTCGATAGAGCACTTCAGGGCAACGACATCACCGTCAGCGACGCCGAGGTATTGTTCCGGACATGCGAGCACGATCTGCAAGCGGTGCTGCGGGCAGCTGATGCCTTGCGCGAGAACGCCGTGGGCAAAGAGGTTACTTTCGTCATCAACCGCAACATCAACTTTACGAACGTCTGTCATATGGGGTGTCGCTTCTGCGCTTTCGCGAAACGGCGAGATGATCCCTTGGCGGAAACCCTGAGCCTTGAGACCATCGTGCGCCGAGCACGTGAAGCTGCCGAAGAAGGCGCGACGGAAGTGTGCCTGCAAGGCGGCATCAATCCGGATATGGAGGCCGAGCGCTACAAGGCGATTGTTGTAGCGATCAAGAGTGCGCTTCCTCACGTTCACATTCACGCCTTTTCGCCCTTCGAGATTTGGCATGCCGCGAGACTTCTTAGCCGCAGCCTCTCTGATTACCTTACTGAACTGAGAGAATGCGGTCTCGGTTCGATTCCCGGAACGGCGGCAGAGATTCTTGATACGAGAGTGCGAAGGAGACTGACAAGCAAGAAGCTTGGGACTCATCAATGGATCGAGGTCATCACAACGGCTCACGCTGTCGGTCTACCGACGACCGCGACGATTATGTATGGGCATATAGACGGGCCGGAGGACTGGGCGAAACACCTTGGCATTATTCGCGAAATCCAGCGCCGCACTGGAGGGTTCACAGAGTTCGTCCCACTCGGTTTCGTGCACTTCGGTACCCCTCTTTACCTTGAAGACGATGACGTGCGTCCAGGGCCGAGCCGACGCGAGAACCTGCTCATGCATGCGGTCGCGCGGATCTTCTTCTCAGGCAGTATCAGGAATATCCAGGCTTCGTGGGTGAAGTTGGGACCTGCAATGGTGCGGGAGGTCTTGGGCGCCGGGGTCAACGACCTTGGCGGCACCTTGATGGATGAAAACATCAGCCGCTCTGCTGGGGCGATCCACGGTGAGCGAATGACGCCTGGAGAGATGGTAACGCTCATACGCTCGGCAGGACGGACGCCAACTCAGCGAGACACTCTTTATCGACGAATCGTCGGGCCCGGGGTTGTTGTCGAGACGGAAGGTCGTGGCGATGCCGCGGCCGCGCCTGCTTTCGTCCAGCCGAGTTACTGATGGACCATGTGAATCCCGAACTACAGGTTGTGGTCCTGTCGGGTGGCGTTGGCGGAGCCAAACTCGTTGACGGTCTGGCGCGGCACCTCAAGCACAGGAACCTCTCCGTGATCGGCAATGTCGGGGACGACGAAGAGTTCCACGGCCTGTGGGTCTCGCCGGATATCGATACGCTTGTGTATACCCTTGCCGGTCTCGCCGGTCAGGCTGGATGGGGGATCGAAGCCGACAGCTTCAACACACTTCGCCAACTGAGGCGCCTCGGCCGGGAGACGTGGATGCAGCTTGGTGACACGGACTTGGCAGTCCACATCTACCGCACCGAGCAGCGGCGGCTCGGCCGCAGGCCGTCTGACATCGCGGCTGAAATCCAACGTCATTTGGGTGTGGACGTTCCGATTCTTCTGCCGACAGATGACCCCCTGCACACCCGAATCCGGACAGAATCGGGTTGGCTCACCTTTCAGGAGTACTTCGTGCGCGAGCACTGGGGGCCGAGAGTCTTTGAGGTGCAGGTTGACGGGATCACCAGGAGTCGCCCAACCCCGGAAGCCATGCGCGCATTAGAGCATGCCGACGTCATTCTGATTGCCCCCAGCAATCCAGTGGTCAGCATAGCCCCGATCCTGGCGGTTCCAGGGATTCGCGAGGCAGTCCGGCAGTCAAGTGGTTTGAGAATCGTCGTATCTCCCACCATTGCCGGGAGGTCGGTCAAAGGTCCAACAGATTCGATGCTGAATGCGATCGGACGCACTAGTGACGCAGTTGGAATCGTGTCGTGCTATTCGGACTTCGTGGATGTCATCGTCATTGACCAGATGGATCGCAGTTCGATTCCGACCCTTCGCCAAAGCGGCGTGATCGTCCAAGTGGAAGACATCCTGATGAGAGACGCAGGCGATAGGGTCAGGCTAGCGGCCTCAGTGCTGGACTTTGCCGGTACAGGCTTGGAATCGCGGTAGAGAGATGAATCGCCGGGTCGTTGCAGTGGTGCCAATGAAGGATCTTGCGAACGCAAAGAGCCGTCTACGGGGAGTGTTATCTCCTGAAGCCCGCGCGCTGTTTGCCCGCAATCTCTTCGAGCGATTGGCTGGCATGCTTGTTTCGGAACCGCTAGTCCTGCCGACTTTGGTCGTAACACCCTCAGAAGAGATCGCCGGTGTAGCAGCATCTCTCGGATGCAAAGTCTTGTTGGAGCCTGCTCCTGCCGGTCTGAATGCGGCGGCCCGCGCTGCGGCAAGTTGGAGCGAGGCCGAGGGCTATCGTAGCCAACTGCTGATTCATGCGGATCTTCCGCGAATAGAGACTCGAGATATAGTGCGTATTCTGAAGCTTGCGAGGCCTCACCCGTCTGTGGTTGTTGCGCCATCTCGCGATCTTGGCGCCAATCTCTTGTTGACCACGCCACCGCACGCGGTCCCGTTTCGATTTGGCCAACATTCATCGGTTGCGTTTCGAAAGGCCGCAGTCGAGCGAGGCATTCCGTTCACCATTGTCTGGCATCCCCGACTGGCATGGGACATTGACCTGCCGACGGATTTGCTGGAATTCCAGGCGGAGGCTCAGTGCGTCAAGTCGTGATTGCCGACGGCAAGGTGGAGTTCATCCCTTTGCCCGGTATGCCGGAAATCCGAGAGGGCGATGACTTGGCGGGCCTGATAGTAGAAGGCGTTCGTCGAGCGAACGAAGTGTTGCTTGACGGGGATGTCGTGGTCGTCGCACAGAAGGTCGTGTCCAAGGCGGAGGGACGCAGAGTCCGATTGAGCACCGTTGTGCCGTCCGAGGCTGCTCGTGAACTTGCAGGCAAGACACACAAGGATGCACGCAAGGTCGAGCTTGTGCTTCGGGAGTCACGCGGAATCGTTCGCGTCCGCGAGGGGCAAGACGACCGTGAGGGTGTCCTTGTCACGGAACACCGTCTTGGTCTAGTCTGCGCGAACGCAGGGGTGGACGAATCAAATGTTGGTTCTGAAGGTGGAGTTCTCTGCCTTCCGGAGGACCCAGACGCCAGCGCAGAGCGTTTGCGAGTGCATCTGCACTCGGCCTTCAGGGCTCGCCTTGGGGTGATAATCACCGACACATTCGGTCGGGCGTGGCGACTTGGATTGGTCAACGTCGCAATCGGACTGGCTGGCTTTCCGGCTGTGAGTTGTCTGATTGGTGAACGCGATCGCGATGGTCGAGCGCTTCGTGTGACCCAGAATGCTGTCGCGGATGAGGTCGCGGCTGCGGCTGGACTGTCCATGGGGAAAGCCCAAGGAAGACCAGCGATAGTCGTACGCGGATTGACGTGGGATTCGGTCGGAAGCTGTGCTTCTGACCTTCTGCGAGCTGAGCAGGAGGATCTATTCAGATGAAGGTTATCATCATGGGTGGCACGGGACCCCAAGGCCGTGGGCTCGCTTTGCGGTTCGCTGCGGTCGGCCACGACGTAGTTATAGGGTCTCGTAATGCTGCTCGCGCCCAGGAAACAGCGAGCGGGGTAGTTCAGTCATTGACAGGCAGGCGCGCCCATGTGACCGGCGCTAAGAACGTCGATGCAGTGAAGGAGGGTGGCGACTTTCTCGTGCTGGCCGTGCCGTACAGTGCGCATGAGAGTACGCTGAACGATCTTCTGCCAGAGATCAGAGGGTGCCCCATCGTCATCGATCTCGTCGTGCCGTTGGCCGATGGAGATCCACGGGCGGTCGACATGCCGTCAGAGGGATCTGCGACGGAAGCCGCGCAGGCGCTTCTTGGCGACAAGGCTCGGGTAGTCGGAGCTCTCCACAACGTCTCGGCGGCAGTGCTTTGCGACCTGAAGAGAGCCATCGACTGCGACATTCTCGTATGCGGGGACTCGGGGGATGCGAATGCGACGGTGTGCGGTCTGCTGGACTCTCTGGGAGTCCGCGCATACGATTGCGGAGCCGCACGAAATGCCCGATGCATAGAGGCGATTACACCGATCCTCATCGGGCTCAACATGTCAAAGTCAATTCCCGTCCGCCACGCAGGCATCAGAATCACTGGCGTGAAGGAGGGGGCGTGAAGTCGGGCGCAGAGCCTCAATCAGGCGATGGGCCGAAACAGAGGCGAAGCGCTCCAAGAGGCGGTGGCAAGTTCCAGGATCCCCTCCAGGGCTTGTCGCAGGTCGCCCAGGATCTCATCCTGGCCTCGAAGGCCATAACGGCAGAGCGGGGCCTCGACGCCCTCACGCTTCAAAGGGTAGCGGAGGAGTCGGGCCAGAACAGGGCTATGGTGGCCTACTATTTCGGCGGCAAGGCGGGTCTTATCGAAAGCATGATCGATTCCGTCATCCACGACGAGTATGTCGCGTCACTCGACCGCGCGGCCGGGGCGACAAGCACCGAGATTGCGCACAGGCTTATCGATGAGATGCGGAATGTCGGTGGTGTGGACGAAGACTTCATAGTCTTTTTTGAGTTGCTGCCCCGGGTACTGCGAGAAGACGGGCTTCGTCGGCGTATGCAGAGGCTGTACTCGTGGTACTGGAAAATGAAGTTGGCATGGCTCGGCTTCGAGAATCCCGAGGAAGCTGCGAATGATCCGAACCTTCATGCGCTGGCTCAGTTGCTATCAGCAGTAATCGACGGGTTGGCGATTCAATCAGCAATCGATCCGACCGCCGACCGCTCTAGGCCCTATCAAGTGCTTCTGGAACTCGTCAGTGAGTCGCTGCCGCGGTTCTTGGCCGAGCACGCAGTTGACGGGCAGCGGACGAGCGTTCACACGAACGACGACTCATGACTGCATGAGCCCGAGCGGCGAGTGTCAACGCCGGTCCAAACCTGAACACTCTCAGCGGTCGTCACCGTCGGAGAGCACGTCCTTGCCCTTGGCCTTGAGCCGGTAGCTCTCGCCGCGCAAGACGAGCACCTCTGAGTGGTGCACGAGGCGGTCGACGAGGGCGGCGACGGCGACCGGGTTGCGTATTCCGCTCCAAACCGATCACTGATTCCGCCCCAAGCCGATCACCCATTCCGCCGCTAGCCGATCACTCGTTCCGCTCGAAGCCGATCACCCATTCCGCCGTCAAGCCGATCACTTTCGGCTCCTGGAGCGGAATCGCTGTGAAGCTGCGAAGCGACGCATGTGAAGCGCGCCGGGTATTGAAGCGCGCTTCGAGGAATGTTGCTTCAGGGCGGCCCGTGACAGTTCACTGACTGGCGCTTGGGTTCTCTGGGCGCGCTTACGCCGCCCTGTTGCCTCACCTAAGAAGGTACTCGAAGATCTCTTCGTTGCCTCACCAAGAAAGTACTCATGAGGAGTCAGCCGGTGGCCGCCACCTCCCTTCCTCGCGAGTCCATCTTCAGGGCACACATGCG
>Ga0209269_1001713_pt1 | contig 10903 bp, 16 predicted proteins | sample MTBAKMMethaMetaG_FD_187455 | JGI IMG/M metagenome (GOLD analysis project Ga0209269, IMG submission 187455) | Enrichment culture microbial communities from Arthur Kill intertidal strait, New Jersey, USA, that are MTBE-degrading - MTBE-AKM (Arthur... | ecosystem: Environmental > Aquatic > Marine >... | reverse complement strand
TTGGTATGCGAGGGAAGGGATTCGAACCCCTGAACTCCTGCGAGACTGGACCCTAAATCCAGCGCCTTTGACCTGGCTCGGCAACCCTCGCGATGAGGAAGAGATTATCCTCTGAAAATTTCTTCTTTTCTATATCAGCAACCGTGATTCCCATGCGGGCAACGGAGAATATCCCTGACTTGAGGATCAGTGCGTATACTGTGATTCAATCGTGACAAACCGTCCACTATGGAGCTTTGCGTAGTTTTCGCATTCTGCAACCCTTTTTGCGCATTATTTTCTCATCATTCCAGGCTCTGATGAGCGAATCCGTGGATCTAAGGGAGTATGCCGGTATCTGTATCGCTAAATTATTATTTTGCGCAAAGATTATAAACATGGAGATTTAATAGAAACTTGCCATATATGAAGGCCTGGGAGCTGTGCAGTACCGGGGTCGCAAACCTTGTCTACAGCACCAGCAAGGTATGGCATCCGCACGTCCCGAAATACCCGGATAGGATATGATAAGCAGGAGAATCACGGGCCACACTGGGCAAGAGAACGATCGCGGCTGGTCGCCACCTTACAGCCTGCGGTTATTCGAAGGTGATTGTTCCCTCCTACGAGTGAACCTGCTTACCAGATTTCGTTACGGCGATGTCCGTGATGCCTTGAAAATACCCGGTAACAGGCAATTATTGTGTCATATATGGTAACCCTTTTCTGCTTTTTAGGAAAGCGGAAGGGTGAAGGGATGAATGCGACGCCGAATCTGCAGGGCGTCGTACCATTCAATGGCAATATTACCTCCTAAACCCCTTCACTTTCGCTTCACCGGGAGACCTGCTGTGATTTTCATATCCCTGTGTGGTAGTTTACGAGTATGAGTGCCTAGAGCAGGACACCATACTGTCGTATGCAGGGTGAAGCACAACCCGGGCCGATTATGATCAGGAGCAATCCGGATGTTCATCCGATATATCCGGCACCTGGTGAGAAGCTCTCTCTTCACTCTAATATTGGCGGTATTCGCTTGCCAGCACTATCAGCTGCCTGCCGGAATCTGAATCAAGGGAGTTTGTCGCGGCATGAGCACCCTGAAACATCCGGCCGGCCCTTGGATTGCAGTATTCCGGCCGGAATGACACCGGCAACAATCACGAGATTTTCCGGACGGCGAAGATGAAGCCTCCTTCAGTTCCTGATCAGGTCTGACCTTCAGCCGGCATGACCACTCACTTCTTATCTGAGCGCCTCATGAACCCCACAGACGCGAACAGACGGTCCGGGTCGCGGAACCGGAGAGAATACTGATATTTGATGCACGCACACGCTCACAGTGCATGAAGCGGCTCGGGCACCTGGCGATCATCGCTCATGATATGGGGCTCATCTTCGAGTTCCTCGCCCTGATCACCCTGGTTCCCTTCATCGTCCTCCTGATCTTCCAGGAATGGGATATGATCATTCCCATGGGATCGGTCCCTTTCATCTTTGTCACCCTTGGGTTTCTCGTCTCCAAAGTACCCCAGCGTGTATACACTCCCTCCCTCTCCGTGGCACTGGTCGCCGTAGCACTCACCTGGCTGGCGGTGGCTTTGGTAGGATCGGTACCTTTTGTCCTTGCCCTGAAGCTCTCCTGGACGGACAGCATCTTTGAGGCCATGTCTGGATGGACCGGGACTGGGTTCACCATGATGACCTCGATCGACACCATGCCAAAAACACTGGTCTTCTGGCGCTCGTTCATGCAGTGGATCGGAGGTGTAGGGGTGATCGCCTTTGGTATCGCCATGCTCTCACGGTCAGGTCTTGCCCAGAGCCGCCTCTACCGATCGGAAGGCCGGTCTGAAGCCCTCATGCCGAATGTGGTCTCCACCGGGAGGAGAATGTGGGCGATCTACTTTGTGCTTACCCTCGTCTTTATCGGAATGGTCCTCTTTTCGGGCATTCCGCTTTGGGATGCAGTGAACCTGGTGATGGTCACCATTGCCACCGGGGGATTTGCACCCCATGATGCCGGCATGGTCTACTACAATAATGCCCTGCTGGAGATCCTCCTGATCCCGGTCATGATTGCCGGCGCCCTGCCGTTCAAGCTCTACTTCCTGGTATACCGGGGGAAATTCAAGTCATTCTTCCGCGACCCCGTGGTGAGGTTCATCCTCATCATCTCTATCATTGCGTCGATTGCCGTCTCCTTCAATCTCTATCTCTTCAACGACCTTGCCCTGAACGATGCATTCAGGATCGGGTTTTTCTGCACGATATCAGGGTTCACCTGTTGCGGTCTGCAGAACTCCGCCCTGCAGTGGATTCCCCTCCCCCTCATTATCATCCTCCTGCTGATGATGATCGGGGGTGCGGCAGGGAGCACCTCAGGAGGGGTCAAGGTGAACCGGGTAATCCTCGCCTATGAGGGCCTGGTCTGGTGGTTTCGGCGGCTCTTTGTCAGGGGGAACGTTATCGTCCCCTTCAAGCATGAGGGAAAGAACATCCCTACGAAAATATCGGAAGTTGAGCTCTCCAAGAATATGCTCATCATCTTCCTCTACGTGATCATGATCTTTATCGCCACGCTCCTGGCGCTCCATCTTGCCCCCACCGGATTCGAGGTTCACCAGGTGGTGTTCGAGCTGGTCTCTGCAGCGAGCAACGTGGGTCTTGGTCTGGGCTACCTCACCGCTGCAAGCCCGGATGTCATCAAGTGGCTCTTCATTTTCGTGATGTGGATAGGCAGGCTTGAGATCGTCCCGGTGCTCATCCTGGTGATGGGAATCATCCGCGGTTTTGAGCCAAAATAACAAATTAATCCTGATATTACGGGGATGTCAATACCCTCCACTGATATTCCCTACGGAGCCTGAATCAGCCCGATTTGTACAATACAAACCTTTATCGAGCAGACACCAGTACCTGTCTGTACTGGAGACACGGTGATGACGGTAGATCCTCTGCATATTCTGATCGCCGCCGCCGTGAGCTGGATCAATTTTGTCACCATCGATCTCATCTTCAAACTCCCCGAACGGGGCGGGGTGAGTGGTGCCCGGGAGATAGCCCGCCAGATCGAGGACGGCGGGGGGGCGCTTCACGGGGGTTACATGATGGGAAACATCGTCTCATCTCCCGATGCCTCGGCAGGAACGCTGCTTGCAGCCTGCGGGGTGTATATAGCCGGAATTCCCGGAGGAATCCTTGCCGCCCTGCTGGTCTATGTCGGAAACCGCATCTGCCATGATCCCGGCTATGCAGGGACTACGGGAGCTCTTTCGGCAACCTTCATCGTGTACGGCTTCTCACTGCTCGGCTTCTCAGCTGCCGAATTCATTGCCGGCATGGTGATTGCCATCCTCACCATCCAGGGCATCTCGGCAGTATATGCCAGTCGCCTCCTCTCCACCCTCTGGAGGTGGCGCAGGGCGTGAATACCGAAGAGGCAGCACTGATCATCTGTGCAGGCATCGCGGCATATGCCGCAGTCCGGATCCTGCTCGAGAAGAACACACTCCGGAAACTTCCCTTCCTGAATGTGCTCTCTTTCGCCGTTGCCGGCTCGATCGCCCTGCTGCTCCCCCACCCGCTCGGCATCATCGCCGCTGCCGCGTACTTCATCGGGAGCACGCTCGAATCAAATGCCATCGCCAGCACGTATGCAGGGGGGATACGGGAGGAGTGAACCTTATCCTGGCAGCCGTTTTTACCTTCATCGCGATCGCCGGCACACTCGGTACGATCATTGAAAAGGACCCCTTTGCCAAGCTGATCTCCCTGTCAGTGATCGCCGGGGGCGTCATCCCCTTCATCGTCGACCGGGGGTATTTGGATGTGGCAATCGCCGTTGCCATCATCGCACCGCTCTCAACCATTTTCCTCCTCTTTGCCTGCCGGAGGGACAGCTCGTGACTCCCGAGTTCCTGATTGGCTGTTTCCTCATCATCGCCGGCACACTTGCGGTGGTTTTCCCCCGGCCGAAGACCTATCTTGTCCGGCTGATCAGCCTGGAGATACCTGCGTGGGGGATCCTCCTGCTGATGCTCTCGTATGATGAAACGCTTGCGCTTCTCACCTATGCAGGCGTCTCGGCACTCACCGTCTTCATCCTGGTACGGGTTCTCCAGAAGAAGGAGGGCGCATGATCATCCAGCGGATCTCCCGGTATATCTCGAATTTTGAGAACCTGATGCCCCTCTTTGCCGCTGCCTGTGCGGTTCTGGCAGCCATCGCCATTATCTCCCTCCCCTTTGTGTATGCCGAAGACCAGCTCTACCCAAAACACATCGACGGGGAGAGCCCGCTGGATCCCTATGACCGGGGCGGATCGCCGTTTACTCAGGCAGATATCAAAGTCCAGTATCCTGAGAATTCCCCAACCGCGGGATACATTACGGCCTACCTCACCCCGTTCTCGTGGGCCCTCGCCAACACTACCCTGCATACCGGAACAACCATTGTGGGACATCCCGGGGGCATTCTCGATGAAATCCTCTACAATACGAGGGGGCTTGATACCGTGGTCGAGACGACTATCCTGTTCATCGCCTTTGCTATCGCCTCCTTCATCTTCAGGAAGGGATCGCCGTGACCGGTGCTCTCTACTCCTGGGGACTATTGGTGGTTCTTGGTTCAGCGGTAATCGGATTTGGCGCTCTTGCAGTCGAGAAGGACGACCTGCACCGCCTCCTCCTCATCGACCTCGTGGAAATCGCCTCCATCGGGATCATAGCCCTCATCGGCACCGATCTCGCCGAGGCGCTCATCCTGCCTGGCCTGGTGGTGGGAATCGCCGAACTCCTCGCCCTCTCTCAGATTTACCTCATGAAGGAGGATCTCCAGGACCGGCCGATCCAGATTCCCCGGATCGAGGTACTGCAGGAGTCGCCGGCTCCGCTCATCCTTTCAATGATACTCATCGTGTACGGGATTATCCTCTCAGGATTTACCGGAGGAGCGGTTGCCGGCCTCGGTGTGATATTCTTTATCGCGGCCCGGGCCTGTACCGAAAACTTCCACCTCCTTGAACTGGCAAGCGGGTTCTCCTGGGTGCTCTGGATTGCCGCGTTCTTTGTTTTCATGTTCCTGCCCGGGTACTGGTATCTTGCACTGATGGGTGCTGCAGTCGGCATCCTGATCAAGGTTATCACCAAGATGTCCCTGATGGGTGTGATGTGGGAGGCACGGTCATGATCGGAACAGGAGGATCCCCGTTCATGTACCTCGAATTCGGCGATATCGTGATCTACTTCTCCCCATACACCCTCTCGCTTTTCCTCCTTGCGCTGGTCTTCACCGTGCTTGTGATTGCGAGCCGGCCTGAACGGCAGCTCGATATCGCATTCGGGGCAGATGCTTACACCACCAAGGATATCAGTCTTCCCGAGATGAGGTTTCGGCGGTTCATGGCCATCGCCTGCGGACTTGCATCCATGGGTGCGATGGTGACCGGGGATGTTTTTGATTTCTGCCTGTTCACCTCCCTTGTCGGGATCTGTAACGTTGGTATCGTTGCCGCGGTCAGGAGCCGCCATGTCCAGAACGCAGCCTACCAATACGGGCTGGTTGCGCTGGCAGGCACCGTTCCGCTCTTCGGCGGGGCCGCAATCGTGGCGGCTACTACCGGGACTCTCTCCCTCATCGAGCTCTCAAAAACGGTTCTCCCGGCAGCCCCCGCCGTAGCGAAAGGATTCCTGGTCTTAGGGGTGATGGGAGAGGGAATGGCACCGTTCTATGCAGCAAAAGCGGAGATGTTCAGGGCACCGGGAGCACCGTACGTAATCATGTGCTCGCTCTCGTCCCTGCTGATCTTTCTCCGGGTTATCGAGGTCGTGCTCCAGATGTGAGGGTGAAATGAAGAAGAAGACTGCGTTCTGGCTGATGGTAACCGTTGCGGTCATTGCCGGACTCGCCCTGATCCTTTCGGAGACGGGAACCATACCGGAGTGGCTCTACCTAGCCGTTCTCGTGGCAGGCTTCCCCCTGTTTGTCCTGTTCCTCGGTCTCTGGTGGATGGCCCGGGAAGGAGATGCAGATATACCGTTCATGGGGTACTGAAATGATTCCCTACCTGCTCTTCGCAACATTCTTCGGTCTCCTCCTTCTCGGCATACACCGGAAGCTGATCGCCCGTATCCAGCGGCGCCCCGGGCCGCCAATCTGGCAGGAGATCCTCCATACCCTCAAGTTTTCTTTCAAGAGCACCTGGATCCCGGCAACAGCGAGCGAAGTCCTTTTTGTCTCGGTGGTCCTGATCGCCATCGGCATATGGACGGCGGCGTTCTTTGTCCTGGTCACCGGGGGAAGCCTCCTGATCATTTTTGCTATCTACATGCTCCACAAGATTGTCGAGCACGGGTTTGGGCTCTCCTCTGGATCGCCCTACGGAAAGTTCGGAGGGGTCAGGTCGGTCATCTCAGCGGCGTCAGAGATACCGTTGTTCGTGAGTGTCTCCGCGGTGGCCATTTTCACCGGATCACTCCAGATCTCGGATATTATCGCCTACCAGGCTGAAGCAGGGCCGCTCCTCTTCACGATTCCGCTCGCGGCCGTTGCCCTGTACCTGGTCATCCTCTCAAAATTTCCCTCATCCCCCTTTGCCATCGTGGAGAGCAAGGAGATCGTGAGCGGGTATAAGACTGAGCATTTCGGTGTCTGGCGGGCAGGCCTCGAGATCTGCAACGGACTCAAGAGCTACGTCCTGCTCCTCACCTTCACCATGGTGTTCATCGGGAGCCTGCCATTCCTCGGCATCCTGCTGACCATGCTCCTGCTCGTCGCCTCCATCGCATTTGTCTGTGCGCTCTGCCCCATGCTGTCCCCCTTTGACAGTGTAACGATACAGACGATTATTACGGGTATCATGCTGATATATGTCATGTACCTGGGGGTATTCGGATGATCCGGAAGATCCTCCTTGCCGTCATTATCGTCTATATTGCGGTGAGCACGGCCCAGATCATTCAGCGACCCTCGACCGCCCCTGAAGGGGTGGTGATCGGCGCCGCCCTGCTCGTGGTAATCTCATTCTCTTATATGAGGGACGAGCAGGGGCTTGCGAAGTGGGAAGGTGCCGCCGTCTGGCTTGCGGTCTTCCTCTTTGTACTCTACGGAATACTGAAATATGCGGGTGTGCTATGAGCGGGTATCTCTACGAAAAGGATCTCTCATCCATGAAGTACGCTATCCTCACCAGCACCCGCCATGACCGGTTGGTGCGGGAGATCGCGAATGACCTCGGAATCCCGCAGCTGAGACTCCGCCGATATATTATGGAGAGGTTTGATATGCTGCTGATGGAGAACCTGCCGGCACGGTATGAAGAGGGAAAGAGGCTGACGGCAGAGGCCCCAGCACCGGAGCGGGACCTGAAGACGCACCTCTACTCACGGGCCGTCCCGCTCATTGAAGAGGAGGAGATGGACCGGATCTTTTCCCGGGTGAAGGATCTGATGGATGACGGGAGCCCGGAGGATGAAGCTGTTTCAACCGGCAGACGTCTGATCAGGGAGGCGATCCTGGCATGAGCCTGCTCCAGAAGGTCAAGAACTTCGTCCGGTCAAAATCAATTCATGTCGCCTACGTCGATGTGGGTTCGTGCAACGGATGCGACATTGAGGTACTCGCCTGCCTCTCTCCCCGGTATGATATCGAACAGTACGGTATCTATGTCCATAACAATCCGCGGGAGGCCGATATCCTCATGGTCATCGGGGCATATACCCCCGGCTGGGAGGAGAAGCTCCGCAGTCTGTGGGACAAGATCCCTGATCCAAAGGTGGCGATAGCTATCGGGAACTGTCCGATTTCAGGGTGTGTGTTCAACCGGCCGCACAGCCTCATCGACCCGCCGGTTGCCAAGCATATCCCCATTGCCGCACAGGTTCCGGGGTGCCCCCCGCGGCCGACCGAGATCCTCTCTGCGGTGCTGGCCGTGGCCCCGGTTGTTTTCAAGGACTACGAGGTGAAGAAGCGATGAAGCGGACCGTGGATGTCTCAATACCTCTCGGGCCGGTTCATCCCTGTTGGAAAGAACCGGCACGGGTGAAATGCGAGACCAGGGGAGAGTACGTCCTCTCGGCAGAGGTGGAACTCGGCTACATGAAGAAGGGGATCGAGCGGATCATGCGGGGACGGCCATGGCAGGAGGTAATGTTCCTTGCAGAACGGGTGTGCGGGATCTGTTCGGTCATCCACAACATGGTCTTCATCGAGGCCCTCGAGAGTATCAGCAACATCCCGGTTCCCGACCGTGCGGCGCTTCTCAGGGTCGTTGTCAACGAACTCGACCGGATGCAGAGCCATATCCTCGCCAACTTCTCGTACTGCTACACCATCGAACACGAGACGCTCGGGATGTACCTGCTCGATGTCCGGGAGAACGTGATGGACGAGCTGGAGCGGATTACCGGGGCACGGGTGACCTGCGCCTATATCGTCCCCGGGGGCGTCCGGTTCGATCTCCGGGATGAGGATGCGCTGCATCTCCAGGCGAACCTTGCTGCAATCGAGGAGGAGATCACCCGCTACATGGGGATGTTCGAGAACGGCCCGCTGATTGCGCTCCGGAGCAGGGGCATCGGGGTCCTCACCCGGGAAGCCGCACGCGAAGCCTGCGCCGTCGGCCCGACTGCGCGTGCGAGCGGCATGCCGGAGACCGACCGGCGGCTCCGCCACCCCACGTATCAGAAGCTCGGGTTCACCCCGGTATCCCGGGAAGAGGGAGATAACTATGCCCGGATCATGATGCGGTTCCAGGAGGTTCTCCAGAGCATCGCCCTGATACGGACGTGCCTGGATACCCTGCCGGAAGGATCTATCCGGGGCGGGGGGATCCCCGGTGCCGGCGAGATAGCCTACTCCGGAGAAGCCCCGCGGGGGGAGCTCTCCTACTTCATCAAAACCGATGCTGCGGGCAGGGTGCTTGACATCGCCATCCAGACCCCGTCGATCATGAATATCGAGGCCTGCTGTCACTACATGCTCAAGGGAGTGGCATCACTCGCGGATGTATCGTCGACCTTCGTCTCTTCAGACCCGTGCATCGCCTGCACGGAGCGGTGATATGGCGTTTTCATTCACCTACTATCTCAGAGAGTTCTCCCGGCTCGAATGGCTGCGGAAGTTCCTGTTTGTCAGGACTGCCCCGCTGGCTATCCCCCCTTACTTCAGGAACTTTCCCGAGCTTACCGGAAAGACCTGCACTCACCACCTCTTCTGTATGATGGCCTGCCCTGCCCCTGGTGCGATCGATGTGACCCGGACGCCGGAAGGGTGGCACCCGCGAATCCACCAGGGCCACTGTATACGGTGCGGGCTCTGTGTCGAGGCCTGCCCGAACGGGGTGCTCACCAGCGGGCGGATCCTCGAGACTATGTTTTACGACAATACAGCTCTCTCCTTCTCGTTCCGGATCGATGTGGATACGGATCGGTGTATGGGGTGCGGGAACTGTGCGGTTGCCTGCCCTGTGAACAAGCTGATCGACGCCCAGATGGCATTTGGCGGCAGGGCATCCACCGTTGAGCTCCTGCTCAAGGTGAGTGAAGGGAAGTGCCAGGTGCTTCACGTGGAGAAGTGCACAGGGTGCAAAATCTGTGAGGACCACTGCCCGAACGAGGCCATATCGGTTGCCCGGCTCCTGGAAGCGGTCCACGCCCCGGAGGAGGAGCCATGAGGTTTGTCCTGAATACCGGGAGGACCATCCGGCAGGGATCGTATGTGGAACGGAAGAATGTTCCTGCATACCGGGAAGAGGCTGCCTCCCTGCATATGAACGGGGTGGATATGCTGGATCTGGAGATCGAAGAAGGGAGCCATGTGAAGGTTAAAAGCGACCAGGGTGCGGTGGTGATGATTGCACGCCCGGCTGACGGACTGGTGCGGGGTGAGGTGTTTGTCTGCCTCGGCCCGTATGCAAATTTCCTGGTGAACCCTGAAACTCACGGCACCGGAATGCCGGATTTTAAAACCACCGTGGTGACTATCGAGCCCACCATCGACCCTGTTCCTACCGTACGGGAGCTCATGGAACAGTGCGGAGGAGTTGGCTATGAAGGTTGAAGACGTGGTCTGTCCGTTCTGCGGCTGCCTCTGTGATGACCTTGTCGTAGAGGTTGAAAATAACCGGGTAATAAGCGTAGAAAACGGCTGTACGCTCGCCAACGATAAGCTCATGGGGGACCACCGGCTGAAAAACCCGATCAGGAGAGAGGGAGGGAGCTGGAAGGACGTCTCCTATGATGCTGCGATTCAGGAGACCGCTGAGATACTCCTCGATGCTGACCGCCCCCTCCTCTACGGCTGGAGCGGAACCCACGGGGAGGCCCAGAGCGTCGGCGTCCACCTTGCCGAACTGCTCGGAGCGGTGATCGATAACACGTCAACCGTGTGCCATGGTCCGTCGATCCTGGCCATCCAGGAGGTCGGCCATCCGGGCTGCACCCTCGGCCAGGTGAAGAACCGGGCCGATGTCATCGTATACTGGGGTGCAAACCCCATTGATGCCCATCCGCGGCACATGAGCAGGTACACCACGTATGCAGACGGTTTCTTTGTGAAGGATTTCAGGGAACGGAAGGTGATCGTGATCGACGTCCGGAAGACTGAGTCATCTGCGGTTGCCAATGAATTCGTGAAGGTGGACAGGGGAGGGGATTATGCCGTTCTCTCGGCCCTGAGAGCGATTGTACGGGGGAAGGGAGATCTCATACCCGTAAAAGTAGCAGGGGTAACCCGGGAGCAGCTCTTCAGGGTCGCCGACACCTGTATGAATGCGAAATTCGGTGCAATATTCTTCGGCCTCGGCCTCACCATGTCGCCTGGAAAGAACAAGAACATCCGGAATGCAATCGAGCTGACCGAGGAACTGAACCGGCATACAAAGTTCACCATCTCCCCGATGCGGGGGCACTGGAACGTGTACGGT
>Ga0209269_1001712_pt1 | contig 10916 bp, 13 predicted proteins | sample MTBAKMMethaMetaG_FD_187455 | JGI IMG/M metagenome (GOLD analysis project Ga0209269, IMG submission 187455) | Enrichment culture microbial communities from Arthur Kill intertidal strait, New Jersey, USA, that are MTBE-degrading - MTBE-AKM (Arthur... | ecosystem: Environmental > Aquatic > Marine >... | reverse complement strand
TGTTGATAACCTGATCGGATGGGCATTGGATGGTGATGGAGCCACGGGTGCCCGGGGTCTGTCGATCCCCGCCCCGTGGAGAATGACGGTATTAGGGCATCTCAAAAGATCGAAACCATATTCACCCTCGCAATTCCCCTGAGCGCGTTGGGGGAAGGATTTCAACAGAGCAATAATTTTTGATTTTTCATTTCAATGTATTGTCTTTTCACGTTTTTTTGGAACTCGAACTCGAATGACGGACTTTTTCCTCCGGGCGAGGGTGCCGGGACAGATGATCCTGTGGTGAATACGTGTACGCCCGGCCCATCGGGTGACGAGCGAAGGGGATACGTGCCTATCCCCGAAGCGAGGACAGAGCGAGAGCGAGGGGACCGGCGACGCCGGCGATTGCCGGCCGGTCCCGGTGCAGCCTTGCAAAAACGGCGATGAGAAGGGGGGTCGCGACGGTGATGGCTCTCCCGTGTTTCATGCGGCTCATGAAAAGTAGCGTAAGAGGAACGAGACCGGTTGCGAAAATTTCGGGGGATGGAAAGGGCTGCGTGGGCCCATTACTTGATCAGTCAAGGAGACAGAGCTCAGGCAAATTACAAAAAATCTGAGACACTAACGCTCTGCAATGGCTCACCGGATACTCTGAACCGTTACATATGATAAATTATATAGTTGATGGTCGGTTATGTAATATTGGTGTATTTTAATGACTTTAGCAGAGAAATTAAGTTCATATGCAGAAAATTATTGGGATTTCTCTGAATATCGTAATGAAAATGCTCTCGTAAGATACCCTGCTGTAATGGTCGCCCCCATGCAAGAGTGTATTCTGAAAGAAATAATTGCAGCAGATAATACGGTCCATAATGTACTTGATCCTTTTTTCGGATCTGGAACAGTTCTCCACGAAGGGCAAAAACTTGGTCTAGATGTTCTAGGATTTGACATAAACCCACTAGCCGCACTGATTACCAAAGTCCAATTGGAAGGAATTACTCAAGATAAAGCTCGTGATTGCATAAATGCGTTGAATACACGTATTACCCTGCTTATTGGCAATGTTTCTCCATATAGTTTTACCAATATACAAAAATGGTTTAATGACGATGTTATTCTATCCTTAAGTGTTATTCGTCAGGCAATCATGGGAGAACCAGACGAACGAATTCGACGTTTTTTTTGGTGCTGCTTTGCAGAGACCGTAAAGCGGTACAGCAATACACGGACGTCTACATTTAAACTGCATATAAAAAAAACACCACAAATTAACTCAACTGTAGATGATTCTATTGATTTTTTTAGGAATCACATTCAAGTGCATTATGAGAAACTCACATGTAAGAATAGTGAAGATAAAATGATTGATGTGAGGTGTGGAAATTCCAAACATCTGCTAAAGTCTCTTCCGTCTAATTCAATTGATCTCATTTACACCTCCCCACCATATGGAGACAATCATACAACTGTTACATATGGCCAGTTTTCCATTCTCCCCTTACTCTGGATAGACAAAGGAGATTTAATGCTATGGGATGAGACTTTGCTAGATAAATTTACGGCAATTGATACAGCGAGCCTGGGGGGGGCTATTAAACGTGAACGAATTGGAAACAATGTATATTCAGAATATTTGCATGCTATATCGCCTGCCAAACAAAAAAAAGTAATTGCTTTTTTAGAAGACTATGAATTGATATACGGCCATTTATCTAGAGTCTTAAAGCCCGGAAAGTTGATGGTATTAACATTAGGAAATCGCCGTGTTGATAATCAAGAAATCCGGTTCGATTTGTTTAATGATCTCTTGGCTAAGAAATTCGGTCTAGAGTTAGATTCGACTATTTCAAGGAAAATTATTGGCAAAAGAATGCCAAGCAAGGTATCGACGGTCAAAAATTGCGGTGCAGTTAATTCCATAAATAAGGAATATATAAAAGTTTATAGGAAGGTTGGTACAAATGACTGAAAAGCAATTCAGTATGGCACCTACACAAATTGCTAAAGTTGTAGGAACTGTTGCCAGCCCACTTATTGTTGTTTCGGAACTTTTAAAAAATGCAGTCGATGCATCAGCAAAAAATATCAAGATTTGCTATGATCTCGAACATAACATTATTGCTGTTGAAAACGATCATAATGGTTTTTCCATTGAAGAAATCGAAGCATTATCTACGCCAGGGACATCGTCAAAAAAAGTCGAAAACTATTTGGAAAATGAATATGGAATGTTTTTGACGGGAAGTAAGGGACTTGGTTTATTATCAGTTTTTTCACTCTGTGATGAAGCTGAGATACTAACTACCCTATCCGATCAAAAGATTTACAAGATTATTTTAAAAAAACTCAAGGGAACGGTCGAATATAATGAAACAGATCAACAATTTGAAAAGCACTTTACTCAAGTCGTGCTGAAGAATGTAAATCCTGAAACAATCGATTATCTGTCTTCAGAAACAGAGGTCAGGAAACTACGACATATTTGTACTACACTATACAAGGGCCAAGATGTCCCTTTCCCTAAAATACAATTACAGATTTCAGGTCAAAAGGCCCGAGAGATTAATCTTTCATGCACCTTCCCACCCATGCTCTATGATGTGCGCTTTTGCTTTCAAAAAGACTCTGGCGAATTACGTTTTCAATGCAACTCCCCGAGCAAACCAATTAACAGTGATAATATTGTACTGAAAAACTTCGATAAAAAAAGTTTACAAGAAACTATGCTTAATTACTACGGGATAAAAGATACAATATTAACCCGCGCAAATAAGCCTGATTCTTCTATTCCGAAAAATTTTAATGAAGTCCCCTCCTTCGAAGGGAGAGTGCTGGTATACGAAACAGGTTCAGGTGCTCAGTTGAGGACTTATGGAGCAGGTGTCAATGTTTACGTTAACGATTTTGCCCTATATTATTATTTGGCTGAAGAGAATGATTGGCTCGGTTTAGCTGACTTTTCTCAAAGGAAAAAGAGCACTCGGTTAAAACCACATAACGTATTCGGCTACGTTAATTTCCCAGGCTTTAACGAAAATTCCGAAAGCCTAAGAATCTCTAACGAACGTGCAGATTTCATTCAAGACCTGACTTATTCAAGGTTAATGTATCTGCTAAAAGGCGTTGTTATGTTTATAATCTTCAACATTGACGTTGCAGATAAGAACCCAAAATATAAAGCTAGTTCTCATCCAGATCCATCCAAATCAGGCGATAATATCCCTAATTCAGGGGATATTGCTACAACAGCAGATACTGGCACTGCGAAAGAAAGAAATTCTTGCTCCGACTCTGAGGTTAAAATAGAGCAGGAGAATTTGGGTACAGAACTTAGCAAAGACGTTGAAATAGATACTAATGCTTACTCACCTGAAAACATATATAAGCCCAAACGAAACGTTCAAAAACATTTGACATTTACAGAAGATGAGGGTCAAATAATAAACAAACTTAAGGACAGTAATAATTTATGCAATAAAATTTATAATGTCGTTTTTGAGCTGAGCAGATTAGATTTACAGGTACATCGATATTCTATTGCGTGTCTCTATCGAACTTTGATCGAGAGTTCAACAAAATATCTTTCTCAAAACCAATCAGCAGTTACCTTTGATAATAATAGATCACTGGAAGAATCAGTACTAAGTGCACTAATCTATTTTGGGAATAATTCTAAAAAAAGCGTGTTGCTGTCTCCAAAAAAAATTCGTATGTGGAGGGATACCGTTTCAAAACGGAAATTAATAGATTCTTTGAATGAATATATCCACAACGAAACACCTGTAGATGCCTATCTCCTCCAAGAATCATGGAACACGATGAAGGGATATATCATCGCGTGCCTCACAATATCAGATCGTGACTCAAAATAGGCCCGAAATATCTCCCAAGCCCATTTTCCGCGGATTCAACTGGATAAAACACAGAATCTTTTTAGCATCAGATCCTCTGAAAGATAAAATAATGGCGAAAAAGTGGATTTAGACGACTTAATCAAGATCAACGAAAACATACCAAAGCTGTGCTTGGTGTTGGGGAACACAAAAGGCATGCATTTCGTGCAGTGACTGATGATCCTTCCTTCAAAGCGCATCTCCATGGAGCTTTATCGATCATCTAAGTGTTATGAGTTATAGTTATTCTACCTACACACTGATGATGAAAAGTCAGCACACTACTTGACCCCCCCGCGCATCACGATGCCTGATTGGGGATCACGGCCAAGTGGTGAATGTCAAATTTTTTTCTCTGATCTATAACCCACCAAAATAGTGCGAGAGGCCGGATTCGAACCGACGGACCCCTGCGGGAACAGATCTTGAGTCTGTCGCCGTTAGCCACTTGGCTACTCTCGCAATTGCAGACAGTATTTGCCCGGCCCACTCTAATACCTATCGCCGGGCAGAATCCCAGCGGTTCATTACCGGATCGAGAAGTTCTCGAACGCCCCGGACGGCGCTTCTCGCCGCACCTTGACCCCGTCCACGCGGGCCGCCGGCGGCCCGGTCCGGCAGAAGGCGATCATCCCTTCGACCGCCTCCTCTTCCCCCTCGAAGACCCCCTCCACCCGGCCGTCAGGGAGGTTTCGCACCCACCCGGAGACGCCCAGCCGACAGGCCTCGTCTTCGGTCGCGTACCTGAAGCAGACGCCCTGCACCCGGCCGCTCACCACAACGTGCGCCCTCGCCCTCATCCCTCTTTCAGGACCTCCTCAACGATCTCCGCGGCGTCGGCCACGTAGCCGGTGCAGCGGCTCTGGAACACCCCGGCCGCCCTGGCCGCGTCGAGTTTCCTGGGGTCGGAGAGGTCGTAGCCCACCAGGGGGGTGCAGTCCACCGAACCGTGGCGCTCGGCAAACCGGCGGAGGAACTCCCGCACCAGCACGTAGCACCGCTCCTTCCCCTCCCGGTCTCCGGGCACGGCGGTGCCGCGGGCGAGTCCGAGGACGAGGACGGCGCCGCTCACCGCCCCGCAGGTCCGGTCGGTGTGGGCAAGCCCGCCGCCGAAACCGCAGGCAAGTTTCCGCATCGTCTCTTCGTCCAGGCCGAAGTCGCCGGCAAACGCCAGGGCGACCGCCTGTGCGCAGTTCAGGCCGCCGGAAAACGCTTTGGCGGCCCGCTCCGATCGTTCGGACATCCTATCCCCTCTGTGCCGCCTGCCGGTATTCGGCCATCAGGGCCGCGGCATAGGCCTCGGTCTTCTTCGTCGGGACATAGTTGAAGGCCCGCACCCGCCGGAGCAGTTCCTCCCTGACCTCGTCCTCGCGGGCGAGGCCGAGCCCAAGAACGTCGGCCAGGATCCGGTCGAGTTGATCGATCCCGGTCTCCTTGCCGTCCACCAGGATCTTCCTGATCGCCGGGCCTTCGGGCACGACGCCGCCGCAGATCGAGCAGTAGGTCCCGTCTTTCTCGCTCATCCTTATCACTCCCTGATCATGATCAGCATCATCTTGAAGGGCGTCACCGCCGAGAGGGCGTGGGGGGCGTTCGCCGGGAAGATGATCGTCTCCCCCCCGGTCATCTGGTGCGTCTCGCCGGCGAGCCAGACCTCGCACTCTCCCTCCAGGATCGTGACGACGGCGTCGTACGGCGCCGTGTGCTCGGAGAGCCCCTCGTCCTCGTCGAAGGAGAAGAGGGTGATGCTCCCGGCCGGCCGGTTGACGATCATCCGGCTCGCCACCGCTCCTTCCTGGTAGGCGACGAGGTCCTTCAGGCAGAGGACCTTCCCTTTTATCTCGTTGCGTTTTTCATCGCTCATAGAATACTCCTCTATCTCCTTCGTGCGTAATGAAGCGCTCCCTCCACCGGGCAGATCTCGGCGCACCTGCCGCACATGTAGCACTCGGCCTTCGCGTCCCCCCGCTTCGCCTCGTCGGTCGGGCACGCCCGCTCGCACTTCCTGCACTCGATGCAGAGGTCGGTGCGCACGAAACGGTACAGCGACTCCGAGGAGGCGACGGCGAGGATGGCGCCGAACGGGCAGACGAACCGGCAGAAAGGACGGTAGACGATCACGGAGAGCGCAAGGATGCCGAGGAATATGGCCGCCGGAACCCCGACGACGAGGTGGAAGAGGTCGTGGACGCCGAGGGCGCCGAGGAGGTTGAACGAGAAGAAGAGCCCGGCGACGAAAAAAGCCAGGAAGACCACGCCCCGAGCCGCCATGGAGACCTTCTTCTGCGTCCGCCCGACCTTCTTTTCGTAGATGTGCGCAGCGATCTCCTGCAGGGCCCCGACCGGGCAGAAGTGGCCGCAGAAGATCCGCCCGAAGATGAGGGCGAGCCCGAGCATCGCGGCAAGCCCCACGGCGGCGGCGAGGACCGGCACCCCGAGCCCTGCAGCGTCCCGCAGGACAAGGAGCTGAAACTGGTACGGCGCCACCGGGGAGAAGATCAGAAAGCCGAAGAGGGCGGTGACGGCGAGGATGGGGAGCCCCTTCCTGCGCGAGAACCGGCCGGTATGCCAGAGGTAGGCAAGGGCGGCGATGCCTGCAAGGGCATAGACCATCCCGAGCGTTTTCGGGATCGTGGAGATAACCATATCCTCTCACTCTCCGGCAACGGATAAAATAGTGGTGTCACCGTGAGGGTAACACGGTCCGGGAAAACTCCAGTTCGAACATTGCGTAGCCCGACCTGCTCATGCCGAGGCGCAGATAGGTCTCCTGGGCCGTGTGGTTCTCCTTCTCCACGTACAGGCGCAAACCCACCACGTCCGGCCGCCCCCGTGCGGCCTCCTCGACGGCCCGAAAGATCCCGGTGAAGATCCCCTGCCGCCTGAAGGCCGGGACGACGTAGACGCTCTGGACCCACCAGAAATCGCCGTTGCGCCAGTCGCTCCACTCGTAGGTGATCATCGCCTGCCCGATCACCCGCCCCTCCCCTTCGGCGAGGAGGTAAAAACCCTTCTTCGGGTCGGCGAGCACCGCCTCGACGCCCGCCCCGACCGTCGCCGGGTCGAGGGCCTTCTCCTCGGTCTCTTCGGCCATGGCGATATTGTGGGCGGCGATCACGCCGGCGTCGGCCGGTGCTGCCGGCCGCAGGACGACGCCTCCGCCCTCAGATCCATCAGAACTCACTCCACATAGGTGGGAGCGGCCGGGTAAGGTGTTTTTCGGTCGGAAAAAAACGGGTCGAGTTCGGTATTCTTCAGCGAGACACCGGCGGCCGGCACTTTGCCGGGCAGGCCGAGACCTGCTTTGTCTCGGGATCGAGTTCGTAGTCGCCCGGGTTTTCCAGCAGGTCCAGGGCGTTGATCTGCTGGTCGATCAACTCCTGGTAGGTGATCCCGAGCGTGGCGTAGCCGGCCCCCTTTTTGTACTCGACGACGATGCCGTTCATTTTCTTCGACGCCCCCGTAATGGCTTCCATGAAGGTCTGAACGGACGTCCCCGTACTTGAATCATTCGGCCGGCCTGACCGGGTACTGCACCTCGGTGCGGAGTTCCTCCCTGCCGACCTCGTGTGGGCTGTTGTAGTAGATCTCGCGGTCCGGCCCGGCGAGGGCGAGGCCGTGCTCCGCGGCATACGTAGCGATCGCACCGTAAGCCCCGAAGAGGTCTTCGTACGGCCCGGTGTGGACGACCGATATCGCCGTCACCGCGGGGAGCACCTTCACCTCCGTCCCCTCTTCGACCGCGATCCTCCCGGCCACCGGGACGGCGATCTCGATGTCGGCGTCCGTCTCCCGGTACTCCTCGTCATGGCAGAGCATCATCACCGGGCCGGTGATCCGCACGCCGCTCCGCATGTTCTCGGGCGTGTGGACGGCGGCCATCAACTCCTCGATCAGGCGGTGGCAGACGTCCTCGTAGGTTCCTTTCTCTCTCCTGGCGATCACCCGGATCTCCGGGATCTCCTTTATGACTGGTTCTGACAGCGACATGGCGTACACCTCCTCGGGGGAGGCCCAATGCTGGAGGGCCTCCTCGATCTCTCTGAGGCGCCCCATCTCCTGCCGCACCGCGGCGAGGCGCCCCTGCATCATGGCCGCCGCCGTCGCCCCGTCCGCGTCCAGGATCCGCCCGATCTCGTCCAGGGAAAATCCGAGGGAGGAAAGGCGCCGGATCCTGACACCCCGCTCGATCTGCGCGATGGTGTAGTAGCGGTAGCCGGTGATCCGGTCCTTCGCTCCCGGCACCAGCAGGCCCTTCCGGTCGTAGAGGCGGAGAGCCTTCTGTGTCAGGTGCGTGATCAGCGAGAACCTGCCGATGGGAATCTGGTCGACGGTCATGTGCGAGAGAGCGTAGGGGGGGTGTTCACATCATATGCCGCAGTCTGCCCCGGGTCAGGATCGCGGAGACGCCGGCGCTGATCTGTCATGGATCGGTCGGCGTGACGGTATAAGAACGGATCGTGATGTGAAAAAGAGCTACACAAAAAGTGGGATCGCTGAGATTTGAACTCAGGTCAGAGCGTCCCGAACGCCCTAGGATGGACCAGGCTACCCTACGATCCCGCTGGAGCAAATAAGTTTGGCGCCGGTAGTATTTGAGGACTTCGGAAAAGCGGCGCAGGAGAGGGATGGGGCAAGGAGAAGAGGGTGGCGGTCGCGCGTGGCGTCGTTATTTCTCAATTTGTTTCGGATTGATGGATGATGAGAGATCTGGCGGCGGCACCCCTCCGTATCGCCCGTAATTTCGCCTCTTTCGCTTAAAAAAGAGAGGATGGCGCTATAAGATGAACGATATAATGGCGAGGATGATGAAGATGATCACGAGCCACTTCGCGATGGTCATCGAGAGCCCGGCAATCCCCTTTGCCCCCAGCACATAGGCGATCAGCGCCAGGATGAGAAAGAGGATCGCCAACCCGATTAAGTCTGCCATGATTCAATCCCTCCGGTGATCGGCAGATAGGGGGCGGGGGTGATAATAGTATTGTCCCGGCAGGGCTTCGAGCGGGAAATACCCGGCGGGATGCGCAGGGAAGGCGGCGCCCCGGTCTCGCCTGCCGCCCCGTAGAGCCACCCGACGGGCGTATGAGGCGCTCTGAAGTTTTTTTTTCTGTTCAGATCTTCTTCTTCTTCGCCTCCGCCTGCGCCTCGTGCACTTTGATCTTCGCGTCCGCACCGGCTTTGTGGGCTTCGATTTTCACGTCGTCGATTGCGTTGCTCACCGCAACCTTCGCATCGTCCACCACTTCATGAGCGGCCACCCGGGCGTCGTCGACGGCCTTATGGGCCTTGACACGGAGACTGTCTTCTGATGCCATGCGGGCTGATCTCTCGGCACATTATTTATTATTTAGCCTAATCCAGTTTATCTATATGGGAATTGTGACGATCAGTGAAGATCAGAAACTTTTGCTGCTCATCGGTATGGTTTTCCTTATCGCCACTGTCGCATTCTGGCCGCTCATGACCGTGTTCGTCTGGGCGATCGCTCTTGCCAGTGCACTCATGCCGTTCCACAAACGGTTTTTAAAACGAGTGAAGCCGTCGGTCTCTGCCACGTTAATCACCCTCGGTGTGGTCCTTGTGATCCTGGCCGTCAGTTCGCTGGCCGCGAGCGTGTTCTACGCCAACCTCGAGTTTATCGGGAGCATGGTTGCCGCGATGGTCCAGGGCCTGCAAAATACCAGACTTGCTGCATTCCTGCCTACGTTCACGGCGGACCAGCTCTCCGATATGCCCCAGACGCTCGTACAGCTGATGCTGCAAACGCTCCTCTCGACAACCCAGAATCCGACGCTTTTCGTTCTCCAGATCATCATTCTCTTCCTCACGCTCTCGATGCTGATCTATTACGGCGAACAGATCTGGACAGTGTTGACGCGAAACCTCTCCCCGAAACTCTCGTCTGCCGTCGATAAGATGGCGGAGATCACCGAGAACACGATCTATTCCCTCATCGTCATCCAGGTGTCGGCGGCCGTGATCACGTTCATCCTCGCCGTTCCGTTCTTTTACTTCCTGGGCTACGGGCACGTGTTCCTGTTTGCGACCATGGTCGGATTCGCCATGTTGATACCCCTCATCGGCGCCCAGCTGGTTCTGGCCTTTTTTATGCTCTACCTCCTGGCCCTCGGGGACATCGAAGGGGTAATCATCGTCATGTTCATCGGATACCCTCTCCTGAGCGGTTGGATTGATTTCTATTACCGGCCCGTGATGATGAGGAGACGGGTTGCCGTACATCCGGTATTTATGATCATCGGCATTTTCGCCGGTGTCCCCTTCATGGGGTTTGTGGGTTTCATTATCGGGCCGGTGCTCGTTTCACTCGTGGCGATCGCCTTTAAAATATATGCCGACCAGACGAGACCGGCGGCGGTCGGTGAAGAATCCTCCTGAAATATCCCCATCTTTCTTCGCTCCTGTGTGTGGGTGGCCGGGACACCTTCGTCAATCTTCTCTCGATGACTCAGGGCACATCGGGGATGATCGTACACAACAGGCCGTGAAGATGGGTGGAGCGTTTCAGGACGATCTTGGGGTTTTCCGGGAGAATCTCACGCAAAGCCGCGAAGGCATCGGAATGATAGGGAGGAATCGTTTTTTCGCGGCCATAGCGTGAGGGGAGGACATGCCGGTGCCGGGAGGTTACCCGCATGAAACAGCGAAGAACCAACAAATTGGAAAACCCGATAGGGATTGATAACAGCCGCTCCCCGTCCGCCCTCACATAAAGTCCGCGAGCCCCAGCTGCTTCTCCCGCTCCTTCCCGAACGTCGACTCGATCGCCATGTCCAGCACCTCGACCCGCTGCTTCGTATAATCGGAGATGGCGTACTTCTCGCACATCCGCCTGGACATCTCCAGGTACTTCTTCACCGAGGCCTCGTGGACCGTCTGGTTCACCTTGCCCCCGCACTTCGGGCACTTCCCGGCAAGCGGCATCCGGCGGTACTTCGTGGCGCATTTCGTGCACCGCACCGTCTGGGAGGCGAACGCCCGCAGGTTGCCCATCAGGTTGCGGATGAAATG
>Ga0209269_1001706_pt1 | contig 10929 bp, 9 predicted proteins | sample MTBAKMMethaMetaG_FD_187455 | JGI IMG/M metagenome (GOLD analysis project Ga0209269, IMG submission 187455) | Enrichment culture microbial communities from Arthur Kill intertidal strait, New Jersey, USA, that are MTBE-degrading - MTBE-AKM (Arthur... | ecosystem: Environmental > Aquatic > Marine >... | reverse complement strand
TTGATTCCCAATCTTGTTTCAGATGCATTTTAAGCAAATCTTCCGCGGGTATGTCCATGGCCAGACCAGTCTCCAGAGCGATAAGGATGTCTTCAAAACTGTGGCCCTGACAATTCCAATCGCGGATTTGTTGAGGGCTGACTCCGTAGGTGTCGGCGATGCTTTCGACTACTTCCTGGGTGTCTTCTCCGGCACAATTAATTTCTGGTTCGGATTCTGGATTGGTAGGCGGAGTTTGATCACTACTTTCGACAGGTGTCTGGCTGGAAGTGAGAACACTGGGAGCAATGGGCTGCAAGTTTGATTCGACCGAGTTTTTTCCGGCTTGCAGCAGGTTGCACGAGAGCAGCGTTACAGTTCCAAAGATGAGGATGATGATCAGGAAGAATCGATTCTTAGTTGGTCTCACTAATTGTTACCTCTAGTAGATTAAACGTACAAGAAAGCGAATCGTTACAGGCACAGCCCGCTGACCTCAACTTGAAAGGTGTATGTAAGGTGCTATTCGATAAAACACAAAAGCTACGTAACTTTTCATCTACGTAGCTTCTGTGGTTTGAATACCGGTAAATTAAAGGGGATACTGATTATCTGTGAGTGAAAATGTTAACTGCTTCTTTGACTGCCTGACGAGCCATATCATCAATCGCGGTCCCTACAACCAGAATGTTGACACCGGTACCAATAAATGCTTTGTAATTACTGGCGTTGATTCCGCCTTCGGCTAAAGTGGGTACTGTAACCGCACTCAACAGAGCTTCGAGACGGGCTTTAACAACTGGCGCAATTTCTCCAGCGGCGACCCCTTCATAGCTCATTCCAGTCATCAAACCGATCAGGTCAACGCCTACAGCTTCCATTTGCCTGGCAACCTCAGCCACTTCTTCTGGGGTTTCAGCAGGGATCCCAAATAAGTGGCGGTCGGAGGGATGTGCTACGTATGCATCGATCAACAGGCCATATTTATGGGCAACGGAAACGACATCAGCCAGATCTTCGATCGTTGATTTATGCGTATGAATGCCGTCCGCACCTGCGCGCGAGAGCCTGAAGGCGTCTTCTTCAGTAAAGGGAGTGGGCAAAACTTCAGTGAAGGATCCCGGCACACCCACCGTGATGAAGATGTCAGGGCCGACCACATTGCGCACACCGCTCACCACTTTCACCATTTCGTCCATGTGAATTTCATGCCGCAGCGCTTCGGCGTCATGCATGGTTTTGACACCTTTATGTCCGCGAGCCAAAGCCAGGGCCGGGTGATTGGGTTCAAGCATGCGGGCACCGGCTTCCACGGCGGCCAGGGCCATCCGGGCATCATCTCCACTAATGCCGGTGCTCAAGATGGTGGTTCCATTATGAGCGGCAATTGCCGATTTAACTTTTTCCATTCCAAAGAATCGCTTGCGATTCATATCACCGCTAATCATGACTACTCCTCTGTAACTACAATTGATTTCTTGGCTGTTTTATTGAACACAATTGTCAAAGCGCAAGCCAGTCCCATGGCCACCAGCATGGATACCAGGAACCCCATTGGATTATTCGACAAGCCCGGAGCAACAATCGACGGAACATAGGCTGTTCCACGGGCATCAAAGAAGCCGCAAAATGCGCCGGAGACTGCAGCGGCAAAAATGGCGGTGCCAAATATCCGCTTATCGGCGAACATGAAGGGATAGGCTGCTTCCACAAAAGTTCCAAACCCGACATTGACCAAAAAGCCTGGAAGGGCCACAGAAGCTTCGCTTTTTTGGCGGGGGGCGATGATATTCGCCAGAGTGATGCCAGCCGAAACCATGACCAAACCGGTCATATCCACTGCGCCCAGGAATGAATAGCCCAGAGTTTCCATTTCCAACAAAACAATTGGAAGGATGGCTGCATGGTAGACGCCACCAATAATCGCGGGCCAGATCAGCGCGCCGGCGACCGCACCAGCCAGAATCGGACTGAAGTCGAGGGCAATTTCAATCAAGCTGCGAATACCATTGCCAAGATAAAGGGTAATTGGAGAAAGGATAAAGTAGATGAGAATACCGGAGGTTAAACCACTTATGGCGCCAGCAACTAACGATGCGGTGGTGGTGGGGAACTTCATGCGGAAAGACCATTGCAAGAGCCAGTTGGCCAGCACACCAGCCAGGATACCACCCAGAATGCCGCCCAAAATTCCGCCATTTACCGATAAGGCACCTGCAATAACGCCCGCGACAATACCGACTTCGTCCAATCCGGATACTTGCTTGGCAGCAATTACCGCCACCACAATTGGCAGCATGCCAATCAAGATGTCAAAAAGTGGACCAACCGATTCAGTCAGGAAAGGGATTTTTCCGATGGCTAAAATAAGCGCCATGGCAATGAACGCCGGTAAAGAGGAAAGCATAATACTGCGAATATTGATTCGGTCTTTGATGCTGCCTGAATCCGCCTGGGTAACGGTACCGATGATGGGCGTGTATTTGACCTTCCATTCACTCGCAAAGGCAGAGATGTAACCCACAGCCCGCGTCCGGTTGGTGCTGCCAGTAGTCCCTGATGCCGCGATGACATTCGCGCCTAAAGATCGAGCGTCGGCCATGGAGGTGCCGCCGGTTCCTGCCACGGGAATTTTCTTTTCCGCGGCCGCCTTGATTACCTCTTTATTAACACCTTTCGGGTCTGCACTGACTAAAACCAATCCATCGACTTCCCCGTTTCGAATAGCCTCAGCCAATTTCTGGTTAGCGTCTATTGCTTTTTGGTTGGCTTCATCCAATTTGCCTTTGAATATTTCTTGAGGGCCACTTTCAGATTGCGCCCATAAACCCGCTAATGTTTCGCTGCTGGTTTTATCAAGGGAATCGGATGCACCGACGAATACGATCTGGGAGACCTCCATGGACGCGGCTTGCGCTTGTTTGATAATTTCTTTTAACAAATTCGCAGGGTCTTTTCCTCCCAGCACAAAAAGGTGCCCGCCACTGCTGCCGACTATTGCTAATTTCTTCATGGCAATTCAATCCTTTCTCCAAAAATAGATAATATTGTTAAGCCCGAACTCTTTTTTGGTTTGCAGCTGCTATCTGGTTGTTACCGGACTGATATAATTACTATAGGTAATAATAATGGAAATCGTCAATCGTACGTAAGGGAAAATTGGATTATCGCAAATGGAAACGTTTAGTAGCCAAAATGATAACGGAAAGTTCCTGGATCAGGATGGGGAAAGCGGGCGGATTTTCTCAATCTGGTTGGAAAGAAGCGGCCTTGATCTGAAGAAAGTGTTGGATGAAATCCACCATCTTAATCCTGAATTGAGTCCGATTGGCATAAAATCGTTTCGCCAATGGACTTGTTGTGGAGAATCTTCTCGCCGGGTAAGCGGACCCACCGAAGAAATTCGAGGCGAGCGAGTGGTTGCAATGGTACGCTGGTTTGTGCGCGAACATCACCACCGGCCTAATCCGGTTGTTAATCTTGATGAGTTAAAGGCTTTGGCGGAGTTGTATGATGATTTGCCGGTAAAAAATCGCTTACAGATTTATCGAATCATCCACGAATTTAAACTACAAACAGGCGAGCAGCCCCTGGATAAACTTTTCTTCGACGATTGGCGGCGCAGCCTGGAACGTTGGCCGGCGTTCGCTTTTGTGGTTGATCGCTACTGGTGCATTCGGGCCTCCTCACATTACGAAATGGCGTTGGTGGGCCATGTGCAAGAAAATTTGGAACATTGGGGTTGGTGGCATCGCCTGGTTTCTACTCGCAAAGGAATCAGTAAGTTCAGTCTGGGAAGCGAGATGCGCTCATTGCGCGGCCCTTACGCCGCCAACTATTACCGCTGGCAAATGGCGCGCTTTATCTCCGATACAGAAGATTTTCGAAAGAATCAAGACCAGCGATACCTCGCACTGATGAACATCCTTCACAAATCACCTGGTTTTTCTGAAATTTGGAGCGAATACCAGGCAGATCAACATCATCTTCCATCTGGAACCGCCAGTATTCCGGTGCCGTTTTTTAGAACAGACGGAACATTGCTATGGATGCTGGAAGTGAGTTCTGTAATCCCAGGCCCCGAAGGCTTTCGATTAATTTTATGGTCGCCTTTGAATGAATCAACCGATGAGTACCTGGCGGAAATTCGACGTTGGGCTGATGAACCTGGCCGTTTTGACCGCAAGGCCTACTTTATTGAAGATTACGCAAAGTTTTTCTCTGAAGAAGAGAGATTTGTTTTGGGTCTGCAATAATGTTCTAATTGCTTGGGTGTGGTTGTAACAGCATGGTCAAAACAGAGAAAAAAAGGCTTCCCCCTTATCGTTTAGCTGGATGAGGTGATGACCCTGATGGCGAATGCATTGGGTTGCAATTCAGGATGCTTTCTTACGACCTTCATCTGATTCCTGCCTTTTCAGCGATTCATTAAATTGGATGAGCCTTTGATTTACCTGGTAATTAAACGTGCCGGGTTCAAATTCTGCTTCATTATCAGCAGGCAATCCAATTTTTAGACCGGTCATCAATTCAATGGCTTGATCCAAATATTTCACCGCCCAGATGTGAAATTTCCCGCTGGCAACCGCATCAATTACTTTTTGATTCAGCATCAGGCTCTCGCGGTTGCTCCAGGGGATGATTACGCCCTGCGATCCGGTTAGTTCTCTTTGCGCGCAGACAGTGTAAAAGCCTTCAATTTTCTGATTCACACCCCCAACCGCCTGGATTTCCCCTTTTTGATTGACCGAACCTGTGATGGCTATATTTTGTTTGATGGGAATCAGGCCAATCGCGGAGAGTAACGCGATCATTTCCGCGGCTGAAGCGCTGTCTCCTTCCACGCCGCTGTAAGACTGTTCGAAAGTAATACTGGCCGATAAGTTGAGCGGCTTGTTTTTCCCGTATCGTTCTTTTAAAATGCCGCTGACGATTAATAATCCTTTGGTGTGGATTGGACCTCCGAGCTCGGCTTGCGATTCAATGTCGATAATGCCCGCGCTCCCCGGGCTTGTGGAAGCAGTGATGCGGCTGGGAAAACCGAACACATTGTCTCCAATGGAGATCACCGAAAGCGCATTGACCTGACCGATAACGGCATGAACGGAATCGATGAGAATGCTTCCGCGGGCAATGGCTTCGTGGATGCGCTCTTCCATCAGATTGCTGCGGAACGTGCTTTCTTCAATTGCGCGGTCAACATCTTCCGCGCCCACGACAGGGTGATCGTGGGAACTCGCCCTATAGGCTGCCTCTTGAATCAAATCGGCGATTTTTCCGAACCGGGTGGAAAGCTTTTGCTGGTCATCCACCAGCCAGGAGCCCTGATCAATGATCTTGGCAACCGCGGAGCGGTGAAATGGACGCAGATTGTTCTTGTCGATCACCGATTTTACGAATAGTGCGTATTCATATTCGGTTTCGGGTGTGCGATCCATAATGGACGCGAACTCAGAGCGGATCTTAAATAATTTATCAAAATCTTCATCATTTGCCTGGAGCAAGTAATACAACAAGGGCGTGCCAATCAGCACAATTTTTACATTCAGGGGAATGGGCTCCGGTTCTATGGTGGTTGTGCCGGGGAGCCCATACTGCGCTTCCAGACTGATGAAACGAATGGCCTCTTCACGCAGGGTGCGTTTTAAGCCCTCCCAGGCATAAGGGCTGAGCAACAGGTCGCGGGCAGGGATGAGCAAATAACCGCCATTGGCGCGGTGTAAAGCCCCCGGGCTGATTAAGGTGAAGTTGGTGCGCGTGACGCCCATGACGATTTCATGGTCGATTTTGCCCAAAAGATTGGAATATGAGGGTTGGTTTTCAGTGATGACTGGCGCGCCTTTTTGATCTGCGTTGTTGACCAGGATGTTGAGGTCGTAACGCTTGAGCAAATCTTCACGAGAAAACCCCTGGTCTGGTTCCTGGCGGAAGGTTTCCAGATTGTTTATCACATCTGCCTGAAGGGCTTTCAGATGATCCTGCACATCTTCGAGCTCTTGATATTTCTTTATCAGATCAGAGATGATTGGCTCGAGAATGAAGCTGGCTGTTTTTTCGTCGAGGTCCTGGATTTTTTGGTAAGCCCGCTGCTCCAACTGCCTGATTTTTTCGACAGTGTTTTGAGATTCTGAATCAAACTGCTTTCGGTTTGCTTCCATTTGCTGCCGTTTTTCCGGCGACATATTATCAATTTCGGTGACGTCCAGTGGTTTGCCGTTCTTTGCCGGCACGATCACAAATCCGAACGGAGCTTTAATTAACAAGAAATCGTGTTTACTGATCAGATTCTGCAGCCGGGCCAACTCTTGTTCGCGCTGCTGATTGAGGATCTCGGCTATTTTTTCTTTCTGGTAGAGATATTCTTTGCTTTGAAAGGAATTGATAATTTGTTGCTGGACTTGAATGATTAACTCTCGCAAATCTTTTCGGAATATCACCGCTTTCCCGGCTGGCAGACGGATGGCTTTGGGGTGATGGGGATTCGCAAAATGGTACGCATAGCACCAATCGGGAGGCGGGGGTTGTTGTTTGGCTTTTCGCTCGAGATATTGGCGGGTGAGGGTCAGCTTCCCCGAGCCGGGCAAGCCGAGCACAAAGATATTGAATCCACCGCCTTGCAAATCGCAGCCGAGTTTTAAAGCTTTAAACGCGCGGGGCTGGCCGAGCACATCTTCCAATTCGGGTAGTTCAGCGGTGGTGGTGAAGGAAAACGATTCGGGATCGCAGATCCTGGATAGTTGCTCCGGCAGCAAGCGCAAATCCAATTCGGAGTCCATACACACCCTCCTTCATTATGGCTTAATATCATTATTGCACGGTATCAGGATGGTCTTCAAGGTGATGGGGGTGGGGAATACGTTCTGTCTGGCTGCGTAATTGTACAATCCTGACGCGGCTACTTCCACAACCGGGTGATGCATTACCCGGTGCGAAGCAAATAGCACCTCCTTGGAAGTGGTGATGAAGGCTGCCGGTCCTAATCGCCCTCTGAGGGGTGCTTCGCATGGTCTACTGACACCCAATTCCATGTGTCAATACTTCCCGGTCCCGTGCGCGCGGTGATGGGGGTGCTGAACTTCTTTACCACAGCAGCGCCGTTCACCTCGCGACTGGCTTTCCGCACGGGGAGGATGTCATCTCTCATTTTTCAATATATGAAGACACGAAATTAAAATCTTGGAGTAATACCACGCTTTTATTGTCAAAAACAGGGTCAGAAAGAAAGCAAAGTTCTATTTATATAATGTCATTTCAACAATATCCTCCTTACAAGCGAGCAATAACAGATTTGGGTCTATTCCATCTCGTGATACAGTCCTTCCCCACTGGTCTATTCCTATCAAACGGAAGTACCCTTGAGAAATTTCTTCAATACGAAAATGCCAGCCTTCAAGGATCCCTTTTATGGGATAAGTTTTTAATTCAGCATCAGAAAGTCGCCTAAGTCTTGTTTTCATTTATTCTCATTTCAGTCAGATGTCTTGAATCAAATAAGAACGGCACATTTTTTTCATAAGGTACCCTAGAAATATTGGGTTCGACTTCCTGTTTATCTCACAAAGGAGCAGAAGTGAAAGGGCTCCCACGTCCAGCCATCAACAGGGTAGAGAGTTCAAGATCATATTCTCTTTTCTATTAAGACTGTGTTTTCGATTCTCCTTGAGGAGATTAGCTTAAGAATTTTCTAACTCATTTATGTCTTTAATTCTTGCAAATATTTCTTGCCAGTTTGAAATATCCAGATCAAGCGAAACATAATCTGTATGTGATGTAAGATGATTAAGAATATATACTTTTACAAGATTTATACTATCATCCACTCGATTGTCGCCAAACCAAGCCTTATCCCCAACATAGTAGTCAACCAGCATATCTTCAGCCAAATCTCCATCTTTTGGATCACCAACGTAATACCACCCTGTAATCCCCATAATTGGTATTTCAATGGAATGTAATTCATCAGCTAATTTAATAGCGTCTTCAGGCTTAAAAAGAAATTCTTCACTTTTTTCAATAGCGATTTTGGAATATCTTCGGATAACACAAATAAGTTTTTCGATTGTCATGGCCTTGGCCTCACTAATTTGTCAATTGGATTTAACCAATTTGGGTCAGAATTCTTACTAAAAGGTCCACTAATTTCATTTTCAAGAGGCTTGTTAGCAATATATACATATAAAAGAAAATATTCAAACTCAGTTGGTAAGGATCTAGCCAAATTGGTGTACCGGTAAGTGAGATAAATTGCCCTGTCCCGTGCACGCGGTGATGGGGTGCTAAACTTCTTGACCACAGCAGCGCCGTTCACCTCGCGACTGGCTTTCCGCACGGGGAGGATGTCATCTCCCCATTGACGATGCCGCGTGGCAGGTTGCCGTCGCCGTCGTAGAGAGCCTCCACGGTTTCTGGGGTGGTGGGGCTGGGCTCTTGGGCCAGCGCCGGGCGTTGGCGTGTTTCGGGGAGCGGGTGGAACGCATCCGCTGACGAGGAGAAGGGTAATGCTGATGAGGGTGGATTTGCGATTCATATTGAGATAAACTGAACATTCCCCCATAAATGATGATATGAATTAATGATACAGCAAATTAATAAATAGATGTCTCCCAGATGAGATTAGCCTCACCTTGCCGTTCAGGGATTCTTGCATCTCTGTTCCGTGCGAGCGGTGATGGGGGTGCTGAACTTCTTGACGGTTATACTCGGGGCATTCGCAGCCAGATTTTTTGCTTACCTTTATTGACACACCCCCAATGTGGGGTATAATTGTTTCGCTACGATGGCGTGGCTCACTAGCTCAACTGGCAGAGCAACTGACTCTTAATCAGTGGGTTCAGGGTTCGAGTCCCTGGTGAGTCACCTAAATATACGGGTTGCACCCCAGTTTATCCCCATATATGGGGGGTCGAGGGCTTACAAATTGGTAAGCCCTCGATTTTTTACTGCAACCTTACTGCAACCGGGATTGACAGGCATTTCCAACTCACTCCTTCGATAATCTATCTTTTTGATCGAGTGGTTCAGCCTGATTGGATGATGTTTCGCCAGGATTGAATTCCACTGCAATTGGGGTGAGGATTTCGTCCAGCTTATCGGCGATATCCTGCTGCATGGATGGAATCACGTGTGAATAAATATCCAGAGTGAGGGTGATCGAAGCGTGTCCCAGCCGCTCCTGCACAATTTTAGGATGAACACCCTGCTGGAGCATTAAGGTGGCGGCCGAATATCGCAAGTCATGGAAGCGGATTTCGGGTAATCCCGCACTCTTAAGCACTTGCTTGAAGTTGTGGAACAAATTATGGGGATCTTCGGGTGTTCCAACTGGCTGGCGCTTCGGAAAAGAGCAGCTCAGCCGCTGGATGAGATTCAACAGATTGGGTCGTCATTTCAAACCTCCTTTGGTGAAAAGACAAAAAAAGAGCGCCCTCCCTCACAGGAAGGCGCTCTAGTAAATGAAAAACGCTCACGGCAAATCCAACATCGGGCTCACCCGAATCAGATGCACAGCGGGGATCGGGCAGCTCGTCCAGATTGGCCCCGCAGTCACTGCACACCTCGACCAGATCGTCCCACAACTCTCCGGCCGAGAAGTGATACCCGCCCTGGAAAGTGGTGTGCTGGTGTGGGCAGGCCTGCTACTGCAGCAGGGTAAAGAACGCACTGATCGACAGCCATTCGGGCTGGGTGCCGCTGCCCTGGCACAGCGGACAGGGCTGATGGCGCTGGTAAGGCTGGCCGGACACACTTTCGGCCTCGCCCACCGGCAGGTAAGCCTCGCCGTGACAACGCGGGCAGCTGGAGAGAATCCGCACCTTGATCATGACAACACCTCCTTAAAACAAAAAAGCCCGCCTCAAACGAGACGGGAGAGTACAGGTTTCCCGCAGGCTGGACGAGAGCTAGAGCCTATCCAGGGCGGGCTATTCAGTTGTTTACCCCCATAGGTTCACTTTCAGGCTGCAGCCCCTCCGCTATAAGCAACTCACGCCTGAACAGGGGGTTGGGGGGATTCAAACATCCGTGTGAATACTGTGGTAATCCGTGTGTGATCAGGGAAGGAAAAATCTCCAATGCTGGAGAGAAGTATGGTTTCTCCAGCGTTGGAGAAGGCTGGGGGATAAAAGGATAGTATGAATCCCCAGGCATTGAATGGTGTGTAAATATTGGCGTAGGAATCCAGTAGAAAGCTGGCAGAGAAACACACCGATTGGCGATCAAGGTTTATTTAGTGTGAGAGAAAATATGAGGTTTAATTATTTGGTATTCCTTTGCTGGAAAAAACCGACAAGCCTAAAGCAAATGTTAAAGAACAGGTGAATAGTTTGATAAAGGGGCTCGAAAAAATGTTGGCTTTGATGTTCAGGTGTAATTTCTTATAAGGACGAGATAAAGATGTGATTTTATGTTTAAAAATTCTTATTACAATCAGCATAACGATTTAATTAATACTCGAGATCAACCTTGTGGGATATCCAGTTTATCTCTGAAAGAAACAAGATGGATTATGTCTGGATGTACGCAAATTGTTACCTTCGCGTTTATTCGAATCAAAGTATTTTTTTTTGAACAATTAATTGCCATAGTTTTTTCCATACACATTCATAACACAGAGAACATGCCCTCTCAGCAAAGCTAAATCTTAGTTATTTGTATATTGACATCGAGATTTATTTTTGCTAATATTGGTTAAACGTTTACGTAAACCTTTAACTACGTGAGGCTTTCTTTTTATGGCTACTATTCGAGATGTTGCTGAAAAAGCAGGTGTTTCTCTGGCAACGGTTTCACACGTTATAAATAATACTCGCTATGTTTCAGACTCCGTCCGAGATAAGGTAATCGAATCCATGGAAATTGTTGGGTATCGTCCCAATGCGCTTGCTCGCTCGCTGCGCAGGGGTAAAACCTTATCCATCGGCCTCATTTTACCGGATAGCAGCAACCCGTTTT
>Ga0209269_1001699_pt1 | contig 10966 bp, 10 predicted proteins | sample MTBAKMMethaMetaG_FD_187455 | JGI IMG/M metagenome (GOLD analysis project Ga0209269, IMG submission 187455) | Enrichment culture microbial communities from Arthur Kill intertidal strait, New Jersey, USA, that are MTBE-degrading - MTBE-AKM (Arthur... | ecosystem: Environmental > Aquatic > Marine >... | reverse complement strand
TTGTGGTGCGCGAGTTTATCCCTGGGGTTCAGCGCCTGGGGCTGGAGCTAACTGACGCCTGGGCGACCGCCTACGGAGATCAGCCGCAAATTATGGTGGGGGCGGTTGGCTCTTCCATTGAGGAAGTGAAATCTGTGCTCGATTCAACTGAATGGCTGACTCTCAGCGACCAATTGCAGGAGTACGTGCGCAATTACAATGAAAAAGTGGTGAACTCCACCGGCGGTTTTCAATTTTAGACACGTCCATGCGCAACGAAATTCCCAAAAAAATATTGGATTGGTATCAAAACGCCGCCCGCAGGCTACCCTGGCGCGGCGTTTCTGATTCATACGCGATTTGGGTGTCTGAGATTATGCTGCAGCAAACTCGCGTGGAGACGGTGATTCCCTATTACGAAAGGTGGATGCAACAATTGCCCACTTTACGGGCATTGGCTGAAGCCAGGGAGCAAGAGGTACTGTCACTCTGGGAGGGCTTGGGTTATTACAGCCGCGCGCGCAATATGCAGCGATCGGCGCGGGAAGTAATGCGCTTGCACAACGGGCAATTACCGGCGGACCGTAAGGCATTGGAAAAGCTGCCCGGAATTGGCCGTTATACTGCCGGCGCGATTGCTTCGATCGCGTTTGGGATGGATGAAGCCGCACTGGATGGCAATATCCGCCGGGTTTACGCGCGCATCTTTGATTTAGACGTTCCAGTGCAATCCAAAGAGGGTGTGGATAAGCTGTGGATTATTGCAACCGATATGTTGCCAGCCGGGCGGGCGGGGGATTATAACCAGGCGTTGATGGATCTGGGAGCTATGGTGTGTCTGCCGCGCGCGCCGCGGTGTGATATTTGCCCGGTGAATAAAGACTGTTTGGCGAACGAGCATGGAACGCAGGCGGAACGACCTGTTCTGGCGGAAAAGAAACAAATCCCCCATTGGACAGTGACCGCGGCTGTGATCTGGAAAGACGAAAAAGTGCTGCTGGCGCAGCGGCCAGATAACGGCTTGCTGGGTGGGCTGTGGGAGTTCCCCGGCGGAAAAGTGGAGCAGGGGGAATCTTTTGAGGACGGGTTAAAGCGCGAAATTCGCGAGGAGTTGGCCGCGGAAATTTCGGTTGGCGAACCTTTTGGGGTGTACCGGCATGCCTACACTCATTTTAAAGTGACTTTGCACGCCTTCACCTGCCGATTACTGGACGGCGAACAACCTGAACCAGTGGAAGCCAACCAGCTGGTGTGGGCGCGCCCCGCGGACCTGGATAATTTTCCGATGGGTAAGATAGACAGGCAAATCGCGCGGCGAATTATTGCGGAACAAAACACGCCGCGATTATTCTGAAGCATTTTTTCAGCGCAATATCAGATCAGGTTCGCTGCTCATTGCAAATCAAACTGCCTGAGTGGGGATAATGGATTGCCGGGGATGAGCGGGACAGGTATACTGAAAGCAGGATGAAAAGTACGGAAGAAACCATTTCGCTGCGTGATGCGCGCGAACGAATGGTGAAAACGCAAATAGAAAATCGCGGGATTCTGAATCAGGCGGTGTTGAACGCGATGCGTATGGTTCCGCGGCATCTTTTTGTGCCAGCAGAGCTGCAGGAACACGCCTATGATGATTGTCCCCTGCCGATTGGGCAAGGACAAACCATTTCACAACCATATATTGTAGGGTTGATGACGGCATTAATCCAGCCGCAACCAGACCAGCGAATTTTGGAAGTGGGGGCTGGATCGGGTTACCAGGCCGCAGTGCTGGCGCAAATTGTAGCCGAAGTATATACGTTGGAGCGGATGGGAAGCCTGGTCTCTCAAGCGCAGATGGTTTTCGAACAGTTGGCGATAAAAAACATTCACCTGTTTCAGACTGATGGAAGTTTGGGTTGGCCAGATGCCGCACCCTATCATGGTATTGTTCTTACCGCGGCCGCGCCATCCATTCCGCAACCATTGTTAGATCAGCTTGCGGATGGCGGCCGCCTGGTGGGACCGGTAGGGAGCCGCTTTCGCCAAATGCTGCAGGTATGGGAACGGCACGGCGATCGATTGGAAGAGAGTGACACCATTCCAGTCGCGTTTGTTCCGTTGCGCGGTCAATACGGTTGGGGGATGGAAGAATGGTAACCGGAAAGAGATTAGAAACAAGAACGCCGCCTCGCGAGGCGGCGTTTTAATCTTTTCAGAAAGAATTCTATATTTCTGTGACGTTCACGAAAATGGCCGGGTTGCTGCGGGTCTCCCCAAACAGGTGCTCGCGCAGTTCTTCGGTCACCTTTTGATTGAGGTTGCCATTGGCTTTGCTGGCCACTTTCGAAATGCGATCGCTGACCTGTTCAAGGATCTCTTCCACTTCAGGAGCAAAGCCCTGGGTGAGATAGGTTGGTTTGCGGATTACGCGGTGATGCAGCCGGTCCACGACCAGGTTGACCACCACCATACCCTCTTTGGCCAGGGTTTCCCGCTCGCGCACATCCGCTTGCGAAAGATCGCCAACACTGGAACCATCCACAAAGACGGTCTGATAGGCAATTTTCTCGCCAAAGCTGGCTTCACCATTGGTAAACTCGATGGTTTGTCCATTGGTGGAGATGAGGATATTCTCGGCGGGAATACCGACCTGTTGGGCCAGATAAGAGTGGCGTTTGAGATGGCGCAATTCCCCATGCACCGGTACCAGATACTTGGGTTTCACCAGGTTGATCATTAATTTCAATTCTTCCTGGCTGGCATGTCCGGAGACGTGCACCGGGGCGATATTCTCATATATCACTTCCGCACCATATTCGAACAGGCGGTTAATGGTGCGATAGACCAGTTCTTCGTTGCCGGGAATGGCTTGCGAAGAAAGGACGACGGTATCGCCGGCTTCAATGGAAAGCTGGCGGTGATTTCCCGTGGAAAGGCGCCCCAATATGGAATTGGGTTCACCTTGCGAGCCGGTGATCATAAACACGATTTTTTCTTTGGGCAGGTTGAGAGCCTGATCCAGATAAACCATCATGTCTTCGGGTACTTCCAAATAGCCCAGCTTGCGCGCCATTTTGGCGTTGTCGATCATGCTTGAACCGACGAAGGCAATCTTGCGATCGTATTTCTGGGCAATGTTCACCACTTGCTGCATCCGAGAGATCAGTGACGCGAAGCTGGCAATGAGGATGCGTCCCTTGGCCTGACTGAAGACCTGTTCAAAGCCCTGGTTAATCACCTGTTCAGAGGGGGTCCAACCTGGCGTTTCGGCGTTGGTTGAATCTCCTAACAGGGCCAAAACACCGCGGCGGGAAAACTCGGACAATTTGGTGAAGTCGGTTGGCCAGTTATCCACCGGGGTATGGTCAAACTTATAATCCCCGGTATGCACGACCAGGCCAGCCGGGGTGGTTATGCCCAGACCCACCGCGTCGGGGATGGAATGGCTGACGTGGAAAAACTCAACCTGGAAAGGGCCGATTTTGACGGTGTCATCCGCCTGGACGGTGTTCAATTGCACTTTTTTAAGTAAGCCGCCGCGCGCCATTTTTACTTCCAATAAACCACGCGTAAGCGGGGTGGCATAGATAGGCGCGTTGATTTCGGTAATCAAATGGCGAATGGCACCGATATGGTCTTCGTGACCATGGGTCAATACAATGCCGCGAATCTTATCGCGTTTTTTTAATAAGGATGAAATGTCTGGAATAATGTAATCTACTCCAGGCATGTCTGAATCTGGGAACATCAAACCACAATCTACGATCAGATATTCTCCCCCGTACTGGTAAACGGTCATGTTGCGACCGATTTCCCCTACTCCACCCATTGGAGTAATCTTTAATGTTTTTTTCTTCATAAACCTTTGCAAACCTCGTTGTGTATCTGTATTTCTAAAACGGTTCGCTGAACCGAAATAAAGTCATAATAATAAAAGACACCCCGCCGATACTCCGGCCGGGGCTGTCTTGGTGCTTCAACGAACAACTTATTTTTCGTTTTACTTCCAAATCAACTGACGGTCGGATGACCGACGTAAATCTTAATACCTCAATCATTTTAACATATGGATGGTGTTTTGTCAAAAGTGTGTCCAATTTCATCCTTTTCAATCCTGTGATTGTCGCCTGGGCTTTGTGATAAAATGTGAAACAGTCCCCTGCAGCGCGGTAACGGACTCCAGCCTAATCATGAGGAGCGGAAGCGTATGTCAACTCTATTTGAATCGGTCGTGCAATACTTCACCAAGGAAGAATGGTATTATCTGAAGATGGACGGCCGTCCAACTTTGCAGATGAACTTCAACGGTAAGAATGGAAAGTGGATTTGTTACGCGAATGTGAATGAAGAAAAGGGGTTCTTTTGTTTTTATTCGGTTTGCCCGGTCAATGTGCCTGAAGATCGTTACCCGGTGGTGGCTGAGTTTATCACGCGCGCGAATTATGGAATGTTCATCGGTAATTTTGAGATGGATTACCGCGATGGTGAGGTACGTTATAAAACCAGCATTGACGTGGAGAACACGCAAATCAATGATAGTCTGCTGGAAAACCTGGTAAACCCGAATTTACTCATGATGGACCGCTATTTACCCGGCATTTTACAGTGCGTTTATGGGCAGGTAAGCGCGGAAACCGCGATTCAGTCAATTGAAGGTGAGGAATAAATTAATGGACGCGATTCAAGCAATATTTTCGCGACGCAGTGTTCGCCATTTTCGCGACGAGGCTGTATCCGAAGAACAAATTGAGTTATTGTTACGGGCGGCAATGCAGGCTCCTTCGGCGGCCAATGGCCAGCCGTGGCATTTTGTGGTGATTGACGAAAGAGAAAAATTGGACGCGATTCAACGCTTCCATCCTTTTGCCAAGGCGCTTAATGAAGCCCCAATTGCGATTCTGGTGTGTGGAGACGCGCGCCTGGAAACCGCGCCAGGTCGTTGGATTCAGGATTGTTCGGCCGCCACGCAGAATTTACTGCTGGCAGCCCACGCCAGCGGATTGGGCGCGGTATGGCTGGGTATTACTCCGGAACCAGACCGGATTGAGGCGATTAGCAATCTGGTGGGTTTACCTTCAGGGGTACACCCATTAGCATTGGTTGCTGTGGGGCATCCAATAGATGCAACCCCGCCAGGCGCGGAACGATACCGGCCGGAACGAGTCCATCGCAACGCATGGCGCGAGTAATCTAATCAATAATCAAGCTCAACCAGAAACGGACTGAACCCTCAGTCCGTTTCTTTTTTTTATTTTGAATTCAGGGGCATTTGGTTTTGGTCAGGCCCCGTGAGGCGATTCTATTGGTAATCGCGTCTATCTCTATACCTCGCTTATTAAGCTAATATCGCAATAACGCGGCGATTCCACCGATCTGAGAAAGACGATCGCTGTCTTCCATGATTTCTACCTGCCCGCCATCCAGCAATACCTGATTGATGGCCGCGTTGACCACATCCTCAAGCGGGTCAAGTTCGCCGCCGCAGATCGAACATTCCTGGTTGTTGGTGGGCTCCAACGCGTGACAATTTGAACAGCGATAGCCTGCGATGGTAAAAGTTCGCCCGGCAATCAGTGTCTGTACTCTTTTTTGATTGATGGATGGGATAACATTGCGCAAGCCAATGACTGCGTTTTGCCCTTTCGCAGCGGCAGTGATGGCGGTTTCAATTAGTTTTTCTTCCCGCTGGCGGTCCACTTCTCTACCAATTTCCATGGTTTTTTCGAGAACCTCCGCGTGACTGGCGGTCATTTCCATGGGAAAGTCTCCGATTACCAGACTTTTCCAAGCTTTGGGAAGGTCGGCGCGAAAGCGAGCGATATTCCCTTCGGTGCCGCCAATCAGTATGCGGCGAACGCGGTTCTCCTCAAAGAAATCAATCGCAGCTTCCGCGGCATCTTTCATATTGCGGTCGATAACCTCTTCGGTATAGCGCGTCTGGCCGGCTGTGCCCCCTCTTTGCCCATGAACTGTAGACGCTCCTCCGCGTTTGGTGTGTCGAACCGGATCACCCAGCATGCCTTCCTGTTCAAACAATTCACCCATGTGGAAGGAGAAGAAGCGCGCGCCCTGTTTATCAATCAGCACAACGCCGTATCCTCCATAACTATCTAATAAATCGGTCAGCGGTTGAACACTGGGTAAATCGCCAAAGTGAATGTGATCGCGTACAGGTACTTCCAATGGGTACGTGCGGAAAAAATCTTGTGCCGCGCAAGAAAATATGACCACACCGATACCGGACCAATCATATTGATAAAGCATGAATTCTTCCACAGATTGAACATCTTTTGGAGAATCTATACATTTCAACATGGTGCGCAAGCGCAGCCGATAGGCATCTGCGTTGCCCATTGTGGGGTCGGTGTTGAGATAAATGCTCAAGATAGGTTCGGTACCAGAGAACTCGAGCAGTTCCCGCAGGTCATTTTCATCAAACATGGCAATCTCCTTTGGCTAGAGAAAACAAAAAAGAAGAAGATGGTCCCTGCAGTATGAGTAGGATGTAGGCTGGAAAACGTCAGGGACGTTTATCGAGAGTGATTTGCACCTCCTTTTGGTCTCCATCACGGAGGATGGTTACAGTAATCGTGTCTCCGGGGCTTTTGTTGGTCATTACATAGCTGAGTAATTCTCCAAATACGCGTACCGGGCGACCGTCCACCCCGATGATCAAGTCGCCACCTGAAGGCAAACCAGTTGAGGTGATTTGGCGCAAGGAACCACCGAGCAAACCCGCCTCGTCAGCCGGGCCGCCGGGGACAACTTCGATCACATAAGCGCCAGAGATATATTTCCCCTGCGGGTTTACAATCCCCAAGGATTCTTGTTCGAGCAGGCTCAGTTCTTCACGGGCGGTGAGGCCAATAAACGGATAGTCGTAACTTCCCTTTTCAATCAGAGATGGCACAACTCTGCGAACGATATTAATGGAAACCGCGAAGCCCACGCCACTATTGACCGGATCGCCGGTGATGGTGGTTCCGGTGGTGCGAATGGCGCGATTTACCCCGATGACTTCACCGTTTAAGTTCAGCAGCGGTCCGCCTGAATTTCCAGGGTTAATGGACGCATCGGTTTGAATAATATCACCGGCAGAATAAACCCCGCCCTCCGGGGTCTGGCGCAGCGAAGAAAGCGTGCGCCCTTTGGCAGACACAATGCCGGTGGTCATGGTGCCACTCAGACCAAATGGATTGCCGATGGCGATTACGGTTTGACCGACAAAAGTTAGATCAGAATCGCCGAGAGGAATGGGCGTCAGGTCTTCCGCGGGCAAATCCACTTTAATAACAGCCAGATCCGAATCGAGGTCAGTCCCAATCACCTCTCCGCGAACTTTAATACCGGAGGGAAAATCCACTTCCAATTCGGACGCACCTTCAATGACATGATAATTAGTGATGATATGACCCTGGGTATCATAAACAAAACCGGAGCCAAGTCCGCCACCGTTATCGGTAAGCGTTTGAATGGCAACCACACCGGGGTTCACACGCTCATAAATAGAAACCAGTAAATCTTCTTGTTCGGCGATGTTGGCTATTTGGAGCGGGGCGGCGGTTGGGTTTGAGTCTGCTGATTGCGCAGGTGCCTGAGCGGGCGCGGCGGGTTGGAGGTTTTCAAAATTGAGCTGGCTCAATCGCGGGGAAGAGATGCACGCCAGGGTAGAGAGAATTAATACAGAGATCGGTATCCATAACAATGCTTTTTTCATCTTGCACGTCCAATTACAGGTAAAAGAACCGGTCGGGGTTACCCCTGACGGGCTTTGGTTAATAATTCTTTTTGTTGGCTGGAAAGGTTTCGGGGAATGTTCACGCGTACACGGGCATACAGGTCCCCGTGTTGCTTTGGATCGCGGAGCCTGGGCATCCCGCGTTGCGCCAATCGAAAAGATTGTCCGGGTTGGGTGCCAGCCGGGATGGTGAGAAGGACATCCCCGTTAGGAGTAGGCGTAAGAGCCTGACCGCCCAACGCGGCGGTGTACATGTCGATGGTTACATCGGTGTATATGTCGTCATCTTTGCGCTCAAAGCGCGAGTCTGGTGCGACATTAATCACCAGGTAAATATCGGTGCTTTGCCCGGCAGCATTTTTGGGGCCGACGCCGGCCATGCGGATTTTGGTGCCGCTTCGCGCGCCCGCCGGAATTTTTACTTCCAAACGGCGATCATCGATTTGAATGGTGCGCGACCCGCCATGATAGGCTTCATAAAAGCTGATATCGAGTGGATGCTCAACATGACGGGGCTGGGCCGGTTGGGTGCGCATAGTACGACGCGTGGTTGCAGGTCCACCCGCACCACCAAAAATGAACTGGAAGAAATCAGAGAATCCACCCGCACGACCAAACAGGTCTTCCATGTTGCCAACGTCCACGCGGGCGCCAGCTCCACCCGGTGCGGTGGTGAACCAGTCTTCCCAATTAAAGGAACCCGGACGACCGGTAGATTGCCATTGTGAATATGATTCACCTAATTGGTCGTAGCGACCGCGTTTTTGCGAGTCACTTAACACTTCATAGGCTTCGTTCACATCTTTAAACCGGTCTTCGGCTGCTTTGTCTCCCGGGTTTCGATCCGGATGATATTTTTTGGCCAGATTCCGATAAGCTTTTTTTATTTCATCGGCGGTGGCGCTGCGGCTCACCCCAAGGACTTTATAGTAATCTTTATATTCCATACTTTAATTTTATGCACTGGATATCCGGGAAGTCAAGTATCGGCACAAACTCTTATGAGATTCTTACTGCCCGTTGATATTTCTCTAATGGTTTTATAAGGTTAAATTCCCCCCTGAGGAAATAAATCGGCTGCATTATGTTGGATAGCTTAAGTTGCAGCAACGGCATTTAATTATTGATCAATTAGGGTAGAATTAATTAATTGATGAAAAGTACTTAAGATGAATAACCAAATTGATAGGGGAAGGAATAAATCTTTTCCAATCACATTGGCTGCGTTTGGAAGTAGCGCAGCCGCGATGGTCTATCTTTTGGTAATTTCCCGATCAGAAAAAAACGCCTGGCTGCTTGGCTATTCAAAGATCAGGTGGCTAATGGTTTTACCGCTGGCGATGATGGCTGTGTTTTTTCTGTGGAAATGCATCCAGCTTTGGCGCAAAAAGAATGATCTTAACCTCCCGAAGGTTCAAGCTCTCGCAGATTTGTGCGCTCTATCTGTTTTGGTTGGGGGATATTTACTGATCAAGTGGAATTATTTTCTGGATACTGGTTTTGATTTCCAGACTGTAGTGGAGCGGATCAATCCCTATTTATTGCTGGGAACTTTTTTGAGCTTTTTGTACCTTGTCTATTTCTACCCGCGGGTTGAGCGTTTGCCGCAAGGCGCCGACCTATATGACAAAGTCCAATTTGAAATTGAACAACATCGAGGTTTTCCCCTTGTATTGGCGATTCTTTCAGGATTGTTGGTTGTAGGTCATTTCTTAGCCTGGGGGTTTCAAAATAATTCCCAGTGGAAATGGTCCCTCTTGTTCGTGGCCAATGAGTTCAATCTGGATAACGAAAATGTTTTACCGGCATATTTCTCTGGACTGTTGTTATTATTGGCGGCAGTTCTGCTGGGATATCTGGCTATTTCAAAATTTAGAGAGAAAGAGACATTCCGCTTTCAATGGGCGTTATTGGCAGTGATCTTTGTATACCTGTCGGTAGATGAAGTGGTGCATGGTCATGAATCCTGGTCAATACCGGTGACCGGTTTGCTTCCTAATCCACGCTTTTTTTATTTCGCGTGGATTCCTTCTGCGATCATCGCATTGTTGCTTTTTGGGCTTTTTTTCTTCCGCTTCTTTCTCAATTTACCACGCCGGGCAAAATGGTTGTTTGTACTTTCGGGAGCGTTATATGTTGGCGGCGCGCTAGGCATGGAAATGGTTTCTGGCCACTATATGGCTGTTTTTAATGAGTGGGGGTTCGATTACTGGCGCCTGGTGGCGGTGGAAGAATCAATGGAGATGCTGGGAATAGTATTATTTATTTACACCCTTTTGGATACCATTGAAAAAAGAAAATTACAGGCAATTCATCTACATAGACAGATAAATTAATGCCGTTATTCTTATTTAGTAGAATGGACATGGGGGAAATTAACTGGCTTAACAATTTTGTTTGTTCCCTCTGTCACAAAATATTTTTCTTCCTTTTTTATATAGGGCATGCTATGATTTCATTGGGGAGGCCGCGTGCGAGAGAAAATACTGGTTGTAGAGAGTGATTCCGCTATTAGCGATTTTGTCGCGCGGCAGTCACTGGAAGCCGCTGGCTACCAGGTGATCGTTACGAGCGATTCTTCAGCCGCGCTTTCGAAAGTTGTCCGGGAGTCGCCAGACGCGGTCATTTTGAATCTGGACATGCCCGGTTTAAGTGGAAGAGATTTGCTCGCTGCTCTGGCTTCCCAAACCAGTGAAACACCTGTGGTGGTCATCGCGAAAAAAGGGGGAGAAGATAATATCATCACCGCTTTTCGCCTGGGAGCTGCAGATTATTTGATATGGCCGGTGCGGGAAGCCGAAGTGGTTGCAGTTATGGAACGGGTTCTAACCCAGGTTCGCAACCGGCGCGAGCGGGAAGATTTGGCCCGAAAACTGCAACAAGCTAATTACCAATTGCAACAACGCGTGCGGGAACTGACCACCATCTACGGGGTTGGTAAAATGGTGACCTCAATTACTGACCAATCGCTGCTGTTTGAACGCATTCTGGAAGGTTCAATGAGTGTCACCCAATCTGATATGGGTTGGTTAATGCTCCAGGATGAAGTTAGTCGGGAATATCGAATTGCTGCCCAGCGCAACCTGCCAGAATCGATGTCTGAAATGATTGTCCAACCCTGGGATGATGGGTTGAGTTCACTGGTGGCAATGTCTGGAGAGTCTTTGGCGGTGCATGGACCCTCATTGAGGAGATTCCGTATCTCTACCTTGGGGGAGGCGGTGTTAATTGTTCCGGTGAAGGCAAACAAGACGGTAATTGGGATGC
>Ga0209269_1001697_pt1 | contig 10968 bp, 10 predicted proteins | sample MTBAKMMethaMetaG_FD_187455 | JGI IMG/M metagenome (GOLD analysis project Ga0209269, IMG submission 187455) | Enrichment culture microbial communities from Arthur Kill intertidal strait, New Jersey, USA, that are MTBE-degrading - MTBE-AKM (Arthur... | ecosystem: Environmental > Aquatic > Marine >... | reverse complement strand
GCTGCTGAGAAGATTATGTCTGTTATTGAGAGAAGGCAGCGATGAAGGCTGAAGATACGCTGGAAAACACAATACCAGTCCAGGTATTTAGAGCAGAGGTTATGGCTTGGGCAAACCGTATAGGTGTAGAACCAAAGGAAATACGTATACGGTTAATGAAGAACAAGTGGGCAAGCTGCTCAAGCAATGGCCGGCTTACATTCAATTCTGAAATCCTTAGTGAGCCGGCAGCTTTTCGAAAAGAAGCCATAGTGCATGAATTGTTGCACTTAACAATCCCTAACCACAATAAGTTATTTAAAAGTTTGATGAGGGCGTATTTAAAGAAGTATTACTAGAGAGTTATAATAAGGCAAAGAACCAATGAAAGACATCTCTAATTTAACAAATAGAACAATATTTACTATAGGGCATTCAAATCAAAGTCTGGTTGATTTCATCACATTGCTTATTGATAATAATATTGAGATATTGGTTGACGTAAGATCTTATCCGCGTTCAAAATATTCCCCTCAATTTAATTCAGAAGTAATAAAAAAAGCAGTTTCTGAAAAAGGAATAAAATATCAATATTTCGGTAAAGAGTTGGGGGGAAGACCAATGGATCCTTCTTACTATGACCACGAAGGTCATGTTTTATATAAGCTTGTTGCTGAATCAGATGCATTTCAAAAATATATACAACAATTGATAACCTATGTTGAGAAAAATCATAAGATTGCCTTAATGTGTAGCGAAGAAAATCCTAAATACTGTCATCGTAGCATGCTAATTGGGCACGTTCTTAATCAACATGGGATAAAGGAACTTCACATTAGGAGCGACGGCCGAGTTCAGGATAAACAAGAAATTTCAGGAAAGAATACAGTAAAAGATGAAGGTTATCAACTCACATTGATTGCTGAACAGGAGGATAACAATTGGCGATCCGTAAAGTCTATACGATCGGTTTTACAAAACGAGAAGCCAAGGAATTCTTCGAGACCTTAAAGGTAAAAGGGATACGGCAGCTCATAGATATACGTTTGAAGAACTCCTCCCAGCTATCCGGCTATGCTAAGAAAGAAGATCTTCAGTATTTTTTAAAAGAAATTTGTGGTATTACATATCGGCATGAGCTGATTTTAGCTCCGACACAGGAAATTCTCGATAATTACAAAAAGAAACGCTTATCTTGGCCAGAATACGAGAAGCAATACAATGAATTGTTGGAAATGAGGGGAGTGGAGAAGAACTTACCCAAATCAATTCTTGATGTTCCCAGCGTTTTACTCTGCAGTGAGAAAATTGCAGAGAAATGCCATAGGCGGCTAGCTATTGAATATCTTCAGAGCAAATGGTGTGATATTGAAATAGTTCATCTATAAATGGTTGAAGGATGAAGACCAGGTTTTTATGTATGGCTAATTCTAATAAAACGGGAGGCAGATGCGTCGCTGGTCTTCGGATGGATGGGCAGGGCTGGATACGACCTGTGAGTGATTCTGTCGGTGGCACATTGTATCAGCAACATTATGTTTTGAGTGATAGTTCAGAAGCTGCATTATTAGACATTATAGAGTGTGAATTTGTTGAACACAAACCAGAACCCTATCAACCTGAGAATTGGCTACTATCAGACAGACAATGGAAGTTAATTAAAAGGCTTGACTTAAAGGAAGCAAAAGATTTTCTTGAAAACTATATAGAAACTTGCCCATATCTATTTGGTGACGACGGAGATAGAGTCTATGAATCAGACCTGAAATCCAAACCTGTCGTTAGCTCTTTAACACTTGTTAAACCTGAAGAAATTAACTGGGATATCACCAAAAACATATACAATAAAAGACAAACGCGAGCAAGTTTTAGAATTGGAGGAATAAGGTATAGCCTTTCGATAACAGATCCTGTATTTAAACAGCGACTCAGTCATTTAAATTTGGGAGTGCACAAAAAAAAGGATGCGAGTTTGAAGCCAAATGAACAAATATTCTTTACTATAAGTCTTGGAGGAGCTTTTAGAGGAGCGTGCTACAAATTAGTTGCGGGAGTAATAATAATGTCTGAATAAACAAAAATAATTGTTTTAGGGAGAAGAAATATCTGCTCGACCTCCCCCTTTTTATAACTAAAGCTTATTGTGTTCACTTATTCGCAGAAGCTGATTGAACGAAACCGACTATTGTGCATGTTTCCCTTTTCAAATTTATGAAAGGCAAATTCAGTGTTGCTATTTGGAAATTAAAAGAACAGCAACATTTGACCTTAAAATAATCAACCGAGGTGATTTGATGGAAAGGAAACTAGATACCGAAGAATTTATCGAGGAACTCGTAAAAAGAGCTAAACCAGGTTTTCAGACCGACTTATTGAACACTTATATTAATTCCCCAACTCAAGATACCATTGACAAATTCTTAAACGAAAGACGTAATAATCCGCCTCAGGCGGAAAGCTAAATGGGATTACGACTTAAGTCGATCGAAATTGCAGGGTTTCGAGGGTTTAACGTATGGCAATCAATTCCTCTAAATCAAAACCTAGTCATCTTTTATGCTCAGAACGGATTTGGTAAATCTTCTTTTTGCGAAGCCATAGAATGGGCTCTCTACGGAGAAACCGCGCGACAAATGCGTGGGGAGAAAAACGTAGATAAGCGCGAATTCTCCAATTCTCTTCGTAACTGCTTTTACCCTTCTGCGGAAGAAGCTTTCGTGACCATTCAATTCTTTGATACAACGACTGAGAAAGACATCTCTGTAAAGAGAACGATAACAGATGAAGATGGCCATAGCAATCTATCTATCGACGGCGTAACTGTCGAAGACCTTTCAGCATTAAGAATACCTGTCGATGCCAAATATTCTCTGATTCTTCAACACTCTATAAGAGACTTTATTTTTTCGAAGCCATCAGAAAGGCTCAGAGTTATCAGTGCGCAATTAGGAATCAGGCAGCTTTCAAACTTGCAAGAATTTCTACAAAATGCGAGTAGGTCATTCAAGTCCAAACCATCGAATGTACAGGAAGCTCGCTCACTCGTCGATAATATCAAAAAGAAGTGTATAGAGCTAGGTTCGTTGGAACAATTATTAAAACTTTTCGAAACTAGTTCAATTTCGGAGCCTGATATTGTAAAGACAGTTGATGCCATATTTACTGGGACTGTTCCTACCCAATTCGCGAACGATATGCATCTTATTCAAGATATAGAGGAACAAAGCGACCGTATAAAGGCTTCTGTTTTCGACTGTTCCAAACTTGCACCGATACCAGAACTTGACAAGAAACAGGCAGATATACTCGGCAAAGTAGAAGAAATGAAAGATAACATTAAAACTACGCAAGCCTTAATAACCGCTTCGGTTGATAAGAAAACTAGACAAGATTTATTCAACCTCACCCAACTGGGCCTTTCGCTTGTAACTGAAGAAATGGTTTGCCCACTATGTCGGCAGGCAATTACCGAGGCACATATTGAGACAATGAAGACAGTCTTAGAATCTAGCATTGAAGACTTTAATCTCAATGATTATTTGAAAAACGTTGTAGCAAACATCACAATTATTAAGAACCAATTCGCTACCTTCATTCCCTATAGTTTAACTGAAACAGATAAGTCCACGCTTAAGAGTCTAATTGGCAATACCACAGCCGCACTTGAAATCGACTATCCCGCCCATATCGAAAAGGTTATAGCAATAAACAAAAGCATCAATAGGGTGTTGAAACACTTTAACAGATTCGTCATGGATATAGGTAAACCAGAGAATATAGAGGCGGTAAGAAGATTTCCAAAGTATGCTCTTGCCTGTCTAGAGTTTTTGGATAAGAAGTTTTACGAGGTTACGTATGGCCTGAAACAGGTGTTCTCTACATATTCTGCTATAGAAACTTGTATCCAAGGAAGACTGCTTTCGTCCGTAAAAGTTCAGCGTTTGGCTCTACTCAGAACCTGCCTTGAACAGTCTCAGAATATATGCTTGGCTTTACGAGATATCCAGGTCGAATCCCAATCTGAAGAAATGCTTAACCTCGTACAGACTTTTACTAAAGAAAAACGCACTGAAATTCTTAAGGAAAAAAGCGATGAGATGGCAAAGTGGTTCGCACTTCTCCACCCAAACAAAGCTGTCACCTTCAAAGGAATGCAACCTTCTACAAGTAAAATAAGCCTTCTTGGCGACCTATTTGGTGAGGAGGTTGATGTCAGTTCCACTTTTAGTGAAGCACAACTTAATTGCTTGGGACTCAGTTTTTACGCCCTGGCTGCGTTCACCCCCGACAATCCTCTAGATTTTGTAATCATTGATGATCCTGTTCAATCGATGGACCAATCGCATGTTGATAGTTTTCAGGATGGCTATCTCAGAAAGTTTCTCGATTCAGGAAGACAAATCATTCTCCTAACTCATATGCAGACCTTATCGCTCTCCTTGGACACTCTTTTCAATCATCTGAGCCCGCTTACATTAGAGATCGAGTCTTACGACAAATCAGGACCGAAAATAATTGAATCTAAAGATGTACTAGTCAGGCTAATGGAAGACATTCGATTTTATATGAAAGGTGACAGCGAGTATCGGAGAACTGCTGGATCCAAGTTGCGCCGCCTGTTAGAACGCTTGATCAAGGATCTTTATAGGAAGAAAAACGGCGCGCTACCTAAGAAATACGAATCTGCATCTTGGGCTGATTTAAGGAATATGGTGCCGGCTTGTGGGTTGGACACTGCTGAAACAGGACGTCTTTTCCAAAGCTATAAATTTTGTGTCGCTTTCCCGCATGACGACGAAACCATAGAGCCCCCGTCTAGAGCACAGATAGAGTCTCATTGTGATAGACTTAACCGCATAAAAGAGAAGTATTTGGGAACCTAGCCTATCTTATTTCAACCGAGGCTTATGATATAACGAAAGGTAGTTCAAAGGTACGAGTTCTGTGTTAGGCTGCCCGTCACAAGATCTTGGTCCTAACTAACAATCTATTGGATGTGAGATCATGGCTGTTTAGGCACAGTTTGTCTACGCAGAAGTAAATTATTTGATACTTTTTTCGAATGATCCCAACATACCTGCCATGTGTTTGTTGGTTTTATTGAGGTTGATAACAATAGCCAAGGGAGTCTTTTTTAAAAGATCTAAATAAGTACGACTAACTCCCGCTTTTTTTAATTCAGATACAAACCTCTCAAAATCCCATATCATTATGTTACTTGGCGTATCTATGATTACCTTATCAAAAGGACAATCATCATCGTTATCTGCTAGCTTGTCTTGTTCTAATTTTAAAGTATCCATCGAAACAAAAATGGCTTTGAACTCTACACTGGGACAATATAATACATTTAGCTCATCACAAAATAACCTCAGGTTTTCTTGGAGCATTCTAACATTGGCAGAGAAACGATTAATCTCCTCTTGCAGCTCCTGATCATTAGTCGCCTGTCCTTTTGACTCAAATATTGTAACTTTTATTACTTTGTTGTCTGTGAGTTTAAGTCCGACAGTATCAAGTTCGCCTTTGACAGATTTTATAACTTTCGGTCTTATTCTATTTAATACTTTAGAACAACCTTGATTAATTAGCATGTTTGACAACAATAATTCCGGAAAAACCCCTCTTACTTCACTAGTGATTTTATTAGTCAGAGCTACGGCATTATTGATCCTTAAATAGCCCGGGTCTTCACAGTATCTATAAAATTCTTCTTCACTAGCATATTCTGTAATAAGGTCAACATGTCTAATATTTCGCTTTATTTTGCTTGCAACCATTCTCCATTGATGCGATGCCGTGCCTGAATGGTTATTTCCGATTAGGTAAAACACCCACCACATAGAGCCGTTGGTGCTGATTAGGCCAGAACCATAGGCAGGCATAAAAATACCAACACTGTAATCTTCTTTCTGCTTATGGCCTTGATGTATAAAAATAGCCACCTTTACCTTTTCTTTTGTGCGTTTACTTCTTTTAATCGCCCCATCAAGAAGGCATTCAAAGCTATTACATGCACCTGGAAAGCCTCGCTCGACAATCCTTGCCCTGTTTCCAAATATTGACAGTAGCCTTTCTGGTGATGGCTTTGATTCAACGTGCAATAGTAAAGGAAGTCTGTCCTCGTCTGTTATTTGATGAAGCTTGCTGTATTTATAACCTCGAAATATTTTAGGCAATCCGAACCTAGCGGTTAATATGTCATCGTATTTTTTTACGTCTTTCCAAGTTTTTATATTGAGAACTATATTGTCCATTGATGCAAAGAGAGCTTTTTTGTTTTCACTGGTAGCTAACATTTTTAGGGTTTCGTGGAAAAAATAACCATAACCAAAAGCCCAATGCGAAGGAATAGGCCGTGCGCTATTGAAGTCAACAGTAAACGAAGAATCAAATCTTGTTAAGCCATGCGAAATGAAACATTCACGTGTCATTTCATTTAGCAATTGAGTATTTGTTGGATTGTTCCCTCGGCTTATGAAGTAATCTGCGTACCTGTGTGCTAAATAATTATAGTTACCACAAGCATGCCAAAGGATGTTCATTGCCGCTTCTGTTAACGCTTCAAGAATTAAAACAGGCTTACCTCCTTTAGTTGCAGTATATGCTTTTTCAGAAATCTGCCTGAGGCAGACCCTGAAGTCCTTTGTTTCATTTGATAATTCTTCAATAGACTCCCATGTTTTGCATGCAAGGATTTTTTCAATATAACAAGCAGCCTTTGAGATATATTTTGATATGATGTGACCAGTCCTTACGGAGCCTTTTGTTACCTCCCTGCCCCGCCCTTTAGTGAAAACCCAATAATCACGATAGTCCAGGTCTGGCTCAACCCCAATAAATTCAGGATATCTGATGATATTTTCGATATATTCATCTAGTGTGGTAATAAGAAGAAGTTTATAACCTTGGATGAGACCTTCTTTGCATCGACGATTAGCCATATGATAATGAACATTTTTAGCTTCTGAGATTAGTTCAGGGGAAAGAAAAACATCGAGAAGAATAGAAGTTGAAAACATAGATTCTATTGTCAATGAATTTGATATAGAATCGATTGAGCTTGCCTTTGCGTTTAGTTCTTTGCTCGAGGAATTCATATGCAATACTCGCTTTCTTTGATTATTGATCCTATTTTACTAATATAGGTTGTTTTAAATCATGGCGTCTTTCAATGACACACTGAATATTCCGGTGCGGCGGAGCCGCAGTTCCGGAGTAGGTTGAGCCAGTGTTCCGGTAACTGCGGAGCCACCACTCCGGTCATAAGAGCCACTTACGATTAAGGATCAATCAAGCTTTTATTCCATAAACCTCTCTCATGGATGGCTCGTTACCATCACAATGGATCTCAATTGTGTAAGAATCATACACAATTCTATCGAGGATGGCATCAGCCAGTGTTGCTTCACCGACCTTAGCATGCCAGCCAGCAGGGGCAAACTGGGAACAGAAGATGGTAGAGGCTCTTTTGTGCCTGCCGTGGATGATTTCGAGTAGATCCCTCGCCTCACTTTCTCTTAACGAAACCAGCATCCATTCGTCCAGAACAAGCAAATTAAACCTCTGGTAATGGCCGAGCAGTTTCTTGATGGTTCCCTCGCCCCGGGCAATAGCCAGGTCGGTGAGTAAATCAGGCAGGCGGATATACCTGACGGAATAAAACCGTTTGCAGGCCTCCATACCCAGGGCGCAGCCGATGTATGATTTCCCGGACCCGGTAGCGCCCATGATGATTACATTATGTTTTTCTTCAATGTATATGCAGGTAGCAAGCCTGGCAATCAGCCCATGGTCCAGTTTTCTTTGTGCCGTATAGTTTATATCGGCGACATGAGCTTGAGTCTGATCGAATTTTGCGGCTTGTATGAGCTTTTTCAGCCGGTTGTTCTTCCGGCTAGTCCACTCGATATCGGTAAGCAGCCCAAGGCGTTCTTCAAACGACAGGCGCGTCATTGCTGGCGCTTTTAGCTGTTCACGGAAAGCGCCAGCCATAGCAGTCAGCCGCATTTCTATCAGTTTCCCGATTGTCTCTTCGTTTGTCATCTTGTTTTCCTCTCGTAGTACTGAGCTCCCCGGGTAAATCCATAGGCTGTTGCACTGTCAGTTGTAACCGGTTCGAAGCTGCTGTCAATCTTATCCTGCCCGGTGGACAGTATGGTCTTCACACTCTTGTAGCTGGGCATCGGCGTGTAAAACAGCGCCTTTTTACAGGCAGCTTCCAATCTGGCCACCGAGTATTTGTCTGCCAGCTTGATGAGCGACAGGCAGCTTTTATATCCCTGCTGCTCTACCTTATGGGACGAGAGGATGGCCTTGACCGTCATTTCCGCATTCGGACCGATTTTCCGTGCCCAGGCCTTAAACCGGTCACCGTTCCACTGGACATAGGCCTGGTGGTCGGGCGGCATATGGGCTTCCATGGTGCTGTATTGTCCGGGATAGCCGTATAAGCGTGGATGGGAGCAGATACGATGATTGTTGAAAAAGACTTCGATAACCTGTCTGGTCAGGCGTACATCTACCTTGCGCTTGATGTATTCATAGGGCACCGAATAGTTCATCTTGTCCAGGCTTATATGGTAATTCAGCTGGACGGTGGCGATTTTCCAGCTCGCCAGTTCATACGCCGTCGCCGGAAGCGGCTGCAGGAAAGGCTTTTCCTGCTCCAAGAATAGGCTGAGCCTGCTGCCTTCTTTTTTCTGGAATGGCTTACGGTTAAAGGCATCAAGCTTTTCACCAATGGCCTGATTGAGCGCAGCAAGGCTGAAATATTTCTGATTGCGCAGTGCAGCAATTATCCAGGTGGAAATATTGCCGACTGCCCCTTCCGCATTCGGTTTATCCTTGGGCCGCCTGACGCGGGCAGGTACCACTGCCGTATCATAGTGCTCAGCCATCTCATGGTAGACCTTATTGATTGTCGGGCTGTACCAGTCGGCCCGCTCCACTCCGGTTTTAAGATTATCCGGGACCAGGAGTTTACTGACTCCGCCAAAGAAACGGTACATATTGACATGGGCACAAATCCAGCATTCCTGGTCTCGCGCAAGGAATGCCTCGACATAGGCATACTGGGAATAGGAAAGAACTGCAACAAATACATAGGCGGGAATTATCTCGCCCGTTTCGTCATTGATGATGGCTGCGGCTTGCCCGGCCCAGTCCACTTCAATCTTTTCGCCCGGTTTGCGCGTGATATGCATGGTTGCCCTTTTGGTTTGGGCATATTGCTGATAGTAGTAACAAAACTGGGAATACATCAGAGGCTGCTCGCTACTCAACCGGCAACCGGTACAGTACTCAATCCATAGTAATCTGAGCGTAACCCCGGATTTAGCCATCTGCTTATGGATATACTCCAGATCCGGTTGCCGGCGTGAAGCGGATGTTTTCGAACCTGGAAAGAGCAGTTTCTCCAGGTCGCCGTCTGTCAGGTCGTTCTTTAGAGGCCACCCCATGCTCGTTTCCTTTGCCCGTTCGAGCACCTTTTTCACGGTATTGCGTGAGCACTGGCAACTTGCGGCGATCCCGCGCTGACTGATCCCCCGACTGTGAAGCCGAAGAATCTCTCGATAGTTGGTCATTGATTGACCCTCCCTAAAATAATATTTGTGCCATTAAGCACAAACATATTCTAAGGAAAGCTGACAGGAGGTGGCTCCCCGACACCGGAAGGGTGGCCCCCAACCGCCGGAGGCGTGGCTCTCAAACACCGGAACTATGGCTCAATTTGGTCTGGAATATTCACCAGCAGGGGCCAGTTTTTTAAAGTCGATAAATTGGACAGGTCATAAGTTGCGTAGCAGAATAAACCGAACAACGCTGCCATCAACGCGGTTTTGGCCAGAGAACCGGCTTCGATACCGGGAACAACAGCAAAAAAAAGTATGCCGGCAACAAACAGCAGGTAAAATATTATTGCCGGAGGCCAGTGTACCTTGGGACTGAGTAAATGGCCCAGCTGCCGGGCATAAAAATTTTTCGATATTACTCCCAGCCACAACATGTCGATAGCAAAAAAAGCCACCAGGGCACTGAAATACACAACCAGTATTTTGAGAAAACTCATTTGGCGCACCTCAGTTGATTATTAAGACTCCAACTGAATAAGTATAAGCTCAAAGTACTGTCAAATCAATGGATGATCAGCTGATATCCACGCTTTATAAAGTAATAAAGATGCCGCCTGAGATCACTAGACTGCCAACGGCAGCAATCACCAGGTTCCTCAGCCTCAGGTACATTCGAACAAAAGGTTTTCCTTTTCGATGCTTGCTTCATAAACCCCCTGAGTCAGGTGAATTTGTTCAAATGTTATAATTCTACTTTGACCTGGCGGTACCGTTACGCTTTCAGATACGGCTCCTATTTCCAGACGCAATTCCCCGATAACTTCAACCAGTTCAATGATTGCATCATAATAACCTTCAACGTTACCTTCGTTAGTTACAGTAACCAAAAAGGAAAACAGAGCGCTTGGCGGTATAGGAACGGGTGGGTCCGTGCCAAGGTTTGAAATGGAAAATGTGGCCGGTTTATTATCCTGGATATCCGAAGGTACGGTAGTATAAACATGCGAGGTGGCGGCAGGACCATTGGTGCCGTTAGAAGAGACAGGAAGTGAAAGAGGCAAACCCGCCTTTTCCCAGGCAACGATACCTCCCTGTAAATCATATACTTCGACAAAACCAAGGGATTGCATCAGTTCCAAAGCGGAAGAACTCCGCCAGCCACTTTTTCAGTAGATCAAATAGGTTTTGTCTTTATCCAGGAGGCTGATTATCTGCTGGGAGTAGCCGCTGTACCAGTCTAGTAAAATGGACCCTTTGATTGCGCAAAACGCTCGTTCCGCCGGCGTTCTGAGGTCTAATATTACAAAATCCGGGTTGTCTGATTTAATGTTCAGCAGGTTAAAGGCTTCAACAACGGAAATGCTTCGAGTGATTCCTTCAAACGTTTGCTCGGGTGGGGATGTTGTTTCGGATT